>Ga0335070_10000327_pt1 | contig 55581 bp, 59 predicted proteins | sample Lox_Sample_13_FD_206722 | JGI IMG/M metagenome (GOLD analysis project Ga0335070, IMG submission 206722) | Soil microbial communities from Loxahatchee National Wildlife Refuge, Florida, United States - Lox_Sample_1.3 | ecosystem: Environmental > Terrestrial > Soil > Wetlands | place: USA...
GGCAAAGCAGGCGAGGATGGCATACGATGAATATGCTCGGCAGATTATCAAGGCATGCTATCTGGATTTTAATGATCCCATATCACAATGGCAAAAAATCCTAACTGAAGTAAGAAATATTAAAAAATGGCTGAGCAGCCTCACCATTAAAACAATTCGCATCGAATCTGACAGCGTTGATCTAACTGTAGCGCTTGGTGCAAAGAGAGCGTGGATAGGCATTTCGGGACATAACATGCCGAGCTTTGAGATATTCACCTCACCGGATTGGCGGGGAACAGAAGGCCGCTATTTTGCAAATCTCCCTTCTTTCCGGAGCGGCAACTATGTGGAGGGGGTCCGTTTGTTATTTAAGAAAGGGAACGCAATTGAGATCACGGCCGAGACGGGTGAGGATTTTGCCAGGAAGCAGATTGCGATGGACAGGGGCGCGCGCCGCATCGGTGAGTTTTCTCTGACGGATAAACGTTTTTCCAGGATCGACCGTTTCATGGCCGATACGCTTTTTGATGAGAATCACGGCGGTGAATATGGAAATTGTCATGTCGCCCTTGGATCTTCTTACACCGTTACGTATGATGGAAATCCGTCGAAATTAACAAAGGACAAGAAGAAGGAAATGGGGTTCAACGATTCAGCCCTCCACTGGGATCTCGTCAATACTGAAGACAAGACAGTGACGGCTCAACTGACCTCAGGAGAAAAAGTACTGATCTATGAAAATGGTATGTTTAAGTGCTAGGCGTGTCAGTTCTGATCTTCAGTGCTTCCTGTAGTCACTCGGCCTTTCATATGTGATGCCCTGGGACCATATTCCAAGCCGCTTCGCCTTCGCCTCTATTTCAGCCTCAAGAAACTGGTGCCGGTACTGTTGATCCTCCAGATTATCAACGTATGCCTCAGCCATACCCGCCTTAATCATTTGCAGATTTACATTCTTTTCCCCTACCCAAACAATAGAGACCAGCTTCTTGTGACGATTCATCTTGATTTCCATGACATCCAGGCGAACATCCTTGCCGAATACCATGGAGGAGAGAAAGGATTTCGCCTCACTCGCAAATGGCTGTCCTTGTTTAATTATCCGCCGTGTCTTACGATTTATTTTATTCAGCTCGGGGGCATCGGTCCCATAAAGGCAAACCTTCAGTGTTTTGCGGTCTCTCGTTTTTACTATGATGTTGTTCCCGTCAAAAACCCTGGAAACAAAACCTTTAACTATTTGCAGAGGCGTGCTTGCGTTGGCTGGGGGTGTTATGAACAATGCGAGCAATAACGCAATTATGATTACTGATACCTTGGTAATACTCATAACCCTTGGCTATTGTCGTGAAATAGGAACAGGATATCATTATGGACATCCGTAAACTTGTCGAACGGTCGATCCATAACGTCACCCTGGTTCAGGGTCACATTTATATCATGTGTCTTTATCATTAATCTTCTTTAATTCAAATATTCTTGTGGATATTAATTTGAGACGAGCAATTAGTCAAGGTGAAGGAATTTTTTTGATTAGAGACTCGACGCAACCAGTATTCTATCTTCCTCTTCAGGATATCTAAACACATGAAGGGATATTTTGATTTTTTTCAGCAATTCTCTGCCGAGAGTGTCATTGATCTTATTGTATAATTTACGGAATATTATTTCTATCGAAGAATTATCTACAGAACCCATTTCTGTGAAAATGGTTCCCATGATATTATGATGTTCGTACCATCCCCTAATATCTGTTTCTCTTGAAGAAGCAACAAGGGCCTCCTTGATCTGTTCAAGTATGCTGTTGCCGTAATGTCTGGTTTGCAGCCCTGATAGGTCGATAAGCATGAGAAGAAATGGCTTTCCTGAGCGTCCCGTCCGTTTTCGTTCTATACGGAGCATATGGCGGAAGTGGGACGAACAGTAAAATATGCCATCATTTTGAACAAATAATTCTGTTGATATTTTTGAATGCTTCATCATGAAGCTGGATAACTTTCTGCCGACTAATTCAGGCATGTTAGAGTATTTCGCACCCAAATATCTGGCGTGAATATTTCAATTCTGGTAAATAACTGACTAAGTTCAAAGATATTATTTATTATATAACAATATATTACAAGAGTAAAAGGTTTTTACGAATAAAAAATCTTTACATTCGACCTCATGCTTGATTGTTTTATTGTTTGTATTGTATATAAAAACATTAAAATCAATGGTTTCAGCATGTTCGATACGCCAGACCTTGTAAGAGCACGATCTGTATAAGGTTGTTTTATTTTCGATGATGCATATACCACAAGGAGGACAAATATGGAAGTGAAAAAAGTTAGAGAAAGCAGTACCGTTATGGCCCAACAGATGAACCCTCAGGATGCGAATCCTGCCGGTAATGTTCATGGCGGGGTCGTTATGAAACTTATTGATACAGCGGCAGGAGCCGTGGCTGTCCGTCATGCGAGGTTCAACGCAGTCACTGCTTCAATTGACCGACTGGATTTTCATAATCCTGTTTTTGTTGGAGATTTTGTAACCATAAGGGCTAGTCTGAACCTCGTAGGTAGGACATCCATGGAAGTGGGGGTCCGGGTGGAGTCTGAAAATCTCATTACAGGTGAAAGACGTCATACGGCGTCTGCCTATTTAACCTTCGTAGCCCTTGACAAAAATGGTCGGCCTACACCACTACCTTCATTGATTTTGGAGACAGACGAAGAAAAGCGGCGAAACCGTGAGGCAAAATCAAGACGGGAGACACGTCTAGCCGAAAAAACGAAGGAAAAGGCTTGTCAGATAGATCCCGGTACCTGTGATTGATTTTTAAAAATAATAAATAGAATTGATATAAATTTGACTAACTACGAAAATTAGGATAGCTTCCTTCGTTAAATTTTAGGGCCGATATTTTATCCGTATGAAAATATTTAGTCGGGAAAATTTCTTCCGCTTGATCCTTGTAATCACGGGACTCACTCTCGCGCTAGTGATTGCAGAGTTTGGTCTCCGGGCCTACTATTCGATCAAAGACAAAGACCACAAGTATTATGTATGGCCCCCAAACCTACGCAAGATCTCAAGGCCGATACCCGGCACAATGCCCGGCGTTGACGGCATAGCTCATTTTGACGTCAATTCCGACGGCATACGTGGGGATGAGTTTTCTCCAGATCAACAGTATCGGATATTGGCTATCGGAGGAAGCACAACGGAATGTCTTTTTCTGAACCAGGATAAATCCTGGCCGTATGCACTTCAGAATAAACTAAACGGCCTTCACCTATATAAAGTATGGGTCGGCAATGCAGGCAAATCAGGTCTTGATACGAGGGAACATTTCATGCACATGAAATATCTCCTGCCGCAGTATCAGGGAATTGATGCTATCCTAATTCTGGCTGGCTGCAATGATCTGTTGCGAAGGCTAATCGAAGACAAGGATTATGATCCTTATTACCTGGAACATTACGATTACTGGGAGCAGCGGCTTATCAGGGGGGCTTTTTCAGAAACGCCGTACAGAAAAGGCAAATATCGATTTCACAGCGGCTATTATGATGAATTGGCCATCGGTAGTCTTGTCAAACAGGTCATGGTTATATATTCCAGACGTGACATGATTCAGGACGAAACAGGCAACCTGTTTGTTAATTTGAGAAATCTTCGCAAGGAAGCAACAGAGATCGTCGAAAATCTGCCGGACCTGACCTCCGGGCTGGAAGAATATAAAAGGAATCTCAATGCGATAATTGATATCGCCCAATCCCGATCCATACGAATTATTTTTTTGACGCAACCCTCTTTGTGGAAAGAGAATATGACCAAACAGGAAAAAGATCTTCTCTGGTGCGGGTGGATCGAAAGCTCAAAATCAAAGAGGTATTATTCGGAAACTGCGCTTATGAAAGGGATGCAAGCATACAATGACACTCTGTTTGAGGTGTGCAATTCTCGCGGTGTGGAATGCATTAACCTGGCGAGGATTTTACCTAAGAACGATACAATATTTTACGATGATGTTCATTTCAGCAACAAGGGTTCGCTGATGACGGCAGATGTTATTTTCAAGTATTTAAGCCAGAAAAAACCTTTCATAAAATCTGCAAATTAACATTTCTGTTAACCATTCACCTCGCCTCTCATTGCAGAATTAAGAGTATCATTACAGGCTCATCCTTCTCTCTTTATGAAAATTTCCCTTCACGCAACTATTAATAATTATTGTCATTTTTAATAAATACTAGTTTTTACTGTTATTCTTCTCTATATAATTTAGTATTAGGTATTCGGATATCCAAGACGATAATAATGTATAATATCCTGAGAACTCAACACGCCATTTAGTGTGGGAGGACAACAAAAAATTTCTTGCTATGGATGATAAACGTTTGTTGAGGCATAAAGAAATCTTCCGGGCATCCTGCGCACCGCTTCTTTCTCTGAGGCAGGGCTGTTTGAGTCCTGCCTCCCTTCTTGCATCTTATTGTCGAAGCTGAGTATAGTGTTCAAAAAATTTATCTAAAGCCAATCAAATAGGCATACTCATAAACAAGTCAGTAATAAAAGACCACTGAGTTTCTGTAAGCGAAGAAATTTTTTTTATCGTTGCTTCGAAATCTTTCCACATGCCCTCGTTGGCTATTTCACAACTGTGTCCCCAGAACGAGAAAACTCCGCTACCCCTCCGCGCCTCGTCAAACTTGCTCCAGAAATTTGGAGAAAGAAAATGACAACTGAAAGAAGATTCAAGAGGATCGTCCGGCGGAAAGATGTTCTCCACATCCCGGCCACCCCGCGCCCAGACATATCCGGCAGCCCTGACTGAAGCCTTAACCCGCTCATTGTATAGATTGAATGGATAGCAGAATCCAAGAACGGGCTTTTTAAAAAGGTCCTGGAGTATATCGCGGCTCACTCTTACTTCCCAATCCAACCGGTCAGATGAAACTTCAGTCAGATATGGATGGGTCATGGAATGGCTGCAAACCTCAAATCCGTTGTATACGACATACAGTTCATTGATACCGAGGCGCCACACCTCTCTGTCGCCATGGATCCAGCCGAATGTCCTTTCCTCACGATATAGTCCCGGATTGAGACAGAAGGTTGCCAGGGCGTTATAACGGCGCAGTATATCTGCCAAGCGTAAATCATCAACAATTCCATCATCCCAGCATTGAATAATTTTCACCATAACGCCTCCAAATATAAGATTGGCATGGCAATTGATACCCTGATTGACGGATGTTGTCAAAGGCGTTTGCGCTACCTGATTCAGTCTCAAAGAGGCAATCATCACAAAAAAATTATTTTTTTCTTACACAAGAAACAAAAAAGAGTTATAAATATTTTTTCAATGGGTTCAATAATCAAATACAATGAGTTCTACTGATATGAAGAATCGCAACAGAAGTGTAATTGTGGTCGGCGGAGGAGCGGGAGGTATGATGGCCGCGGGAAGGGCCGCCGAGAAGGGCGCACATGTCATCCTCCTTGAAAAAACCTGCCAATTGGGTCAGAAAATCCTTATAAGTGGGAAGACGCGCTGCAACCTGACAAATACCAGAGACATGGCTGATTTTATCTCTATGTACGGCCCCAACGGCCGTTTTCTATACAGTGCATTTCAGCGCTTCTTTCGCGAAGACCTGCTCGCCTTTTTGAAGCGCTATGATGTTGAAACCAAAACCGAACGGGGAGGCAGGATCTTTCCGGTTTCTGATGATGCTAAAGATATAGTCAAGGCGTTCAGAAAATATCTGGACAATCACGATGTTCGAATAATAACGAATGCCAGGGTCACGGGAATTATGACCTCTGGAGGGCGGGTAACTGGTGTCCATACAGAGGGCGGCAGTTACCGGACCGATGCCGTAATCCTCGCAACAGGCGGAAAGACCTATCCCGCAACAGGCTCCGCCGGGGATGGCTACATGATGGCGGCCGCCGTCGGCCATACCATAATCAGACTCCGTCCTGCGTCGGTTCCTCTCATTGTAGAAGAAACTCCTTTCGCGAAGTCCATGCAGGGGGTGAGTCTAAGAAATGTGCGCCTGACCGCCTTTCAGTGCCGGGCGGACGAGATTGACCCTTCTCTGACACCGGATACCGACACAGGCCGTGGTACGGGGACAAAACGACCTCGCCTGCCTGTTATTGAGAGCCGCTTGGGAGAGATGATGATCACGCACTTCGGCATCGGCGGTCCGATTACACTCCTTATGAGCCTGGCTGTTGTCGACACCCTGGATGAAGGACCGGTCAGTGTTTCCATAGACCTTAAACCTGCCCTCGAAAGGGAACAGCTCCAACGAAGACTCCAGCGGGATTTCGACCGGTTCAGCGGGAAGAAGTTTCGCAGTGTCCTTAAAGGTCTCCTTCCCGCCAAGATGATTGAACCATTTATCAACATGACAGGCATACCGCGTGATAAACCAGGACACCAGATCAACGCCCTTGAGCGGGAGAGGCTTATCGATCATCTCAAGTCTCTTCGTTTCAACATTAAAAGACCTCTGCCCATATCATCCGCTATAGTGACGGCAGGAGGCGTATCGTTAAAAGAAATTGATCCGCGCACGATGGCCTCGCGACTAGTCAAGGGTCTTTACTTTTGTGGAGAAGTGATGGATATCGATGCCGATACGGGAGGCTACAACCTTCAGGCCGCCTTTTCGACAGGTTATCTCGCCGGCGAACAGGCAGCCGCTTATGTACATTCAAAATTGCTTTAAATCGGATTTCTTCGTTTCGCCGCCATAACTATTTATGTTTTTACTGAATTCCCGCCGCCTTATATGCACTGTTGACAATCTCCATAGCCTCTGTCTCAAGCATGCGCAGGTGATCCTCTCCCAGGAAGCTTTCCAAATAAATCTTGTTGATGTCCTCCGTACCAGAAGGACGGGCCGCAAACCAACCATTCGCAGCAACGACTTTGAGACCGCCGATGTCGGCATTATTGCCGGGGGCGCGCGTGAATACGGCGACGATAGGCTCACCGGCAAGTTCTTTCGTTTTAATCATTTCGGGTGAAAGCCTTTTGAGCACTCCTCTTTGTTCAGGTGAAGCCGGGGTATCTATACGCAGATAGAAGGATCTGCCGAATCGCTCTTCCAGATCTTTATAAATCCCTGCCGGGTCCTTGCCGGTTTTTGCCATGATTTCACAGGCGAGCAGATCCATGATGATGCCGTCTTTGTCTGTTGCCCATACCGTACCGTCTCTTCTCAGAAAAGCCGCGCCTGCACTTTCCTCTCCGCCAAAACCGTAGGAGCCGTCAATGAGACCGTCCACAAACCACTTGAAGCCCACGGGCACCTCACAAAGCCGCTTCCCAAGGCCTTCAGCGACACGGTCGATCATGGACGTGGAGACCAGTGTTTTCCCCACTGCCGCATCTTTTCTCCACCCCGGCCGATTCTGGAAAAGGTACTGTATTGCCACAGCCAGGTAATGGTTGGGATTCATAAGCCCCGCACCCTTGGTAACAATTCCATGCCGGTCGACATCCGTGTCGTTGCCGAAGGCAATATCAAAATTGTCCTTCAACTGAATCAGGCTTGCCATGGCATAGGGCGAGGAGCAGTCCATCCGGATCCTGCCGTCCTTGTCTACTGTCATGAAGGAAAAAGTTGGATCTACGATCCGGTTCACTACATCAAGGGAAAGTCCGTAGTGATCGACTATAGGGTCCCAATAGTCGACGGAAGCACCGCCGAGGGGGTCTGCACCGATCCTGAGTCCCGCTTTTGATACAGCCTCCATATCGATGACATTCTTGAGATCTTCCACGTAGGGAGTTACATAATCGTATTCATGTATCGTATCCGTTTTCAGCGCCTTTTCGAAAGGCACCCTGCGTAAATTTTTAAACCCACGCGCGAGGATTTCATTTGCCCTCTCTTCAATGACCCGGGTTGTTTCCGTGTCTGCAGGCCCGCCTTCTGGCGGGTTGTATTTAAAACCTCCGTCTTCAGGAGGGTTATGCGAAGGGGTAATAACCACGCCATCGGCAAGACCGCGTATCCTGCCCCGATTATAAGACAGGATTGCATGGGATATAACCGGTGTGGGCGTATAACGGAGACCATTCTGGATCTTCACCGTGACCTTGTGGGCAGCAAAGAGCTCAATGGCGGTTGCCAGCGCTGCTTCAGAAAGGGCATGGGTATCCATACCTATAAATAGAGGGCCGCTTATTTTTCTGGATTTTCTGTATTCACAGATGGCCTGGCTTATTGCCAGGATGTGTCCCTCGTTAAAACTGTTTCTGAAAGATGATCCTCTATGACCAGATGTTCCAAAAACCACCCTTTGGGCTGGGTCGGAAGTATCAGGCTTGTGGGTGTAATACGCAGCGACAAGCCTTGGAATATTTGCAAGAATTGATCTCGGTGCCGGTTTGCCGGCAAGTTCGTGGACTCCCATTGTTGCTCCCCGGTTATTGGCTCTCCTTCGCCTTGTCCGCCTCTTTTTCCGCAGCCTCCTTTACCTTCTTTTTCTTTTTTTCCTTGCCTTCCTCTGGGACAGCCTTCGGTTTCTCAGCTTTAGGTGTGTCTTCTTCTCTCGGGGAAACTTCTGCCTTTTCTATTTTTTCTGCCTTTTCCGGTTTTTTCTTTTTTACCTTACCCTCTTCCGGGACTTCCTTGGTCTTCTTTTCTTTGACTTTTTCCTGATCTTTCGGTGCGGCAGACCTTTCCGCCTTTATCTTCGCCAGTTCTTCCGTCCTCTTTTCGTTGGCGGCTATCGCCTTCAACCTGTCATTTATAGCCTTAATCTTTGCCTGCAATTTTTTAACGAGCGTATCTTTATCGATGCGAGGAGACTCGATCCCCTTTTTTGATAATGAAGACAGGCGATCTTCCAGCCTTCGTTCAAAATATGCCTTCTGATCCATTTGCGTCTGCTTCTGCTTCGATCCCATATTTGTTCCTCCCTTTCCGATTCACTTGTTTGACTCCGGCAGGTCATGGACAATGAACAGCTTTCTTTTTCCTGTCGGGCATATGATTATTAAAAATATGTGTATCAGGAATTAAATCGAAAAGCCAATACAATTAAGACTCTAAGTAAACATTTTTAATGCCGGAAAATATCTCGGTACGGATATACTGTAGCTGGCTTCTTCATTATAACTCTGAGTAATTATATGCCGGTCATTAATTTTAAATAATCTCCAGATCAAAACAAAACGAAGGGAGTACGAATGCTAAGCAATTTCGAATATCGGAATAATGTTTTCCCTGATTGTTTTATTGAAAATGAAAAGGACATAAATATTGATAGGAGAATTCCTCTCATAACAGGATAAAAAATGGAGGTAAATAAAATGAAAAAATTATTATGGAGCTTCATTTTACTGGTTGTATTTTCCACAATTCTCATAGGCTCTCCATTTTCCACAAAGCCGGCAATTGCAGACGACAAGATGGAGGCGCGGCAGCTTGTGGAACAGGCCAGGCTCAGTTGGGAAAGCTTGATGAAGGATGAGTTAATGGGTGTCATGCGCGACACCTTGAAAAATGCCAAGGGTGTATTCATCATGCCACAACTGCTTCAGGGTGCCTTCATCATCGGCGCATCAGGCGGGAGCGGAGTGTTTCTGCAAAGGGATGGAGGCAATAAGTGGACAGGGCCTGCCTTTTATACAGTCGGCGGGGCCAGCATTGGGTTTCAGATAGGCGGCGAAGCCTCCGAGGTCGTGCTCCTTGCCATGACAGAGAGGGGCGTTGCGGCTTTTCAGTCTAATAATTTCAAGCTCGGTGCTGATGCGGGTGTTGCTCTGGGACCCATAGGTGTGGGTCTTGCTGCGCAGACGGCTAATCTCAGTGCGGACATTCTCAGCTTCTCACGCTCAAAAGGACTCTATGGAGGCGTGTCGCTGCAGGGGGCAGTAGTAGCAACACGTGACGGTTTGAATACCGCCTTTTACGGCAGGAATGTCAAACCCTCCGATATACTTATCCGTCCCGCGGTAAGCAACGCCCAGGCATCTAGGCTGGTTGAAGATGTAGCTAAAGCGGCGGCAAAGAAATAATGTACCCGGACGGGCTGTTGGTCATTACCTCTTGACAGGCAATTGCCCTTTGTCTATATTTACAACTGAAAAACAAGCCCTTGAGAAGATGTTGAAAAACATATTTTTTAGAGACTGTTCAAAAGCTTGTCCCGTACTTGTTACGGAATGACTAGATGCGAGGCGCGCATGGTTCGACAGCTCACCATGACAGTATATTAGTTGTCCTGAGCGTGCCGAAGGAAGGGCTGAAGTGCAACGAAGCAGACGCTGTCCCCGTGCAGACGGGGATCAGCGTTTTTCAACAGTCTCTTGAGGAATGACCTATGCCCATTTATGTGTTTGAATGCTGCAAATGCAAGACCGCCTATGAGCGGATTATGAAGGTCGACGAAAAATACGATATATTGGAGTGCCCGTCATGCGGTGCAACAAAGCCGAAAAAATTAGCTACGTCCTTTCGTACCCATGCGTGGTCGAATTTTCTGGACAAAATGGAAAGGAAGATCAGTCCCCATAAATTTAAATAAAAGACAACAACGAACAGTATTGATTGACATGACAGACTTCCTACATGATCCCCTTGTAGTAGCCGCCGTCTATCTGAATCGCTGCACCGGTGATGAAACCGGCAATCTCAGAGGATAGAAAGGCCACCAACCCGGCCAATTCTTCCGGCCTACCAAGACGTCCCATCGGTATCTCTGACTCCCATCTTTTAACGATCGCCTCCGGCGTTGTTCCCTCTCTGGAAGCGACGGCCTTCGATACTTCCCTTACCCGTTCCGTCATGGTATAGCCGGGGCAGACGTTATTTACGGTGATGTTGAACGGCGCCAGTTCGTTGGATAGGCTCTTGGCAAAACCGATGACTCCTGAGCGGATTGTGTTGGACAGGATCAGGCCGTCGATTGGCTGCTTTACAGAGATAGATGTCATATTGATAATGCGTCCCCAGCGCTTGGCCTTCATGACCGGAACGGCCTCGCGGGTCATGACGATGGTAGATAGGAGATTGAGGCGGAATCCATATTCCCATAGGTCGTTGTCAATATCAGAAAAAGGCTTCGACGGCGGCCCTCCGGCATTATTGACCAGTATATCCAGCGTACCGTAGTGATCCATGGCGCCGTGGATAAACCGCCTTGCCTGCTTCGGATCAGTCACATCGGCAGGGATGGCGATGACCTCTCCTCCCGTTTCCTTTATTATCTCTTCTCTTGCCTGCGGCAGATATGGGTCATTAAGGGCACAGATGGCGACGCGCGCCCCTTCCTTTGACAGTGTCTTCGCCACGGCCAGCCCCAGTCCCATGCTTCCTCCTGCTACCAAGGCGACCTTGTTTTTCAATCCTAAATCCATACCTACCTCCTCGAGCGTTGTTCACAGTTGTCTTCCTGTCTTTATCACATTTTAACAGGGAGTTCTCAACTTTTTAATCCACGCTCATTTTTTCTGCAGGGCTTCGGATGCCTTCTTCAGGAGAAATTCCTGGAAGGCCTTGTCATGCTCAATACAAAAGGCCTCCTCAAAACTGCGATTCATGTGGTTCAACATGTTTGTCTTGATGTAGCGAAGGGCAGATAATGGGGCTTCAAGAATGGCTGCAGCAATCTGACCTGCTCTCTCCAGCAACTTGTCACCATCGATAACCTCGCTGACCAGACCTGTTCGATGTGCCTCTGCTGCATCAATCCTCCTCCCTGTAAAGCAGAAATCCCGGGCCAGACCTTCACCCACAATCCATCGGAGGGGAGTAAGCAGCGGTGGTACACCGAATTTAATCTCCGGATGGCCGAAGACAGCGGTCTTTGCGCATATTCTCAGATCACATATCTTTGCAAGATCAAACCCGCCGGCCAGGGCAGGACCATTCACGGCTGCGATAGTGGGTTTGGGAAAATACCAGATATCTCTATGATACATTGCCGATGTCTCGTAAATATCGTTATAGATGGCGGGTTGCTTGAATTCGCTTAAATCAAAACCTGCGCTGAATGCTTCGCCCCTGCCGGTGAATATGATCGTTCCAATGGTTTCAGATTTCTGCCAGTTCTTAAGACACGTTGATATTTCACGGCGCATTTCAATGGAGATGGCATTCCGTTTTTCGGGGCGATTTAAAGTAATGATTCCGAATCCGCCTTGTTTTTCTACCACTTCTATCGTCCGGAATTCCATAGTGATCTCCTTCCGTGAGTATAAACTTGAAATAAGAAACTGCTTGACTGGGGATTTTTATATCTTCAATAATCTGAAGAATGAATCAAAGAACGGTTTAACATTAGTTAAAAGTGAACCGCCCCATCGGAAGATGAGGCGGCTCGGAGGATATGTTTATAGATATTGGGTTGGATTTAAATAAATTTGCAAGAATTTCGTAATTTACAGCAGATCCGTCCACATTTCTCTGAAGACCCCGCTGCAAACAATTAAATCATCGACCTTTTCAAAGTACACGTGTTTTTCCATATCCTCTTTGGATACCGGGTTATACCACTTGTAATCAACAAAGCCACTGCCTTTGGTATTGGCGACTTCAACTATCTCCCGGATAAAGCTCCTGCCGTCTGAATCTTTTACGTCACAGAAATCAAGTCCTATATATTTTTCATTGACTCCATGTGCGAGCATTGTCCCTTTGAGGTTCAGCACAAAAATATACATGTCACCTTCGATGAAAGGCCCCTTGGGATTTGTGAATTCTGCCAGAGCTACAGCTTTACCAGCCTTTTTATAAAAAGCTATTGCCTTCTTCACCCACTCCTTCGCTTCTTCCTTTGCTCTTACGTACATATGACCCTCCTTTTTAATAAGCTTTTACCCGATTAACTTGATTATTGGACGGGGCTTAGGTTACAATTAACCATGCCGTAAAAAAAACTATACATCTTTTATTATATTTACCAATTATGAAAATGCAATATTAAAATTATATCTAAAAGTATTAAGAAAATATTAATGTTAATTCAGCACGGGTAAAGAAGCTTACAGAGAAGGTTATTTAACGTTAATTAAAATAGGCTTCCAGCCAATAATTCAGTAATCGCGGTTATTTAGCTTTGTTGTTGAAAGTGCACAAGTCTCTTATTTAATGGGCCATTCCCCACGCTCTTTAAGGACATCCCGGTATACTTCCAGCGCTTCATTGACGGCAGGCATTCCTGCGTAAGTCGCAACCTGGAAAAATATCTCAGCCAGTTTCCTGTGGTCACAACCAACATTAAGCGCCGCATTCACGTGAAGTTTTAATTCACCAGTAGCTCTGAGAGCTGCGAGCATGGCACATGCCGCCATTTGCCTTTCAGGAAGAGTTAAAACGGTTCTGGAATAAAGGTTGCCGGTAATAAAGCGGGAAAAATCATTGGCAAGGTCCCTGTCGAATTCCCGCCACATGAGGTAAGGAGGGTCCATCTTGATCCCTTTACCAAAAAGGGTGTTCGCCGTTTCCTGAGTTCTTTTTTTAATGTCGTCGCTCATGGTATTTTTCCTTAGTCCTTTTTTTTGTTAATCGTCACCGTTCAATTTGCCGCCGTAAGGGTTGATTTTAATGTCGTCATAACAGATATGGCAGAAGACCTTTGTATCCACGTGGCCGCAGCCATAGCCCCAGAGATCAAATTTACGGCAATCTATGCAGAGAGGAAGCTGACAGCCGTCACAGAGAATGATAGCCGGAATTTTCCCGCAGCGACTGCACGCAGTGCTGCTGTTTTTTAATACAATCATAATATTAAACTAACACATGGAATGAAAAGCCTCAAGATGAAATGGAAACATTTCTTCGGAATAGCATTCTTTTCATTTCTTTTCGGATGCGGCTTCCTTTTCGAAGTCATTCTTTCTCGTAATACCACCTATCCGAAAGTAGGCCGGGTAATATTTCTTGAAGTTCGTGATAATTCGTTCATAAGGTACATCGACAAAATTGCCGTGATCCCTTATGTACTCCATATGCCGTTTACCTTCCCTGTCATATGGATGAAAGAGGCTGTCGCTCTTACCGTTGAAATCGAGGGGTTTTACGCCGAACTTATCACATAGAGACATGTTGAAGGTCGGTGTGGCCTTGACCCAGCTATTTTCGAGAAAGAGTTCCGCATACCCATGGAATATGAAGGTATCTGTCTTCATCAACTGTCGGAGCTTTTTTGTGGAGAGGTGGTTGCGCACATCGGCAAAACCAAGGCGGCTGGGTATGCCTGCAGCGCGCGCTGCAGCAGCGAGCACGATTGCCTTGGCCACGCAATATCCATAACCCCTGGAGATGATATTGCTGGCCTTGAAAGATTCCTGCCTTTCCAAATCGATCTTGTACGGGTCATACCTGATCTTATCCCGAACAGCGTAAAAAATGGCCACGCCCTTCTCAAGAGAGGTCTCTTTGCCGTCGACAGCATCTACAGCAAAATTTATAACCTCCACTGCATCGCTATCTATGAAATACGTGGGCTGAAGGTATTGTTGCAGATCATCTTCCATGTTTGTCTCTATTTAATCATCACTAATTAATTTATTATACGCCATCCCTTTGAAAATGTAAATGTTCGACGGCCGCCCATCCTGATATCAGGCTGTAGGGAAGAAATGATGCAGTGATCTCATATTTTGAGTCTGCCTCATGGAGTTTATTCTGAGTAATACAAATGGTTCACAATGACCATATCTTTGATATATGATCGGGAACAAAATCAGCATTTGCGGCCTAATATTGAAAAATGATATGTTAATTAAAATGACATAAAAAGAGGTTTAAAGCAGCATGACAGAAGATATTCGCTGGGTCAGGACGCATTGCGCCAGAATGGATCACGGGGGTTGTACTCTCCTAGTTGGGGTGAAAGATAATAAAATAGTTAGAGTGAAAGGTGATCCGACGGGTTATCTGAGCAAAGGTTATATCTGTCCCAAAGGCGTGGCGTCACCGGACCGCCTAACTCACCCTGACCGCCTCAGGTATCCCCTCAAGCGCGCAGGCAAGCGCAGCGAGGGCAAATGGCAGCGAATCACCTGGACAGAGGCATTGCAGGAAATCGCCGGGAACCTCCTCAAGATCAAGGAAGAACACGGCGCGAAGGCTATCGCCTTTGGTGTTGGAATGCCCAAGGGCCTGGAGCATTTTGTCCTCATCCGCCTGGCCAATATATTCGGATCGCCGAATGTGGTTGCTTCTCAGGATGTCTGCCATGCACCCCGCGAAATCACGGGTATCCACACCTGCGGCTTTTATCCCGTCGCGGATTTTCATCACCCCAGCAAGCTGATCGTCCTCTGGGGCAGCAACATCACATCCACCAATGAAGAGGGTGAGATTTGCAGTTTTTTCCGCGAACAGATCAAGAATGGCTCTGAGTTGATCATCATTGATCCGCGCCGTATCGACCCGGCGAAGGATGCCAGGACGTGGCTTCAAATCAGGCCCGGCGCAGACAACGCCCTAGCACTGGGATTCCTGAACGTTATCATCTCCGAAGGTCTCTACGATAAGGAATTTGTGGGAAAGTGGACGACAGGTTTTACGGATCTTTCCGAACATGTGAAACCTTTCACACCGGAAAAAGTTTCCGAAATCACGTGGGTCCCGCCCGACCTCATCAGGGAGGCCGCCCGCTGTTACGCTACGACAAAGCCGGCAGTCATCCAGTGGGGAAATCCCATCGAGCACAACATCTTTACGTTCGACACTGTCAGGGCGCTTATCTGTCTCATGGCCATTACAGGCAATCTCGATGTACCTGGTGGGAATGTAGAGGCACACGACCCGAATATCGTAGGACTTGCACCTTTCGTCCGCGCCGACCTCATCCCGGACAAGCGCAAAGATATGGTCAGCGCCCACCATAGGATCATCCCGAGACTTATGACCGTGGCGCCCGCCTACTTTCGAAAGGCCGTTCTGGAAGGAATTCCCTATCCGATAAAGGGATTCTATGCCATGTGCTGCAATCCCATTCTTACCTACGCCGACAGCCGCCAGACATACGAAGCGCTCATGAAGCTGGATTTCATAGCTGTAGCGGATATCTTCATGACTCCAACTGCGGCCCTGGCGGATATTGTTCTTCCCGCGGCTACGCAGTTTGAATTTGACGACATCGGCCATCTGGGACTTGGTCACGGCTACATTCTGGCAAGGCCCAAGGTCATCGATCCGCCGGAAGAATGCTGGCCGGATATGAAGATCATGAATGAGCTGGGCAAAATGATCAGCCCCCCGGAGCTCTGGCATGACGATTATAGAGTGTTCCTCGAAGATGTTATCAAGCCTGCCGGCCTCACATATGCCGAGTTTGCAGAGAAGGGATACCTGAAAGGGCCGGACCGGTTCAAATCCTTTGAGAAGAAGGGTTTCAAGACCCCAACGGGAAAAGTGGAGCTTGCCCTCAGTACGGCGGAGAAGTTCAAGCTCGACACCCTGCCAAGCTACAAAGGCCTGCCGGAAGAGGACAACCCCGATTATCCCCTGCTCCTCACGAGTGCCAAGAGCCGCTACTTCCTCCATTCATCTTACCGCTGGCTGGAAAAGCTAAGGAAACTCAGGCCTCATCCCAGGGTGGAGATCCATCCGGAAACAGCGCATAAGTACGGCATCAGCGAGGGGGAAGAGGTCATTATCGAAACTAAATACGGCCGCATAAATCAGGTGGTTCACCTGACGGATAGTATCGATCCTCGCGTACTGTGCGCAGCGCACGGCTGGTGGTTCCCCGAAGGGAAGCCGGATACGCAGTACGACTGGGAAAAATCCAATTTCAACATGTTGACCTCCATAGGCAAACTGGGCAGAGAGTACGGCACTCCCAATCTGAAGGCCCTTCCCTGCCGTATCAGCCGGAAAGCATAATCATCATCAACAGGGCGTCCGGAAAATTAAGTAATACAGGTTAAATGGGCAACTACGTTTGAAGACTATAATGATAAATAACGAAAAGAAGATTGTTCTCTTCACCTTCTTCGCCCACTTCATGTTCCATTTTTATGAACTGGCCTTTCCTGCTCTGGCGATTCCCCTCGTCCTTTCATTGAACATGGATCTTGAGGATGTTTTGAAGCTGGGGTTTCCCATGTACCTCGCCTTCGGTCTTTTCTCGCTGCCCTGGGGTTTCTTTGCTGATCGTGTCGGGAACCGTATAGCTCTCATCATCTGTTTCTTCGGAACCGGCATCGGGGCCATCATGACGGTCCTCGCCACATCTCCGACGGGAATCATGCTGTCCCTGGCTGTGATTGGGTTATTCGCGGGTATTTGTCACCCTGCCGGTATGGGCATGATCACCCTGGGAGTGAAGAACCGCGGTATGGCTCTGGGCGTCAATGCCATCGCTGGAAGCATCGGCCTCACAGCGGCTCCTTTTATTGCCGGGTTCCTCAACTGGGCTGCCGGATGGAGGGCGGCATATCTGGCTGCCGCGATATTTACATTCTTCTGGGGATCAGTTATGTTGTTCGCAAAAATTGACGAGACCCCGCTGATCCATGAGCACGAGAAAGAAACGACGTTCAAGAAAGGCTACAAGAATTACCTGCCCGCTGTCATCCTTTTTTTCACCATTGTCACACTGGGGGGTCTTGCGTATCGTATCAACATTGTGGTTCTACCGGCATATCTCGAATGGAAGGTCTCTTTTATGTCGCAGTACCTCAATTTTCACACACCGGCTACAGTTACACTGGCCGCGGGTATACTCACATCCATCATCTATATCGTCGGGATTTTAGGCCAACTATTTGGCGGAAGAATGGCGGACCGCCATGAACTGCGCCGGCTTTATCTCCTGTTTAATGTGATCAGCCTGCCTTTCGTGATCCTCATGGCTTATGCCAAGGAACAATCGTTGTTTGTTGTCTCCGCTATCTATGTTTTTTTTGCGTTGGGCATCCAGCCCATCGAAAATAGCCTCATCGCCAAATTCACACCTCAAAGATGGCGGAGCACGGGTTATGGATTCGCATCAGTTTTGATTTTCGGTGTTGGTGCCCTCGCGGTATACCTCGTCGGCTGGGTGAAAGATACCTGGCATCTTGGTGTCGTATATGTCTTTTCCGGCTTTATGGTCCTCCTGATTATTGGCGGGATAGTTTTCCTTGCTCGGTTGACGCGGGGAACATCTTTCAAAAATTTCTGACGCGCAAACCGGGTATCCCGCCTTCAGCCAAATTGTCTTGACTCACAAGTACGCCTTCCCTTATACTTTATCAACCCCAAGGGATTCTTTATATGCCGCCAAAAACACTTGCAGAAATACTTAAAGCAAACAAATCTTCATCAAGCATCCTGAAAGCAAAAGATGGCATAAAAGAGACGGCGGTCATTGCCTTGACGAATAATCTCACCCCCCGGGACAGAGATACAATCAACAAACTGAGGCATCTGGTAATCGATCTGGATGATGATCTGATAAAAAAAATCACTGAACTTCATGATGAAAATATCCAATTGAAGTCTCTTACATTGATTGACAGCCTGACCGGTCTTTTTAATACCCGCTTTTTTTTAAAAAATCTGAAAACTGAAATGGTCAGAACAAAACGTACCGGGCATTCATGCTCTTTGATGATAATCGACCTGGATAATTTTAAGCTTCTGAATGATACCTTTGGTCATGTCAAAGGAGATAAATTTCTTCGTGAGGTAGGAAAAGTCTTACGGGATAATGTAAGGGCAACAGATATGGTATGCCGATATGGTGGTGATGAATTCGCAGTTATAATGCCGGCCACGGAACTTTTTCCGGCAATCAGGCTTGCGCGTCGTCTGCATGCCGCTATAAGCAAAATTCCCGCACCTGGCGGACTTGTCGTCTCTTCGAGCATCGGTATCGCCGAATATAAGGCAACCTCTATATATAAAATTGAGGAATTCATCAATGCCGCCGATTCGGCTATGTACGATGCCAAAAACAAAGGTAAAAACAGGGTGTCTGTCAGCAGTGAACCGGTGCGAGCAAGAACCAAGGTGGAAGAAGTAACTATTGAAGAAAAAGAAGCGTTGGTCAAGGGGCTCAAAAAAAATAAAAAAAAGAGACGGCTTAACAAATGATGATCGCGGTATAGTCTCGAACCTGGAAATCAAATGTGCTATAAATATTTAAAAAGGAGCAAAGAATATTCATGGAGCAAACGTCTGATTTAGCAAAGTGGCTGGAGATAGTAATTCACGATTTTATAAGCCAATCTCCGAAAAATACACTTCAGAACAAAGCCAATGAAAAGGCATGGGATGAACCACTCGTGGGTTTCTCAAGAGGAGATGATCCTCTGTATGAAGCGTACAAGGAATATATAGGCCCTTTTCACTGGACACCGTGGGAAATATTTACGCAGACTTTCCCGGAAATTAAGGTGACCCCTAAAGACCTGACTGTCATAAGCTGGATCCTCCCACAGACTGAAATTACCAAAGCTGACAACCGGAAGCAGAAGACCAACCCGGCGGAGCGATGGGCCAGAGCCCGCCTTTACGGTGAAGAAACCAACAATCAACTTAGAAATCAAGTTGTGGCTGTCCTTCAAAGCAAAGGGTATAAGGCCGTTGCTCCTGTGCTTTCACCTCTCTGGTCACAAAAAAAATCCGATCTGTACGGCTTCGCCTCCACGTGGTCTGAAAGGCATGCGGCCTATGCAGCGGGTTTAGGCACCTTTGGCCTCTGTGATGGTTTGATTACGGCACGCGGAAAAGCCATGCGTGTAGGCTCTGTAGTGGCAAACATCCAGATCCCGGCAACCTTCCGACCGTATGATGACCGCCATGCATACTGTCTGTTCTATACAAAGGGCACCTGTAAAAAATGTGCAGACCGTTGCCCCGTCGGAGCTATCAGCGAGGCGGGCCATGATAAAGCGAAGTGTTATAGTCATGCTTACGGAGCTGCACTCGATCACATAAAGTCCCTTTATGGATTTGAAGTCGGGTCCTGCGGACTATGCCAGACAAAAGTCCCCTGTGAGTCCGGGATTCCCGTAAAGACATCACGTGGAAAGAAGTAATCCGAACATTCATATCTAAATAACGTTCCAAAATAAAAAGCAAAACATCCCTCAATTTCAATCTGAATGCCTTTGGTTATAGAAGGTCGATCAATCAAATACTAGTTTTTACCTAGTATTATTTCATTAATCTTCCAGTATTGCTTTTACACAATTATATGACTATAGAAAACCAAGCATTAGCATCAGGTGAATTCTGTTCTATTCAAGTTGCGTGTCAACAAACAACCACTTTAAGAAAAGTGACTATGAGTAATCCAAAAAAAAGAGAGCCTTCATCAGTTCTCCCGAAGATTACCTGGGATGCCATAGCTCCACCATACCCGGATTATCCTTATTTTGACGGCGTAGATCTCTACCCGTTTCGTCACCGTGTAACCGGGTTTGATATGGTAAATGCGTGGTGGCTCATTGAGGCGTCAATGCTGGTCTACGCTGAGGAAGATTTCGTCCGCCCAAGGTTTCAAAAAGCTGGGCTTACAGAAGTCAAATTCTTTACAGGAGACAGCACCCAATGCTTCGTAGCAAATAACGATGACTTTGCCATAATTGTATTCAGAGGGACTGAAATCCGCAGGCGCGCGGGAGAAACCGATTTCCGCAATATCATTGCCGATCTTAAAACTGACGCCGACATCATGCTTACCGACTCAGGTCATGGCGGAAAGGTGCATCGGGGATTTAAAAACGCACTTGATGAGGTGTGGGAGAAAAAAGGTCTTCTCGAATATATCAGGAGCAAGGCCTCGAGCCGCACCATATGGTTCACAGGACACAGCCTTGGCGCCGCCCTCGCCACTCTTGCTGCCGGCCGATATGAAAGTACTCAGTGTTTATATACTTTCGGCTCACCCCGCGTGGGAAATGAAAGTTTTAAGAATGATTTCCACGTCAATGCCTACCGCTTTGTCAATAACTGCGACATCATCACCAGAATGCCGCCTCCCGGACTATATAAGCATGTCGGTGATCTGAAATATATAAATAGTATGGGAATCATTAATGAAGAAAGCCGCTGGGAACGGATAACCAACCCCATTCTTGGCAAAATCTCATACATCTTCAATTCACCAGGGCTGAAAAACAACGGGATGGCCGATTTAATTCTGGACGACATCGTTGACCACGTTCCGACACTGTATGCCACACATATATGGAATAACATCCCTTAACAGGGGAGGTAACAAGTGCAGACTGCTTTTGGGCAGGAAACTAACTTACAAATTCAAATATACAACTATTATGCAGTTCATTATTCATTTTGTGAAAATTCCTTCCGCCTCCCTCTCACAAGATTCAAGATCATCTCCACGCTTGCCGAAAAATCGATCATGCTTGAATCTATACACAGATGGTAATTCAAAGAATCCGTCCAGTTCACACCGACCATGTCACGGATGAACCTGGTCTTTCTTATGTCTGATTCTTCTATCTCCAAACGTGCCGCCTTGGCTTCAGTCAATTCTTTCACTTTCATCAAACGCTTAATTCTGAACTCTTGGGGTGCATGAACGAATATTCGGAATACCGATGGACGATTTCTCAGGGCATAAAATCCTCCCCTTCCTATGATAACAGCATCATGCCGATCTACAATATTATTCATGATCTTACATTCCAGGGTGAACAGATCCCTATCATATATCGGTTGCCGGACAGTTGATACGCCCGTATATTCCGGTGTACCTAATGAGAACGCCCTCAATAGGTTTGACAAAAGGCCGGAGGACCTTTCATCATATTGTGCCAGCCAGTCGGTTTCCGTCTTGAGGTGCTTTGAAGCCTGTCGCAGTATTTCCCGGTCTATGTACTTGTAGCCAAGTTCCTTTGCCAGAAGATAGCCGATGTAAGTACCGCCGCTTCCCATTTGCCTCGAGATAGTTATTGCAGTATGATGTTTATCACCCATATTTCACTCCTTCCAAATCATCCTATCACCATATCTTCACTTGCCGATATTTGCTCGTCTCTGATAAGGAGGGTCAAGAATATTGAGACTACAAAGAGGACTAACGTAAGGAGCAGACATGTTTGTGAGAGTATACTCGACTGCCATATTATAATGACTTAGAGCAGAATAAGGGCTTTTTTGAGTTATTCGATGAGAACTTTCTTCTTTTACATCAAAGTATAGAAAAGGCGGCCCTACGTGTCAATGAAAAACTGACCACAACCCTCAATCTCTGCTTGGTAATGCAGATGGACTCGTTTCTCAAACTCTCTGAAGAAGATGTCCGATTGCGGTTTTAAAAAGGCGATGCCTTTTAAATATTCTTCTTGCCTTTTTTAAATATTGCTATCAGAATAGCGCGGCTTTTTCAGAAGATAAAAAAGTATGAAAAATCCCCTGTTGCAGACGGTGTAGTTAGAAGGATTATATTCAGGATGCATTAATAAATATAGCCGATTCATCAAATAGAACGGAAAGGAGTTTCAGCATGATCAAGCATATTGTCTTCATGAAATTCAAGAAATGTGTGACAGATAAAGATATTGCCGAGCTGGAGAAACTTATGGCGGCACTGCCCGGGAAAATACCGGAAATAAAAGAATACCTGTTCGGACGTGACGTCGTACGATCCGAAAGGTCCTACGATTTTGCCCTCATTTCCGCCTTCGATGATCTGGAAGCCTTAAAGCGTTATCAGCCGCATCCGGACCATCAGCCTGTACTTGCGAAGGTGAAAGAGCTGTCGGAAACTATCCTGGCGGTGGATTTTAAATTATAAAGACATTGGAGCCTTCCAAGAGACCTCTTCAGGTGCTGACACGGTGATGAGTAAGGTGCGAGACTGTGGCGGGGAATGTCTGCCCCATATATAGTTCAAAGCGCAGGCTTGCTTCTATGAGCTTATCAAGGTTGATTCCCGTTTTTACGCCGGTCTCATTTAGTATATTGACCGTGTCTTCCGTGGCGATGTTTCCCCTGGCTCCGACAATGAAAGGGCAGCCCCCCAGTCCTCCCAGAGACGTATCGAAAATGGAAACCCCCTCATTTACGGCCGCCCAAACATTGGCGAGGCCCAGTCCGCGTGTATTGTGAAGATGGAGTGAAATAGGTACTGCCCCCGCTATGTCCTGCACACGCCTAACAAGATTTTTCACCTGCAAGGGATTGCCCATACCCGACGTATCAGCAAGACATATTTCGTCCGGTTCTCTTTTGATGAAATCTTTCACCAGCTTGATCACTTTACCTGTGGGGACTTTCCCTTCGTATGCACAGCCGAAGGCGTTCATCACACCTGCCCTGACCTCCATGCCGGCGTTGTGTGCGTTATCGACAAGCAGTCGAGCTACTTTTACGGCTTCTGCGACGGACATGTTGCTGTTTTTTCTGCTGTGCGTTTCACTCGCGGACACGTAAATGCCCACATGCGGAACTTTGCATCGTATAGCTCGATCCAGCCCTCTTTCGCTCAGGATCAGGGCCGCATAAACGACTCCTTTTTTCCGCCTGATCCTGTTCCAGAGTTCTTCCGCATCTGCCATCTGCGGAACAAGACGTGGATTAACAAAAGACGACACCTCAATGCGCCGGATACCGCAATCAATCAGGTTGTTAATCAATTTTATTTTCTGTTCAGTGGATACGATTTTCTTTTCATTCTGGATACCGTCCCTGAGGACAACCTCGTGAATGGTAACTTTCTTTGGCAGGTTGCTTTGCATAGATAAAAAATATATGAGCTTCAAATAAAACCCTTCCTGTCATTCCCGCCCCCGATAAGGACATTCGAGGGCAGGCCGCGGCGGGGATCCAGTGTTAACTCATACCCCGCGTCCGCGGCAACAGGCCTGGATTCCTGCTTTCGCAGGAATGACAAGACTTTCACTTTTTATACATTTTATCAGAGGTCGCTCTTTATAGCAAAAAAAAGCAGGGAGAGAAAGCCTCTTCTCTCCCTGCTTCACTTGAAGGACCGGATTCCCGCCCGACAGGAACCTTCGGGGGCGGGAATCACAATATTGGGATGGATTTTCTTTCGTCAGTAATTTACTTCTTCCAGTCCATAGGGCCCCATTTTTCCGGCAGGATGGCCTGCGGAGGCCATTCGGGAGGCACCAGTTGGCCGGGTTTTTCACCTGCCTTCTGGATTAGTTTGGAAAGACCGGGGCGTGCATGTTCCGGATGCCCTTCTTTCAATGTCCGGCCGTTAATGATCGCCTCGGAACGGAGCCTGCGGCCGATGGTCTTTTCCATCTTTCTTCCCAACCAGAGGACACGATCCACATTGTATCCATGCTCAATACCCAACTCGTCAATCATGACAATAAGGTCTTCAAGAGTAATGAGACCAACATATCTCGGATCGTAATAATATTCGCCCGTTCCCCTTACGGGACAGTCATCGAGGAAATTGGCCGGCTGTCCGCCCAGTCCGCCCAGAGTTCCCTCAAAGCGGTTTATACCCGCCTGGAGGGCCGCCAGGATCGATGCGGAAGCAACACGCTTCGTCTCATGGAGATGGCAGAGATGCGCCTCAGGGTTCGGCATGGCATCAAGTACCATGGAGAAATAGCGGTAGACCTGGGCCGCTGAGGCCGAGCCGTCGTGGTCGGCGTGCTCGATGTCATGGGCGCCGATGGAGAAAAAGCGTTTTGTGAATTCCACCGCATCCTTCAGTTCCGTGGCGCCAGTGATGGGACTTCCCCATATGGTGCTCACGGTACCGCACATCTTCATGCCCACGTCGCGGGCCTTCTTGATGCAGCGCTCCGCTTCCTTCCAGTACTGGGTAAGCGTCGTGCCGGAATTTGCAAAATGGTGCTCCGGATCAGTGGAGACCATCATCAGGACGCGGTCCGGACCGATTCCTTTTTTCCTGAGCTCAATTGCCGTATCAACAGCAGGTTCGCGGATAGTCACGGCGGTCATAACAAGCTCATCGTATTTGACCCCTGCCCTTTCGCAGCGTTTCTTAAACGCATCGCTCCTCAGGGCGACTAAGACCTGCTCGGCATCCCTGAACTGGGGAATGCCCGCAGGATTTCCCAGGTTGGTTACTTCAATCTCTTTTGCGCCGGCGAGGATCATCTCCTGGGCATAGAATATCTTGGCGTTTGTAGAGATAAACTTTTCTTCGTGCTGAAAACCATCGCGCACGGTTATGTCACCGATGGTTACCTTCTTTGGCATTCTTGGGAAAATTTTCCAATAATCGTACTCCGTCATAAAAATCATGACCTCCTAAATTTATTTAAATTAAAATCATTTTCAAGTCTAACCTGCCCCGCGAGGACTCCTAAATTTAGGGCCAGATTCCCATTGCAGTTTACCCCAGTGAAGGTCGAATGGGATTGACACAGCGGGTAAAGTGAGAATTGTATTTTAAAGGAAGAAAAGAGGACAGGAGAATGCCTGCCAGCCAGAACAAGACCTGTCCCCTCTCCCTCCCTTATTCTCCCTTGAATACGGGTTTGCGCTTTTCCACAAAGGCGGCAAGTGCCTCCAGACGGTCCTTTGTCGGTATGGTGGCCTCATATGCCTTGGACTCAAGCGGCAAAGCCACACCCAGACTTGCTTCAGAGCCATAATTGATGGCGAATTTGGCCTGGGCCACACCGATGGGTCCGTTCTTTGCGATCTCTCTAGCCAATTCCAGGGCAGCCTCCATCAGCTTGTCCGGTTCGACGACCTTGCTGACCAGACCGATCTTAAGGGCCGTCTCAGCATCGATCCTTCTTGCTGTGAAAATAAGCTCCTTAGCCTTGGCGACGCCAACGATCCTGGGCAGCCTTTGCGTCCCGCCGGCGCCGGGAATAATCGCCAGGCTGGTTTCAGTCAGTCCCATGACTACATTCGATGAAGCGATCCTGAGATCACAGGCGAGGGACAGCTCGGTGCCGCCGCCAAAGGCAAAGCCGTTGATGGCCGCAATAACCGGAACACGCACCTGCTCCACGGCAGTGAAGGTATTTCGGATCGTGAAAATGAAGCGGCGCACCTGGTCCTCCGAAAGTGTTCTCCTTTCCTTCAAATCCGCGCCTGTCGAGAAAGACCACTTCTTAGGATCATCACCGGATCTGGCACCTGTGATAATGATGCACCTAAGACCCATATCAAAATTGGCTTCCCGTACGGTGTCAGCCAGTACGGCCAGCAGATCAAAGTTGAAGCAGTTCATCGCTTCCGGGCGATTCAGTGTGAGAATCAGGATGCCCTCTTCAGTTCTTTCTTTCAGCAGTATATCTGCCATAGGTATTTTCCTCCTTAAGCTCTTCATGCTTTCCAGATCTGATGCAACGCATAAGATTCCACGTCGCTTCCCGGAATGACACAAGATACGAATTATTAGTTGGTCTTCCTCCCGCCAGACTGCGGCGTCTGTCTATATCCGCCGCAGTTCTGGGAACCGGGAGCGCTTCCTTGGCCACATCCTCAGGAGGGACAAAGGGTGTTGTCGTTTTAATATCTCTTTTCAGTAAAAGCCTAAGGGAAGGCCTTCAGGATTAAACCTTCAGGTCGCCCCAATCGGACTTGTCTATCGGTGTTCGGTAGCAAAGCTCCAATGACCTTGCCAGCTTGTCACGTGCCTCACTGTAAGCGATGACACCGTCATGGAATAAGAGCGATCCCGTCAGGAAGGGATGTCCCTCAGCATCATAGCGCTCAATCATCATCTGGCGGAATTTGGCCATCTCTTCCTCATTAACTTCCTGGCCCTTATCAACGATATTTTTCCTCCGGACACTCTCCACGATGAAGCCCGCGGTCCGGCCGGACATAACGGTAGTGCGGCCCCTCATATTGGTAAAGCAGAATACCGGTCTGAAGGCCCTTCCGCACATGCCGTAGTTGGCGGCCCCGTGGTCGGGGCCGATCACGTACTGGATCTTCGGAACATTCAGCACGCTGCATGTGCGCACCATGTCTGATCCGTATTTCCCGATCCCTCCCCATTCCTCGGCCTTACCGACCATGTAGCCCGGCGATCCCTGGAAAAAGATGACCGGGAGTTTTGAGTTGCCGCAGCGGATCATCCATTCAGTTGCCTTTCTTGCCGCTTCAATATAGATGACGCCTGTCCCGCTGGACGCAATGATGCCAACGGGCATGCCTTTCAGCCACATCTTGCCGGCAACGACACTTTCACCACGATTGAGACCATATGTCGGCTTGTATTCATGGAAATAGCTGTCGTCAGCAATGCATTTGAGGGTTTCCTTGATGTTTATTGCGTTATAGGTATTTACGGGAGTCGAACGCATCATCTCCTTGTAATCAAACTTCGGTTCAACAGTCTTTTTACGTTCGCAGTAAAGGGTCTGGGCGGGCTCGAACTCAATGATGTCGCGGAGCTTCTTGATCCCTTCCTCCTGGGACCTAACGAAATGATCACAGCCGCCGGAGTGCTGGGTATGGACGTACGCCCCTCCCAGGTCTTCCATGGATACAGTCTCACCGATGGCTGATTTCACCATGGGGGGACCTGCCAGGAATGCGAAGGCAAGCTTCTCTATCATTATCGACTCGGAAGCGAGATAGACAATGTACGCGCCGCCCGCCGTGTTTCCACCCGTAGAGAGTGTGTATTGTTTTATTCCCATGGCGGACATACGGCACATATTATAAAACATGCTTCCGAAGTGGCCGTCGTCGGCAAAACAACCCAACTGAAGCGGAAGGTTTATTCCGCCCGAGTCGGCAATATATATGCAGGGCAAGCGAAGACGTTCGGCAATTGCCTGTGCCCTCATATGCTTTTTCAAAGTGATGGGGAAATAGGTTCCTGCCGCGTAGCGGTTCTCATTCGCGAAGATGACGCAGTCCTTTCCGTGAACGACGCCAACACCGGTAACCAGCCCGCCGCCCGGGATGTGCCCCCTTTTCTCCGATTCGTAGACCTCCCCTCCATAGAGCTTTATCTGTCCTATGTTGTAGCCGGCATCCAGGCCAAGCTCGAAGAAATCCGTACCCGGATCGATCAACATCTTGATAAGATCACGCATCGGTTTCTTGCCCTGCTTGGCAAGGCGCTTAAGCTGTTCCTCCCCGCCGATGTTGTATGCCTCTTCACGGTGCTTCATGAGGATGGCATCCTGTTCTTCCCAATGTTTTAAATTATTATCCTCTTCCATAATAAAATCCTCCTCAATCCTCATCGGACTGACACTTGCTTTCAGTGCACTTTAATTCTTTAAAAACTATCTGCCGATAACGTAGCGATACGGATCTATCTGATCCCTCAATATGGACAATTCCTTCGCCGTCGGCGGCTTGCTTTCCACGATCTTCTTCGCCTTCAATAATTCAAATCCGCAATTGTCCTGCACATCCTTCTCGGAATAACCGGGGTTGACCGCAATGATCCGCATTCTCTTCGATTCCGGTTCAAAATCCATCACAGCCATGTTGGTAATGATCTTGTAGGGACCGGCCCCTCGAGGCAAACCTGATTTTGCCCTCGAATCGCCTCCCGTCAGCCAGCCTGGTGTCGTGATAAATTGACATTTCTCGGTAAACCTCTTGGTGTCCTGCGGCGTCATGACGAGCATTCTCCAGCAAAATGAAGCAAGGTCATTGGCGCCCCCGCTCCCCGGGAATCGAACCTTCGGTTTTTGATGGTCGGGCCCGATTCTTGTGGAATTCAGGTTTCCGTACATATCGATCTGTGCGCCGCCGAGGAACGTGTAATCGATCATTCCGCGGCAGCATGTTTCCATAATTTCGCACATACCGCTTGCCATCAGGGCCTTCCAGGTCGTCCTTGAATCACCCACTGATATGGGCATTTCCGGGATCAGGGGGGCCGCACCGCCGGCCTCAAATAAAATAACCAGATTCGGTGAGTGGGCCTTTTGCGCAAGCATTGCCGCCGCATTGGGTGCTCCTGTACCAACCACAATAGATGCTCCGTCTTCCAACTCTCTTGCAGCGGTGCATATCATCAGTTCCATGGTATTATAGTCAGCCATACCGGATGTCCTCCTTTCTAATCCCTCGCCTTGAGGAACATGAATTCTTTATCCCTGAGTTTCAACATCTTTTGTATCCCGCCGTTTTTCTCGATATATTCGAAGTGATTCTTGCAGCTGTAAATATTCTTATCGAGGAATTTCTTGAACTCTTCAAGGTCTTCCTCCACCTTGAGCCACTCTCTTATATGCTCCTCATCAGAGAAATATTCGGCATACATATTTCCGGGATAGCTGCCGTAAGGGACCTCACATACGGCATCAACGCACCAGTAAGGAATAACCGTATAGCTCGGATCTCTACGTATCTCATCGCTGGAAATCAGTCTTTCACAGGTGATGATAAGGTGCTTGGACGCTCTTGCGACATCGTAATCAGAAACGGTGATGCCCCGCGCGCGGCAATTACCGTATTCATCAGATTCGTGGACATGGATCGCCGACACATCCGGATAGAGGGCGGGATGGACGACATATTTCGTGCCTGTAAACGGGCATTCTATGGTTTTTGCACCGCTGTACTTGAATGTATCGGTCCCCATGACATTTCTCGCAGGGTAGAAGGAAACACCTGCCGCAGCGGCCTTGAAACGAACGGACAGCGAGTAGTTGGTCCACTCACTCACCTCAACCTTGCCGCTTTCCATGTAACGCCTCGCGTTGGGGGATAAGCCGCGAGCCTCCAGACCGACAATATAGGCAACATCCAGTTTATTAAATACCTCACCAGCGCAAAGAATCTGGAAATCATGGGTCGATGTATGGCCTGCAAATCCCATGTTCTTCCTGCCTTGCCTTACAATTTCATGCGCAACTGCTATCGGTACCCTGTTTGCCCCGAAGCCGCCGAGTGTCAGATAGTCGCCATCATGAACAAATTTCTCTACAGCTTCTTTAACGGACATCACCTTGGGTTCCAGTTTGCGGCTTTTTGTGCGGAAGAATGCACGCGCTTTATCCGCATCAGGATCTGTAAATATTTTCCCCATCCCTTGTTCAATCGCATCCACTGGACTCTACCTCCTTTTTGAAGTATATTACCGCCGACAACGTCATTGGTTTTGAAAGATGCACGTTGACTCTGCTTCTTTATGCAACCCGCAGGTAAGCATTAAAAATTCTTAGATTGCATTCATCTTATTGAAAAAAAGGAGAAAAACAATATTAAAAGGTTAATAAAATATATTAACAAAAAATTAATTTCAAACGACTAATAGTTAATGGAAGAATACATCAGTTTTATGACAAAACAGCGAAAGTTCGTGATGAAATATTACCCATTATTTCTGAAACCAAATAAGAAAAATATGGGATGGTTAAATATTTGGATCCCTAAGAACTAAAAAAATCCCCGATTATGAAAATATGGATTTCCTTGTATGTAAAGTGGATTTAAACAATTACAAGCCATCTCAGTTATTATAACGGAAACATCACATCATCTAATTTATTTATTTTACTTGAAATACCTCATTTAATATTAGTTTTTTATTAATATTATTTATTAACCTTTTAATATTGTCTTTCTCTTCTTTTCCATATTATATAAACTGCAAAAAATTTGCGTGTTTGATAGTTTGTCATTTAAGACAAAATATCAATACTTGCGGCGTTCTGAATAGATCTTCTGAACCGTACCGTATTTAAGGAACAGACTTGCGGTATATTTTCCTGTCTTTTAAAAACTTAATGTGTTTTGAGGTCCATTGCATTGCCATATCTAGTGGGCCTCTAATGTTGTAAACCCGGACAGTATTTAAGAGTAGCCGGATTAATTCGGCTGGATGGTATAAAACTAAATTACCTTTTTTGAAGGAGGGAGGCAACATGACGACACCAGTTCAACAAAAGATTCGTGATAAAAAAAGAACACCCCAGCAGATCTTGGATATGGTGAAATCTGGGGATTGGATTCAGCCGGGTTCAGTTGGAGGTGATTCAACGGAATGCATGAAGGAGCTTGCAAAAAGGATCGGCCCGAAATTGAAAGACATTGAGCTCTGGAATTATGCTATGTTTTTTCCGCACCCGGAATTTCAGGCAAATGACCCCATGCAACAGTATCATTGTTTCCATGAGTATTTCTTCTTTCCCTGGAACCGTAAAGCGCGAGACACAAATAACGTAACGAGCTGGTCGCATTGGGGCTGGGCCATGGGTATGTGGTTCTGCCATTATCGTTTCGCTAACGCAGTAAAGGCAAACCGGGGGCTTGACTGGTGGTGGAATGCGGCAACGCCCTTTGATGAGCACGGCTTTGCCAACTTCTCTTATGGCACTAACAACGCCAATATTTTCAGTCAGTGCGCAAAGAAGACCGTTATCGAAGTCCGTTCGGACTATCCCTGGGCCGAGGGCGGCCGTTTTAACACTATTAATATTGATGATGTCGATTACTGGGTCGAGGTGGACTGCGAGAAATACAAATGGCCCCAGATCAATGAAAAAGCCATCAAGGCGAAACCCGAAGAGGAGGCTATTGCAAAGCATGTCATGACTATCATGAGGGACAGGGACATCATTCAGCTTGGTATCGGCTCCCTTCCCTCCGCCTGTGTAGGCGCCATGGCTGACGCGGGATTCAAGGACCTCGGCATCCACACGGAGATGCTCAATGCGGGTCTTATCAAGCTCATCGAATCGGGTCAGGTTACCAATAAGTACAAAACCCTTCCCGGCGACCGCGGCAAGAGCGTGTGGACCTTCGCCTTCCCCGTAGATGTGAAATGGTACTACGACACGATCCACCGGAACCAAGAACTCGCTGCCTATGATATCAGTTACACCAATAACCTTCATAATCTTACAAGGCTCGACAACATGATCGCTATTGACAACTGCGTTGCCGTAGACCTTCTTGGCCAGCAGTGCTCCGGTTTCTATGAAAAACGTCCGATTTCGAGCTCCGGCGGCTACTTCCATTTTGTCTCCTTCTGTGCCCAGTCAAAAGGCGGTCGCGGCGTAGCCTCCATGACGGCGCGGAGCAAGCACGGCACATCAAGGATCGTACCCTTCCTGCCCGAAGGATCGTCGGTAGACGTTCCGGCTCAATTATCGAACTATATTTGCACAGAGTACGGCATCGTAAACCTCAGGGGGCTCAATGGTTATGAGAGGGCAACAGCACTGATCTCCATCGCCCACCCCGATGACCGAGAGATGCTGGAAAAAGCGGCAAAGGAGAATGGCCTACTCGCTCCCAAGTTCCCCGTGTCTATGATGCCGGTCGAAGGCAAGACCAGACGGTACCCGTCCTATTCAGACAGACGGAACTACAAGATGGCGTTACACGGCGAGACGTCAGGATTCGATTGGGATCAGGGTTATCAGACAGCAAAATAAGTTATTAAGCATAACACCACTCGACAAGCTCGGACAGGCCGGGCTTGTCGAGTTAAGTTGCCGAAGGTGGTCAAATAAAAACTTTTGCGCGGCTTCGACAGCTGGTTGAATAAAACTCAATTTTTCAGGAGGTATTTGTATGGCGTTAGATTTCAATTTTACAGAAGAACAAAAGATGCTGGAGGATAGTGTTTATAAGTGGGCAGTCAGCTGGCTGGAGCCTCAGATGGAGCACATGTACGAAGTGGATGAGATGCCGCCGACAATCTTTAAGGAACTGGGAAACCTGGGTGTCAACGGGATTGTCTTTGAGGAAAAGTATGGTGGAACAGATCTGGGTTATGTGGAGACACTCCTTGTTTATGAGACGATAGCAAGAGTAAGCAATGCTTTATCCATGACCGTAGGCGCAAGTCAGACCCTTTGCTTCGACAACTTCCGGCGTAATGCAAGCGAAAAACAGAAAATGTATGTCCTGCCAAAGTCGTGTTCGGGTGAATGGATCGGATGCCTAGGCATCACGGAACCCAACGCCGGTTCCGATGCCATGAGCATGGCGACAAAGGCAGAGAAGAAGGGTGACAGGTACATCATCAACGGCAGTAAAATATTCATCACAAATGGTCCTGTGGCGGACTTCATGACCTTCTACGCCAAGACGGACCCGGCAGCAGGGCCCAAGGGAATTTCGGCATTCTTCTTCGAGACCGCAAAGACCAAGGGTGTTACGAGGGAGAAGATCAAGAAATGGGGCATGAGGACATCGCCCACAGCCCTGATCACCTTTGAGGATGTGGAAATACCTGAGGAACAGCTTATCGGCGGATTGAACAAAGGCGTCGCTGTTCTCACGAGCGGTCTCTGCACGGAGAGAATTACCCTGTCCGGTTGCACACTCGGAAGCCAGAGAAGCTGTCTTGAGCTCAGCCTGAGGTATGCCAAGGAAAGAGTGCAGTTCGGTAAGCCCATCGCTACATTCCAGGCTATCCAGGAGAAGCTGGCCAATATGTACACAGGCTACCTGGCATCCAAGTGGATGGCATACAGTGCCGCCGCATATTGCGACACGCTTGAGAATAAGGTCGGAGGAAAGGGCACGGACCTCGACCGTATGGCCGCGGCTGCACTGCTCTTCTGCGGCGAAATGGGAACAAAGATCGGCCTCGACGCGATCCAGATCTTCGGCGGTTACGGCTACTGCACGGAGTACCCGGTTACCAGGCACTTCCTGGATCAGAAACTCTGGGAGATCGGTGCCGGTACGTCCGAGATCAGAAGGATGATCATCGCAAGGGAGCTGATGAGGGACGATTTCAGAAGCGGTCGGTAATGTAAAAAAGCTCTTTATTCCTAATAGGATGTCTTACGTGAAAAGAGGGCGCTGCTCTTATGGCAGCGCCCTCTTTCATTGATATTACAACCGTCATTTCAAAGGTGGGATGAAGGGTATGTACTGAGCGAACAGCCAGCAGAGGAAGAAGACCAGCGGTATGTGAATGAACATCTGGAGCACTGAGTAGCCGACGAGGTCACGGGCCTTCATGTGCAGTATGCCCAGAAGAGGAAGCATCCAGAAGGGATTGAGCAGGTTCGGCAGGGCCTCGGCGGCATTGTAGATTACGACGACCCATCCAAGGTTTACTTGGTGCTGAATCGCCGCCTGCAGGACATAAGGCGCCTCGATGACCCACTTGCTTCCTCCCGATGGAATGAAAACACCCAGAATGGCCGAGTATGCGGCCACCAGAAGCGGGTAGGTTCCCTGGGTAGTAATGCTGTAAAAGAGGTCGGCTAACCACTTGTTGATCCCTGTACCGACGATCATTCCGAATATTACGGCGTAGAAGGGGAACTGGATCAGAACGCCGCCCGTTGCGGGAACCGCTTGCGCCACAGCCTTGAGGAACCGTCTCGGCCGCCAGTGCAGGACCATACCGAGGGCGATGAAAATCAGGTTGTAGTTGTTAAGGTCCAGGACGGCGAGAGGTCCCCGGGGATCCTTACCGAAGAGGTCAATCAGGTACCAGCAGATAAGACCTCCCACGATGATGATCAGGAGCGGGCTATATTCAAGCCATTCTCCCGGCTTCTGCCGCGGCTCAATGCTCATATCGATCTCATCAAATTTCAAGTTGAAATAATCCACTGTCTTGGCACGATCCGGATGAGGTGCCGAGAAGTAGGCGATGGGTACCGAAACGGCAATGAGGGCAATGATCATCCAGAAATTCCCCCAGATGAATAACGTCTGCGTCAGAGGGATGAGACCGCTGATTTCAAAAAGCTTCGGGGGAATCGCGCCTTTTGTGGCCATCATGAGGGGCGCCGAGGAGGAAAGACCGAGAGCCCAGATAGCGCCTAATCCGAGATAGGCAGCGGCCCCTGCGGCGCGGTAGTCCATACCCTTAACCCTTCTCGTCAATTCGCGAACCAGAAGGCCGCTGAAGATCAGACTCAACCCCCAGGAGATGAGGGACGTCAGCAGGGACAAGAGGGCTACAAAGGCGACGGCTCCCCTTCCCGTCTTGGGAATCCCGGCCACCTTTTTGATCACCCAGTAGACGGCAGGAGTAGAGGCAAGGACATATCCGCCAATGATAATGAATGCCATCTGCATTGTAAAGGGTATCAGTATCCAGAATGACTTGCCGCCCTCAATCGCGAGCTTGACAGGGCTTTCACCGATGAGAAGACCAAACAGATAAACAATAACAATGCCCACAAGGGCAAATACCCATGCATCGGGAAACCATTTTTCACTCCACTCTGCCAACCCCAGCCCGAAGCGCTCAAGAACGCCGTGCTTGTCGGCATCCGAATTCTTTGCCGCCATTTTTCATTCTCCTTTCATAAATTGTATTTAAGAATCCGTCCGATAGAAGTATCCATCTTCGTATAAGACCGGTAACAATAAAAATAAAAATAGAAAATAACGCTATATTACGGCATCACCTCTTTTCATAAGTTCCTGAAAATTAGTAAAAAATAAAAAAACCCCGTCCTCATTTGAAAAACGGGGTCTCTACAGACAGTCCACTCATCACAATTTCCTCGTGGTCCCGATAGAGCCTTTTTCTCGGTAAGCACTGCTCAAGAAATATCGGCGACTAAATAACAGAATAAACATTTTACTTCAACAGTTTTTGTAACTTTTATGAATTTTACCTATATTTTTCAACCTTTACTTCAACTTATGATATGGTCATTTTCTCCCTCAGCCTCCTCTCGGGTACATATACGTGTGGAATTTTATCCTCGTTCCATTCCTTTGAAACATAAAGATTGCAATAACAGCTTCCGTATTCTTTCACGTCAGGAGTCCTGTAGACGCAGGGACAGATAATGTCTTTATCCTTTTCCCGATCTCCTGATGCCAGGCGGCAGGGGCATGACATATAGCCATAACGCTCTTTATTCGTCAGGAGGCCTCGTATAATATCCAGCACCCATTCCTTATCCCGGCTGAAAAAATAACCTTTTGGCTCTTGCAGCTTCCTCAACATTTCATAGAGTTTTTCTTCTTCGGTCATAATCCCAGTGCTTTCTTTATTTTCTTTTCTTCAAATCCCACTATGACTTTGTCACCGATGATAATCGTGGGAAATGTGCAGTCGGGATTTAATTTTCTGACATCTTCCATAATCAGCTTCTTCTCTTCAGCAGAGAGCAAATCCACATCTGTGAATTCATATTGTACATGACATTCATCGAGAAATTTTTTGGTTGATTTACAGTGACTGCAAGTACTTAATGTGTATATTTTAACAGGCGGCTGCATATACGACTCCTTTTCTCCTCGTCAGTTTATTGAATGGTGCCAGATTAAACCGGCGTATATTATTTATCAAGCCCTTTTATTCTTTCAAACTTAATCCCTGTCGCTCCTATCCGTAGAAAATATCCAACTCCTCAGTGGATGGGACGGAATCAATTTTGAGTTTTATAAGAATATCTCCCGTCTCGACAGCCTGCCCCGGTGTAACATGGATTTTTTCTATCAACCCATCACTTGGAGATGCAACAAATGTCTCCATTTTCATTGATTCTATACTCACAAGATCCTGCCCTCGAAAGATACGATCACCCTTATTTACCAGGATGGCGACTACCATTCCCGGCATGGGACAGCGAACCACATCCTCAGGAGGCACCGCTTTTGGCTTCGGCATATGATAAAACAGTTTCCATTCCAGGGGGCTGTAGATCCCCAGAACACGTGTAACACCACGGTGGGCTACCCATATGTTATTTTCCCTGTATTTAGTATGGAAGAATTGGGTTTTACCGTCGATCCTGAGTTTGATTCTGCGCCGGTAAAACTCGAATTCGGGAGTGACAACCTGGTACTTGTGTCCATCCACCATCACCGTCCAGCTGCCGGGAGACGGATTTTTAATAAGACGCAATTCAAAAAAGACATCGTCTCCTCTTACTGTATAGGTAAACTGGTTTTTCAACTGGTGCGGAACACCCACCTTGGCCATCATAGGTTTCAGGGATTCATGAACAAGAGATTGTCGGTTATGGTAAATGAGGGTTACTGCTATCGCCATGTACTGCAACCACTCTTCCGGAGGCGGCTGTTTCATTTGACCGCGCTCAAAATACTCATCGACGAAATCCGTTGACAGCTCCCCTTTTATAAAGGACGGATGATTGAGTACGGCATTTACAAAATCCACATTGGTGATCAGACCCTCAATGTGATACGCATTCAGTGCCTGGACGAGTGATTCAATCGCCTCTCCCCTCGTTGCACCCCAGGCGATTACTTTGGCCAGTAACGAGTCGTAATAAATACTGATAAAACTTCCGGCCTCAATACTGCTGTCAACCCGGACATTCCTTATTCGAGCTGTTGCGTAACGGGTAATCATTCCGGTGACGGGCAGGAAATTTCGGGCAGGGTCTTCCGCGCAGATCCGTGCTTCTATGGCCCATCCTTTGCTAATGACGTCTTTCTGCCGGATAGGAAGTTTTTCTCCTGCAGCGATGCGAAGCTGCAATTCCACGAGGTCGAGACCTGTAACCATCTCCGTCACAGGGTGTTCCACTTGCAGCCTGGTATTCATTTCCAGAAAGTAGACACTCCCGTCCGAATCATCCAGGATAAATTCAACGGTACCTGCGTTTGTATAGCCTGCTTCTTTGGCGAGCTTGCACGCCATCTCCCCCATGCGTTCCCGCAGGCTGTCATTAACAGCCATTGAGGGTGTCTCTTCAATAATCTTCTGATACCTTCGCTGGATGGAGCACTCCCTCTCCCCAAGGTGAATGACATTGCCGTAATGGTCGGCTAGTATCTGTATTTCAATATGGCGGATCCGGGGGATGTAGCGCTCCATGAAAAACTCGTCACTTCCAAAGGCCTTTCTTGATTCATTCTGGCAGGACTCGACAGCAGTTCGCAGGTCTGCCTTGTTCAATACCACCCTTATCCCTCTTCCTCCTCCGGCGCGTGCAGGCCGTATCATCAGAGGATACCCTATCTTTTCTCCGATACTGAACGCTTCCGTGAATGACGATACACTTTCCTTGTGTCCCGGCTTTACAGGTATGCCCAGCTTTTCGGTAAATGCCTTGGCCGCCAACTTATCGCCAAGCGTCGCGATAACAGATGCCGGCGGGCCGATAAACGTCAGCCCTGATTTGGCGACCATTTCGGCAAATTCCGGATTCTCCGAGAGAAAACCGTAACCGGGGTGGATTGCCTGGCATCCATGGGTATGAGCGGCGTCTATAATTTTTTCCTTGGCCAGATATGATTCTTCCGGACTGGATCCTCCTAAAAAAGCACTCTCATCTGCTTCTCTGACGTGAAGAGAACGAGAACCCACCTGTGAATATACCGACACCGTCTTGATCCCCATGCGTTTGCATGTCTTTATGATGCGAACCGCTATCTCGCCTCGATTCGCAATCAATATCTTTTTGAACATTTTACCTCCTTAAAGAGGAACATTCCCATGCTGCCGTTCCGGCCTTTCCCTTTTCTTTCCTTCCATAAACTGGAGACTTCTTATGATCAGATGACGTGTATCCCTGGGAAAAATAACGTTGTCGATGTATCCCCTCTGAGCGGAGAGGAAGGGATTTACATACGTCTTCCGGTATTCTTCCGTTTTTGACGACAGCACTGCCTCCGGATCCGGCGCTGATGTGATCTCTTTACGGTAAATCACCTCAGCCGCACCCTTCGGGCCCATCACGGCAATCTCCGCCGTAGGCCAGGCATAATTAATGTCGCTGCCGATGTGTTTGGAGTTCATCACTACATAGGCCCCGCCGTAGGCCTTACGGACGATGACGGTAATACGCGGTACGGTGGCCTCGATAAAGGCATACAGCAGCTTGGCGCCGTGGCGGATGATCCCACCCTGCTCCTGTTCCGGCCCCGGCATAAACCCGGGCACGTCCACAAGGCATATGAGAGGGATGTTGAAGGCGTCACAGAACCGGACAAATCGTGCCGCCTTTGTTGAGGCATTGTTATCCAATACTCCCGCCAGGACGGCAGGCTGATTTGCAACGATTCCTGCCGTCTGGCCCCCCAGACGACCGAATCCGCAAATGATGTTTCTTGCATAATGAGACTGAACTTCCAGAAACTCCGCCCCGTCAAGAATACTGTTGATCAGCACCTTCATGTCATAACTCTGATTCGGATTTTCGGGTACAAGATAATCAAGCGCCGGGTCGGTGCGGCCTGCCGGGTCACTGAGGTCAAGGATCGGCGCCATTTGCCGGTTGTTGGAAGGAAGATAGTTGATCAGCCGCCTTACTTCCCGCAGGCACAATATATCGTTGGGCAGCACAAAATGAGCCACCCCGCTCTTTTCAGAGTGAACCCTTGCGCCGCCGAGATCATCATGGGATATGGCTGTATGGGTAACCGTCTCCACAACATTCGGTCCGGTAACGTACATGAACGACGTATCCTCAACCATGAAGATGAAATCGGTAAGGGCCGGACTGTACACGGCGCCTCCTGCGCAAGGCCCCATGATGCAGGATATTTGCGGGATAATCCCGCTTGCCAGGGCGTTTCTTTTAAAAATATCCCCATAAGAAGCCAGGGCATCCACCCCTTCCTGAATCCGCGCTCCTCCTGAGTCATTGAGTCCTATGATAGGAGCCCCGACTCTCACGGCGTGATCCATCACTTTACTGATCTTCTGTGAGTGAGCCTCACCCAGCGAGCCGCCGCGTACCGTGAAATCCTGGCTGAACATGAACACTTCCCGGCCGTCGATCGTACCGTGCCCTGTCACGACACCGTCTCCCGGGTACGTCTTTTCCTTGCCGAAAGCGCCGCCCCTTCCTGTTTTCAGCAGATCAAACTCCTCAAAGGAATCTTCATCAAGCAGCAACTCAATACGCTCCCGCGCGGTGAGCTTCCCCCTGCGGTGCTGTTCCTCGATCAGCGCAACGCCTCCTCCTTTCAAGGTCTCATTGCGCATTTCTTTCAGCGCATTCAAAGTACGCTGAGTTGCCTGCACTGTCGTGTATTGCGTCTTGGACGGCGTCGGTCTTTTCTTAAGGGTAGTTTTTTGAGTTTCCCGTTCTTTCATAATGATCACTCCCCATTTATCTTAACATTATCTCGAAGGTTTCCATTCTTAATAACCATAACCTTCATAAGCAAAAAACCCCGCTCTCATTAAGAGAAAACGGGGTTTCGTTAATAGGCACATGACATCCCTCTGTCAGGGTCGAAGGTTTTGGGCATCTTAATTGATGATGTTACACGCACTTTTAATATCACGATTCACAATAGAAATCTATACCTGTATTTCATGAAGAATTTCCATTCTTTGTCAATTCATGCGCAATACTTTTGCCCCCCGTATTTTTGCCTCCTTCAGTTCGACCAGGGCTCTGTTGGCCTCTTCCAAAGAAAACTCCTGCACCTCCGGTTTAATGGGAACTTCCGCTGCCAGCCGGATGAATTCAGTGATGTCCCTCCGCGCTACATTCGCCACACTCTTGATTTCCTTTTCCAGCCACAGATGACCGGGGTAATTCAATCTCAGAAGATTGTCCTTGTCGGTATCTTCTTTTCTGATGGCGTTAATTACCAGCCTCCCACCACTGACAAGGTTTTTCAGGGCCTCTATTATGGGCTTCCAGGCCGGTGTTGTGTCAATAATAGAATGGAGCTTTTCCGGCGGTTCATCTTCCGTATTCCCCGCCCAAACAGCGCCCAACTCCCTGGCAAAGGTCTGCTCCTTCTGACTCCGGGCAAAAACGTACACGCGTGAATTTGGATATTTATGGAGTACCATCTTAAGGACTAAGTGTGCCGAGGCGCCGAATCCGGTAAGCCCTAGATTCTGGCCGTCTTTCAGATTTACCAACCGCAGAGACCGGTAGCCTATGGCGCCCGCGCACAGAAGGGGGGCAGCCTCCGCATCAGAAAATACATCAGGGATCGGGTACGCGAAATTTTCCGGCACGGTTATGAACCCGGCATAACCTCCATTGACATCCCTGCCTGTAGCCTTGAATTCCTCGCAGATATTTTCATTTCCTGTAAGACAGGCAGCACAGCGGCCGCAGGCGGAAAATATCCAGCCGATGCCGACCCGCTCACCAGTGTGAAACCTCTTTACATTTTTTCCCGCTCCTGCCACCCTGCCCACTACCTGATGGCCCGGGATGATGGGCAATGCCGGCGGCGGTGTCCTCCCTTCGATCTCATCCAGCTCCGTATGGCAGACGCCGCAGGCAGAAACCTGCACGAGGACTTCCCCCTCTTTTGGAACAGGCTCCGGCAGATCGACCATCTCCAGTGGCGTCTTATTATCCCGAAAGCTGGAAATTCCCGTCAGTACCATTGCTTTCATCTAATTTTTTTCCTACCCTTCATTACACAGTCTACACACATTAAAATAACCAAAAGTCTATCGGTGAAGGCATTGGCGACATGATTAATTCTTGACAAACAAAAGTATTTTACTTAAAAATATTTCACAAAGTCAAGCAGATAGGAATCAGCGACATGATAATGATGCTAATAACTTATAGGAGGTCTGTATGGTAAAGCGCTATCTTGTATTGGTGTTAATATTTTTCCTGCCATTAATTCCGGGATGTCAAAAAGCGAGTGTTGAATCGGAAAAGATAAAAGAGTTCCCGATCAACAGCATGGACGGGGTTATAACCCGGTCAGATGTAACCTTTGACAAATCTATTTCAAGCGATGGAAACGGCTCTTTGAGAATTGACGTATCCCAGCCGACCACAATAAGACTATTTGAGGTAAGAGATATAAATATCGAGAATGCCAGACTTACATACAGGGCCCGAATTAAAACGGAAAATGTTAGAGGGCAGGCGTATCTTGAAATGTGGTGTGTCTTCCCCGGAATGGGGGAATATTTCTCCCGATCTCTGCAGAGTCCTTTATCAGGAACTCTTGACTGGACAACCCAAGAAACTCCTTTCTTCTTGCAAAAGGGACAGAAGCCGGAGTTGGTGAAGCTGAATGTCGTAATCAACGGACAGGGAACTGTGTGGGTCGACGATATATCTCTGCTTAAAGGACCTTTGAAATAGTACATGAATCGCTTAACTTCTCATGTATTGATTCCTGCAATAATGGCGGCATTGTTTTTCTTAATCGCCTTGTCGCCGGTAGAGGTGCTGGGGTGCCGCACCCGTGGATTGCTCGCGCTGCTGGTTGCTTTTGCAAGCGGGATCGCGGCTCTGGTCACAGCAATCAAAGGAGTACAGGATAGGATGAAAGGTGATTTAAATGCCCTGTGGTGGTTAATAAGCACGCTGATTTTAGTTATACCTGTTATCGCCGTGATTATCCTGGCATGACTTTTCCGGTTTGGGTGTGTCCTCCTGTTCACGAATGTAAATGAAGCCTGCATACTTAAAGCTGTTAATAAATTTATACCCACCCTATTTGGGGACGGGAATTACCGTTAAAAGTATTTCTCCGGATTATAGAGAAATATGCGTGCAGATGAAAATGAGGTGGTACAACCGCAATTATGTCAAAAGTCATTTCGGCGGATCTTTATATGCAATGACAGATCCTTTTTTTATGTTAATGTTAATGCACATTTTGGGAAAAGATTTTATTGTTTGGGATAAAGCAGCTCATATTGACTTTATCAAACCAAGCGAAGGAACCGTCACCGCAAGATTTTTAATAGGAGAGGACCGAATAGAAAAAATAATTGATAAGACAGCCGATGGTCAAAAATATTTCCCTGAGTTCTCAGTTGATATTGAGAATGAAGCAGGAGAGAAAGTGGCACATGTGGTAAAAACTCTTTATATAAGGAAAAAGAATTTAACATAAAAAATTGGGAGACCTAAGGGGAGAAGAGTGCGGATAGCGCAAGACGGAGTATCTGATGAGCGACTTTGAGTTTGTTCTTGTGGGGCTTGCCGCGATCGCAGGAGGTGCGGTAAATGCCCTTGCCGGAGGCGGCACACTCATCACGTTCCCGATGCTGATCGCGGTAGGTGTACCGGCAGTAGCCGCAAACGTAACCAATACAGTGGCGCTCTGCCCGGGATATTTGGGAGGGACTTTTGCCCAGTTGAAAGACCTACAGGGGCAGGAGCGTCGCCTGTGGTTTTTCATGCCTATCAGTGTGCTGGGTGGAATCGTGGGCGGTATCTTACTCCTAAATACGGGCGAGCAGTTGTTTAGGGCACTCGTGCCATACCTCATTTTGCTCGCAGCGGGTCTGCTGGCTGTCCAAGACCCCTTGCGCACCTGGATTGTGAGTCGTACTGAGCGGGAGGAAACGGCGGCAGCACACCGGCAGTGGTCGACGCTGGCCCTTACTTCGGCTGCCGTCTACGGCGGCTATTTCGGCGCGGGGATGAGTGTGATTGTGCTGGCGGTACTTGGTCTCGTGCTGGATGACACGCTGACACGGCTAAATGCCTTGAAGCAGGCTATCGCCTTCGGCGTCAATATCGCGGCAGCCGTCTACTTCCTGTTCTCGGGACAGGTATTATGGCCGGTAATGTTTGTGATGGCCGTTGGCGCGCTGGCAGGTGGGGCACTGGGCGGTCGGCTGGCAGGCTGGATCAAACCAATAGTGTTGCGCTGGATCGTTGTTACAATTGGTATAATCGTAGCTTTAATTTATCTGATACAGTGATTCTGAAAAAACGCGGTGGTGCACAATGAAGCCGTGCAGGGAATGCAAACAAGAGATTTCGGAACAGGCTGTTTCTTGTCCGAATTGCGGGGCGCCTTATCCCGCAAGAGAAAAATGGGACGGATGGGGATTCGAATATAAGTCGGAAGCCAACTTATTCGGTTTGCCGCTTGTCCACATTTCTTTTAAGTACCGGCCAAATAGAGTTCCTGTCGTTGCCAAGGGGATACTCGCAATAGGACAGTTTGCATGCGGTATTATCACTATATCCCAGTTTGGAATCGGCGTCATCAGCATAAGCCAGTTTACTATTGCCGGCTACGCACTTGCTCAGTTTGCCGCGGCTTATTCACTTATTGCCCAGGTGGGCATCTACATAAACGAAGGGCACGGACAGCTTGTGAAAAGCGTGACAGAATTGATAAAGATGATATACTAAAGACCTCGGAGAACATTGTTATCCATATAATTAATTTTTTAATACTAAGATTCGATTATGAGGTATTCAAATGAAAACAGGATTAATTTTGATCGACATTCAGAATGATTATTTTCCCGGCGGAAATATGGAACTCGTCGCGATGGAACAGGCCGCACGAAATGCAGGGTTGGTGCTTAATAAGTTCAGGGAAAAGCAATTCGCTATCTTCCATATCCAGCATATTTCAAAGCGTCCCGGGGCGACGTTCTTTCTGCCGGACACAAAGGGCGTCGAAATACATAAATCTGTGGCTCCACAGACGGATGAAGTCATCATTGAAAAAAACTTTCCCAATGCCTTCAGAGATACGGATCTGTTGAGTGCTGTTAAGAAAGCAAAGGTGGATGAAGTTGTAATTTGCGGAGCCATGACCCACATGTGTGTTGACGCGACAACACGCGCGGCATTTGATCTCGGATTCCGGTGTACTGTTATTGAAGATGCCTGCGCCACACGTAATCTTGAATATAAAGGGATACCAGTAGAGGCAAGTAAGGTTCAGGCGGCGTTTATGGCCGCGCTATCCGTGCCTTATGCGAAAGTCATATCAGCAGCTGAATTCATCAGCAAGCTTGCATAACACAAAGCACAACTTGTGGAGGGTTGGAAGATGAACTTCAAATTGATACTGATTATCATCCTTACAAGTCTCGTTGTGATATTCATTACCCAAAATGTCGCTGTTGTGGAAGTCAGTTTTCTGTTCTGGAGCGTCTCGATGTCGCGCGCACTGTTGATATTTTTCTTACTGATTATCGGATTTATCCTTGGGTGGTTCCTGCATAGTTATCTGTCTTATCGGAAGTCGAAGGATGAGCCATATGAGCCTTTATAATGTTGTATAAGAGATTTTCTCGCTTTTCGTCCTTAATTTTTTGTGTTATATACCTCCCAATATTCCCATCAATTTATTAATTGAATGACAATTGGCAAATGCACCTTATCTGTCATTCTCATGAAGCTCGTCCCCGCTAAGGCGGGATATTATAAATAAACGTTTGAACTTTTGATCCTTGAACCCTCGAATCCTTTATTGAGCTGAACTGGAGAAGGGGCAAATTTTATTAGTCGCCTAAAATAAGGAGACCTGCTTATGACAAGTCCGAATATCAATCTTCACAACCGTCTTCGTTCGCTGGCTATGAACCTTTGGTGGACATGGCATCCGGAGGTAATCAGCCTTTTTACAGATTTAGACCCGCATCTCTGGCGTCAGGTTGACCATAACCCGATTGCGTTCCTGAATCAGATAACACCTGAGCAGGTTGAGGAGCGAGCTTCTGAACTGGTACTTCACAGCCGGATAAACTACGCCTTCCGGCGGCTCAATGAGTATATGACGAAGGAAAGGACATGGGGAATCATGCACTGCGGTAATCTAAACAACCGTCCGGTAGCCTATTTTTCCGCAGAATTTGGTCTTCATGAATCGCTGCCGATATACTCCGGCGGATTAGGCATCCTGTCAGGAGATCACTTGAAAAGCGCCTCTGATCTGGGAGTACCGTTGATTGGCATCGGGCTTCTATACCAGCAGGGTTATTTCAGTCAGCGCCTGAACAAGGACGGCTGGCAGGAAGAAGATTATGTCAGCCTTAACACCAACGCTTTGCCGCTGCAACCCGTTTTGGATTCGAGCGGACAACCATTACTTGTGCGGGTTGATACCCGGCATAACCCTCTCAGTGCCCGTGTCTGGCAGATTCAGGTGGGACGGATTCGCCTGTTGCTGCTCGATTCCAATGTCGATTGCAACTCCGCTGAAGATTGTCAATTGACTTCCCGGCTATACGGCGGCGACTTCAGGCTGCGCATTCGACAGGAGCTGCTGCTTGGGATCGGCGGCGCGCGAATCTTGCAAGCGCTGAATATCTTCCCCGGAGTGATCCATATAAACGAGGGGCATAGCGCTTTTGCCATCCTCGAAGAGATCCGCCGCATCATGGAGTATGACCAGATTCCGTTCCACCGTGCTCACCGGCGGGTTTCCCTGCGTACGGTTTTTACCACGCATACCCCTGTAGCCGCCGGCCATGACCGGTTCCCGCCTGATCTAGTCGAAGAACACCTCGGTATATTCAGAGAAAATTTGGGGCTGTCTCACGACGATTTTATGTCCCTTGGACGTGTTAATCCGTATGACAAATCTGAGCCCTTCTGCATGACAGTCCTGGCTTTGAAATCGTCATGCCGGGCAAACGGCGTTTCGTCAATTCATGGCACGGTGAGCCGTCTGATGTGGCATTCTCTCTGGCCGACGCGTCCCGAGTCAGAAGTTCCGATTGGCCATATTACCAACGGGGTGCACGTTTTGTCATGGCTCGCACCGCAGATGTACCAGTTGTTTGAGACGCGCCTCGGGCAGGATTGGCCCACACGGCTCGTGCATCCGGACATCTGGGAAAAAGTGGACGACATCGACGACGGAGAAATGTGGGAAACGCATCAGAGTCTTAAGATGCGACTCATTCGCTTTGTCCGCCGGCGCCTGCAATCACAGGCACAACGTCTGGGGCATCGTGGAACAATCAAAGAAATTGATCAGGTTCTGGATCCGGATGTTCTCACAATCGGCTGCGCCCGCAGGTTCGCGACCTATAAACGGGGAGACCTGATATTATCTCAGGCCGAGCGCCTTGCGAAATTGGTTGCAGACAAGGATCGACCAATCCAGATAATTTTTGCTGGAAAGGCGCATCCACGGGATGACGACGGAAAGCGACTGCTGCAGAGAATTGCCCAATACAGCTACAATCCCGCCAATAGGAAGAGAGTTGTCTTCGTGGAAAACTATGATTACAACCTGGCCCGTCACCTTGTGCAGGGAGTGGATGTGTGGCTGAATACCCCCCGGCGACCGTTAGAGGCATGCGGCACCAGCGGCCAGAAGGTAGTTCTCAACGGCGGATTGAACCTTTCTGTTCTCGATGGCTGGTGGAATGAAGCATATGACGGCAGGAATGGTTTTGCCGTCGGTCATGGCGGAATGCACAATGACGAGAGCGTACAATACAAGAGGGACGCTGACTATCTTTATGAAACACTGGAAAAAGAAGTAATCCCGCTCTACTACGAGAGAGACGCAAGTGGAATCCCGCATAACTGGGTGGAGAGGATGAAACATGCTATGAAAAGTCTCGGTTGGCGCTTCAGCGCTGATCGCATGGTCATAGATTACACCCATTGTTCTTATCTGCCTGCGGCAAGCGCTACCTCAACCGAAATAGTGTAGTTTCCCCCCCGGCCGCACAAAACTTTCGACGTTTTGTCACGTCTGATCGCAATTTGAACTATGGAAGTACCGCCATATCACCCTTTCCGGTCAGCAAACTCAAAAGAGCAGTATCTGCATTTATATGATATGAGGGCGAAGAAGTGGCCCGTGCCCTCCGAGACCAGGACGGTTGATACTTCCTACGGTCAGACATTTATACGCATCAGCGGACCGGTTGATGCTCCGCCACTGGTACTGCTGCATGGAGGCAGCGGTAATTCATTGCAGTGGATACCGAACGTAAAGGCGTTATCCGAATTTTTTAAAACCTATGCAGTGGACAATATCTATGACTACGGACGCAGTGTATATACGCGGCCCATCAAAAAGCCGGATGATTTTATAAATTGGCTCGATGAATTATTCAGCGCGCTTGAGCTGAGAGATCATATCAATCTTATGGGCCTGTCTTACGGGGGCTGGCTGACAAGCCTGTATGCCCTCCGCTTTCCAGACCGACTCAATAAAATTGTCTTACTGGCGCCGGCCTTTACAGTGTTATCCATACGGTTAGAGTGGATTGTACGCGCAATTGCCGGATCATTGCCTCATCGTTGCTTTGCCAGAAGTTTTATGCGTTGGCTGGCGGAGGATTTAGCGCACAAAGATGAAGCCGGCCGTATAACAGCGGAAGAAATGGCGGATGAAGCGTATGTGGCCATGAGGTGCTTTAAGCCGAAGCGTATGGTGTATCCGACAGTTTTAACGGACAACGAATTACAGAGCATCAAAGTACCGACACTTTATTTAGTCGGCGAAAACGAAAAAATTTATTCTGCTCAGAAAGCCATTCAACGCCTGAAAAAAGTGGCGCCTCATATAAAATCAGAGATTATTCCCAATGCCGGTCATGACCTGTCAATTGTTCAGGCCGAGTTGGTTAATAGAAAGGTCCTCGAGTTTCTGAAAAAAACTTGACACCCCCGCAAACGAAAGGGCCGTATCGTAATAATGTCATCCTAATGGAGCTTGAGATTGTGTCGCATTTCCATTCTGTCATTCCGTGCAAGCAAAGCGCGACACGGAATCCAGGAATCCACTATTTTCAGAAGTTATGGATACCGGCCTTCACCGGTGTGACGATATTGTTGGCATATTTTCGTATTGGGACACAGCCATCCCTGTCGAAGGATGAGCTTGTCGAACTGCGAAGGGGTAACCGATTAATGGAGGATGAGGTCTTCGATAAAAGGGTCAGGCAAGGCGGAATCATCATTGCTTTTTTGATGTCCGGGGGATGGATTCAGCCCGTCTTTCAATACATTCGCCGTACGATGATGAAAGCCGTATGCACGTCTCAAAAAATTGGTGCATTCATCGCAAAAGTTAAGGCCGCGGCCGTCGATGATAGCCCTTATATATCCCAGATAGCCGAATTTGTTGAATTCACCCTTACTCATGGGGCATAATGCCCCGTCCGGCGCGACCCGATAGGAAGCATGGTCGGTCAAGCCCAGGTTGTGTCCGACTTCGTGCAGGGAGACCTTGGTGGTTCGGCTGATATATAAATCATAATCCTTTTGTGATTCTATTTTGTCCGGGCTCAGCTTTTTTGTCGAAACCACAGCCACATCGCTCTGCGGATTCTTGCCCCCGATGATGGAGTTATAGAATTCATCCGCGTCACTGGTCTTCAAATCCGCATCGGTGATTCCCAGTGTATGCCCGCCAAAGGCTTCCTGAAGAATCATGGTCAAAAAATAAGCGTCAATACTGTCCATCGCGGGGGCGTCATAGTGCGCCAATTTGAAGTCTTCGATAAGGCCTCGGAAGGAGCCGACAACCTTATTCCCGATCTCTTTAAGACTGCTATAGGTTATGTAGCTGCCGACTCTGACGATATTCAGCTTTGACATATCTTGCAGCATGCTTGCGCCTCTCATTTGTGATATATTATAAAACAAAAGACCATTTAAATCAATTATCGGCAGGGAAGTATTGGGAGTTTAATCTTATGCCCGATGAAAAAATAAAGGTTGAATGCTACAGCGGCTACAAGGTCAACGAACGTCCAAAGTCATTTATCTATCAGGGACGCCGCTGGGAAGTGGCAGAAATTATCGACCGCTGGTATGAGGGAGGGATCGACCCGACCCGCCAGGAAATAGACTATTTCAAGGTAAAGACAACCGACGGCCAGGTCTTCATTCTCCGGTATCTTTCCCTGTTTGATGCCTGGTCCATCCGCACTTAAATTTTTTTTCCTCTCTTATGAAGACTCAACGATCTCCAGAATCCTATCCACATTGAAGACCCGCTTTGCCCGGCGCGTCATGCAGAGCGCCTCCAGGCCGAGAAACGGATAGCCGTTGTATTCCATTTCGCCGACCAGGAGCGGCCTGATGATGCGGTGCGACTTCTCATCCTTTGCTTTGAGATATACAATTTCAAGTTCTTGTTTTCCGGTAATTGCCTTTTTGATGAGCCGGAGCTTCTCTTCCCTGGGTAGCTGTCGGGCCGCCCGGTCATACTGAAAACGGGTCAGAAACTTCACCACCTCCCAGTCCATGAGGATATGGGTTTTCCGTATCGGCTTTACCAACACAATGCCGTCGAGCGTAGTGCAGCGGGACAGGGCCACGTACATCTGGCCGTGGGCGAAGGTGCCGCGACCCACGTCAATGACGGCTTTTTCAAAGGTCTTCCCCTGACTTTTGTGGATCGTAACCGCGAAGGCAAGCCTGACGGGATACTGGATGAATGAACCGACCGTTTCGGAGGTGAGTTCGCCGTTCTTGAGAAAGAAACGGAATATCTCCCATATACAGGGAGCGATCTCTACCTTCATGCCGTTATCCAGCCTGGCGATGATTACCTTCCCGCCCTCTTCATCTTTTTTGACGCTCAGCATCCTTCCGACGGTTCCGTTCACCCATTGTCCATACGGGTCGTTGTTGAGGAGCATGATTTGCGCGCCCTTTTTGAGTTTGAGCTCTGAAGCCGTGGGCAGATATTCCTTGCCGAAATCCCCTTCGATGAATCCGTGAAACGAGAAAACCCTGCCCCGCAATCCGGCAAGCCGCTCTTCATTGATGCGGTTTGCCTGCTCGTTGGTGCTGGTGAGATAAATGAAGAAGTCATCGGGCGGCGCCGCGAATCCATCCTGAACACGCTGATTCAACACCGCCAGATCATCATCGGTCACGGTGCGGTTGCGGATCGCGTTCAGGAGGCGGATGAATTCATCGTCCTTCTGGCGGTAGATTTTCTCCAGCTCCACGAATTCCATATCCAGTTCGTTGAAAACTTTGGCGCCGAAAAAATAGGGCGTAGCGTAATGACTCTTGAATATTTCTCTTTCCTGGCCTGTTACAACTGGGGGAAGCTGGTAAAGATCACCGATGAAGATCATCTGAACACCGCCGAAGGGAAGCTTGGCATCAGGCCCGTTGAGGTGGAGGAATTTATCCACGCAGTCCAAAAGGTCCGCCCGCACCATGGAGATTTCATCGATGACGATAGTTTCCAGCTTCTTGTACAGATTCTTCTTCTCATCCAGGATCTTCTTGCGGATGGACGAGGGCGTCACATCGGGCTTGAAGCCGAAGAAGGAATGAATCGTCTGACCGCCGACGTTGACAGCGGCCACACCGGTCGGGGCGAGGACAACGGCCTTTTTATACGTATGCCCGCAGAAATAATTAAGCAACGTGGATTTCCCCGTCCCCGCCCGGCCTGTAATAAAGACATTCTTGCGCGTCTTCTCCATGAAATCCAGGGCGCGCTGGAACTGGGGATTGAAATCGATGGCGGCCGTGTTTTGAATTTTTCCTACCATAATAAGAATTTTTTCTTTGGATGCTATCCTGTATCCCTTCGTCTTGCAAGGAGAGATTCAGTAAGCTTGGAGATGATTGTGGACGCACAGTCTGAATCTATCCACGAATAATAATTGAATTTCCTTGAATCTTAGGGTATCAATTTACGATAAGAGACGGTCGATTGGAATACGACCAACGTAGACATAGACTGAAAAGTAGAAAAATCTCTGTTAATATTATTTGATGAACTGACTCAGTAAGGCAGGGAGGTCATGAATGAAACTAACAGCAATTATTGAACGTGAAGGCGACGGGTACGTGTCATTATGCCCGGAGTTAGATATCGCTAGCCAGGGAGGGAGCGTCGAAGAGGCACGGGATAATCTTCGAGAAGCATTGGAGCTTTTCTTTGAAGCTGCATCACCGGAAGAAATTAAGCAGCGTCTCCACGGCGAGATTTTCGTAACCCAAGTCGAGGTGGCATTTGGGTAGGTTTCGAATTCTTTTCGGCAAAGAGGTATGTTCAATTCTGTCAAGGCATGGCTTTATTGAAGTGCGTCGACGCGGTAGTCATATCGTAATGCAAAAGAAGCTTTCCCAGGGCACAATAACGGTTCCTGTCCCAAATAGTTAAAGGTAGACCAGAGCCTCAAAAAGATGAAAATGTTAATAAACTACCATGCCCACCTGTTATGCTTATTAATTTTGATGTAGGCCTAGAAGTTAAAGAAGAAAAAGAGCAAGGAAGTAAAGCCGAAATAAATGTAGGAGGAAAGGTTCTTAATATAATTAAAGCTGAGGGTGATGTCGATGCACATTCCAGGAAGGGTGAGTCAGAAAGAAGTACTTATACTATAAAGTTTACCATACCAATAGGTATAAATCCAGATATGTAATAAGTTTACTCTTCTAACCTGCGGCTTTAGCATACCGCAGATAGATCGCCGCGGCTGCTAAGCCGCGTCGTTAGGCATAATGATATGAAGATCTCTGTTCCAGACACACTAGAAAAATATATCCGAAAGACTGAACATGCTGTCAGGCACTTTTATTCTGGCCTTGACTCATGCTGGTCTTACTATCAAGAAGCACTTGAACACTGGGATATTAGTCAAGTCAATGAACCGCTTACACTTGAGAGAAAGGAAAAATTGGATAAATATCTATCTTTAGCTGGCAAATATTTTAACTTGAAACTCTCAGAGTCTATGTTTGCAGGCGCAATCCTTCAAATGGCATACATGGCGATCAGACTCTATTCTAAAAATACCGTTGTGCCGACAACATGCACAAAATTTGTACGACCGACATAGAATTCAGCGATCCCGTTTTGCATAGGTCGTGAACTTCACGGAGTACCGGCAGGACTTATTATATATGCTGGCAGAAATCAATATGCTCATTGGGATGAGGAAGAATCTCACGATATCACACGGGCTGTCTTTGGTGCACTCAATTACGCATTTTCGGATAATCCATTCTCTGACTTGGCTTTTTCTTTTTCAAACCCAACTATCCCTGTTTACTCGAATGAAGTGCTTCTAACAGCATTAAAATGGAGGACATATCAAGTATATGTAGAAGAGCTTCAGAATTTATTAAAGGAAGCTACATGAAGATTATGCCTAACAAGTCGCCCAAGTCGGACGGCTTCGCCGCCGCTTAGCTTGGTCGTTATGCCATGAGTAACGACTATGAATAACGACTTCGACATACTCAAATCCATTCTGTCTGATCTGAGATCTGATTACATCTCAGGGTGTCAAATGAATACAATCGATCAAAAATCTCCAATAACTGAAAGAGACATCGTTGCAGAGATTTATTGCAGGCTCAAGGGTTTTTGCAACGAGAAAGGTTTGAGCGTTCACTGCGAAATAAAGCCTGCAACAGGTGAAAATGCAGAAGTAGATGTTGGCATTCTATCAAATATAAATGGAAGAAGTTGGATATCAACTGCAATGAAGCTTCAAGATAAATATAAGAAAGGTCACATCGAGGCGAGATTCTCATCAATTCCATTTGATTTTTTTCACACTGCAATAGAGGTGAAAATCCAAAGCAATTTTCATGATGCGAAGAAGGATATTGACATACTTAAACAGTTACATGATTCAAACAAATCTTGTAATTGCTTTTTTGTTCTACTTAATGCCAGAGGTCAAAGGGCAGATCATGATGCTATTCAGAAATATGCTGATAGTATGGGTATCTGTGTTCTTGAATACACTTGTCGATTAAAGGCATAACCAGCAAATCCAGCAGACAGCTTTCAGCCGCCGCTGATCTGTCCGTTCGGCGAATCCGCAGGAGTAGGAAAATGAATAGGCATATGGATCGGGGGTCACTTGTTGTTGCACTGCTTACCTTCGTGTTATTTGTTTCTGCACTCTTCACCAAAGGGTTGAGCCATGATCTCTTTCTGGAAGCCGGTGTGTTCCTGGTGTCGATCAAAATTATATTGATGACATACAAGAATAGTGTAACTGTTGGGCAGTTGAATGAAAAGCTCGACACGATGTTGGCAGTGCTCGCAGACATCAAAAAGGACCAAAACGAAAACACTGTGCATGATCCCTAAGACAGGCAAACTCGAAGGGGTAAGTAGTTGGAACCCACCTACCGTCGACTCTCTTCAACAAAGCAGAGGATCTGATAACTGAAGCCGCAAAGTGGACAAAAACACGGGCCGAACACTTGGGTAAAGCCGACGGGAATTCCGCTGGCGCTTCATTCCCGCTACTTACCCATTTCGTACCAAAGGGATCAAGAAAGATCGAGTGAGAAAGGAGACCGCATGAAAAAATTGGTTATTACTGCGATACTGGTTGGCTTTATACTCGGATGTGCCACTCCACCCGCAATGATTGAGAGGACCGAAAACAAATCCCCTCAGATTATGACAGATAAGAGCATTTATGTCCAAGGCGAGAAGGTACAAGTAAGATTCAGCGGGTCTTCAGGCCACAGGGGGGACTGGATATCTCTATCAAAAACAAGCTCCCCGGATAATCAAGCCGGTGATTATAATCACATACTCGAAGGACTCACTGAAGGCACCATGACCTTTGAGAGTCCATCGCCCGGAACTTACGAGGCAAGAGGTTACTTCAATTACAGTCGTAATGGCTATCTGGTATATGCCCGCTGCAAATTCGAAGTTGTTGATGGCAATAAAGGGAGTGGGCAAGAGATTCAGAAGCAAATACCTGTATCACAAGAGAAGAGTGAAAAAGCCGATTTGACCAAACTGGAAAAGGCCTATACCCGACTCATCTGCAATGACTTCAAGTCCATACTTGAAATTGCCGAAAGCTATCCAGAAGAAATCAAAATAATGCAAACAAGCATGTTGGAATCTTTGAAAGCAAAGGGTGGATTTGAGATAGTTGCGCTAAGTCGCACAGATCAGGAGAAAGGCGGCGGCGGCTTACTAGTGGTAGTCAACGTTAAAGGCATGAATATCATTGGCTTTTGGCAACGAGGATTTATACATAATATTGGGAGGCGATCATGGATTGAGCTGAACTTGAAATTGATTGATCAAGCTACACAAAAGGTGTTACGCGAACAGCAAATTACTAGTGAAAATAATCCAGTAGCTGCCTTTTTCAGCTTCGGGAGCAATGACAGATCGTTACCCAGCGATATGGGAAAACTTCTCGCCGAGTATATTGCATTGGTCGTGCCGCAGAAATGAGGAGGAGTAGGAGGAGATAGAGACAACCGCATTGAGTTAATAAATTTACAGCGTCCCTTTTTATATTTAATGGCTGGTCTCCTTATGTTTGAAGTCACCTATGCAAGAAAACCGTAAAACAAAATCAATACAGCCGATCGCTAACGCTCCGGCTGATCTTTTCGTTAGACAAAATCAACAAAAGGAGAAATTGAAATGAAAACGATCTTTTTAGCTTTTGTGGCACTTGTTCTTGTAATAGTTAGTGGGTGTGCCGGCACTACGCCGGTCAAAAACTTAGGGTTGCCGCCAGTAACTACAATCGAGGGAACGATTACACAACTTAATGAAAATGGTTTTACTCTTATGGACGACTCTGGTTCAATCTTTGTTCGAGCTAAGTTGCCAGACAACAAGAAATTGGATGTCTCCCTTAATGACAAAGTCAAAGTGTATGGCAATTTACAAGGCGGCCAGGAAAAGGTGTTTGATGGATATGTCATTAAGAAGCCAACGGGGGAGCAGATCATTGTGACCAATCCGACTCCGCACTTCGGCTTCATTATTCAAAGTCGATTTAAGTAACGCCTAGCGATGCCATCCACCGGATCGTGGCAAAAGGCGGCCACTCCCGGTGATGGCTGCGTTAGGCAGTGACCGAATCTATTCACACCCGGAAGGAGATTTTCTACATTGGATATTCCACGGATCTTCAACATCACCGAAAGTGCTCACCGCATCCATAACCCGTTCACACCCGAAAAGCTCGCCACTCTCGGCGCTGCGCTGCGTCTGGAAACGGGGACCCGAGTGCTCGACCTCGGCAGCGGTTCGGGCGAGATGCTGTGCACCTGGGCACGCGATTACGGAGTCATCGGTACCGGCATCGACATGAGCCAGTTGTTCACCGAGCAAGCGAAACTCCGCGCTGAAAAACTCGGTGTCGCCGATCAAGTCAAGTTCATCCATGGCGATGCTGCCGGCTTCGTCTCTGACGAGAAGGCCG
>Ga0335070_10000329_pt1 | contig 55445 bp, 48 predicted proteins | sample Lox_Sample_13_FD_206722 | JGI IMG/M metagenome (GOLD analysis project Ga0335070, IMG submission 206722) | Soil microbial communities from Loxahatchee National Wildlife Refuge, Florida, United States - Lox_Sample_1.3 | ecosystem: Environmental > Terrestrial > Soil > Wetlands | place: USA...
CAAGACTTTCCGACGAAGATCTTCCTGGGCTACGGAGGGAAGCGTTCGGGCATCTCGCATTCTCATGCCTTGAGCATAGCATTTCTCTTTAACAAATGCAAACTATTTTATGCTCTGATTAGTAATTCTTGTCTCCTCTTCTAAGTCATCAAGTGTGCTCTTGAACGTCATCATTACAACAGTGAAAAGAGGATATAGCGTGCTAAGGCTGGCTAAGAGGGATAGAACAGCTTGGTTCCGTGGAGTGGGACTAAGGTACTTGATGGATTTAACAAGTTTTCTTGTAAGTGATTCGTCGATTCTGGTCTTGCGGAGTTCCCGTGTAAGCATGCCGACAATGTCGTATTTTTTAAGTTCCTTCTTTAACTCCTCATAGTCATCTTCGGCTGTTGGAGAATACGGGTCAAAACGAAGTTTTAGATTTAGGAACTTCTGTGTCTCGGGCAATTCGGTACCCGTTTGTGTTTCCTCAACAAACGTTGAGGTTGAGATATACTCTTCATTTCCCATGAGTCTTGTCTTTGCCTTCTGCAGAGTCAAACCTTCATTTGAGAGGAGGATTTCGCTCAGATACAATAGTGCATTATACGCATCCTCTTGGTTCTCAGTGAAAATCCGGAAGTCATCAACATAACGGCAATAGGTTATTCCGTGTGTAACAAGCAGTCTGTCAATACGGTTTAAGACCAATTCACTTAGTATTCTAGCAGCATTACCACCGATTGGTAACCCATACGAAACGCCATCAGAAAATTTGGAAAGGAGCCGCATTATTCTGCTAACAGTATCGGAAGAATCTGTTGCCTTCTTAAGGGCATTCTCAAGTCTATGATGGTAGATTCTCGGATAGAAATCGGAGATATCGCATGTGAGCACAAACTTGTGCTTTTTTGCCAATTCTTGCGAATGTAACTGATACTCATGCCAACCAATATATGTGTCAAACAACGTAAAGTCAGTGAAGTTGAGTTTGACCCGATAAGAAAAAACGATCTTCTTGTCTGCCTGCACGCGGACCTTTTCAATGTCTTCTGCGATGGAACAGACTAGCGCCAAAAGGTATGCATTCCAGATTGGATCAAGTTGGCTGGCAGGTCGGAAACCTGAGTATCCAGCAACCGATAGAACTTTGACATGTAATGGTGGATAATCATTCGTAGCCTGTTCAAAGTTCGAGTGAATACCTTTGAGTATATCAACGGCCTCTTTTGGCTTATCATAGAAAATGTAGTTCTCAATTGGAAATGGGAAAACATCGGTGTCACCGTGTCTGGCTACGTTTTGAATCGCAAATTCGAAATATTTTTCCATTATAAACCCCCTCTGGGGAGTTACTCATTCTTCTGTGAAGTAGTCGGTATCTATCTTTTTTATCTCGTAAGCGGCCATAGGGCTAACCCCTAGGCTGTGGTCGATCATTAATTGGGAGAGTTGTTCACCATCAATGAGGACGATCTTACTTTCTATTTTTGAAGCATAGTCCAGCGCTTCTTTAGAGAAATTTGATGTAGTAATCAATATCCCTTTGCGAGCACGTTGCCCCTGCAAAGCTCCTGCAAATTTCTGGACTTCAGGGCGACTAACGGTGTTCTCCCACCGTTTTGCTTGAATATAAATAATGTCGAGTCCCAGTCGATCCTCTTTTATAATTCCGTCAATTCCTTCATCCCCGATCTTGCCAATTGCCCGACCAGCATCCTGGCGGCTTCCGCCATAACCCATCTTGACCAGCAATTCCACCACTATTTTTTCAAATAGGCCTGGGGAACACAATTTGACCTGCTGCAAAAGGTCACTCGCGAGGTTGTCGCGTAGCTGCTTGTATGCAGATTCCAACGCTTCCTCTGGCGTCCTTTCGTGAGTCTCCACCCCTACCTGTTCTTCATCGATTTTCGTATGTCTCAGTGCTCGGAATTGACGAAATTCTTCAAATTGTTCCAGGAACTTCACATCAATTCGATCTGGGTTCTGCTTAAGAACCTTCGCACCACGGTCAGTTATTTTGAAGTAACCACGTCGCGTGCTTTCAAGGAGGCCAGCTTTTCCCATATAGGTCCTAGCCCAAGCGACACGGTTGGTAAAAATCTCTTGTTGGCCGCTTGGGAGGAGCTCTTTTCTTTCCTCTTCCGTCAAATCAAACTTCTCTGCAAGTTGGTCAATGGCCTCACGGAGAGAGTGTTCTTTTTGATCGCCAGCAAACTTGAGAAGAGGGAGCATTACTGTTTGATAGTCAGGAATAGCCATGGTTATTTTCCTTTCAAGCAAACACTAGCCTTAGGTTTTCAGCGCTGTTTTAATTGCCTCCCAATCTTTTCCTTTGGGCATTACAAACAGACATCGTCCACTGCTCTTGAGCGCCCAAAGTTCACCCAGGCGACGTTTTTCTTTGGAATCGTCGTTGCTCCATCGGTCAGCGCCCTTATATTCAACTACGAGATAACGTCCATCCTTAAGTTTGCAAACAAAATCGGCATAAAATTTGTCAGTTGGGGTCTGCAGCCAAAAGGAGAATCTTTCTTGTCTTTCGAGGTTCCGTACCCAAAACTCAAGCTCCTCCATCTGGTCGATAAATTGGGCACAAAGGAATTCTTCACCCTTGTCGTCAAGCTCCCCTACTTTTGCATAGTAGTGTTTCAGAAATGTGTCTGAGGCTGGGCACGCGTAGCGTAGCGGATATTGATCGGGATGAAAAGTGAAGCATTTTTCGGGAGAGACGACGATCGCGTCGGTGCCCATACCGAATAAGAATTCTTGGTAGGCTTTTTCCTTGGCTTGTCTCCGATAGGTCCTGATCTTCTGTTCTACAATCTTTCGCAACTCGAATTTCTTACGGACGAGTTGCCCAAGAGACATTCCTTCGTTATCCAACAAATCGCCCACCATTGCGGTCAAAAAGATTTCCTTTTCCTGTGATGAGATGTCAATGAAGACCGAGTTTCGGTCAAGCCAATGAATCAGCCGCGTATCCGTCCAGTTCCCTATTACCTCGATGAGCTGCAACTGACGATTCAAATCAGGAATGAATTTACTTTTAACCCTGCCGTCAGTGCCCACGTCAATTTCGCCATATTGGCCAATTTCAGCTTTCAATGTGTTAAACTCCTGAGGGGTCAGTTTTGGATCATAGCTGTTTAAATCCCACCCTTTCTCTAGTAAATGATCCTCCTCGAAAAGTTCTAGCTGTTCTCCTCGTTTAATACACAGGACAGGAATATCAAATGGTTTCCGACTCTCTGAGGGACTCCTGAAGATCTCCATTACTTCAGCATTGTATTGTCGAACTTCTCTAACCCAGATGTCCTTTACGTCATGGGCAACCAGGAGGTTCTTGACTTCCGTTTCCTCATGTCCATAGAGGACATTTTTCAGGGTTATTGTCCTATTTTCCTGATCAATATCTATTTTATCTCTCAGTTTACTGGATAGCCGCTCTGGGTCCGGAACCTCAGATAGGGTGATTACCTTGCAAGGTGGCATTTTCCCCCGATATTCGAACCCAAGGCCCGGTTGAGTAAGCTCAGATGGCTTTATGAAGTCTTGAGCCTCTTGACGGTTAAAGCCATTTTCAATAAGGGCGTCAACAAGGTTCTGAGCCGCTTCGGCAAAATTCGAAGAAGCAACAAATGCATAAGCTTTATTAAGATCTTCAACATCCCTTGGCTTACAGTACGGTAGCCGGAGGATGCGACCAAGTATCTGTTCCACAGCACCCAATGAACGTTGTTCAGCCACGGAACAAAGCACGTAAGCAAACGGGCAATCCCATCCCTCGCGCAGGGCTTGTACAGTAATCACGTAACGGATTTCACATTGTTTATCCCACAAATCCACGCCTTCGAGATCTTTGTCCTCCCCAGTCGCCCGGGCGATTTGGTTCTTAGCAACGTGATGGTCCTCAATAAGGCTCCTCTCGATAACGTCCACAGTCAGGGTTTCTTTTCCCTGGCGTCGGGGTTGTGCTTGCATTAGCATGATCGGGCGTATATAATCCCCCGTCTTTCGCAACTCGATGCTGGCCTTATTTTCAAGATCAGACCTATGTGCGATTGCGTCACTTAGAAGCGTTTGCCAGTTGGTCTGAGTCTCCAGGCGAATGGGAAGTTTGATCATATTCTCGGCTTTCAATTCGGCAGCGGAAACGCTGTGTAAGACATTACTCGGGTTCTTTGAACTGTCTGGTGTGGCAGTGAATTCGATGATGGCTGAGGGCCGGAATCTCGCTAAGGTGTCAAAAGAGAGCTCAGTCCGTGCGTTATGGGCTTCATCAACGACTACCAGTGGGCGATAGATACGCATGACATTTGCAAGAGAGTAAGTCAAAAGGCCATCTTTATCGTGGTCAAGCTTGTCGGTAATCCCCTTGGGGAGGTTTTGAAAGTGATGCTGCAAGGCACCGGCAGCTTCATATACCTTGCGACCTTCCTGATCCTCCACTCGAAAAGCCTGCAAAGTGGCAATAATAATAACCGTTGAATCGAGTAACGCAGCTTGTTGCAAATAAAGGGCTTCTGCTAGGCTCACCACTGTCACCTGGCCCAGTGTACCCTCCAGAGCTTGCCGATAAGCATGGCCCCGGTCCTTCAGTGCGTTCATTGTTTGATCTTTAATTGCGTTGGAAGGGACGAGCCACAGGACCAGTGAATTCTCCCTCTTGAGATATTCTTTATTTGCTAAGGCTAGAGAATGGCAAGCCAGTAAAGTCTTTCCGCCACCGGTAGGCAACCGCAAGCAAAGGTAAGGGATATCAGCTAATTCTGATGGTTCTTTAATGGCTCGATAAGGAAGCCCCTGCCCCCAGAGTTCTTCCGTAACTCTATAAAAGGCAAGCGATGAATCCTGCAGGTCATCGCATGCCTTGAGGTACATCCGTAAAGATTCTAACGCCTTTTCCTGGTAACCTTTCAGCTGCAGCATTAACGAACCTTTATTTCGTATGGGATCTGTTTAAAGATGATGTTTTCTCTTTTTAGCCTTGATGGGCTGAGCCTGCAGGCGGTCCCGTAAACAACCTTCGTCCCCTCATACTCAGGCAATTCTTCAAGAACCCTTTGTGTCAGGACATTGCCTCCGTTCAGCCGCTTGTCTTCCAAAGCACCATTGTATAGCAGAAATATTGCCTTCCCCCTGTGTGTACCAATGAGCGGACCATTTCCTTTTGAATGTTTGGGAAGTGGCTCACCAGTCTCGGTAAAAAACACATGCCTTGCAAGGTCAGAAAAGGTAACTTCGGCATTAATTCTTCCATGTTCATCAAAACAAGCAGTCCCAAGCCTGCAATACCGGAATCCCCCACCTAGACCTTCGACCATTTTCCCATTGGGTTTCTCATACCCGTTGCTAACCCGTCTTAGGCGTTCCACTGTTACTTGGCTACAAATCTTTGGATCCATTTCGGCAAGAATAAAGCGTCGGCCATTATCGTCTTCCTCGTTCAGTAAAAGAACAGCGTGCCCGGTAGTGCCTGTCCCAGCAAACGAATCCAAGGTAATATCATCATTTCGGGTGGAGGCACGAATCAATGAGCGCACCAAAGAAAGCGGCTTGGGATAAGCGAACATTTTGGTCCCGAAGATTTCTTGAAGTAGCCTCCCACCTTCTTGATTCATGCCTGATGTAAGAATCGAGACATCATATTCCGCTTGTTGATTCTCAATTTCTTTTTCGTTTGTACTTACAGTCTCTATCCAGCTTGAGACAGGTTTGGGTTTAGCGCTATTCGGATCGAAATAGGTCTTGTATCGCGGGCGCTGCATCTTGCCGTCACTATCATCCGGCCAAATTATCAAATCTGACTCGATGATTTTTTGCATGGTATCGGGGAAAAATCTCCAAACTCGTTCAGGATTTGGCTGATAGACCCTGCCGGTTTTTGGGTTTGTAAGAGGATAGAACTGCCCCGGTCGTACATCTTTACCCATACCAACTGTTAAGTCAGTACTTGCATAATATCCGCCGTTATCTTTATAAGGGTATCCTTCTACCCCTTTCTGCAAGCCATATAAAGAAACTTGTTTTGAATCACGGGCAAATACCAAGATATATTCGTGGTCAATGGAAAGAGGAGTCCCGCGCATTGCGGATGAGCTTCGCCGTTTCCAGACGAAGGCTCCGAGGCAATTGGTTAATCCAAAAATTTCATCCATTAGAAGACGCAAATATCCGACCTCATTTTCGTCAATACTCACAAATATAACGCCATCTCTCCTGAGAAACTGATGGAGCAGTGCAAGACGCGGATACATCATGCACAGCCATTTGTCGTGGCGTGAAAGGTCTTCTGACTCCTTGCCTACGGTTTGTCCCAGCCACTTGCGGATCTCTGGACTATTAACATTATCGTTGTAAATCCAGTTTTCGTCACCCGTGTTGTATGGTGGATCAATGTAGATGCACTTAATTTGTCCTGCATAATAGGGAAGCAGGGCTTTGAGGGCAACGAGGTTATCTCCCTCGACGAGGAGATTGCCACTCCCGGGTTCTCCGACCGAAAGATCCGAGACCTCTTTCAAAAGATGAAAGGGCACCTCGTTATGATGATTCACGACTGCCTTTTTCCCAATCCAGTCTAATGTCGGCATATCTGCTAGTTACCCTTCAGTGATGTGAATGTTGTTGAGTTCTTTTACTCATTGCCCCTTAAAAACCTCATCCACCCTGGCTCTCTTTACCGAAAGGCGCGAATCGCTAGGCGTTAGAGGCGAAAAACAAAAAAGCCCATTCTTCCTGAGAACAGGCCCAAGCTCAATCCCAAAGTTTCTACCAAAATTTCATCCCCCACCCAGCCAAAGCGCAAAGCGCATAGGGCATAGCGCGGAGCGCAAAAAAATAAGATGCCCACTATCAGGATCCCGCATGGCGCATCCATCCTTCGTCCCCGCTGGCGGGACTACGGAGGACAGGTAGCGCCCACCTACGCCAACCTCCTACGCACCTGGGCGCTGTAGCGCTACGGCGCGCAGGCGCCAAGGCTACGAAGGTCAAGAGGCTACGGAAGTCAAGAGGCTTCGGCAGGCAGGCATAGCGTAGCCCCTAACTTTTCCTCTTCATTCTTGCTCACCCCGTTAGAGATAAGAACCGCCTCAATCTATTTCTTAAATATCGCTTGCCCATTCCTGACTTCAAGTATTTCTCACGAGCCAAAGTATCTTGTTCGTCAGCCTTTCGGCCTGCTGAATCAAGATGTAATTACCCTCTTTTTTACCTCTTTTTAGAGGTACTACCCTTTCTTCTCCATGGAGCGCCCGGGCCCCGACCTAAACACTCCACCTTTCCTGACTTTTGCAAATCCCTTAAAACCTTTCGTATCATGTCCCTGCTCACCCCCGGACAGGATCGCTCAAGATCGGAAAGCATAAAAGGCTTTGGAAATCTCTGCATTGCTGCCTCCACGAGTTCCGTTTTTGAACCTCTTGGCCCCTTTATCTGACCTACCCTTTCTTCAAACTCTTTGTAAGCAGTTTTGAGAGTATAAAGAACAAAGTTTATATAAGGCCAAGAATCGTGTTTGCCCTCGTGCCAACCTGCAGAACTTTGTTCCAATGTTTCGTAGTACCGCTCTTTACTCTGTTCGATGAGACGCTCGAGACTAATATATCGTCCTACTTCATACCCAAGATGGTATGACTGGAGCAACAGTATCAGGCGGGACACACGACCATTTCCATCACGAAATGGATGAATACAGAGGAAATCAAGATTAAAGGCTCCCAAGGCAACAAGCGGATGAACCCACTTTTCAAGAATACAGTCGTTCCAACTCTCTATTAAATCTTTCATAAATGCAGACGTTTTAGCCGCCGGAGCCGTTTTAAACCTTACTCTTTGCCGACCATTGGGATACCGCTCAATGATATCGCCGTCTTTCTCTTTGTATTTTCCCGCATCCCATATGTCGCCACGGCACAACCGATGAAGATTCAAAATAGTTTCCTCAGACACGGAGAGATTTTTACCCTGCTCATGAATAAGTTTGAGAGCATTTCGGTAACCCCGTACCTCCTCTTCATCACGGTCATGCAGAATTGCCTTCCCGAAAACGATGGTTCTAATACGCGCTTGATCGACAGTGACTCCCTCAATTCTGTTCGAAGAGACCGCACTCTCAATCATGGCGTTCTCACGCAAGACTTTTAGCCTTTGCGGAGACTGTTTTGTGAAAAGCTCCTGTTTCCCGCGAGCCTCACCCAGATCTGCCAGATACCACGAAGTTGTGGCGGGAATGCTTTCTGGTTTAGATCCAAACTGACGAAACGTCATCATCTTTCTTTAATCTTCACCCCGTGAACACTGAATTCTTTCATTTTAAAAATCTGCGTTCCCCTCACCTTTCAATTCCTCCGGGGTTCTTTCCTCCAACCACAATTTACAAATATTTTTCCACCCAATTCGCCGCCAACCTTGATGTGGTTCCCCAGCAAGGCTTAGTACCTTCTCTGTTTTTTAGATTCTCTTGAGGATCTGTAGGACACATGCGGTTCTTCCACCAGGAATCCTATTCTTCTCTTTGGCGGTTCGGGCTCTGGTGGACCCATTAACCCCGTTAGAGATAAGAACCGTTTCAATCTATTTTTCAAATAGCGCTTACCCATCCCCGACTTGAGGTATTTCTCACGAGCCAAAGTATCTTGTTCGTTCAGACATGCTTCAAAATATATAAGCTCAAAGGGACCTCTTCCTTTTGTCGAAGACACTCTTCCTGCGTTGTGTTCCCGGAAGCGGTTCTGTAGATCACTCGTAAATCCCGTATAAAACTGTTTGTCTTTCTGGCTCTGTATTACATAAACATAGTACATGACTTCTGATCTCTAACGGGGTAAACGCATAGGGTAGATAACGCCGCCCTCCTCGCCCCTTCTTTGAGGTCGCAATTTGCGACCTCAAAAGGTAAGTCTCTGACTCCGTCAATTGAAACATGAAATCTTCCGGAAACCTGGGAAGATTACGCCTCATCTGTTCGTTCAGTCTTTTGGTTGTCACTCCATAGAGTTCTGCAAGATCGGAATCCAATATAACTTTGTGACCACGAATCAGAAGTATCAACCGTTCAATCCGCTCAACAGGGATCAAGGATCTGTCTTTTGGCATCTCCATAATCTTTATCTTTTAATTTCTCTCCATTCACTTGAGGTTCCAAATTGGCACCTCATGATGATCTTTAAGGTGGTCGCGATTTGCGACCGGGTAGGCTTTGTGCTTGGCATCGCAATTTGCGATGTCATTCATCCCACCCAAAACAAAAAGCCCATTCCCTCTTGAAGATTGATGATTGAAGAGATGGAACTCATTTCCTAAAATTTGCCTCACTATACCAGAAAAGCAACGGGATGACAAGGTAGTTGAGTTAATGGGTTATGCGTTAATGGGTCATTGAGGAATTAAAAGCTGTGGAGATAACTATCCGGCTTCGATCAATTTCAGCATCTCCGGTGGAGGCACAATATCCTGAGGCCTGAGGGACGTGGTTGGAATCCTTTCACTTATATTGCGTGAGATTGCCGTGCACCTTTCAGGTGCCTGCCCGCCTACCGCAGGCAGGCAATGACGGGTTCACAAATGGATTCCATTTTCTAACTCTGGATTTGGGTCTTGCCCCTCATTTGACAACGCCCGGAAGAGAAGATAGAATTCGAAAAAAATCAACGACGAAGGAGCGAATGATGGGAAGAAAATTGACAAAAGGATTGATCTGGTCTCCTGCCTTTGCTGCTCTTCTGTTTGGACTTTTCTTTTGCATGAATAACGACCGGGCCAATTCCGTTACGAAAAATTCCGTTCCGAAAGATGACAAGGAAAAGGCGACCACGGCGAAATCCCTGGGAAGGGCCTTCGTGGAGGTGGCCAAAAAAGTTCAACCTTCCGTGGTCAACATCACGACGGAAAAAACCATTACGATGAAACCCTGGGATAAGTATGGGGAAGACTTCTTCAAAGGCAGCCCTTTTGAGGATTTCTTCAGAGGCTTCGGTTTTTCACCGCGAGAGAAAGGAAAAGAATACCGACATAAGCAGAGGAGCGGCGGATCAGGGGTCATCGTTGATAAAGAGGGTTATATTTTGACGAACAATCATGTGGTGGAGGGAGCGGATAAAATCAAGATAAAACTCAACGACGGCAGAGAGTTTACCGCAACGCTCAAAGGGCAAGACTCAAGAACAGATCTTGCCGTCCTTCACATTAAGGCAACAGATCTTCCCGTGGCCACGCTGGGAGATTCGGATAAACTGGAGGTTGGAGAATGGGCCATCGCCATCGGAAGCCCATTCGGTCTGGACCATACGGTCACCGTTGGGGTGATCAGCGCCAAAGGAAGGTCTGGATTGGGAACGGGAAATTACGAAGATTTCATTCAAACGGACGCTTCGATTAATCCAGGCAACAGCGGAGGCCCGTTGATCAACATCGATGGGGAGGTGGTCGGCGTCAATGCCATGATCATTCAACCGGGCACAGGAATTGGCTTTGCCATTCCCATCAATATGGCCAAACAGATCTTGAGCGATCTCATCAAGCAGGGCAAAGTCGTCCGGCCATGGCTTGGAATCAGTGTGCAGGATCTCACCTCTGAGATGGCAGAACAATTTCAGGTGAAAGAGAAGGAAGGGGTTGTTGTCGCTCAGGTTCATCAAGGAACGGGTGCTGAGAAAGCAGGACTCACTTCAGGTGACATTATCAAATCTGTCGATGATAAACCGATTAAGAGCACCAATGAATTGATTAAGGAAATCCAGAAGAAAAAGGTGGGCCAGAAAGTAAAGCTGAGCGTCGTCAGGGAAGGGAAACCCACGACGATCGAGATTACCACCACGGCAATGCCCGATAAGCCGGAGGCAATGAAGGAAAAAGAGTCAGAAGAAAAATTAGGGGCAAGGATTCAGGAACTGACCCCTCAACTGGCTGCTCGATATCGAATCTCAAACGAAGTCAAGCGCGGTGTGGTCGTCATCGGCGTAGAAGAGGGAACCCCTGCCGATGATATGGGCCTTCAGGAAGGGGATGTCATCCTCGAAATCAATCGAAAGAAAATCGAGACGCCAAAAGATTTTGAAAAGGCGATGAAGGATGTCAACTTAGAAAAGGGAATTATGTTCCGTCTTCATCGAAGGGGGAGCAGTTTTTATCACTCCTTCAAGCGACAACCTTAAAGGAGCGATTACCCCTTGACACCCCTACGAGGACCTAACCGTAATCCGTGATCAGAATCGGAACCTCGGCGGTATCCATGTCATGCTGAAATTTTTTCAGCATCTCTGATTTTCGATAACCCATAGATCCTGAAATCGTAGACCCTGAACTTACTTCAGGGCATGGTTCAGGATGACGATTACACGGAATATGGGCTTTAACCTGCCGCCTTGATATACCTCATCCTCAAATCATAGAGGATGCTTTCTATGACCCTTTCTTCTTGGGGGGAAAGATTTCCTTTTGTCTTTTCCTTAAGCATCCCGATGAGGTCTATGGTCTGCTTGGCTAAGGGAAGGTTCTTGGCTGACTTTTGAGTAAACGGATCCTCAATTTCCCCCAACTGGATGAGAGCCGACGTACTCAAAGAAAAGATGAAACTATTAAAATCGATTTCAGGAAGGGCCTCCTCCTTCGCAGCAGTATCTCCTCTTGGGGGTTCCTCAGCCTTTCCTTCTTCCGTGGTTTGGCGTTCCTCCTTCTCTTCCTTCGCCGCACTAAACCTTTTATCCCTTACGACAAAAGTCTTTTCCCGGTCTTTCTCTTCTTCTTTCTTTTCCTTATTGTCTCCCATCTCATCTCCCAAAATTAAGCTCAGCTAATTGACCTCTTTTCTAAAAAATATCCAGTAAAATCAATCGAATATAAAAAAACCTTGACTTTTAAGCCCTACTATTATACCTTAATATTAGCACTCTATCTGGCAGAGTGCTAAATCCATTTTTCGACAACCTAACCAAACTTATCTAAGGGGTGATTGAAATGCTGAGTCCAAATCTTCCAACCGTGAAGAATTCTATGGAAAGTTATCTTACCCAGATCAATCAGTTTCCTCTGCTGACCCGTGAAGAGGAATTCAAACTTGCCGTAAAATACCATAAATATAATGATATCGAGGCAGCACAGCAACTCATTACATCAAATTTGAGGTTTGTTGTCAAGGTTGCCTTTGAATATAAATCTTACGGAGTGAAACTCCAAGATCTCATCCAGGAGGGAAATATTGGTTTGATGATGGCCGTCAAAAAGTTTAATCCATATAAAGGGTATCGATTTATATCCTATGCGATCTGGTGGATCAGAGCCTATATTCAGAATTTTATCATTAAAACCTGGAGTCTCGTTAAGATCGGAACCACTCAAGCGCAGAAGAAGCTTTTCTACAAGATCGGAAAAGTGAGAAAGGCGTTGGAATCGGGCGGAGCGGATGAAAAGAAATATGAACGCTTGGCCAAAGACTTAGATGTGACCAAGGAGGACATCATTGAGATGGAGCAGCGGATGTCTGCACGGGATCTTTCTCTTGACGCACCCTTTGATGAAAGTCAAGAACTGACGCACCTCGATCTTCTTCGGGAAGATTCTTTGAATCAAGAAGAGGCGATCGCACAAGAGGAAGAGAAAAAGATCCGGGAACGCGAAGTCCAGGATGCGATGAAACGATTGAACGAGAAAGAGGTCTATGTTATTAAAAGTAGGATCATGGCCGAAGAGCCCCTGACCCTCCAGGAGATCGGGGATCATCTCAAGCTCTCAAGAGAGCGGGTGAGGCAGATTGAAAGTGAGGCCCTAAAAAAGTTAAGAAAAGAATTCGGTACGAGATTGGAACTCCAAGCCTGAATCGGAGGTATTTCGGATGCCCATTTACGAATATCAGTGTAACAAGTGCAGCCAGGTTTTTGAGATCTTCCATAAAATAGATGAAGATTGCAAAGTGACCTGCCCAAAATGCTTAGGACCGGCGAAACGGCTCATTTCAGCTACCAACTTTGTCCTGAAGGGGTCCGGTTTCTATGTGAATGACTATCCTTCAAAAAGTCGAAACGAAGGAAAGAAGGCTGAAAAGGAAGGATCAGAAAAAGGGCAAGCTGGAAAGGTTGAAGAAAAAAAGGCGGAGAAAAAAGCTAAGACGGATTAATAAAAATCTCTCGGCCCGGCTTTACAGAGTTTCATTTTATTTAGATCTTTTCTTTCTTCTCAATAAGCTCAGTACCTCATCAAGAATGAGGTGGGAGACCTCCGCCTTGGACATCATGGGGAGGTCTTTCACGTCGCCGGTAGAACAAAGAATCTTTACCTGATTCGTATCCGAGCCAAACCCTGCCCCGGGTCGGGTGACATCGTTGGCCACGATCAGGTCAAGGTTTTTCCCTTTCAACTTCTTTTGAGCATTCGCGATCAAATCCTCTGTCTCTGCAGCAAACCCAACGAGGATGCGATCCCCTTTCCTTTTGCCCAATCTTTCCAAGATATCCTCTGTTCGTTCAAGCGCCAAAGACGTATCGGAATCTCCCTTTTTTATCTTTTGCTCGCTGATCACTTTCGGACGATAATCTGAAACAGCCGCGGCCATGATCACCACGGATGACCCTTTCAGATTGGCAAAAACAGCTTTCTCCATCTCCTCTGCTGATCGAGCTGAAACGAATTTCATATCCCTCCGCGGAGGAGGCAGCGAGACAGGACCAGAAATCAAAATCACCTCAGCGCCTCTGCGCCTGGCCACCTGAGCCAGGGCGTACCCCATTTTTCCGGAGGAACGATTGCTGATGAACCGCACCGGGTCGATCGCTTCTTGGGTGGGCCCTGTCGTAATCAGGATCTGCTCGCCTCTCAAATCCTTCGGGGAAAAGAGATCTTCCATCTTCTCGATCACTTCACTCAATTCGGGAAGTCTTCCCTTTCCATACCAATGACAAGCCAATTCCCCCTCTCCAGGTTCCTGGAGATGATATCCCAACTCAAGCAGTGTCTCAACATTCCTTTGGAGAGCTCTATTTTCCCACATGTTGACATTCATTGAGGGAACAAAAAGAACGGGAGCTTTCGTCGCCATCACCATGGTGGAGAGAAAATCGTCCGCGATCCCATTGGCGATCTTTCCAATGATATTCGCCGTCGCAGGGAGAATGACAACCAGTTCCGCCAGATCAGCCAGCGCAATATGGCCGATTTCTGCATCTTCAAGCAGCGCAAAGGGATCGGTGATGACCGGATTTCCGGAAAGGGTTTGGAAAGTGAGGGGAGCGATAAATTTTTGGGCATTTTGCGTCATGACCACATGGACGTCCGCCTCTTCTTTGATCAAAAGCCTGACAAATTCTGCCGCCTTATAAGCAGCAATCCCGGCTGTGACCCCCAAAACGATCTTTTTTCCCTTCAACATTGATTCCTCTCTAATGCTGAGACTGAATTTGCGAATGAAATAAACATCCTAAGCCGTTTCTATATCATAAAAAGGTCCCCTTCTCAATAGAGAAACTTCTCATGTGCTTTATTGTTGCCTGACCGGGGGTGAATCTCTGAAGAGGCTTCATCGGCCCACCCTCTTTAGGCCTGACTGCATGGGGTTCAAGAAAGACCGGAGTTCAAAATCTGTATGAGCATCAACCCTGATTGACCTCAACGTGGCCTTATGAAGCCTCGGAAGGGATTTACGCCGGTCACGGGCAACAAAAACTGGGGGTGGGGAAAAACTCTGCGGCATAATGGGCCACAGTCCCGCGGACTGCTGAGATCCGACAGGGATGCCGGAGAAAATCTTATAGCGGAAACCTTGGCTTGTCCCTGAACTGAAGGAATGCCGTCAACACTCTGAGGACCGTGCCACCGATGGCGAATGTTACCCTTACCCTCAGAATATGGTCTATCCGCTTGATAAGATTTTTGGAGGCATTCCTGCCGGATCGTTGAATCCTCCCACCCTTCAAAGAACATACCTCTGCGACTAATCAACTTTGATGAGAACTGCGTCTCCTTGGGCTAACCCCCCACAAATAGCACAGACGCCAAAACCGCCGCCTCTTCTCTTCAGTTCGTACATCATCGTCATCAATATGCGTGCGCCGCTTGCTCCTACCGGATGACCGATAGCGATCGCACCCCCGTTCGGGTTGGTCCTTTCCAGAAGCTCACGCCACTTTGTCTCATCTCGCCCGGCCAATATCTTTGTCGACACCAGGGTGACCGCGGCGAAGGCCTCGTTTATTTCGATCACTTTCATATCGTCTATTCTCAGACCGGCTCTGTCCAGAGCCTTCTGTATCACAAACCCGGGGAGCTCAGCCATTTTCCTTGGCTTGCTGGCACCGCTTGCCACGGAAATAACGGTTGCCAATGGTTTAACCCCCATCTCCTCTGCTTTGGACCTCCTCATCATGATCACGGCTGCCGCACCGGCATCCAAACCCGGGGCATTGCCCGCGGTAACGGTAGGACTCCCGTAGATGGTTTGCAATTTTGCAAGACCCTCTAAAGTTGTCTCGGGCTTCGGGAACTCATCTTTCTTAAAAAGGAGTGATGTCCCCTTTTTTTGGAGCACCTCCACAGGCACTAATTCCTCGTCGAATTTTCCTGCTTTATCGGCCATGGCCCATTTCTTTTGCGATCCCAATGCCCATCGATCCTGCTCCTCTCGCGATATACCATACTCCATCGCGATCTCTCCCGCGTCTCGGGCCAGAGGGCTGTATTCTCGATAGGTGATCGGATTGAGATAATCTTGAACCAGAAGCGGCTTCATCCCTCCACCCCAGCGGTGTCCGTTCATCAGCAGGGGCGTATTGCTCATATTCTCAGCCCCTACGGCCATACAGGTATCGGCTTCGCGCAACAGGATTGCCCTGCGCCCCAAGTGAACTGCACAGAGAGACGAACAACAGGCCCTATCTATCGTTAAGGAGACTAAGCTTTCGGGTAGTCCTGCACGCAAGAGGGCCTGTCTCCCATTCACATTATCCTTGAGGGCAGCCTCCGCCTGATCGCACATTCCGTAGTAAAATTCATCCAGGTCTTCACCTTTCAGACCTGCACGTTTCAAGCTTTCTTTGATCACGATGACACCGAGGTCCGTGCTATGCATCTCCCGCAAGACCCCGCCGAATTTGCTGAAGGGTGTTCTGACTCCACTCACAATGACCACGTCTTCCCTTTGATTCATCTTCTTATCCTTTCCTCTGTCCGGATCGCTCCTCCAAAGTCCTCCTTTTCTTTCATACCATATTTTAAGGTTCTCCGGCTTAAAAACGTACGGAACCGCCAAACGCTCACCTGAGCACCCGTTCTGCCATCAAATCGGCATATTCTCCATCTGAGAAGCCGAGTATCCCCTTGCACACATATTCGTTATGTTCACCCAGGCAAGGTCCGGCTGTGGTAAGCTCGCATGGGGTTTTGGACAGTCGAAACGGAGGGGTTTCGTAATGATGCCTTCCAATCTCCCTGTGCTCGAGCTCGCGGAAAAAGCGACGGTGCGCAAGCTGGGGATCATGCTCTAATAGATCTTTACCTGTTTGTGCAACACCCGCAGCGATGCCGACTCCCTGCAGCCTGTCCATCAGTGCTTCAGCAGGCTGTTCCGCCGTCCACTCCGAGATGAGGCGGTCGATCTCATCTTTGTTTTCCCGTCTTTGTTGAAAAGAAGCAAATCGGGGAACCGCTGCAAGTTCGGGCCTGCCCATCAGACGGCAAAGCTTTTCCCATTCCTCATCGCTAAAGATGGCAATCGCGCACCATCGATCCTCACCTTGACAACGGTAGACCCCATGCGGAGCTCCCCGGGAAGAACGATTTCCCTTTCTCGTGACCACTCGATGATTCATCGTGTATTCCAACAAAATGGGAGATATAAAATTCAGTGCCGTTTCGAACTGGGAAATGTCAACGTACGTGCCCTTCCCCGTGCGGTGTCGTCGGATCAGGGCAGCCATGATGGCCGCCACGCCGACGTGCGGAATCGTGGTATCCGTATATGGGCCATAAGGCCCTGTCGGGTCTCTGTCCGGCCAGCCGGTCAAGTGTGTGAATCCGGCAAGAGAAACCAGTTGCGTGCCATAGGCACCAATTCTTGCACGGGGCCCCGTCTGCCCCATCTGAGAAGTACTGAACATGATGATCTCCGGTTTTATTTTCACGAGATCTTCATAGGAGAGACCCCATTTTGCCATAACTCCCGGTGAAAAATTTTCAGCGACGACATCCGCCCAGTCAATGAGCCTCTGTAACACCTCCTTTGCACGGGGATGGTTCATATCCAGGCTGAGCCCATATTTATTGTTATTCAGGCAGGCATTATAAGCGCTGCGATTGAGGCCCGGCTGCCTATCCCGATATGGGGGAAGGACCCTTAGCAGCTCGGGACGTGTCGAGGATTCAACATGAATGACTTCAGCCCCGTGGTCAGCCAGAAATTTAACCGTTAACGGACCTGCTACCGACCAGGTGAAGTCAGCTACTCTCAATCGTGTAAGCGCATTTCGCATCATCGTCTTCTAAATAACACCAGCTTGTTTTAAACTTTTCAATTCACTATCAGATATCCCCAACTCGGTGCCATACACCTCCTCGTTATGTTCACCAATTAGCGGGGGCGGGTGGACAGCTTGTCTCTCTCCTGAAAGAACAAAGGGTGAACCTGGGAAAAAGGTGATTTCCCCCAATTCCGGGTGAACGACATTGCTCCAGAAACCCCGTGCCATTAACTGAGGGTCTTCCCGAATCTCCTTTGCCCCATATACCGGATAAAGCATAATGCCTCGCTCAATCGCACCCTGGTACAACTCATCCATCGTATGCTTTTCGAAAAAGCGGGCAATCGAGCCTTCCACCCGGTTGAATTGTTCCTGCGGGGCACTCGAAACGTCAAACTCCTCCCACCGGATGGCGCTAAGAGATTCATCCTTTACCCCTTCCTGCTCCATCCAACGTACAAGTTTAGCGTTACTCTGTGCACCTCCTGTCGTGGCATAAATTGGAAAGTTGACATAACCGTCCTTACAGCGCCAGATGAGCCTCTGGTTAGCAGCAGTGCTCAGCCCGGTACGAAAGACCCCCGACCTTTTCAAAACAATTCCGCAGACGTCCCAGAATTGAACAACGTTCATCAAGGTATGGACAACCGCTTCCTGTATGGACACGTCAATCCACTGCGCCTCCCCGGTTATCTCTCTGTGATAAAGCGCGATGAGGGTCGCTGCGGCTGCCGCTGCTCCTCCGTGGAGATAGGACTGTGGGGAACTGACTTGCACCGGAGCACGATCCGGGTCGCCGCTGACATAGGCCATGCCTCCGAGACACCAGAGCGTAAGGTCACTGGCTTGAAAATCACGGTAGGGGCCACTCTGCCCGAATGGGGTAATCGATGTCATTACCAAGCTCGGATTGACATTGGAAATCTCTTCATAACCTAACCCGAGACGAGCCAGGTACCCCGGCGAGAAGGATTCGATCACCACATCAGCCTTTTGGGCGAGCCTTTGGAAGATCTCTTTTCCGGCGGCGTCCTCAATGTTTAATGTTATACTACGCTTGTTTGCATTGTAGGCGAGCCAGAATAAGCTCTCTTGCCGGCCGGAAGCCTTCTGATTGAGGGAGCAGGCGCTTCGACTTGGATCATCACCGGGTTTCATGACCTGAATGACATCACATCCTAAATCGCCTAAAATCCTGCCACAAAAAACTCCTTTTTCGTTACACAAGTCTAACACGCGAAAAGGCATCATCCATCCATTCTGAAGCATCATCGACTCCAATCAACTGTTCTCATATACACAACCGCTGCGTTGGTTTGTTCTGCTTTCACTCAACAGATCAGGCTAAGTTTAACCCAAAAAGCGTACGAAATCTCCAAGTTGCTTTACCTGAACACACTCCTTTCTGAATAAAACAGAAGCTTGTATTCCGGCGTTGAGGATTATATGATTAGCAACGTAATTTCCATTACGGATAAGAGCTGAGCAACCGAAAAGTCGCGACGGAAGAGAAAGATCATACATTCTTCCAAACCGATCCGAAGAAGGACGTGAATTGGCGGAGAGGGATCCGATTGACCTCATCAGAGATCAGTTGAATCGGGCGGAAGCCTTGACAGGGCTTCACGCTGACCACGAGAATTTTAAGCGCTGGCATTCCGAAACCAAAACCATCTTGGAAAAGATCTTCGGCACTAAGTCGATCCACTATCAGAGTTTCCTGGCCCTTCGATTTCGGGAGATGAGCGTCAAGGCCTTTGCTTCCGCTGAGATCGATAAGATCAATTCGGGTCGTTATAGGAAGGACCTTGATCATTCAAAAAATGTCCTCCAGTCAGCCATCAAAGAGCTGACGCTTGATCGAACTCTCTTCAAAAAGATTCAGACGACACCGAAGACCGTGGAGGTCACGCTCGAGGGTGAATATTTTATCTCCTCTGCTATCGAAGAGCCCGATTTCATTCAGGCGATCCAGAGCGCCTTTGAGGGAAGCGGGTTGACTCCCATTCCGGATATGGAGACCTCCCGAAAAAGAGAATCTCTTCAGCAGCGAATCGATCAAATCAAACACGCCAAATTTGGGATTTATGACCTTTCCGCCCCCGAAAAAACGGACACCTCATTCGAGCTCGGTGCCGCGCTGGCCATGGGAAAAGAAGTAATCATGATTTGTAAGAAAGACACTCCTGTCCCTGATACGATGAAGCAATTGAGTCGGATCGAATATGAAAGTGCCTCTGACCTTACCGAGAAATTGAGAAAAACAGTCCTTCGCTGAGGATATCTTTTCAATGGATGCAGATCCGAAAGAAACGTTGAAGGCGATGTTCGACAAGATCAACCGTGAAGACACCTTTTCCCAGCGGGTTGGCGTCAAGCTGGTCGAACTTCTTCTTGGTTTCGCCCGTACCACCCTTGCCATTACTAACGAGAGCATCAACATCTATAAGATGGCTCACGGAGGAGCACTCTTTTCCATCGCTGATCAGGCCTGTGAGGCAGCAGGAAACAGTTTCGGAGAACCGGCTGTTGCACTCCAACAAAATATTCATTTCCTGGCCCCTGGTAAATCCGGAGATTTCCTTGAAGCCACCGCAAAGGTGTCCCATCGATCCAAACGAATCGGCCTGATCGAATTTGAAGTCAGGAATCAGGAGGGGCTCCTTGTTGCCATTGGTCAACAGGTCATCTATTTCAAAAAGAAAGAGCTTTGAAAAATCGCGCTCTCTTGATTACTCAGATTTCAAAGACGATTACACAGATTTTTTGATGTTTTAACTTCTTCTCATGTTTTCAGAACGTTTATATCCTCTCAAAGATAGCGGCGATCCCCAGGCCGCCTCCGCCGCAGATGCATTCCAGACCATATCGGCTGTTCCGTCTCCTCATCTCGTGGAGAAGTGTCACTAACACACGGGTGCCCGTACACGCGATCGGATGGCCCAAGGAGATCCCAGACCCGTTTACATTGATCCTTGAATAATCCTTTTCCGAAAGCTTCATCATCTTTAGATCTGCCAAAACCTGTGCGGCAAAGGCCTCCTGGATTTCGATCAAATCCATTTGATCAAGGCTTAAACCAGACTTTTTTAGAGCCTTCTCAACAGCTGCTGGCACCGTCAAATAAGTTCGGCACGGATCCGAACCCACAACCGCAAAGCCTTTGATATAAGCCAACGGCTCTACACCAAGTTTTCTCGCTGTCTCCTCAGAACCCATCACGCAAACGGCTGCCCCGTCGTTTTCAGTGGATGAATTTCCAGCCGTACAAACCCCTCCAAGCACCGGTTTGAGTTTGGCTAATTGCTCCAGCGTCGTATCCGCCCGCGGATTTTCATCCCGGTCAACGACCATCTCACCTCCCTTGGAATTCGGGGCAGCGACAGGTATGATCTCCTCCCGGAATTTTCCCGACTCGATGGCAGCGCAAGCTTTCTTATGGCTTTCGAGGGCCCAGCGATCACAGTCTTCCCGACGAATGCCCTCTTCCTTGGCAGCCGTTTCTGCCCAGGACATCATGGAAGGCAGTATCCCGTACCTCTTCTCGGGTTGAGACATCACCCTGGCTCTCTGGATCCGATCATAAAAAGGAATTCCCCAGATGGAAAGGTCTCCATGGCCACGAGGCATTCCTTTCTTGCCTCCGATTCCCCATTTGATCTCACCCGGGACATAAAACTCAGCCGTACTCATACTCTCGACTCCGCCTGCAACGACGATGTCCGCATTTCCGGATTGAATTTTCATTGCCCCAAGACAGATCACATCGAGTCCGGTACAGCAGCGACGGTCCACGGTGATACCCGGAACAGAGTCGGGCCAGCCTGCGTGAAGAAGAGACATTCGGGCAATGTTCACATATTCACCGTTCTGGTAAGATTGACCTAAAATCACCTCATCGACCTGTTTTGGTTCCACCCCAGCTCTCTTTACCGCCTCGTTCAAGACGAGAGCGCCTAAATCATAAGCGGCCACTTCTTTCAAGGCACCCATATATCTCCCGACCGGCGTTCTGACTCCGGTCAGTATCACCACTTTTCCCAAGGTTCTCTCCTTTCTCCTTCCGCTCTCAGCGATACAACTAACCTCTACTCATATTTCACTCGAGAATTTTTGTCAACTCAATCTTGAGATTTCTGAAGAAGCCCGGAAATCTCCGATTACACTCCTGCCTGCCGGCAGGCAGGGATCACGGACGATTACACAGGTTAGAAACAGATTGAAAAGTAAACAAAAATCTGTGTAATCCTCTTTGGAAATCGAATAATCAAGACACTTGGAATGCTTGCCCACCCCCAGTTTTTATTGCCCGTGACCATGGTAAATCCCTTCCGAGGCTTCATAAGGCCCGCGTTGAGGACAATCAGGGTTGATCCCCGATAATCTTGAAACCCAGTTTCTTCATGAAACGTATCCAGCAAACCCTAAAAGGTTGGGCCGATGAAGCCTCTTCAGGGATCCACCCCGGTCGGGCAATCATAAGACACATCTTTCCTTCATGGGCTCAGATACAGAGGGGCGAGTTGGAGAAGCTTTAGAGCGGCATCCTCTAAAGGGAGCTCGCCAAGGAGGTTCAAACCTTTCGTCAACGGGATTATTGAAAGGGTAGAGTTCCCTATACGATCCCATTCATGACCGCGTTCTAAAGGTTCGAAAACTCGCCCCTCTGTGTCGATGACCTCTCTGATTACTCACTTTGTCCACAAAAGATGAAAAACTGGGGGTGGGCAAGACTTGGAATGACCTTGACAGAAAAGCTAAATTATGTTTAGTTTTTGAAAACATACCCGCCTCAAAAGACTAATTTTGCAGGAATGCGTTTGTGAATCTAAATCTGTCCGACCATCCGACTACTATCCAGTCGCCGCTGCTCGAAGTTAAGAATCTCTCACGGGACTTCGGTGGATTGCGAGCCCTCGCAACCGTATCCTTTGGAATCCTGCCAGGAGAGATCGTGGGTGTGATCGGACCTAACGGCGCAGGAAAGACGACTTTATTCGCACTCCTGAGCGGCTTCCTTACTCCAACCCACGGAGAAATGAGATTCATGGGATCGATGATTGCCGGGATGCGACCCGATCAGCTCTGCCATCTCGGAATAGCGCGGACGTTCCAAGTGGTCCGTCCCTTCCTCGAAATGACCGTTTTTGAAAACGTCAAGGCAGCTGCCGTCTTCGGAAAGCCCAACCGTCCGCCTGCTGTGGAAATAAACCGAGAGGTAGAAGATATCCTTGAGAGCACCGGACTTTCCCCGCTCGCTCGTCACGTTTCCCATTCACTAAATCTGCCGCAGCGGAAGCGGCTTGAAGTAGCGCGGACCCTGGCCACCCATCCTAAAATCCTTCTGCTGGATGAGGTTCTTGCAGGGCTCAACCCGCGGGAGGTTGAGGAGGCTATCCCCTTTATTCGCTCCCTTAATACGGAAAGAAAGATCACCCTTCTCATGGTGGAGCATAATCTTCGAGCCATCATGGGGATCTGTCAACGAATCCTCGTGCTCAATTTCGGACAGCTTATCTTTGATGGAATTCCAGAGGCAGCAGTCGAAGACTTGGAAGTGATCCGGGCCTACTTAGGGGAAAGGGAAGATGCTTAGGGTTGAAAGCCTCTCCGTTGGATACGGAGATGCGCACGTTCTTGGAAACATCTCCTTTCAAGTCCAAGAAGGGAAGATGACCTGTATCCTCGGTCCGAACGGAGCTGGAAAAACAACGCTTCTCCGTTCGATCACAGGACTTATCCCTCCGACCTCGGGCAAGATATGGTTCCTGAACAAAGAAATTCAGGGGAAGAAGACTCATCAGATCGTGGGCATGGGAATGACCATGATCCCGGAAGGCCGTCGCCTCTGGCCTCCGCTCTCCGTTCAAGAAAATTTAGAAATGGGTGCTTACACGGTTTCCGAAAAGACGACTGTCGAAAAAAGATTGGATTGGGTATTTTCATTATTCCCCCATCTGTCTGACCGGAAGAAGCAGCTCTGCGGGACACTCTCCGGGGGCGAACAGCAGATGGTTTCAATCGGACGTGGGTTAATGACTTTGCCGAAATTGTTATTGATGGATGAACCCTCTTTAGGGCTCGCCCCCCTCATCGTTCGTGAGATGTTTGGGGCGATCAAAAAAATTGTTCACTCTGGAACCACTGTTCTACTCGTGGAGCAGAACACTCAAGTGGCACTTTCAGCGGCTCATTACGGATACGTATTAGAAAGAGGGATGGTCGCACTGGAAGGGGACGTCAATTTCCTGAAGGAGGCTCCCCACATCAAACGCGCCTATCTCGGGCTTTAAGCCTGTAGGGAACGCATATATGCCTGCCCGTCCGGCAGGCGGGCGTTCCCTACCTTCACAATGACTAAGGAAGGAGGAAGCCAATGAAGAAATGGATCATGAATGTTTCTCTAGTAGGGTTGCTGGTCTTTTTTGGGTTGGGAACAGGCTGGGCTGCACCCGTTATTAAACTGGGCGCCCATGCTCCGCAGACAGGAAGTTTAGCCAAACACGGGATGGAGCAGATGAAGGGGGTCCGAGTCGGGGCGGAGGAGTTTGAAAAAAAGCGCAACATCAAGGTCGACCTGCGTGTCTATGATGATGAAAGCGATCCCCAAAAAGCCGTCGCAGCCGTTGAGAAGCTTGCGGGCATGGACAAAGTCAATGCCATCGTGGGCGGATACGGATCCAATTTAGTGGGGCCGGCATCCGAGGCGGCAGAGCGATACGATACACCCTACCTGACAACCGGAGCGGTCGATACCAAGCTCTCGGCAAAAAAATTTAAGAACTTCTTTCGTCTGAATTATATGCCGGGCTATGCGGCCGCCCAGTCAGGAGCCATTAAGGACCTCTTTGCAGCCAAGAAGGTGGGAGTTCTCTACAACAGTCTGTCCGCTACGACTGAGATCGCTGAGGTGGTCAGAGATCAGTTGGTCAAAGCAGGTGTCGAGGTTCCTGTCTTCGAAAAGTTTGAAAAGGGGACGACCAACTACAAACCCATTTTGCTCAAGCTCAGGGATGGAGGGTGCGAAGTTCTTCTTGTGGAAGGATATTTTACGGATTACGTGGGTACGATTAAGGATGCAAAGATTCTCAACCTGCCTGTCAAGGCATATATGGGCGCATGGGGCATTGGCACGCCCGATTTTGTCAGGGAGTTGGGCCCCATGAGCGAGTTCATCTACGGCACGTCGATCTGGGAATTGGGAACTGCTCCAAAACAGGCGAAGGCTGAGGAAGCGGAGTTTGTCTCGATTTATAAGGCCAAATATAAGGAAGAGCCTTCCTATATCGCCATGCTCGGCTACCTCTCCGCAAAGTATATGCTTGAGGCCATTGTCCAGGGCGGCGGAAAATCCGGAGATTACAATCCGGAAAAGACGAGAACGACTCTCCGGGCGATGGATATCGTTGGTCCTTTAGGACGAGTTGCATTTGATGAGAAAGGTGATCCTAAGCATTTTACGGCCATATTGTTCCAGACACAGAAAGGGAATCAGGTCGTTGTTTATCCCAAGGACCGGGCCATGGGGACCGCTCAGTTTCCAGCGGTTCCATGGGGTGGAAAATAGATCGAACCCGGCGCTATAGCTGGCTGCTGAAAAGTCATCTTTTTCAGGTTGCTCAAAAATGGTCAGATGCAAGTTGAGCTTTGCGAAATCCCGTTTGCGGGGGCGCCCGAAATCCTGAGGAATGAGGTCCTTTAAGGTACCACAGGTACCCTTAAAGGGCCGCAATGACGAAGGATGAGGGAAACGCCGCAGATGACCGTTTTTCAGCGACCTGGTAGGAAAAGAGAATTGGTTTCTACGACGACTATCATCCAATCGCTGCTATCGGGTATGCTGGAAGGGGTGAATTATGCCCTCTACTGCTTAGGACTCGCTTTCGTATTCGGTATCATGCGGATCATTAATATGGCCCACGGAGAGTTTCTGGTGCTGGGTGGCTATATTGCTTATTGGCTACTGGTCAAGTGGGGCCTGAATCCCCTTCCCGCTCTTCCACTGGCCGCGGTGATTGCCGCGGGAGCATCCTTGCTCTGTTACCGCGCCTTTTTGCAGAGAATCCGCACGACTGCAGAGCTCAATACCCTCATCCTCACCTTTGGAATCGGGATCTTCCTCTCCAACATCTATCTCCAGCTCTGGTCGGCAGACATCCGTAATATCGGTGTGGACTGGATGGAGAAGCCTCTGATGCTTGCGGGAATCTACATCAGCCTGGGAGAAATCATCACTTTTGCGATCTCCTTTATGGGTGTCCTGGGACTTCACTCCTTTCTACGCCATTCGAAGACGGGCAAAGCCATCCGGATCACCGCGATCGATCGCGATGCTGCGACACTGGCCGGAATTAACGTCGAACGAGTCGACCTTATCGCCTTCAGCATCGGCGGGCTGCTTGCAGGTCTGGGCGGGCCTTTGCTCGGGATGTTGTCATTTGTTAGCCCTGGAACAGGGATCCACATTACGGTCAAGGCCTTCATCCTCACCGTTCTCGCAGGCGTCGGCTCCATTCGGGGATTGATCCTCGCTGGAATGATCCTTGGCATCGGAGAGGCCATGACCGTCACATTTATCAGCTCTTCTTACAGGGAATTGTTCGGGTTCGTTCTTTTTCTCGTCATCCTTCTGGTTCGGCCTTCCGGGCTATTTGGAAGGAGGATATAAATGAAATCTTTTCCTCCCTTCCACCTGTCTGAGAAAGTGACCGCCCTGGCACTGTTCGTTGTCGTCCTTGCGCTTCCCTTCATCCTCTCTTTCAATCCCTACTATCTGAGCATCTTCATCTCAGCGCTCATCCTTGGATCAGTTTCCTTATCGTGGAACCTACTCGCTGGAGTCTGCGGACAGGTCTCCTTCGGCCATGCCGCCTTTTTCGGGATCGGTGCCTACGCCTCGGCCCTTCTGGTCATGAAGGCGGGATTTAATCCTTTTTTGGCCATGGTCGTCGCTGCAACGATCGGAGTGATTGGAGGGCTGATCATCGGAACCCCTGCCTTTCGATTGCGCGGACCCTATTTCGCTTTGTCTATCCTTGGATTTGCAGAGGTGATGAAGCTCCTCACCTTGAACCTGACCCGTTTGACAGAGGGATCCAAGGGGATTTTCAATATCCCCTCTCTTCCGTCGATCAAACTGGGCGGGATGACCCTTGATTTCTACGTTTCCCGTACGACCAATTATTATCTGGCCGCGGCCTTGATGTTTGCTATCTATCTATTGATTTATCTCCTTCGATATTCGAATATAGGACTGGCCATGTCAGCAGTGCACGGCGATGAAGAGACCGCTTCCGGAATTGGAGTGCCGGTGTTCAAGACCAAACTCACGGCCCTTACGGTTTCGGCATTTTGCACCGCTTTGACGGGTGCCTTTTATGCTCACTACGTCCATTTCCTCAATCCCGATTCGGCATTTGACGGATTCTGGTCAGTCATGCCCATTGTGGGATCGCTTTTTGGAGGGATTGGAACATTAATCGGCCCGAGCATCGGAGCACTCGTTATCACCGGACTGGATGAGTTTCTCTTCAAGAGATTCTTTGAAACCGGGCATAAGCTCTTTTTCGGCCTTCTCCTGACCATTGTTATCGTCTGGGCACCCGTCGGCCTACTCGGCAAGTGGGTCAAGAAAAGATGAAGGGGATATGAAATGGATTCGATCCGTCCCATTGTTGTGCCTTTGGAACCCCTGACTTTTCCGCTTCGAAGGGCGGCAAAAGAACACCCCAAAAAGGTTGCGGTCATCACCCCTGAAGCAGGTGGAAAGGAATATTCCTATGAGTGGCTTGAGGAGAAATCTTCAGCCCTCGCTGCCTCCCTGGCAAATCTGGGAATTAAACCGCAGGACCGCGTCGCCCTCTGGATCAGGAATAGTTTGGAGTATATCCTTTCTTTCTACGGAATTTTAAAGGCAGGGGCCGTTGTGGTTCCGGTGAGCACCCATTATGGAGAACGGGAGGTTCTGCACCAACTAAAGAAGACAGAGGTCAAGGGACTGATCACTTCAGACAGCCTGTATGTTCAGGTGAAAAATCTTATTCCAGAGGTTCAGGGGTTACGATTCATCGTGCTTGAAGGTCAAGAAATGCCTTCGAGCGCGATTCCGTTTTCATCGCTTCTGGAAGGACCGAAGCGATTCGATCTTTCTATCGGGATAGACCCCAAGGAGACAATCGCCGTGCTTCCGTTTTCGAGCGGCACGACGGGCCTTCCCAAAGGGGTCATGTTGACCCACTTCAATCTCCTGAGTTGTGTTTACCAAGTGGTTCAGGTTCACGAGATTTCAGCCAGCGACGTCATGATTAACCAGCTCCCTTTCTTTCATATTTACGGAATGACGGTCCTCATGGGAACATCCATCGTGGCCGGGGCCACTCAGGTTCTGGCGAGCCGTTTCCGCCCCGTAGATGAGTTCCTCTCTCTCTTCGAAACCTACCGACCTTCCCTTTTTTTCACCGTCCCGTTGATCGTACAGGAATTCTGCCACCATCCCAAGGTCCCGAGGATGGACTGGACCCGTCTGCGATATGTCAATGCAGGAGGAGCAATCCTCTCTCCTGAGGTTCAGGAGAGGTTTACGCGGATCACTGGTGTCCCAGTGATGGTGGGATACGGTCTAACCGAATCTTCACCGACTACCCACGTCACCCCCATCGGAAGGATCAAGAACGGATCGATCGGTCTTCCACTCTCTTTGACAGAAGATAAAATCGTTGATCCGGAGACTGAAACCGAATTGGAGCCTCGAGAGATCGGAGAGCTCTGGGTCAAGGGGCCGCAGGTGATGAAGGGATACTACAACGACCCAGAGTCAACGGCACAGGCAATAGTAAATGGTTGGCTTCGGACGGGAGACTTGGCATGGAAGGATGAAGACGGATATGTTTTCATCGTCGACCGCCTCAAAGAGGTGATCAAATGTAAAGGATACCAAGTCGCACCCGCTGAGATAGAGAACATCCTGGTCAGCCACCCGAATATACAAGATGCCGCTGTCGTTGGTGAGCCCCATCCAGAATACGGCGAAGTTCCTGTAGCCTATGTGGTGCTCAAGGATAGGGTTATTACCTCTTCAGAGGCGATCATCGACTATGCGGCCCAGGGACTGGCCAAGTACAAACGGTTGACCAGAGTGGTATTTACTGAGACGATTCCCCGAAGCCCTTCCGGTAAAGTATTAAGGCGACTTCTGAAAAGTTCATCTTCTGTGTGAGCACTGAAGTATCAGAGCCGCAGTTGAAAACAATCGGAGAAAAGAAGGAGGAATGAAATTGAACGATGTTGTCATTGTTAGCGCTGCAAGACTTCCAATCGGAAGATTCGGCGGATCGTTAAGAGAAGTGAGCGATTGGGATATGGGTACTATCGTCATCGCAGAGGCGATGAAAAGAGCAGGCCTGAAGGGTGATGAAGTCGATGAGGTGATCATGGCCCACGGGTTTCGAACAGGCGATCTCCCTGCCAATTCGTCGAGGGCTGTGGCGCTTAAGGCTGGAATTCCGATTGAAATCCCCGAATTTACGATTAATAAGGCATGCGGGGGAAGCCTCAGAGCTGTCAGTTTGGCCGCCCAGCTCATTAAGGCTGGAGAAGGCGATATCTTTATCGCCGGAGGAATGGAAAGCATGAGCAGGGCAGCCTACATCCTGCCCAAAGTGAGATGGGGCAGCCGGATCGGAAACGCCCGGCTAGTCGATCAGCTCGTCCTCGTTGACCCGATTTCAGGTTTTTCATTGGGAGAGACCGGAGAAAATGTTGCGGAACTTTACAAAATTTCCCGCGAGGACCAGGATCGATTTGCTCTGCTGAGTCAGCAAAACGCTGAGAAGGCAATCAAGTCGAACAGATTCAAGGAGGAGATTGTAGGGGTTCAGGTTTCCCAGCCCGGCAAACCTTCTGCAATGTTCGATACCGATGAACATCCGCGGCTTGGCACCACCTTGGAGGAGCTGTCGACACTGAAACCTGCTTTTAAAAAGAATGGGACCATCACTGCTGGCAATGCAAGCGGCCTCAATGATGGAGCTTCTGCGGCTGTTGTCATGTCTCGAAAGAAAGCAAAAGAGATGGGCATCCCTCCCCTCGTCTCGATACGGTCTTATGCCTCTATCGGAGTCAAGCCCGAGATTATGGGGATCGGCCCCATCCCTGCAACCCAAAAGTCTTTGCAAAAAGCGGGGCTGGGACTTAAGGATATTGGTTTGATTGAGCTAAACGAAGCCTTTGCATCTCAATCCCTTGCCGTGATCAGAGAACTCAAGTTTGACATGGAAAAGGTAAATGTGAATGGCGGGGCGATCGCCCTTGGTCATCCCATCTCGGCAACAGGCTCCATTCTTTTAACTAAGATCATCTACGAAATGAAGAGACGAAAATCGCCGTTTGGTTTAGTGACCATGTGCATTGCGGGAGGACAGGGCATCGCAATGATTGTTGAAAATGAGTAGCCGGAGGATGGACATGTCCTACAAGAATTTGCTCTTCGAAAAGGATGGGAGAATAGGCATTATCAAGATCAATCGACCTGAGGTGAGGAATGTCCTCAATTGGGAGACATGGATGGAGCTGGAGGACATTCTCAAACAATTACATTCCGACCCCGATATCCGGGTAGGAATGATCACGGGCGCAGGGGATGAGGCATTCATTGCCGGAGCAGACCTTAGAATGCTCAAGGAAAGAACTCCTCAGGAGGCGATCAATGCCTCGAAGAAAGCCAATGAGATCCTCCTCTTTATGGAATCGATGGAAGAACCGATGATTGCAGCGATCAACGGCTGGGCCTTGGGAGGAGGCTGTGAGATCGCCCTCGCGTGCGACATACGGATTGCAAGCGAAAAGGCTCAAATCGGTCAGACCGAAGTGCGAGTAGGAATTATGCCTGGATACGGAGGAAATGTCCGTTTGATGCGTCTCATCGGAGCTGGCCGGGCCAAAGAGATGATCTACACCGGAAGGATTGTGAATGCAGCAGAAGCAGAGCGGATAGGTCTGGTCAATCGGGTGGTTCCGCACGAAAAATTAATGGAGGAGGCGTTGGCCATGGCCCGGCAGATCGCGCAGGGACCTGCTTCTGTCCATTCAGCAAAGCAAGCAATGTTTCACGCCTCTCAGCTCCCTTTGAGAGAGGCGTTGTTGAAGGATTCGGAGATCTACGGGGAGGTTTACAAAACCAAGGATTTTAAGGAAGGAGTCACCGCTTTTCTGGAGAAGAGAAAACCTGTCTTTAGGAATGAGTAGTACACCTTCTCTCTCCCCCGTAATGGTGGAGAAGGGACAGAGGGCCAGCTTCGGAAGCTTTAGAATCGCGGTTCTTTGAAGGTTACGATTGACAGTCTAATAGTTGAGAACGATGTTTGCATGATAAACAAAATTAGGATGTATCACTCAAAGGTTCCGCTCTAAAGCTCCCTCAGCCGCCTCTCCTGTCCGATCAGCAAGCTTAGGGAGAGGTAAGGGACGATGGGCACAGCTGAGCTAGACCAAGGGAGGTCACAAGAATATGTTCTATGAATTCGATGAGCAGCAGAAAGGATTCAAAAAGAGAGTTCGGGAATTTTATGAGAGAGAGGTCAGCCCTTTGGTTGACGAATACGAGCGAAAAGAAGCCTTTCCGGTCCAGCTCTATCCCATCCTGGGCGCGGAGCATCTTCTCTGCCAGCGGTGTCCGAAAGAATATGGGGGCCCTGGTCTGGACAAGATATTTGAGTGCATCACCGTGGAGGAGCTGAATCGGATCTGCGTGGGCATCGGGGCAAGCGTGATGGTTCACGGAGGTCTCGCAACAGATCCCATTCTTCATTTTGGCTCTGAGGAACTCAAACAAAAATATCTCTCTCCGGCAGTGCGGGGAGAAAAAATCGGGGCTTTTGCATTGACAGAACCGAACGCCGGGTCCGATGCATCTGGAATTCAGACGACGGCTGTGAAGCATGGGGACACCTACCGGATCAATGGTACGAAGACATTCATCACAAATGGTACGATCTGTGATTTTGTGAGCGTCGCTGCCTATACCGATCCTTCCAAGCGGGGAACAGGGATCAATCTTTTTATGGTAGAGCGCGGAGACCGGGGATTTTCTGTCACCAAGACATTAAAAAAACTGGGAAACCACTCCTCGGATACTGCCGAACTGGCCTTTGATGATTGTGACGTTTCGAAAGAGAGGATGCTTGGAGAACACGAGGGCGGAGGATTAGCCCAGTTAGAAGGAACCCTGAAGTCAGGAAGGCTCACCTATGGAGCGAGGAGTACAGGCGTGGGCCAGGCCGCCTTTGAAGCCACCCTGTCTTACATCAAAGGAACCCGGAGGCATGGACAACTTCTGGCAAAATCCCAGGCCGTTCGATTTTTGATGGCGGAAATGGCAATGACCCTGGAGGCCATGCGGTATATGACCTACCGAGGAGCGTGGCTTTTTGATCAGGGGTTGGCGACGATGAAGGATGCCTCCGTCGTAAAACTCTTCTGTAGTGAATCCGTTCAGAGTATCGTTCAAAAAGCGATGTCCATCCAGAAGAATGCCGGGCTGAGAACAGACAATCCGGTTCAGAGATTTCTCCGCGACGGAAGGCTCAGTAAGATCCCGGAGGGGACTTCTGAAATTCAGCACTTAGTGATCGCCAGCGGATTGGGACTATAGCGATTGCGGAATGCTGATTGCGGATTGCGGAATAAGAAAAAACAGGTTTCTTTCAAAGAGCTAAATTCAATTGTGGGTTGTTGCGGATTGAGAAAATCCCACATGCAGGGCTAAGGGGGAGGAGAATGGACTTTGAGTTAACGGACGAGCAAAAGGATATTCAAAAGGCGGCGAAAGAGTTTGCCCAGGGAGAATTCGATCCTGATCTGGCTTTAGAACTGGATCAGAGTGGAAAATTTCCGGTATCGATATGGAAGAAAGCCGCTCAACTGGGATTCATTGGAATTCATTATCCCGAAGAGTTTGGAGGCCAGGGATGCGGCCTCTTTGAAAACCTTCTGGTCACCGAATCTTTCTGTGCGGTTGACTCCGGGATCGGAAGTACGCTGAGCACCGTGGACCTCGGCTCGGAGGTCATTCTGAAATTTGGGTCTCACGAACAGAAGAGGCAATTCTTACTTCCTCTTACGAGAGGAGAAAGACTGTTGAGCATTGCCTTCGGGGAGTCGGAGGACGGGAGAGACGTTACAGCCATTTCCACGACCGCGGAGAAGCGGAAGGATGGATACTCCATTCAAGGAAAGAAAAGTTTCGTGCTCAATGCCTCCTTGGCAGATTCCTTCATCATTCTCTGCAAGGAATCCAAGGAAGGATGGATTACATTAATGATCGACCGGGGAAGGAAAGGTCTGGAAGTTCATCCCATCGAAAAAATGGGGCTAAGAATGACCTCTTTTGGTGATCTCCTTCTCAAGGAGGTTCTGGAATCAGCCGGAAATCGGATAGGACGGGAAGGCGAAGGGATGGCCCATGTTCATCACTGTTATCAGGCCATGGGGCTTAGAAGCGCAGCCCAAGCTCTCGGCACTTCCCAAGGAGCCCTTGATCGGGCGATTCAACATGCTAAGCAGAGGGAACAATTTGGTAGAAAGCTTTCGCAATTTCAGGCCATTCGACACAAACTGGCAGACATGGCAGTAGGTGTTGAGGTGGCCCGATGGCTGACTTACAAGTCTGCCACGGAGTACGACCGTGGAAAGATTGAGCCCGGATTCCTCTCCGTCACCCAACTGGAGGTCGGGAGAAGATTGGTGGCAATCGTCGATGAGGCCCTCCAGATTTTTGGCGGGTATGGTTATATGGCGGAAGAGGCTATCGAACATTATTTTCGAGATGCCTGGGCAATCGGAATAGAACTCGGAACAGAGGAAGAGCAGAAGGATTCCATCGCTGAAATCATTTTGGGCCCTCATCAATAGAGAAGCAACTTCTATCAAGACAGATAGAAATGCCTGCACTATGCAACGGAAGATAACGCGATTTCCTCCCCTTCTACTAGAAATTCCACAGTATTCCTCCTAGAACTCCGATATGGATCATCCGAAAATGGAAAAGGCTTGACACGATTGAGGGTTTAGGTATATATAATTTCTGTATACAGTATCCAAAATCTCAACCAGGAGGTGGCTATCCATGGAAGATTCCCAACTCTTCAAAAATATTACGATTTTAAGCCTGGAACAGGCAACTGTGCTCCCTTTTTTAACCCTTCGCTTGGCTGAAGAAGGAGCCAATGTCATCCGCATGGAACATCCCATTTACGGAGACCCCAACCGGCGGGTGGGCGACGACGTATTGAAAGAAGACAGAATGTTCTCCTACTACCTTTCCATCAATTCCGGGAAAAAAGCCCTCACTCTGGATATCGGGACTCCTGAAGGACAGGAGATTCTGAAGAAACTCATTCTCAAGTTAAAAGTGGATATTTTTTCAACGAATCAATTGCCTCGAAACTACGCAAAACTCGGGATCGAATATGAAATGCTTAAGAAGATAAAAGAGGACATCATCTGGTTGGGGATGACCGGGTTTGGTCCACAGAGCAACGAAGCCGCCTACGATCCGGTGCTCCAGGCGAGAGGCGGACTGATGGAACTCACCGGCGAGAAGGGAGGAAGTCCACAGGTCATGGGAATCCCGCTGCCTGATATGGGTGCGAGCGAACACGGCTATGGTCTTCTGATGAAGGCCCTCTACAAAAGAGCAGCGACCGGGCAGGGAAGCCGGATTGACCTTTCGATGTTCGAAAGTACTGTCTCCTGGCTCACCCAGGCGATCACCCACACAGTCTCTTTCAAGAAAAAAGTGACCCGAAGGGGTAACACGCATGAGTTCTTTGCTCCTGTCTCCGTTTATGAAACGAAGGACGGCTACGCCTATGTCGCTTTAGGAAATGATAAACAGTGGGAAACCATGACAAAGATCCCGGGCTTTGAAGTCCTTGCTAAGAAAGAGTATGAAAGAAATGCCGGACGCATTGCAGATGTAGATAATTTGAATAATGTCATCAATAGTATCACTAAGAAGTTTACAACAGGTCAACTCATTGATATCTTCACCAAGGCCACCATTGCCATTTCAAAAGTAAATATGATTGAAGAGGTGGTAGAGGATCCTTTGGTTAAACCCAACTTGCTTCGAAGCAAAGATCCAAAGACAGGCATGGAGATCACCATTGCACCTCCTCCTATCAACAACCTTTATCTCAAATCGATCAACCGTACGCTCAGCTTTCCGCCGCGTTTCGGGGAACATAACGAAGAAATTTATAGCGGACTTCTGGGTTACAGTGCTGCCCAGTTGAAGGAATTTAAGGAGAAGAACATTATTTGAGTTATGAATTATGAGTTACGAGTTTTGAGTTTTCAATTTGGATATTGGGATTTTTTTGGGATTTGAAATTTGGAGTTTGGGATTTTAGTGACCGCCAATTTGGAGATTGACCAAGAAGTAGTATGGTCCGTTTAGCATGAGGAGCTGAAAGGAGAAAGTGCATGGCGCTTGATTTCAATTTTACTGAGGAACAGGATTTCTTCAGACAGATGGTTCGGGATGCCGTCAGCCGTTTGATCATACCGAAGGTGGCTGAATTGGATGAAAAGGAGGAATTCCCCTGGGACCTCTGGAAAGAATTTGCCGCACTGGGATATCTGGGTCTGAGGCATGAAGAAAAATATGGTGGAATGGCCACGGACACCATCTCCCAGATGATCTTCTATGAAGAATTGGCAAGGGGTTCCTGCGGGTTCTCCATGGCGACTACCATGCAAATTCTGATGGGAACTTATTTCATCGCCCGCTTCGGAAACGAAAATATCAAACAGAGGATTCTCGTGCCGGCGATCAAAGGTGAGAAAATTGGGACGATCTGCTTCACCGAAGATCAATCCGGTTCCGACTTAGGCGGAACAAGGACCCTCGCAACCAAGGTGGAAGGAGGCTGGAGAATCAACGGAAGAAAACAATGGATTACCAACGGACCAATCGCTGATTTTTGCACCTGCATGGCTACGGTCGATCCGAAACTAGGGCTGAGAGGTCTTAATTTTTATTTGGTTGAAAAGAAGACGGCGGATCGTGACGGGTTTGTCTCCGGCCAGAGGCTACACAAGCTGGGGTCCCGCTGCTCGGTCACAGGTGAATTGGTTTTTGACAATGCGTTTGTCCCCGATGAAAATTTCCTGGGTGAAGAGGTCGGAAAGGGCGTCCAGTACGCTGGGGATATTCTCAACGAGGTTCGAGTGATGACCGGGATGAACGCCTTGTCCATTGCGAAAGGGGCTATGGACGATGCCAGAGAGTATGCCAAGAACCGGATTGCCTTTGGAAACCCCATCAGTAAGTATCAGTTAATCCGGGAGAAGTTTGCAAAGTATTGGGCCTGGTATGAGGTCTCTCGAAACTACCTCTACAAATGTGCCTGGATGATCCAAAACAAGATCCCTTGCACCAACGAATGTATGCTGGCCAAATATCACGCCACAGAAATGTGCATGTTTGCCGTTGAAGAGGCGATGAGGATCTATGGCGGCAATGCCTTCTGCACCGAATATCCCCCCCAACGATACTGGAGAGATGCCAAGTTCTTGCTTTACGGCGGTGGGACCCACGAAGTGTTGTGCGATTATCTTGGGAGAATCTTTTGTAAAGATTAACGAGATAGCTGAGCAGATGGATTGGTAACGCAATCCTTTAGGGTTGAGTTTTAATCAAGGCTGAAGCCTTGAGTTACAAATCTCAGAGGGGTTCAACAAATGGAAATCTATGTCTTGGTGAAACAGGTTCCGGATCCGGAAGCCATTATAAAGGTCAAATCGGATTCGGAATTGGAGATTGAGAACAAATTTTTCACCAACTTTTTCGATGAAATTGCTGTGGAAGCAGGCTTAAGATTGAGAGAAAAGTTTGGTGGCAAGGTCACGGTGCTGACCGTGGATAATAAAAGGGTGGATGCCCTGAGAAGAGGAATCGCGATGGGCGCGGACGATGCCATTCAGGTCACTGACCCTCTCCTGGAGGGGTCGGATCAGTTTGCCGTCGCTAAAGCCTTGGCGGCCTACCTCAAAGATAAACCTTTCGATTTAATCTTGGCCGGGAGGCAGGCCATGGACGATGACGCCGGGATTGTTGGCCCGGCCGTGGCCGAGCTCTTGGGGATCCCTCATGTCAGTACGATCCTCGGCCTTGAGGTAGCTGACCCGAAGCAAGAAGTGAAGGTGATCCGAGAGGTGGAGGGTGGAAAGGAAATCCTTTCTTGTTCTCTTCCCGCACTCTTCACCTGCCAGAAAGGTCTGAATAACCCTCGTATCCCTCAGGTGATGAATGTGATGAAGGCCATGAAGGCACAAATGAAAAAGGTGGACCTTGCGACTCTGGGACTGACCGCAGCCGACGCGGGTGGCCAGGCGGCTAAAATGAAAGTCCGAAAATACTTGCCCCCTCCCAAGAGGCCACCCATAAGAATAATCAAAGAAGATTTTCCAGAGAATGTAAAGATACTGGTTAAGCTCCTCAAGGAAGAGGCCAAAGTGATCTGATAATAAAGCTCTGGGTTCGCCTGCCTGCCGGCAGGCAGGGAGTTCAGAGTTCGGAGCACAAAAAAACACCGAGCTCCGAACTATTCCGAAGGGAACCATCATGTCTAATGAAATATGGATCGTTGCCGAACAACAAGAGGGAAAGGTAAGAAAAGTGACCTATGAACTCTTATCGGCCGGAGCCGGATTTTCGAAGAAAACAGGCTCTCAGGTTGGCGCAATTTTATTGGGGAGCGGACTTCAAGAAGCGGTTAAACACCTCTCTTCTTTTGCTGATAAAATTTACTTGGTGGATGACCCGTCCCTTTCAGCTTACACTTCCGATGGCTATCTGACCAACATGGCTGCCTTAATTAAGGAACATCAACCCTCTGTTCTATTTGGAGGAGCCACCTCTACGGGAAAGGATCTTTTCCCAAGGCTCGCCATGCACATCCAAACAGGATATGCACCGGATTGCACAGGTTTGGCCATGGAAGAAAATGGGAAGCTTGTTGCCAAACGTCCTCTTTACGGTGGGAAGGTCTTTGCAGAGATGGTCTTTTCTGACGCTAGACCTCAGATGGCTACCGTCAGGAACAATACCTTTCTCGTCAATCAAAGTCTTGGCAAGTCCGCCCAGGTTATTTCAGTTTCCTCTCAGACGGACCCTTCTTCACTGAAAAAGAAAGTTATTGGTATGGAGAAAACGGCCGGGACAAAGTTAGATATCACAGAGGCTGAAATCGTGGTGGCCGGCGGACGAGGGATCAAAGCACCTGAAAACTTCAAAATCCTCGAAGAACTGGCAGATGTGCTCAATGCCTCAGTGGGAACGACACGGGCCACGGTGGACGAAGGCTGGAGAGATCAAAAGGACCAGATCGGAAAAAGCGGCAAGAATATCTCTGCAAAACTCTATATGGCCTTTGGGATTTCAGGGGCAATCCATCACGTGTTGGGGATTGGAACGTGTAAAACCGTGGTGGCCGTGGATACAGATCCAAATGCCCTCATTTTCACCTACGCGGACTATGGGATTGTCGGAGATCTCTTCCAGATTGTACCAGCGCTCACAGAAGAGTTAAAAAAGTTGGCGGCAGACAAATAATGTACGAAACAGAGTCAGTAGGCCAATCAGTCATTGGTCATTGAATGACTTAATGACTCAATGACTCAATGACTCAAAGACCCAAACAATCGCGTCGGGATTTCACACGCTATGCGCTCTGCGCTTAGCGTTATGAGGTCAGATGATGGATAAAGTAGATGTCATCATTGTGGGAGGAGGCTTAGCAGGCCTTTCCTGCGCTTATGAGTTGGCCGACTCGGGAATGACTGTGATCGTCCTGGAGCGGGGAGATTTCTCGGGAAGCAAAAATGTAACAGGGGGCAGAGTCTATCTCGGTCCGCTCCGGCCTTACCTTCCGGATCTTTGGAAAGAGGCGCCCTTGGAAAGGCATGTGACGAAGGAATTTATTACTTTGTTAGGCGAAGCCAACTCAACGACCTTCGAAATATACAGTGACCGGTTCAATCGTGAACCCTACCCCAGTTACACCATCCTCAGGGCGAAATTCGACCGCTGGCTCGCTGATCTTGTTTCGGAAAAGGGAGTTTTCGTCATCCCTCAAAAGAATGTGAATGATCTGATTAGAGACGGGGAAAAGGTTATCGGCGTCAGGACGGAGGAGGAAGAGATCGGAGCTGACTGCGTCGTGGCTGCCGATGGAATCCTCTCTTTCCTGGCCGAGAAGGCAGGACTCCGGCAACCTTTCAAGCCCCAGCATTTCGCCCTGGGATTCAAAGAAGTGATCGCCCTTGATCCAAAAATCATTGAGGACCGATTCCGAGTTGGAGAAAAGGAAGGAGCAGCCCAACTCTTCGCGGGAGCTTTGACCAAAGGCATCCTGGGAGGAGGATTTCTTTACACCAATCAAGAGAGCCTCTCGTTGGGAATCGTCGTCGGAATTCAATCGCTCAATCAAAAAGAACCCCGTCAGGAAATTTATAAGTTCTTAGACGAATTTAAAGAAAGGCCCGAGATAAAAAATCTGATCAAGGGCGGAGAGTCCGTCGAATATTCGGCCCACCTGATCTCTGAAGGCGGAATTCACATCAAACCGAAGATCTACGGAGATGGAATTTTGATCGCGGGGGATGCGGCCGGCCTGGGTCTCAACATGCTGGTCACCGTAAGAGGCATGGAATATGCCATGGCTTCGGGAGTTCTGGCAGCTCGGACAATAAAAATGGCGAAGGAGAAGAACGATTTCTCGGCTTCCACCTTATCCGATTACGACAGACTTCTCAATGAGAGCTTCATCATGAAGGAAATGACCAACTATCAAAACACCCTCTCGGTTCTGGAGAACGAGAGACTCTTCTCTCAATATCCACAGGCGATCTCGAACCTCTTCGAAAAAGTGATGAGTGTCGATGAAAATCCCAAAGAAGGTCTTTACAAGACTGCTTACCGGGAACTAAAAAAAGACTTTTTCAATTTCCAAACGTTCAAAGATTGGTTACAATTTAGGAAGATGTGACGTTGAATGCCAAAAAGGAAGAATGGAATGATGGAAGACTGGAATTTTGGATTTTTGCAATAAATTTTTGGCATCTCGGATGGTAACATGATTCTATCGTTCCAATATTTCATTATTCCAGGATGTACGAGGTCTACTGATGAAAATCACGGAGAAGTTAGCTTTAGATGCTTTTAAGAACGACAAGGAAACTCACATATCCCTCGACCAAAAAATTTGTCACAATTGTAAGAAACGGTTCTGCATCTACGCCTGCCCGGCAAACCTTTACTCCCTAAATGAGAAGGGAGAGATGATGGTCGAGTTTGCCGGTTGCCTGGAATGCGGCACTTGCCAGATTGCCTGTATCTACGGTTCCGTGAAATGGAAATATCCCCGGAGTGGCTTTGGTGTACAATACCGTTTTGGATGATGAAAAAAAGATTGACAACCAGTTTAGACAACGCCCTCGGTCTCGGGATCCTCATTAAATTCGATCTTGTCTTCCGCTCAGATTTCTCACACCATAGAGGCTCTAATCCAAATGTGTCACTTTCTTCTGCAGGAGGCTCCTCACCCTTCCCTGTCGCCTGCCTAACCACAGGCAGGCGCTTTAAAAGAAAGGATGAGAGGAAAATTTTTTGAAAGGGGAAAAGGATGAAATACAAAGACATTGAATTGATCAGAGAAGAAGAGATCGGTTTGGTCTACCTCAATCGTCCCGAAGTCCTCAATGCCTTGAGTGAGACGATGAAAAATGAGCTGATCGATGTGCTGCAAGAAACCGAAGCAGATGATCGCATCCGTGTCATGATTCTGACTGGACGCGGTCGGGGCTTCTGCGCGGGTGCCGACCTGAACCGGTTTGTTGAAGCCCAAGAAGGTGACAAGGATCATAAGAAGAAAATAAGATTCGGGTCACTCGATTTGCCCAGGACCTTTATCCAGTACCCCAAACCAATCATCGCAGCAATCAACGGGCCCTCTTATGGCTTTGGTTTTACCGTCACCCTCACTTGCGACATTCGCCTCGCTTCTGACAGGGCGAGATTTAGCCTTGCCTTTGTTCGAATAGGGGTCACTCCTGAATTTTGTAGCACCTATTTCCTGCCCAGGCTCGTCGGCTACGGCAAGGCTGCAGAACTGATCTTCACGGCCAGGCCTTTCGACGCTCGCGAAGCATTAGAAATCGGCGCGGTGAACTACGTCTTTCCCCACAACCGGCTCATGTCCGAGGCCAAAAAGATGGCCAAACAAATTGCCGCGATGCCCTCAACTGCCATCCTAAAAGCAAAAGAACTCTTGCGCCACGGAATGCAATCGACGCTGGATCAGGTCGTACAACATGAGGCAATTGTCTTTCTTGATGCGATGAAGACCGAAGAACATCAACTGGCGCTCAGTAAGTTATTGGCCCAGATGAAGTTCAGCAAGAGTAAAACCGGTCGATCTAAGAAATAAATTTAAGAAACAGAATTAGGGGAGAGATTGATGAACTTTGATCTGACCGATGAGCAGAAGGATATCATCAAGGCAGCGAGAGACTTTGCGGAGAAAGAGTTCCCGGCTGTCGCCCAGGAGTGCGATCGGGAAGAAAAATCACCCAGAGATCTCTGGAAGAAGGCCTGTGAGCTTGGTTTTGTGGGAGTCTTCATCCCCGAAACTTACGGGGGAGCGGGCTTAGGCTATCTGGAGCACTGCCTGATCAACGAAGAGTTTTGGCGGGTAGATCCCGGGATTGCCCACTTCATCTTAGCAGGGACGTTCGGCTCGGAGATGATCCTTCTCTTTGGCACGGAGGAGCAAAAAAGGAAATATCTCCCTCCGCTGGTGGGGGGTAGGGCCATCACCGGAGCAGCCATTACGGAGCCGGACGCAGGAAGTGATGTGTCATCTGTTAAAACCGCCGCGATTCTGGATGGCAATGAATATGTGATAAACGGTTCCAAGACGTTCATCACCGGCGGGACCATCGCCGATTTCCTCCTGGTCCTTTGCATCACGGAACCGCATGCCAAGTCCCGACATGACCGGTTTAGTGTCATGGTCGTTGAGACAGACCGCAAAGGTTTTGAGGCGAGTAAACTAAAGAACAAACTTGGTTTACGAGCTTCCGACACGGCTGAGATTTCTTTCAGTGACGTGAGGGTGCCCAAAGAGAATCTCATCGGAGCAGCAGGAAGAGGATTCCAACAGTTTATGGTCTTTTTCGATCACACTCGTCTCCATGTCTGTGCCGAGGCGGTTGGCCTGGCCCAGGGGGCGATGGAGCAGGCCATCAAGCATGTTCGAAAACGGGAACAATTCGGAAAACCCCTCGCCTCCTTTCAGGTCACCCAGTTCAAGATCGCAGAAATGGCTACCCGGATCGAAGCCGGCCGGAATCTTTACCAGAAGGCTGCCTGGCTTCTCGACCAAGGACGAGTGGAGAGCCATCTCATCTCCATGGCAAAGTGGTATACCGGGGAGACGGCAGTAAGGGTAGCCGAAGAGGCCCTTCAACTCCACGGAGGATACGGATTTATCGGAGATTACGATATCGAGCGTTTCTACCGGGATTGCAAGGTCGTTGAAATCTACGAAGGGACCAAAGAGGTTGAAAAAACGATTATCGCCCGAGAGGTGTTGGGTAAGTATTGAGAAAAAAAGGAAAACGGGTGTCTGTGATCATTGAAAAGCCAGCATCCTTCATCTTAAAATAGAAAGATATTCCTGTGGGAGAATTAACCTATGGACTTTGAACTGACCAACCGACAAAAACAGATCCGCTTGGCCGCCCGGGAGTTTGCCGAGGGCGAATTGGTACCTCTCGGTAAGGATTGTGAGGCCAAAGGTGAATATCCCAGAGAAATCATCAAGAAGGCAGCTCAATTGGGTTTCGTCGGTGTCTATATTAAGAAAGAGTACGGTGGCCTTGGTTTAGGCTCTCTTGAACATAGCCTCATCCTGGAGGAATTCTGGAGGGCTGAGCCCGGGCTTGGCCAAATATTTTCTCAGACGACGTTCGGGGCCCAAGAACTATTACTCTACGGTTCTGAGGAACAGAAGAAAAAATACCTCCCGCCCCTTGTCAAAGGTGACTGGGTCATGGGTTTTGCCATCACCGAGCCCGAGGCTGGAAGCGACGCTGCCTCTGCCACCACACGCGCAGAGAAAGTCGGGGATGAATATGTCATCAACGGAAATAAGGTGATGATCAGCAATGGAACCGAAGCCAAATTCCTTTTGGTTTATTGCTTGACCGGGCCTGAAAAGACCTCCAAATCAGATCGCCATAGTATTCTTGTCGTAGAAACGGATCGACCAGGATATAAGGCCGACAAAGTTCACAAGATGGGGCTCCACGCTTCGGATACGGCGAATGTCTTTTTCAACAATGTGAAAGTTCCAAAGGAAAACCTGGTGGGAGTAGAGGGGAATGGATTCATCCAATTGATGAAGTTTCTCGACTATTCCAGGGTGATGATTGCCGGCGATGGCGTTGGCCTGGCCCAGGGCGCCATGGAGCAAGCGGTCAATTATGTGAAGAAGAGAAAACAATTTGGGAAGACCATCGCATCGTTCCAAGTCACCCAGTTCAAAATTGCCGAGATGGCGACGCTCATTGAAACGGCTAGATCGCTCACGTACAAGGCCTGTTGGAATATTGATAGGGGGAATGTCGACACCCAAATATCGGCCATGGCAAAATGGTGGGCCTGTAATGTGGCGGTCAGGGTGGTAGATGAAGCACTTCAACTTCACGGTGGATACGGTTATCTCGATGATTATCCGATCGAACGTTTCTACCGAGCAGCCAAATTACTCGAAATCTACGAGGGGACCAAAGAGATTCAAAAAATGTCGATCGGCCGCCGTATTCTGGGCATGACCTAGAAATAAAGATGTGAAATTCTAAACTCGAAACCCTAAACTTTTACCCTGTTAAGTATTCCACATGAGTGGGATCAACTCACTTTCTGGAGGAGTCACGAAAATCGAACCAGAAATGGCTGATGCTGTACTTAACAGGGCGAGCAAACCCGAATGTCCAAAGGACACAAACTCAAGATGATATAATTCGGAAAATATTAAGGTCAATTGTTGAGAAGTTAGAATTACGTTTCGACTTTTATATTTTGGATTTGCCTGCCCTGTTAAGTACGAGATAAGTTATTCCTGCTTTGATTTTTTGTGGCTCTTCAGGAAGCCCGAGGTTATGAGTGTCATGGAGAACTACTTAACAGGGTGAAGATTTAGAGTTTAGTGTTTAGAGTTTGAACCATTTCGGATTTCGATATTCGAATTTCAAATTTTGACACAATATCACGGGCTGTTGATGAATAAAAAAATCGGTGTTTATATCTGTAACTGCGGCACCAATATCGCAGCCACCGTTGACTGTAGTGAGCTGGCCCGTTATGCCAGCACCCTCCCTGGTGTGAGAGCAGGCCGGGACTACCGTTATCTCTGCTCTGATCCAGGCCAAGATTTAATCAAAAGGGACATCCGCGAACTCTCCATCGATCGAGTAGTGGTCGCTGCCTGCTCGCCAAGAATGCACGAGATGACTTTTCGAAATGTCCTCTCTTCAGAAGGACTCAACCCCTATTTCCTCAATATCGCTAATATTCGTGAACAGTGTTCCTGGGTTCATAAGGATCGTCAAGAAGCGACAGAGAAAGCGAAGCATCTTCTTCGTGCAGCCGTGGCAAGGGTTCTCCGTCAAGAGGCGCTCACCGCAAGAAAGGTGGAGATCAAGCCCTCCGTCCTCGTAGTGGGTGCCGGCATTGCCGGGATTCAAGCTGCCTTCACCATTGCCAATCAAGGAATGAAGGTTTATCTGGTTGAAAAGGCCCCCTATATCGGAGGCCATATGGCCCAACTCGATAAGACCTTCCCCACCCTGGACTGCGCCTCCTGTATCTTCACACCCAAGACAGTCGAGGTCGCAAGAAACAAGAATATCGAGCTTCTGGTCTCCTCCGAAGTGGAAGAGGTCAAAGGTTACGTTGGTAACTTCACCGTGACGATAAAAAAGCATCCCACCTATGTGAATTTCAGTCGGTGCACGGGCTGCGGGGATTGCACAGAGGCTTGTGTTTTGAAAAAAGGAGTCCCATCTGAGTTTGAAGAGGGAGTAACGAGACGCCGAGCCGTCTACATTCCCTTCCCCCAAGCCGTTCCTCTCAAAGCAGTTGTGGATAAGGAAAGTTGTCTCCTGTTGAGCAAAGGGAAGTGTAAAAAGGCCTGCGTGGAAGCCTGCAAAGCAGAGGCAATCGATTTCGAACAGCGAGAGGAGATGATTGAGAAGGAAGTGGGCACTATCGTCATCGCTACAGGATTTGACCTGTTCGATCCCCATCTTCTCCCCCAGTATGGTTATGGGGTTTATGGGAACGTCATCACCAATCTTCAGTTCGAAAGGCTTGCAAGCCCTTCCGGACCAACCCGTGGTGAGGTCTTGCTGAAAGACGGAACCACGCCAAAGGGAATTGCCTTTCTCCACTGCATCGGAAGCCGTGACGAAAACGCCAACCCGTACTGTTCCAGAGTCTGCTGCATGGCTTCAATGAAACAAGCTCATTTGGCCAAGGAAAAGACTGGAGCTGAGATTTATGAATTCTATATCGACATCAACGCCTTTGGAAAGGGGTATCAGGAATTCTACAAACGGGTTCGAGAAGAGGGAATTTACTTCATCCGCGGAAAGGGCTCTGAGATTTACAAGAAAGATGGCCGTCTCATCGTCGAAGCAGAGGACACCCTTCTTGGAACTCCCATCGAGGTACCTGTGGACATGGTTGTCTTGGGGACAGGTCTGACTGCCCGTAGGGGGGCCGAGAAAGTCGCTCAGGTATTTGGTATCAGCCAGAGTGCAGATCAATTCTTTATGGAGGCTCATCCTAAGTTGAGGCCAGTCGCGACAAACGTGGACGGAATTTTTCTGGCAGGGTGCTGCCAGGGACCTAAAGACATCCCTGACACCGTGGCACACGCTTCTGCCGCGGCAGCGGAAGCGGCCGCATTGGTGACGAAAGGGCAAATTGAGGTAGAGCCCACTGTCTCTGTCATCGACCCTGAACTCTGCGCAGGCTGCAAATTATGTATTGAGATCTGTTCTTATTCCGCTATCGAATTTCTTGATGCAAAAGGAATCTCTTCTGTCAACGAGGCCCTCTGTAAGGGCTGTGGCGCCTGTACGGCAATCTGTCCGAATAAGGCGGCCAAGCAGAACCATTTTACACAAGATCAAGTCTTAGTCGAGGTTGAGGGAGTGGTTGGATGAGCGTCTCTTTATCAGAATTAAAGCCATTGAGTTACAGGTTTTGATGGTTCCGTAACTCAGCCCTTCAGGATCTTCAGGACTGAGGAAGATTATCGGATGAAAATAGATCCCAAAACATTCATCAAAGATTACCAACTCAGCATCTGCATCCAGTGCGGGACGTGCACAGGAGGGTGCCCTGTCAAATTCAGATCCCCCCTCAATATGAGAAGGCTGGTCAGACATGCTTACCTCGAAACCGATCCGTCTTCCATATTCAAAAAACCTGAACTGTGGGCCTGCACCACCTGCAGCACGTGTAGCCTTCGCTGCCCTGCCGGCGTTAAAAACGTCGAATTCATCATGGGAATAAGGAATTTTCTTGCCAATCAAGGCGAAGTTCCCTCAACCATCCGGGATGCCCTTGAAAATACCCTCCTGCAAGGGAATCCGTGGGGACGGTTCCGTGATCGAAGAGCAGATTGGGCAAAGGACCTGGGAGTAAAAATTCTAGGCGAGGCAACGTCAGAAACATTGCTCTATGTGGGTTGTGCTCCTTCTTACGATCCAAGGGTCCAGAATGTCTCCGCCGCCCTGGTCAAGATCTTTCAAAGAGCGGACCTAGACTTCGGCATTCTTGGAAAGAAGGAATCTTGCTGCGGAAACGAGATCAGGAGGATGGGGGAACAGGCCCTTTTCAAAAAACTGGCAAAGGATAATACCAATCTCTTTAAAAAGTCCGGAATTAAAAGAATCATCACCATCTCGCCTCATTGTTTTAATGCTTTCAAAAACGAGTATCCGGACCTCAATATCCCGGTCCAACACTATACCCAGGTGATTGCTGATCTGATTGAACAGGGCAAATTGAAAATGTCCAAGGATCTGGACCTCCGTGCCACCTATCAGGATCCCTGTTTCCTCGGGAAACAGAATCTCGTCTTCGATGAACCGAGGAAAATTTTGACCTCGATGCCTGGATTGGAATTCGCTGAGATGGAAAGATCAAAGCAAAGAAGCCTCTGTTGTGAAGGAGGAGGAGGAAGAATGTGGGCAGAGGGAGGAACGGAGGGAGCTCGCAATGGACAGATCCGAATCAAGGAAGCGGCGGCTTTGGGCGCAAAGGTGATCGCCACGTCCTGTCCTTTTTGTCTTTTGACACTGGAAGATGCTGTAAAAATTTCTGGCTCCGGGGACCAGATTTTGATAAAAGATATTTCAGAGTTGGTAGCGGAAGCTTTGGGAATAAATTCCAATAACCAAATTTCAAATTCCAAATAAGTTCCAATTCTCCAATGTCCGAATGACTAAAACTTTTTTGGACTCTCACTTTTGAATTCAGGTTATTGAAATTCGATGATTATTTGATTATTGGTTTTGGGATTTGGTTATTTTCAGTTAGAGGAGGTGTTCATGAATATTGCTGTCTTTGTTAAGAGGATCCCTAAGACCGCTGAGGCGGACATTTTTATCGAGAAGAATGGAACGGATATTAAGAAGGATCATCTGGTGTTCCATCTCAACGATTGGGACGGTTACGCGGTCAGAGAAGCTGCTCTCTTGAAAGAGAAACACGGAGGAGAGGTCACGGTCATCACCATTGGTCCCGAAGAGTCAAAAGAGGTATTGACAAGATGCCTGGCCATGGGCGCGGACCGCGCAGTGAGGATAGAGGGACCCGCTGATCAAGATGGCCATTTAATTGCAAAGATTCTCGCTCAGGCTATCCAAAATCAATCTTTTGATCTCATCTTAACGGGCGTTCAAGCCGAGGATGACAACTGCGGACAGGTCGGAGTGAGCCTGGCTCAACTGTTAGGCCTTCCCCATGCAGCCATTGTGACCCATATCGAGATCAGTGGTGGCAAAGCAAAGGTCCGAAGGGAGTTGGAAGGCGGAATCGACGAACTCACAGAGCTCAAACTACCTGCGGTCCTGACGATTCAGACAGGCATCAACGAGCCAAAATATGTTTCTCTCTCCGCACTGCTAGAGGCGGAAGACAAGGAGACCAGGGATGTTGGAATGGAAGAGATAGGGGCCATCTCTGCCGATTCTGTCGATACAAAAATTGATCAGGTATTCTTCCCGCCCGTTGGGAAAATGGCAGAGATATTAAAAGGAAACGCTGAAGAGGTTGTGACACAATTGACGGAAATAATTAAAAAGAAAAAAGGATAACGAACAAGGAATGGTGGAATGATGGAACATTGGAATACTGGGTTGATGAGAGTGCTGGATTAACGTAAAGAATATATCCTGCCTTTGGTTTTTAACCCATTATTCCATCATTCCAATATTCCATAATTCCAGGTTGATTTGGAGGTAAAGCGATGAGGGAAATCTTCGCATTAGTCGAACATAGGCAAGGAAAAATTCGTGACATCACGTACGAGATGTTACAGGCGGGAGAGACGCTTGCCTCACAGCAGGGGGGTTCATCCACTGGCGTTCTGTTAGGTCACAACGTCAAGGATTTTGCCGAGGAATTGGCATTGAGGACAGCAAAGGTTCTCGTTGTAGAGGATCCGCAACTCGAACATTTTAATTCCATCCTCTATCAAAACGTCCTCTCCTCCCTCATCAAAAAATATCAGCCGGTCCTTACGTTAATGGGACATACGTCTTTTGGCATGGACCTGGCCCCGAGCTTTTCTGTGGAGATGGGGTTTCCCTTAGTCACGGATTCCATCGGCCTCTCGTTCGATGGAAATCATTTAAAAGCGGTCCGATCTATCTACGGAGGGAAGGTTAACGCCAATGTCTCTTTGAGAGAATCGAAAGGGTATGTCGCCACGGTCAGGCCGGGTGTATTCACTCCCGCAGCGCCCCGTGAAAAAAAAGGTGGGATAGTGATAGAGCCCTCTCCTCTCCAGGGAACCGTCACTGTAAAACAATTCATTGCATATATCGAGGCACCCATTACAGGAGAAGACATCACTCAAGCTGAGATCATCGTCTCTGTCGGCCAAGGGATCGGGGGACCGGAGCATATCCCGATGATTGAGGAAGTGGCAAAAAGCCTGGGCGGGGTCATCGCTTGCTCACGGCCGGTGGTAGACCGGAATTGGCTTCCCAAAGAGAGACAGGTGGGGATCTCCGGGAAGACGGTCAAGCCGAAGGTATACATTGCCATCGGCATCAGCGGTGCCTTCCAGCATGTGACGGCCATGCAGGGTTCTGAAACGATCATCGCCATCAACAAAGATCCCCGCGCTCCCATCTTCGCAGCGGCCGATTACGGGATCGTAGATGATTTCCAAAATGTGATTCCGATCTTGAAAGAAAAAACCAAGATAAGTAAGTGAATTTCTACTTCCTATCTTGTTGTTTTTATGATCCCTTTTTAAGGTTTTCCTTCCGGTTGAGAGTGTTGGGTTTCTGGACGTCGGGCCCGTTTTCTTGTTGTCTCCATTACTGATGCTGCTGAACCTCAGGCCTCTGGTGATACTGCTGTTGCCATTGTTGTCTGAGTTCCTGCCGCTGGTGTTCTGGCCGAGGTTCATAGTTCTGAACGCCCCACGAGGTTCCTCGCTTTTCCCAACGTCGATTATCTTGACGGCTTTCCCAGTTATTTTGCCTCCTTTCTGCTTTGTTCGAATACCAAAGAGAGCACCGGACTTTTTAACGACTGACGGTTTATTCAAAGCCTTTATTCAACTCCGATTGAAGCACCGAATCTCTTTCCGGAAAAAAATCATTCTTGCCGGGAGAAGCTCGATTCTCCTGCTCGGCTTGAAAGGACAAGTTGCGGTGATTACCTTTAATGTAAAGACCCCGCTCAGGGCGTCAAGTAACAGAGCAAAAGAGGGAAAGCGACTAAATAAGAAAAAGCACGGAGGTGAAATCCGCCAAATCAAATTGATGAAGGGAGCGTTTCGAAACCATGGAAAGATTAATTGATGTTAAGGACGTAAAAGCCGTCTTTAGAGAAATGGGGGTCGAATCAGAAGAGTACAACCAATGCAAGGTATGGACCTCCCCAAAACTGGAAGAACCCTTGGACAATAAAGACACAGTTCTTGCCGAGTTATCAGCGGAGGAGCAAGGATTCCTTCGCTGCATGGGTTATGTGTTTGAAGAAAAAGTCATGGATTCTTTTCGGGCCGGAGCCTTGTACGAGACTTTCTGGAATACCGTAAGAGTTCTGCATGACCTTCCGTGGAGTGATCTGGCTGTCAAGGAGGGCAAGTACATTGTAGGAAGCTGATCGGTGACGTGATTTAAAACGGAAATTTTCCGGGAACGGAAAGGCATATTTGGCAAAATATGCCTTTCTTTTTTTGTTACAAAATCACGGAGAAAAAAAAACTACTTAAATTCGACAAACTGTTCCTTGGGGGCGGAGCATATCGGACAAAGCTCGGGCAAGATGCCATCCGAAACGTAGCCGCACACCTTACAGACATAATAGGTGGTCTCCTTTTCTCCGATCAGATGGTTGATCGCATACTTGTAAAGCTTGGCGTGGCCATCCTCCACATCTCTGGAGTTGGAGAAGATATTCGAAGCCGTAACATCTCCGAGATTCTCGGAAAGCTCGATAAAATGGTCATAAGCCACTGCAGCGACATGTGTCTCTGACTGAAAGCTCTCTTTGAGATTGCTATCGGTATCTTTGATCTCCCTGAGCATTCGAAGGGCCCGCTCACCGTGAATCTCTTCGCTGTAGGAGATCACCCGAAAGAGCTTGGAAATCTGAGGGAGGTCTTCCTGATCAGCCTTCTTGGCAAAAAGTTTTAACCGAAGTGCGGCTTTGGCCTCACCCTCATAAACTTTGTGAAAAGCCTCTTTGATTTTCTCGTCCATTAGTCCTCCTTACCAATTTAACGGGGGATAACAAGGTAGGGTGAAAGGGGTACCGGTCGAGTGTCTCCATCTTCTCGTTTTAAAGTTGGACCATTCCCCCGTGTTATAGTCCAATCATCACCTCAATCCTCTTTCATACCCTGCCCCATTATTCTTACTTTTGGTATGTTTTCAGATAATCCACGCAGAACTTTAAGGCTTCATCGCCGGGCAGACCCTTCGATTTCATGTCTTTGACATAATCATCCAGGATGGGACGCAATCTTTCTGCCCAACGGGTATTCTCCTCCTTTGAGAGAACAATTACTTTACCGCCCTTCTGGACGAAGACCTCCTTTCCTTCTTTATCAAGCTCATCCCAAAGTTTTCCCATCTTTTCTATCCATTCTTCATTAACCTTTTCGATTATCTTCTGGATATCTGCCGGGAGCCCGTTCCATTTGTCCTTATTCATAATGATGTAGTTTGCATTGACATAGGCTGTGCCATACTCTGTGCTGTCGCTCACGACTTCAGCAAGTTTAAAGCCCTTCATAGGCTCATAGGGGCCAATGATCCCTTGTACCACACCCTTTGACAGAGCATCGTAGGCCTCTGACATGGGCATCGCCACAGGGGCACCCCCCAACGCCTGGACGACCTTTGCACTCGTACCGGTAGACCGTATCTTGAGCCCTTTCAAATCCTCCAGATTTTTGACGGGTCTTTTGGCAAAGAGCATATGCGGCGGAGAGGTGGTGAGGAAAAGAACTCTTACTTCATCAAGTTCTTTTGGCCTGAACTTTTTGTAATATTGATTAGCCAGCTTTGCGCCCACATACCCACTTTTGTAACCCAGGGGCAGGTCAAGCACTTCAGTGAGAGGGAAACGTCCCATTGTGTAACCGAAAAAACTTAACCCAAGGTCTGTGACACCCTTTACGACACCGACATAGGTTTGCGCAGGAGGGGTGAGCGTCCCTCCGGGGAATTGAGTCACTTTTACCCGACCGTTTGTCCTCTTCTCCACTTCTTTACACCATTGATCCATCACAACACTAATCCTGTTCTCAGGTGGGAAAAAGTTGGAGAGATTGAGCGTGATTGCTTTCTCCTGAGCATCGAGAGGAGGGCAGGCCAAATCCGATAACGAGAACATGACTGCGACGACCAGTAACCAGAGCATTCTTTTCATACGATCACCTCCAAGGTTTTTTCGCTCCTACACCAAGACGCTAATCCTTGACTTCGTTTTAAGGCCGAGAGGGGGGAGCATGTTCCATTCCGGTCTCCACATTCGGCTCATCCACCCTTTCGTGTTTCTTAATCACATTAGTAACCACTATCTCTCCCTCCCGCGCCTTATTGCTTTAGAAAAGAAGGTAGGAAGAGGGCAATCTGGGGAAATAGGAATAACAAGAATACAACAAAGGCAAGGCTAAGCAAAAATGGAGCCACGCCCTTATAGATCACGCCAAAGGACTCCTTCGTAATGTTTCTCACCACAAAGACATTGACCGCTACAGGCGGGATGATCACGCCGATCATCACCGTTAGATGCAGGAACATTCCAAACCATATCAGATCATACCCAAGCTTGACCACAATCGGATAGAAGACGGGAGTGGCAAGGATCATAAAGGCAAGATCGTCAATAAACGAACCCCCCAGGAGGTAAACCAAACCAATGAGGACGAGGATCAGGTGGCGATGGAGAGGAAGCTGCATAATCCAATCTGCCGTGACCATAGGAATTTTCGTCACCGCAATAAAATGTCCGAAGATGGCAGAGCCTGTGATAAGGATGAGAACCATACAGGCTGTCACCAAGGATTCCTTCAGAGATTTGAAGATCCCCTTCAGATCAATGTCTCTTGTGGTGAAAGCCAATACCGCTACTGCAAAGGCTCCGACGCTTCCGGCCTCCGTAGGAGTGAAGAGGCCCTGCATCATCCCACCCATCACCACGATGAAGATAATGGCAACCCCAGCGATCTCTTTTAGAGATGCTAGTCTCTCCTTCCACGAGGACCTTTCCCCCTTGGGGCCAAGGGAAGGGTTGATCCTGCACCACCCGTAGATGATAAACATGAAGAAGAGAGCGACTAGTAAACCCGGAAACACGGAAGCGAGAAATAACTTTCCGATGGACTGTTCTGTAATGATGCCGTAGACGATGAGGGGAACGCTCGGGGGTATAAGACAGCCGAGTGTCCCTGAAGCAGCCACAATTCCCGTGGAAAGGATTCTACTGTACCCGTAACGGTCCATTTCAGGAATCGCCACACTGGCAAAGGTTGCTGACGTAGCAGTCGTCGATCCTGTGACACTCCCGAACGCAGTCGCGCCTCCTACCGTTGCCATTGCCAATCCTCCGGGAATGTGCCCTAAAAATCTGTAAGCGGAGTCATAGAGTCTCTTTGCAATTCCTCCGTTAAAAGCAATCTGGCCCATGAGGACAAAAACCGGGATGACGGTAAACCCATACGTTGAGAAAACGTCATAAACGTCTTGAGCGACCATAGCGAAGCCGGCTTTAACCGATATGATCAAGCTATAGCCGATAAAGCCCACAAGGGCCATGGCAAAACCCAGCTCAAACCCCGTGAGGAAAACGGCTATCAGTACGAATAGGCCGATAATCCCTATCGTAATCTCACTCATCTTTTCCTCCGAGGATCTTTATGATATCGACCAGAAGAACAAGGAACTCCAAAAAGCAGCAGACCCCTACTCCATAGAGAACCGGGTAGATGGGGAGATGACGGGTGGGGGTGACTTCACCTACTTTTTGAAAATCCATCCCCAAGATGAAGAGGTTCCAGCCGATGATCAAGAACAATAGGATTCCCAGACACTTCGTGATGCTGCCGAAGATTTTTCTTCCCTTCGGAGGGAGTTTTAGGGTGAGGAAATCGACGTTGACATGCCCTTTCATCATCGAGGTGAAAGGAAGGGAAAACCCAATAATGACTGCCCCTGAAAGAGCAACCATTTCATAGGTACCGATGATCGGTTTCTTAAAATATCTCATAATCACATCCGCCACCGTGAGCAGGATCATGAAACCAAGAGCCACCGCTGCAATGGCATTCATCCACCGGCTGATCTTTGTGACAATTTGCAACAGCCTTCGCATAACTCCTCGTTAGCTTCAAGCCTTGTTAACGGAGCAAGCTTAAAATTTTAGGGGTTAAATTTTCAGAATGAAACGTTGCTTTTGATTGAGCACTCATGCTTCATTCCTCTCTTTCCTATTCACCGTCATAGTAGCGAGACCACTTATGCCATTCCTTCCATTCCTCTAAACCGGTTTTCTTCTCCCAGTCGGATCCAAACTTCGAGTTGTAAAATCCTCTTAATTTCTTAAGAAGGCGCTTCCAACCGGGTAGATACTTGTACTTGAGCAAATCTTCCAGGAAGGGAACAATCTCCCCCATCTTCTCCTTTGGAAGGTACGCCCGAGCACCCAGTTTGATGGACCGCTCTAAGGCATCCGAAGACAGGGCATGAGCTGTGAGCATTGCAACGGGAAGTTTGCGGCTCACAGCTAATTCAAGAAGATCGAAACCCCGAACACCCATGATATCGAGGATTACCACATCATACGGCACGGATTTCAACATCTCAACCGCGGTTTCGTAGGACTCAGCTTTGTCAACCTTGCAGTCTGGACAGGCCACGAGAATTTCCTCCCCCAGTAGAGCGAGGACATCCGCTTCATCATCCACCGCAAGGATTCTCTTGCCATCTAGAATGGACCTCTTCATCGTGCATCACCTTTCTGCGAATTAATATGCGCACTAACTCTTATGGCATCCAATGGCATCCCCCTCACCCTATCCCTCTCCCCGGCGGGGAGAGGGATAGGGTGAGGGGCAGATTAACTGAAAAGCAATGATTCAGGACTATTCTCTTACGAATCGGCTTTAGTTTTATCGGGAGGCTGTGATCTAAGAGTTTTCGTCATTCGGCTAAAAGGTTCTGCTACAAAAATTCTTACTCGACCTTTTCAAATCTCTTTCGTTCTTCGGCTCTTAATTCGCGCCTTAAGAGCTTGCCGACCTTCGATTTCGGGAGCATGTCCCGAAATTCAATATACTGGGGGACTTTATAAGGAGCCAGCCTCTCGCGGCACCATTTGAGGAGATCGTAGGCGCTCACACCTTTGACGTCCTCTTTAAGGACAGCAAAGGCTTTGATCCTTTCGCCAACCTTCTCATCTGGCACACCCACAACGCAAGCAGAAATGACCGCTGGATGTTCCTGCAGGACAGCTTCTATCTCTGAGACGGCCACACGATAGCCTTTGTGTTTCAGGGTATCCACAGACCGGTCTAAATAGAAAAGCCATCCCTTTTCATCTATCCGCACAATGTCACGAGTCCTGTACCAAAGTTTTCCATCCATCTCGATAAAGCACTCGGCGGTCTCTTCAGGTTTGTTCCAGTAAGCCCTGACCATGTGCTCGGAGGAGACCATTAATTCCCCGGGCTCACCATGAGGGACAGGTTCAAGCGTGTCCGGGTCTACCAGCTTCACTTTCTGAAGAGGTGTCACCTTTCCTGCGCTTCCGGCCGGGGCCTGCTCACCCATGGGTGTTAAAGACACACGGCCACAGGTCTCTGTTGCTCCGTACCCTTGATAGATGGGTTGCCCAAACTTTTTGAGCCACCTCTCAGCCACCTCTGAAGGGAGCACGTCACCCCCAGAGAAACAATATTTGAGTGTGCTCAAATTGTAGTAGTCCACCCGGTCATGTTCAAGAATCATGCGGTACATGGCAGGAACACCAAAGAAGGTTAATACTTTATATCTTTCGATGTGGTCAAAGAGCCCATCCAGATTCACTCGTGGGAGTAACACCACCGTGTCTCCCGCAAGGATTCCTCCCAACCCTACCTGTTGACCAAGAATATGGAAAAGCGGACCTCCTTGAACGACGATATCTTC
>Ga0335070_10000330_pt1 | contig 55286 bp, 59 predicted proteins | sample Lox_Sample_13_FD_206722 | JGI IMG/M metagenome (GOLD analysis project Ga0335070, IMG submission 206722) | Soil microbial communities from Loxahatchee National Wildlife Refuge, Florida, United States - Lox_Sample_1.3 | ecosystem: Environmental > Terrestrial > Soil > Wetlands | place: USA...
CGCCGTCGAAGCCGGCGGCGCGCGGGAAATTTTTTCGCACGTGATCTGCGCGCTGCCGCCACATCAGATCAATGCTTTTCTGATCGGCATCACCGCGCTGTCGGAAATGGTTGAAACGATCCAGCGCTTCGATTATCAGCCGATCCACTCGGTGTGGCTGCAATATCCCGAATCCGTCGGACTGCCGTCGCCGATGCTCGGTTTTGCCGGCGGCGTCGTGCACTGGGCCTTCGACCGCGGACAGCTCTGTGGCCAGCGCGGCCTGATCGGCGCCGTGATTTCGGCGTCCGGCGCGCACCTGTCACTGCCGCAGGACGAGCTCGCGGCGGCCGTGCATCGGGAGCTGAAGCCGGCGCTTGGCAATCCGCCGGAACCGGCATGGACGCGCGTGATCGCCGAAAAGCGCGCGACGATCGCCTGCACGCCCGGCCTCAGGCGGCCGTCGCCGGCGACACCCCTGAAAAATTTCTTTCTGGCCGGCGACTACACCGCGAGCGACTACCCGGCGACGATCGAGTCCGCAGTGCGCAGCGGGATCGTCTGTGCGGAACGAATCTGCCGCTGATGCTGCCCGTCCGAACGCAACGACAGCGGAAGCGTATACTGAAAAAAGTGACGGTCGGCGGGAGACCTTTAATGCGGCCGCCCTTCGGCCGATCCGGAAGGAGGAAAACCATGAGCGATCCTGCAAGAACCATGGCGGAAGCCATTTATATCCAGGCAGTGGTGCATGATGTGGTGATGCGCACCGTGAAAGGCTGCGACGCGGCGGAAATGGATTACAGACGTTTGTCAGAGGAAGCGTGGCGGGCGGCGAAAGCATTTTCCAAATGTTCCTACGAAGGCGCTTCCAGAGTGGACGTCTAGCGCCGCGAGGCTGATCACCGCGGCGTCCGCAGCGCCCGCTCCCGTTCCTCCTTGTCCAGCCGCGCGATCTCCGTGACTTCGGCATAAAATGCCGCCAGGTCGCTGTGGTGCTTTTCGATCAACTGCTGGAATTGCGGCACGCGTTCGGTATAAAGCGCGACCGCTGCCAGCAGCGCGTTGTTCGGCGTCTCGAAAAGACGGTCATAACCGGCAAAACCGCCCCACTCCGCCTTCAGTCTTGAGTAATCCTGCTTCATCGCCGCGAACAGATCGGCCTTGCGCGCGCGCATCGCCTCGGGCGCGATGGGCTGGCGGTAGAGGCCGTCGAGCCGCGCCCGGTATTCGGCGATCAGCGCCTGGAACTGCGCTCGGCGCCGCTGCGACCGTTCGAACTCCGCCTTCAGCGCCGGATCGCCGCGCTGCGCGAGCCAGCGCCTTACGCCCTCAAGTTCGACTGCGACCGCAAACGATTCGTTGAACGTGGTGTCGTCCTTCACGTATACGATCTGATGCGCGAGTTCATGGAAGATGATGCGCGCCAGATCGGGCTCCGGATAGTCGATGAAGGTATTGAGCAGCGGGTCGTCGAACCAGCCGAGCGTCGAATAAGTCGGCACGCCGGCGACATAAACATCGTAACCCTCAGCGCGCAACCCGTCGGCGAAATTTGCGGCTTCATCATGCGAGAAATAGCCGCGGTAGCCAACACAGCCGGCGAGCAGAAAACACCAGCGGTGCGGTTCGAGGGAGAATTCCGGCGCCGCGAAAACATTCCACAGCGCGTACGGGCGCTTGAGGTCGGCGTAGCTGCGGAAACTCTCGTTGTCAGGCTCCGCAAGTTCGCGGCTCGCGAAATTGCGGATTTCGAGCGCCAGTTCAAGCTGGCGCTTGAGCTCGGGCGGCGTCTGCGGATTGCTGATCACGTTTGCGATCGGCTGGCGTGCCTCGACCACGTTCATCTGGCCGCCGACCGATTGCAGGTAATAGCCGAAATTCGCACAGCCGCTCGCGGATGCAATCAGTACGGCGGCGGCCATCTGGCGTAAAGGGCGGAAAATTCTCATCACGAATGCATGAATCGTCCATCGCGCAGGAACGCCGCGATCTGGCGGGCGACTGTGCGTGACGCCAGCATACCCGTATGCGTGATCGGAAGCACGATCCTGTCGCACGCGCCGGGCACATCGGTTTCCTCGACCGCGATGGTTCCATCATTCGGTTGCGGCAGGCCGGGCGCGACCACGCGCCCCAGACCGACGCCGATCGAACCGGCGATGACGCCGACCTCGTGCCCGCCGAAATCGGTCGGTTTCGGCGCGGCCAGCCACTCGCGCACGCTGCGGCCGAGCAGTTGCGCGCCGAACGTCTGTCCCTCGAGAATTTCGGCGGCACGGCTGCCGCGGTACGGCGTGCCGGCCAGCACCACGCGTCCCGGCGGCAGCGTCGCGCGCGCCAGCGCACACAGGATCACGATGCCGCCGAGGCTGTGGCCGACCCAATGCAGGGTCGGTGCGTCGAGGCCGCGCGCGAATGCCGCGAGATCGTCGGCGTTTGCAGCAAGCGAGTTGCGTACAGAGGGATAGGAATAGCTGACGGCGTCGAATCCGGCGTGCCGCAGATAACGCCGGTGATACTCCATTGCGACGCCATGCATCCACAAACCGTGCACCAGCACCACGGCAGCGGGGCGCACGTTGACTGCCATCTCAGGCAGGAAAGTCCCGGAAGCTCAGAACACGCCGTACTGATTGAACCACTTGAGCATTTGCTGCCAGGCAGCCTCGGCCGATTTTTTGTCGTAGCTGCTGCGATAATCGGCAAAGAACGCATGTGATGCCGCGGGGAAAATTCGAATGAACGAATGGCTGCCGCTGTATTGCAGCCGTTTGCGCATTTCCTCGATGTCCTTGAGCGGGATGCTCGGATCGTTGCCGCCGTAGAGCCCGACCACCGGCACTTTCAGCGTCGGCGCAACGTCGATCGGGTGCACAGGGTGAAGTTCGTTGTAGTCATCGATCAGGCGTCCGTACCAGGCGGCGCCGGCTTTGACTTCAGGTGCGTTCCCGCAATACAGCCAGACGATGCGGCCGCCCCAGCAGAATCCGGTGATGCCGAGCTTGCTCGGATGAGCGCCATTTTGTTGCGCCCAATCGACGGTCGCATCGAGATCCTGCATCACATCGGAATCGGGCACTTTGCTGACGATCTGATCCATGATCTGCCGGATGTCGCTCAACTTCGAGACGTCGCCCTGGCGCGCAAATAAATAGGGGGCGACCGCCATCGCGCCGAGTTTCGCCAGCCGCCGACAGACGTCCTGGATATGCTCGTGGACACCGAAGATTTCGTGTACGACCAGTATCAGCGGCGCATCGTGCGCGCCAGCCGGCATCGCGCGATACGCGGGAATCGTGCCGCCCTTGACCGGGATATTTACCTCTCCCACCGTCAATCCATCGGCGCTCGTAACGATCGCCGTCTGCGCCAAGGCGGGCTGCACCGCAAGCGCAAAGCCTGTTGCGAGCGTGGACACCACGAACTCGCGCCGCGTCCACGCGGTTTTCGGTTCCAGCACCAGTCTATCGAGCGCGTACGGGTCCTTGTCGTCTCGCATATGCAGTCCTCCTCCGGCGATGCCGTTTTCGTCACTCCTTGATTGACTCGACCTGGATGTGCAACGTCACGTCGTCGCCAACTCCCGGCGTGAACTTGCCGAGGCCGAAATCGGAACGCTTGAGGGTCCCGGTCACTTCCGCGCCGCAGTCTTCCCGTTTCATCATGGGGTGCATGCCACATTTGACGTTGGCAATGGTCAGCGTCAGGGGTTTGGTCACGCCGTGCAGCGTGAGCTCGCCTTCAGCCGATGCCGGCACATCGCCGCTGAATTTGAGTTTGCTGGACTTGAATGTCATTACCGGAAACTTTGCGACATCGAAAAACTCGTCGCCGCGCAGATGGTCCTCGAGCTTGGCACTGCCCATGTTGACCGATGCCATGTCGACGGTAATGTCGACGCTGCCGGTCTTGGCGGCGCGGTCGAGCATGATCTTGCCCGAGGTCTTGTCGAACTGGCCATGATGGATCGAGAATCCGAAGTGACTGTACTCAAAGCGCGGAAAAGTGTGATTGGGTTCGATATCGTAAATATCCGCGGCCAGCACCGGCGCGGCAAAACCGAAGATGCAAAGTGCGATAATTGCAGACTTGCCCATTGTTTTTCTCCTTGAACGAAAGTTGATTGCCAGACTACGGGCCAGGCGCCTAACGGCGTCCGGCCGAAAACCTTGCTGCGACCTCCGCAACGCGCCTGCCGAGATGTCTGGCGGTCTCGAGATCGCCGGATGGCGGCGCGACATCGGCGTCAACATCGGAATCGGATTGCGCCATCGCGCCGAGATATGATCCCATCCGGTTCAGGTCGTTGCGCTGCGATTTGCTGTTGTTCGCGGGCAGCAGGCCCAGGCTGACCCAGATCATCGAATGCTGCGCGGCGAAAATCGACAATTCCAGCAGCGAGCTGAGCTTGTCTCCGTTGAGGCTCGCCGAATTGGTAAATCCCGCCGCAAGCTTGTCTTTCCACTCCTGGGTGAACCACAGCTTCGAACTCGCCTCCATGAATTTCTTGAACTCGGCGGAAATGCTGCCCATATAAGTCGGCGCGCCGAAAATGATCGCGTCGGCCTGCGTCAGGTCGTTCCAGTGCCTGTCCACATCGGCCACTGCAACCAGTTGCGCCACGGTACCGGCCACACTTTTCACTCCATCGCAGACCGCCCGCGCCTGCTTGCCGGTATGCCCATAGCCGCTGTGGTATACCACAACTACTGCTGTCATATTATTTTCCTTCAGTTCAAATCGAACAACAGAACTTCCGCCGCTTCGCCCTTTTCAAAAACGATCTCGCCAACCGCCTCGATCTGGATCGCATCTCCCGCCGTCAGCGCCTGGCCGTTGACCGTCAGCTTGCCGCGCGCGATGTGAACGTAGGCGCCGCGCTCCGCTGCCAAAGGGTACGAAACGCGTTCCCCACCGTCGAGCAGCGCCGCGTAAACCGTGGCATTCTGGTGGATCAGCACCGAACCGTCGCGTCCGTCGCCGGAAGCGATCAGCTGCAGCCGGCCGCGCTTCGCGGCCGTGTCGAAATGTTTCTGCTCGTAGCCTGGCTCGATGCCTTTGACGCCGGGCTCGATCCAGATTTGCAGCAAATGGACCATCTCATCCCGTGAAGCATTGAACTCGCTGTGCATCACGCCGCGACCGGCGCTCATGCGCTGTACGTCGCCGGGGCGGATCATCGAACCGTTGCCCATGCTGTCCTTGTGCTGCAATGCGCCGTCCAGAATATAGGTGATGATTTCCATGTCGCGGTGGCCATGCATGCCGAAACCGCGGCCGGGCTGGACACGGTCTTCGTTGATCACGCGCAGGCTACGGTAGCCGAGATAGCGCGGATCGTAATAATCGGCAAATGAGAAGGAGTGGTAAGTGTCAAGCCAGCCGTGGTTGGCATGACCGCGTTCCCCGCTTTTACGCAACATCAACATCAGACTGTTTGCTCCGGCTCCGGTTCATTGCGGCACCGCCGGCTTGCCGCTGCCGGTCGGCGCATCGGCGGCCGGCGACGGTGAATCCGCCGCCGCCTGCCAGCCGCCGCCGAGCGCCTTGTAAAGCTGAACGCCGGCGGTCAACGCGTCGCGATAGGCCAGCACGCGCAGCAGCTCCGCGCTGTACAAGTCCTGGTCGGCGCTGATCACTTCGAAATAAGATGAATAACCTGCGGCGTAGCGCTGCAGCACGCGCTCGCTTGCGCTGCGCAATGCAACGACCTGCGCTTCCTGCGCGCGCAGAGCATCGCTGTACCCCTTGCGCGCGGCGAGCGCATCGGCAACCTCCTGCAACGCCTGCAGCACCGTCTTCTGATACTGGAATTGGGTCTGCTGCTGGCGCGCCGAAAATACGTCGACTTGCTTGATGTTGACCGTCGAATTGATGATCGAGGCGGCGATATCGACACCGATTGACCAGGTTTTGGCCGGCCCGCTCAGGAAATCCGACAGTTCGGCGCTCTCCGAACCGATGCTGCCGGTCAGCGTGATGATCGGGATCAGCGACGCCTTGACCGATTTCAGGCGCGCGTCGGCGGCAATCAAATCATATTCCGCCTCGCGCACATCGGGGCGGCGTTCGAGCAGCGCCGCCGGCAGGCCGGCCGGCACGACAGGCGGCGTCGCCGCCGGCAACGCGTCGACAGGGGTCGTGCGCTGCACTGCGGCCGGATTACGGCCGAGCAACACCTGCAGCTGGTCCTCGGCCTGCGTGATCTGACGCCTGAAATCCGGGATGTTGGCTTGCGCTGCGGCAAGATTGGCTTCGGCGCGGCTGACATCGAGCCCCGATACGACACCGCGTTCGAATTGCGCCTTCGTGAGGTCGAGAAATTTCTGGCGGGAGGCAACTGTTTGTTCAGTCACCGCGAGTTGTTGATCGAGCGCCAGCAGATTGAAATAGGTAGTGGCAACATCGGCGATCAGTCCGGTGCGGACAGCGTCGCGCGCGAATTCGGTAGCGAGCAGATCGGCGCGCGCCGCGCGCGTCAGATTCGACACGCGCCCCCACAGATCGACTTCGTACGAAAGATCGATCTCGCCGCTGAAATCATTGCCGATCGCCGGCGTGGTGGCCGGCAGCGGCGTGCGCCCGATCGCCGAAATCCGGGAGTGCTCCGCATCGGCGCCGGCGGTGATCTGCGGCAACTGGCCGATGCGGGCAATGCCAGCCTGCGCGCGGAATTCCTCAACGCGCGCGGCGGCGATTTTGACGTCGTAGTTCTGCTCCAGTGCGGTCTTGATCAACTCCTGCAACCCGGGATCGCGATAAACCTCCCACCAGCCGAGATCACCGAACGATTGCTGGTTCGCCGGCGCATTTTCGCCGCGGAATGACAAAGGCATGTCCAGTGCCGGCCGTTGATAGCTGTCGCCGAACAATCCGCAACCCGCGAGAGGCGCAGCAAGCGCGAGCAAAGCAACCGCGCGCTTCATGACCTGATCTCCGGCGCCGCCGCGCCACCATTCGGCTCATCCCTGAACGGGTGTTTGCGCTCGCTGATGCGCTGGATCACGACATAGAACACCGGGATCACGAAAATACCGATCATCGTCGCGAACAGCATGCCTGGCGCGACAGTGTTGCCGAGCGACTGCCGCCCGCCGGCGCCGGCGCCGGTCGCGATCGCCAGCGGCAGCGTGCCCAGTATGAATGCGAACGAAGTCATCAGGATCGGTCGCAGCCGCAGCTGCGCCCCCTGCTTCGCTGCCTCGACGATCGACTGTCCGCGTTCGCGCGCAAGCTTGGCAAACTCGACGATCAGGATCGCGTTCTTCGCCGCCAGGCCGATCAGCATCACCAGCCCGACCTGCACATAGACGTTGTTTTCGATGCCGTGCAGCGTCAGACCGAGGAACGCGCCGAACACGCCGAACGGGATCACCAGCATGATCGCGACCGGCATCGCCCAGCTTTCATAAAGCGCGGCGAGCACCAGGAACACGAAGGCGAGCGACAGCATGAAAATGTAGCCGGTCTTGCCACCGGTCTTCTTTTCCTGATAGACGGCGCCGGTCCATTCGTAGCCATATCCCGGCGGCAGCGTCGCGGCCGCGACTTCTTCCATCGCCGCGTTGACCTGGCCGGAACTGATGCCGGCCCCGCCCTGCCCGTTGATGGTCGCCGCGCGGTAGATGTTGTAGCGCTGGTAATATTCGGGGCCGTTGATCGACTTGATGCTGGTCACCGCCGACAGCGGCACCATGTCGCCGTTGGCGCCGCGCACGTAATACCGCTTGACGTCATCGGGGGACGCGCGCGCTGCGGCGTCGGCCTGCGCCTGTACCTTGAAAGTGCGGCCGAACAGGTTGAAATCGTTCACGTAGTAGCTGCCGAGAAATTCCTGCAGCGTAAAGAACACATCGCTCAGACTGGCGCCGTAGGTCTTGACCGCGTCGCGGTCGATGTCGTACTCGATCTGCGGAATCTGGTCGTTGTACTGGGTGAACGCAAATCCGCCGTTGGCGAATTCGGGACGTTTGCGCACCGCGGTCAGAAAGTCCTGCAGCACCTGCGAAAACTGCTTCGGATCGCCGCCGGCGCGATCCTGCAGCACGAATTCGAAACCGCTCGATTGGCCGAGGCCGCGGATCGGCGGCGGATTGATGATCAGAATCTGGCCGTCCGTGATCTGCGCGTTAAGCTGCCCCATCAGCCGGCCCTGCAGCGCCTGTGCGGTCAGCGCCGGCCCCTTGCGCTCGCCCCACGGCCTGAGGCGGATGAACGCGGTGCCGGTATATGACGTCGTGAGGCCGGTCAGCACGTTGAAGCCGCTCAATGACGCGACGCCGTCAATGCCTTTAGTGGCGCCTACGATGTGGCGGAGCTGCGTCATCGCCGCCTCAGTGCGGTCGAGCGAAGCCGCCGGCGGCAGCGTCAGCACCGCGATGAAATACCCCTGATCCTCCGGCGGCACCAGACCGGTCGGCCGGATCTTGACCAGTCCGTAGACGGCGACCAGCAGCACCACAAAGGTGGCCGCGACCAGCACCGAATGCCGGATCAGGGTGCCGACCGAACGGCTGTAGCGGGCGGTGAAGGCGCCGAAAACGCGATTGAACAAATCGAAGAAACGGCCAAGCAGGCCATGCGGCTGATCGTGTTTGGCCGGTTTCAGCAGCAGCGCGCACAGCGCCGGCGTCAGCGTCAGCGCACAGATCGCGGACAGAATCACCGTTGCCGCGAGCGTCAGCGCGAACTGCTTGTAGAGCGCGCCGGTCAGCCCGCCGACGAAGGCGACCGGAATGAACACCGCCGACAGCACCAGCGCGATTGCGATCACCGGCGCGCCGACGTCGGCCATCGCCGCTTTTGCAGCATCCATCGGAATCGGGTGATCGGTATCGAGCCGGTGCTGCACGGCCTCCACCACCACGATCGCATCGTCGACGACGATGCCGATCGCGAGCACCATGCCGAACAGCGTCAGCGTGTTGATCGAAAATCCGAGCGCAGCGAACATCGCGAAAGTGCCGATTACCGACACCGGCACCGTCAGCATCGGAATCAGCGTCGCGCGCCAGCTCTGCAAAAATACGTAGACGACGAGCAGCACCAGGCCGATCGCGATGAACAGCGTCTTGACCACTTCCTTCAGCGATTCGGTGACAAACGGCACCGTGCTGTAAGGTATCGTATAAACCATATCCGGCGGGAAGCGTTGCGCCAGCGTTTCCATCGTCTGGTGCAGCTGTTTGTCGACTTCCAGCGCGTTGGCGCCCGGTGCCAGGAAAATGCCGATGAATGCCGCCGGATTGTCGTTTTCGCTGACGTTGATCGAGTAATCGACCGCCGACAGCTCGACGCGCGCGACGTCTTTCAGGCGCACGATCTGGCCATTGGCCGCCGCCTTGATGATGATGTTTTCGTATTGCCTGGGATCGGCCAGCCGGCCCGGCACGAAGATCGAGTACTGCATCTGCTGTCCGGTGGGCGCCGGCGGCAGGCCGGCCCGGCCGGCGGGAGCCACCACGTTTTGCTCCTGCACCGCCGCGGTCACGTCGCCGGCGGTAATGCCGAGGTTGGCCATCTTGCTCGGATCCAGCCAGATCCGCATGCTGTAATCGCGCGCGCCGAAAATCCGCACGAAGCCGACACCATTGATGCGCGCCAGCGCGTCCTGAATGTTGAGCAGCGCATAGTTGCTCAGGAATACGTTGTCGTAGGTGCGCTTCGGTGAAATCAGTGCGAACACTTCCAGAAAATCAGTCGACTGCTTGCGGATCTGCACACCCTGGCGGATCACGTCCTGCGGCAGCGAGGTCTCGGCGATCGCGACGCGGTTCTGCACGTCGACTGCCGCGATGTCCGGGTTGGTGCCGACATCGAAAGTGACGGTAAGGTTGTAGGTGCCGTCGTTGGCGCTTTTCGAATCCATGTAGATCATGTTGCTCGCGCCGTTGATCTGCTGCTCGAGCGGCGCCGCGATCGAATCCGACACTACCCCTGCGTTGGCGCCCGGGAAGGTCGCGGAGACCTGGACTTGCGGCGGGACGATCTGCGGATACTGCGATATCGGCAGCTCGATCGCGGCGACCGCGCCGGCCAGGGTAATGACCAGCGAGATGACCGTGGAAAAGACCGGACGGTCGATGAAAAAATCGAACATGCGTCAGTTCCCGGCCGCAGGCTTTCGGGAATCCGGCTTGTCTGACGGCTGATGCTGGCTGGCGGCGCCTGCGGGCGTTGGTTTCGCCGCCGGCTGCGGCGTCGGAGATGACGGCGCCGCAGCTGCTCCGTTGGACTCCGTTCCCCCGGCAGGCACGGCTTTCACCGGCATTCCGGGATGCACCTTGCCGGTGCCTTCGACGATCACGGTTTCGCCGGGCTGCAGGCCGCTTTCGACCAGCCAGTCGTTGCCCATGCGGGTATTGGCCGCGATATCGCGATGCTCGGCATTGCCCTGCGCATCGACGACCAGCACCGACCGCTTGCCCTGCAGTTCCTGCACTGCCTGCTGCGGGACGCGGATCATGTCCCTGGTTTCAAGCGGCACGCTGACGCGAACAAACTGACCGGCCAGCAGTTCCTGCCCGGGATTGGATACCGACAGACGCATCTGCAAAGTTCCGCTTTTGGGATCGATCGCGGCATCGATGAAATCGAGACGGCCACCGTGACTGTATTCGCTGCCATCGGCCAGCTTGATCTGAAACGGCACCGCAGCGCCTTTTTTGAGGCCGTCGATCCGCTTTTTGATGGCGAGCCACTGCTGTTCGCCGACCGTGAAATTCACGTAGATCGGATCGACCGAATACAGCGTCGTCAGCAATGTCGTCGAGGCATCCACCAGCCCGCCGGGTTTGATCAGCGCCTTGCTGATGACGCCGTCGCGCGGCGCCTGGATCGTGGTGTAATCGAGATTGAGATGCGCGGTCTTGACTTGCGCCTGCGCCGCCTCGACGGTAGCGGCATCGGCCCGCTCCTTGGCGACCGCAGCGTCGAGATCCTGCTGGCTGACCGCCTGCGCGGCGACGAGCGGCCGGGTACGGTCAAGCACCTGCTGCGAATTGAGGTGATTAGCCTCGGCCTGCGCCAGCCCCGCCTTGGCCTGCGCCAGCGCGGCGATGTACGGCTGCTGATCGATCACGAACAGCAGATCGCCCTTCTTGACGTGTGCGCCGTCGGTATAAGCCTGGCGTTCGAGAATGCCGCCGACGCGCGCGCGGATTTCAACGGTGTCCACGGCTTCGGTCTGCGCCGCATACTCTTCCTGCACCGCGATCGGAACAGCGACAACCTTGATCACGCCGACCGGCAACGGCGGCATCGCTCCGGGAGCGGAAGGTTTACCGCAACCGGTCATCAGTGCCGAGAACAGGAACGCGGCCGTCCCGGCGATAATCCAGTTCGAAGCGCGCAAATGAATCATGGACACGGCAATCCTCCTTGCATCAAAAACCACGCTCTACTGCAAAGAATCCTGCGAACCCTGAAGGATACGGCCGGCGTCCACCAACCGTCATCGCGAATCGCCGAGGTTCAGAAAATTCGGAACGGCGAATGATAGCCGATATTTGTTCTTTTTTGAATACTGGCTTCTATTGTGTATATAAATACCATGATGTATAGTAGACACGTAAATGTAACCGATATCATGCTGCCGTTCTAATCACCTGCCTGAAAAATGGTTAAACCACCCATGCCGCCCAAACAGAACATCTGCCCGGCCCACATCACTCTGCGCGTCATCGGCGGCAAATGGAAACTGGTGATCCTGTGGCATCTATGGCACGACACCAAACGCTTCAGCGAGCTGAAACGCGCGATTCCCGGGATCACCCAGCGCATGCTGACGCAACAGTTGCGCGAACTCGAGCGCGACGGCGTCGTATCGCGCAAGGTCTACGCTCAGGTGCCGCCGCGCGTTGAATACGGGATGACGGATTTCGGCCGTACGCTGGAGCCGATCCTGCGCTTGATGTGCAAATGGGGCGAAGAGCACGCGCGGCGCGTGACCAGCCGCGCGCGTCAGAGCGACGCCACCAAGTCCGTACGGCTGGCGGCCTGATCTTTCCACATCAGCCGCCGGCGCGTCCCGGCAGCGACCGCTGCATCAGATTCAGTACGGCGGCGGCTTTGTCGAAAGTTTCCTGATATTCGTCGGCGAGGCGCGAATCGGCAACGATCCCGCCCCCGGCTGAAAAATAGACTTTGCCGCCCGCACATATCAGCGTGCGGATGACGATGCTGGTGTCCATGCCGCCATCCTGCCCGATATAGCCGATCGCGCCGCAATAGACGCCGCGCCGGTGCGGTTCGAGTTCCTCGATGATCTGCATCGCGCGCAGCTTCGGAGCGCCGGTAATCGATCCTCCCGGAAAACATCCACGCAACAGGTCGAGCGCGTCCCGATCGCCGCGCAGTCTGCCGGTGACGGTGCTGACCAGATGGTGCACGGTCGCAAAACTCTCGATTTCGAACAGCTTCGGCACCTTGACTGATCCGTGCGCGCAGTTTTTGGAAAGATCGTTGCGCAGCAGATCGACGATCATCAGGTTTTCGGCGCGATCCTTCTCACTCGACTGCAGATCGTGCATGATCCCGGCGTCGAGCCGTGGATGGCCGGCGCGCGCGCGCGTGCCCTTGACCGGCCTGGTTTCAACACGGTCGCCTTCGACCTTCAGGAAACGCTCGGGCGAGGCGGACAGGATCTGGCCGTACGGCGTATTCAGATATGCGGCATGGGGCGCGGGATTGACGATGCGCAGCGCCTGATACGCGAGCCAGGGATCCCCCCTGAACGGCGCGCTGAAGCGCTGTGCCAAGTTGACCTGATAACAATCGCCGGCATCGATGTAGCGAAGCGCGCGTTCGAATGCCATCGCATAAGCATCCGGCCCCAGATTGGACGAAGGTGCCGCGGTGATGCAAAACGGCCGGCGCGCGCGTTCGGCCGCGGGCGCACTGAAGCGCGCCACGAATTCGCGCCAGCGCGTGCGCGTGTCTGCGCGCCGACCGCCGACGAGCCAGCCGCGTCGCTCGTGATGGTCGACGACGACTGCCCAGTCATAGAGACCGACCGCCATTTCCGGCATGCGCACGTCGTCGGCGGCGGATTCCGGCAGGCGTTCAAATCGGCGCGCGAGATCGTAACCGAAATAGCCGATGGCGCCGCCACTGAACGGCAGACCGCGTGCCGGCTGCTTCCCGATGCCGAGATGGCGGCCCAGCAGCGCAAATGGATCTTCGCGCGACAATTCGTTGATGCCGCCGCGCACTTCAGTCATCTTGCCGCGCGTTACCACCGTCGCATAGGGTTCAGCGGCCAGAATATCGTAGCGTGCACGGGCCGGATGGCAGCACCCGCTGTCGAGAAACACCGCCCACGGCCGGTCGGCAACCGCTTCGAACAATGCGGCGCCGTCCCCGTGGTACGGCAATTCGGTGCACAATAAATCCGCCATCTCCGTATACTAGCGCAAGCTCGACCAACTTCTGCCGCACACATCGATTGGCTGCCGGCTATCGCGGACGTTTCGCCCCCTCCCCGACGGGTCCCCTGCATTTCGGTTCGCTGGTCGCGGCAGTCGCCAGCTACGCTGATGCCCGCAGCCGCGGGGGAACGTGGCTGGTGCGCATCGAGGATCTGGATCGGCCGCGCACGGTCGCCGGCGCCGCTGACGATATTCTGCGCACGCTCAACGCCTGTGGTCTGCAATGGGATGGAGTCGTCCATCAAAGTCGGCGGCACGGCGCCTATCATGCAGCGTTGCACCGTTTGCGCAAACAGGGCGTGATCTATCCTTGTGCCTGCAGCCGCCGCGAAATCGCCGATTCTGCGATTTCCGGCATCGAGGGCCCGGTCTATCCCGGCACCTGCCGCAAGGGTCTGGCGACAGACAAGCGCCCGCACGCATGGCGCGTCGACACGCGGGGAGTACGGATTGCTTTCGAAGACACACTACAGGGAAAGATCGAACAGGACCTCGAGCACGACGTCGGTGATTTCGTGCTCTACCGCAGTTGCGTATTCGCCTATCAGCTTGCAGTGGTGGTCGACGATGCCGAGCAAGGCATCACCGACGTCGTGCGCGGCGCCGATCTGCTGGATTCGACGCCGCGCCAGATCTACCTGCAGCGTTTACTGGGGTTGCCGACCCCCCATTATCTGCACGTACCGGTAGCGGCCAACGACAGGGGGGAGAAACTCGGCAAACAGACAATGGCGGCTGCGATTGATGCGGGAGATCCGCGCCCGGCGCTGGTCGCGGCATTACATTTTCTGGGGCTCGATCCGCCGGCGGAAATCACCGTTGCGAGCATCGCCGCAGTGTGGCGGTGGACTATCCGGCACTGGCAGGTCGCCCGATTGCCGCGCATCAGATGGCTTCGCGTATAGCTAACCCGGCGGCCAGCGGAACGGCCGCCCGGCAAGCAGATGCAGGTGCAGATGAAACACTGTCTGGCCGGCCTGTTCGCCATTGTTGACGACCAGGCGGAAATCATCAGCTGTTCCAAGTTGACGTGCGATTTTGCCGGCGATGAGCAGCAGGTGGCCAAGCAATACCTGATCCCCGGCTTCCGCGTTGGCAAGACGATCGATCGGTTTCTTCGGGATCAGCAACAAGTGGACTGGCGCCTGCGGATTGATGTCCTTGATTGCAACGCACAGATCGTCTTCATAGACGATGTCGGACGGGAACTGCCGGTTGATGATCCTGGTGAAAAGGGTGTCCGTCATTTTTCGCGTCTGTTTTCCACAGCGATGTTTGCGGCAGTCCATGCGACGACTGCATTCACCAGTTCGTCGCTGGCCGCGGTCAGCGCGCGCACCCCGCCGGCGGCGTCCGGGGTCGGTGCCGCTTTCTCGAACACAAAATCCTTCTGCGCAATCAGCGTCCGCTGCGCAGCGTCAACCAGACTTGCCCGCGCCGCGACCACGCCACGGCTCGTATCGGCGCGATCGAATACCTGGGAAAAATCCTCCAGTTCGACGCGCAGCGCATAATTGACGCGCACGCCATCGGCCACGCCGACCACGCCCCCGGTGCTCGCCTGCGTAAGCCGGTCGCGCAGCCGCTGCGTCAGCAGGGCGGCTGGCGACGCCGCCCAGCGGCTGTCGGCGTAACTGCGCTGGCGGCCGGCGTCCTGCCCCAGGCGGTAGGCGATCTCCGTGGTATCGAGCCAGAACGGGGCATCCACGTTATGCAGCAACAGACTGGCATTGATATTCCTGGCGGTGCCGGCGTTGATCTGGGGCGCGCCGAGATCGTAGGTGGCCGGCGTCAGTTTCACCGACGGGCCGAACGAACAGCCGGCCAGCACCATCGCGCACAGCACCATCCATAAATTCTTCATTGTGCGTTCAACCCCGCCGAAAATCCGCGTTCGCCAGGGCCGGGCGGCGGCGGATTCTTGCCGAACAGAAGACTGTGCGGCTGTTCATCGATCTCGGTGATCAGCCGATCAAGGCCGCGTGATGAGCGCTGCACATCTTCCAGCAATCCGTTGAATCGCGGCAGCGTATCGTTGACTTCCACAAACACCGAATCGGCGCGCTTGAGTGTCATACTGGCATTGCCCGCCAGCGAAGAAATGCCGTCGGCAGCGCGGTCGAACTGGTGCAGGGTCGCCATCAACTGTTTCTGATTTTTATCGTCGAGCAGGACGTTGACGCGCTGAGCGACCCGATTGAAGTTTTCGATCATTTGCTGGCCGGAACTGGTGACGCTGTCCATGAACGACGGGTGCACGTCGATGCGGGCAAGCTCGCCGGACAGCAGCGCAGGATTGCTGCCGTCGTCATCCAGCATCACGTACGACAATCCGGTGACGCCTTGGGACCCGAGCTGGGCGTAGACGCCATGCGTCAGCGGGGTATCGGCCCTGACCGCGATTCTTACCAGGATGTTGCGGACGTCGTCGGGATCGAACTCAATGTTGACAACCTTGCCGACAGTCACGCCACGGTAGCGCACCGGCGCCTGGAGATTGAGCCCCGTTACCGGATGATGCGACACCAGGAGATAATCTCTGGTCTTGACGGTGTCGTTGCTGAACCACAATGCAGTCGCGATGATGCCGGCGCCAAGCAATAACGTAAACAAACCCGCTGCAAGCGCGTAAGCCCTGTTTTCCATCGCCTCCTCCCAGAATATCCGTCTTTACGTCAACAATACCATGTCCTTGACGGCTTCGAGCGCGCGCCGTCCGCGTTCCCCCATGAAAAAATTGCCGATGAACGGATGCGGGTTGGCCACCACCTCGTCCAGCGTGCCGACGATGACCAGCCGCTGTTCGCACAGCACTGCGATACGATGCGACAATGCCACCAGCGTATCGAGATCGTGCGTAACCATCACCACCGTCAGATCCAGCTCCCGGTGCAATTCCTGAATCAGCTTGACAAAACTCTCGCTGCGGTCCGGATCGAGTCCGGCCGTCGGTTCGTCTAGAAACAGCAGTTCCGGCTCGAGAGCGATCGCACGCGCCAGCGCGATGCGTTTGATCATGCCGCCCGACAGCTCGGATGGCATTTTAGCGGCATGGCGCGGTTCGATGCCAACCATTTCAAGTTTGACCATCACCAGATCGTGGATCAAACCTTCGTCGAGCGCACGCAGCTCGCGTAGCGGCAAGGCAATGTTGTCGAACACCGTCAGCGCAGAAAACAGCGCACCTTCCTGAAACAGCATGCCCCAGCGATTGCGCAGGCTACGGAGCCGGCTCTGGTCACCACCGTGCAGCGGAACGCCGAATACGCGCACTTCGCCGCGCGCAGGCTGTTCAAGGCCGAGCATCTGCCGCAACAAGGTGGTTTTGCCACTGCCGGAACCGCCAACCAGTGACATGATCTCCCCACGACGTACGCTCAAATCGATGTCCCGGTGGACAACGTGGCTGCCGAACTGCGTCCACAGACCCTCGATTTCAATGATGCATCCCGCCATCAGCCGACTCCTACATCCTTGAACAGAATCGCGAATATCGCATCAACGATGATCACCACGGTAATCGAGGTCACGACCGAATTCGTGGTGCCAATGCCGAGACTTTCGGTATTGGGCTCTATGCGCAGACCGAAATGACAGCCGATTAGTGCAATCAATGATCCGAACACGATGCCTTTTCCGAGTCCCAGCCATAAATTGGCGATCGGGACTGCGTCCGGCAGGCTGGACAGGAAATATACGTAACCGATATCGAGCTGAGCGTGCGCCGACACCATGCCGCCGATCAGCGCGACGCCGTCGGTCCATAATATGATCAGCGGCATCGAAAGCGCGAGCGCAAACATCTTGGGCATGACCAGCCGCAAAGTATGGGGAATACCCATCACCGCCATCGCGTCGAGCTCTTCCGTCACGCGCATCACGCCAAGCTGCGCTGTAATCGCGGAACCTGAACGACCGGCAACCAGAATCGCCGCCAATACCGGACCCAGTTCACGGATCACGCTGATGCCGAGGATATTGATGATGAACGCGTCGGCCCCGAACAGCTTGAGCTGCTGCGCCGAAAGATAGCTCAACACCACGCCGACCAGGAACCCGACCAGCGCCGTAATGCCGAGCGCTTGGGCGCCGGTGCGGTAAATACTGGCGGAAATTTCCCGCCATGGTATGTTTGCCGGCCGACGCAGCAAGTCCAGGGTATCGAGTACCACCTGCCCGAGCACCATAACAACTGCCAGCAGATGGTCGACCAGCGATAACACTCCCTGCCCGAGTACAACCACTCCGTAGAAGGGATCGTGCGGCCGGTGCAGCGGCACGGGTTCCGGAGGCAAATCGAAGCGGTCAAAGATTTGCTCATGTTCCGGCCTCAACAGGAGCTGCGCCACCCGGTGCTTCCCCCACACCCGCCACAGCAGCATTGCCCCGGCGTGATCGAGCATCTGGACGTGCCGCAAATCCCACTCACATCGCTGATCCAGAGCACATTCGGCAAGTTGCGGCTGCAATTCGGACAAGCGGGGTTCTAATCCATGCAGGTTCCAAGCCCCCCCCAGCTCACAGCGTTGCATACCTCCAATTTTTGTCCGCTGCAAATAGGGCGCTGAAAAATCCTGAAGTTCAGCATCCGACATGGCACATATTCCCCGATGAATCCAAAATGATATTTATCTATATGATTTGTAACATTTTTATAATTTTGCGGTTTGTTTGATGCAACGCAAAATACGTATTCGAAAGTTCTTGACTTATCAATATAAAATAGTTATTGTGCAATGCAGCAAAATAATAACTCTCGGGTTTCAGATCGATTTTTCATGATTTATAAACCGTTTGAAGGGAAATCACAATGTACCAAGCTCCTGAACAGCTGATCACATTGGGCAAGGCGAATTTTGAAATTGCAGTACGGTGTGCCAGCATCGCGTTGGAAGGCGCCGAACGGCTGCTTCAATTACAGATCACTGCCACGAAAGAAGCTTTTGCCGACGGTGTGCGGCAAACCAAGACCGTAGCGGAAATCAAGGATCTTCAGGAACTCGCCCGGCTTAAGGAAAGCCTTACTCAGCCGGCCGTCGAGAAGGCGGCCAGCTATGCCAAAAACGTTTACGATGTCGTGACCGGAACCCAGTCCGAACTCGGCGGTGTGCTCGAAGAACAAATTGCCGACCTCAACAAACATGCCGTTACTGCGCTTGACCGATTCATAAAATCAGCACCTGCCGGATCGGAAGTCGCCGTTGCCACCGCCAAGTCCACCATTTCCGCGATCAACTCCGCTTACGACAATTTTGCAAGAGCAGCGAAACAGTTCGCGGATTTGGCCCGGCTCAATATGGACACCCTAGTCAGCCAGAGCCGACAGCAATATACACAATAAGAATCTGCCCGGCTGTTCCGCTTTTTCTTCATGCTGGACAGCGATGCTGGTGGTTTTTGCCATGCCATATTCGAGCAGGAATCTGCCGGGATGAAAACTGCCGGCGGGCGTTCAAGCCGGCCCGGTTACGCTCAATGTGCGAGCGCAATTCGTCGAGGGTTTCAAATATATGAGGGGGATGATGCGACACCTGCCCGTATTGTGCGTGCCGGTCTTGGCGACGGTACTGATCCGGCATATTCGCACCCCTCGAGCGGCAATGCATGATCGAAACTGGCTGCAACAGCAATCCAGACGATCAAATTCGCATATTTCGCGATGCGGTGACGGAATATATTCTTGAGCGACGACGCCTGGTCATCGCAGATCGACAGCAGGCTGCCGCCCATCCTGACGCTGTCGTATTGTTCCCGCTTGACAATCCGAATACCCCCATTTTCGGCGATTGAATTGCCGTAATGCAGCCGGCCCGGTTTCCGGGTCGAAGTCCAATGCGATGGGACCTGCCGCGAACCACAGCGCGGGTATCCTTGCGCACGACCGCTTCCCACGAAGAGCGTAAACCCCGATCCTGCAAAACAGCACTTGAATATCGTCGGACTGATTTATAACTATATGTTTACATTGCATATATTTTTAATATATTTACTATTGTAATAAGAATCGTTATCATTAAAAAATGCACAGATCGGTGAAAACATACAATCACCAGCCGAAATCCGGGGCTTTGTCTCCCGCGACAGCGGCGCCGGCGCGCATCACCAGTGAACGATTACTGAATGGTGCGGCGGAGATTATTATCGAACATCAGGGACGCGACTATCGGTTGCGTCTGACGCAAAACGGAAAACTGATTCTGACCGCCTGATCAGTGGACAGCGACCCTGAAATCAATGGGCCCGCCAAAATCGGCGAGGAATTCATCAACGCGTTCAATTGATGGATCCTCAGCAATTACATCTATGATTGACGTACGGAACTTTCTGGCGACATCTCCATGCAGATAAGTGCCGCGGCCAGCCTGCTTGTCCACCACCTCATAACCATTCTGGGCCGGATACTCCAGCACATAATAGTTTTCACTGTCGTAAACAATGTTCATCATGAGCAGTTAATGGGGGCGCCATTCGCGTTTTCAAGCGCCGGTCGTTCGAGGAAATACCGAAGGTTCCACCACAGATTCACAGCCCTTTCGCACTGCTTTTTGACAAAGACGCGGCCCCGCTTTTCTGATGACCCGCTTATCCGGGATCGTCGCTCCCGTCGTAATTCTGTAATCATTGCTCAATATCATCAGCGGCATGCTGATGAATCGCGTACGTAGCCCTTTTAAGGTACGTTCGCTGTTTTTATCCGACATCCATCTCGGCACGCGCGCATGCCGCGCCGAACAACTCCTTTCCTTCATCAGGGAATACGACTCCGAGTATATTTTCCTGATCGGCGATATCATAGATTTTTGGGCGATGAGCCGTGGTGTCTATTGGCCGGCGCAGCATAATACCGTAGTGCAGAAAATCCTCAGAAAGGCGAGGCATCAGACACGCATCATCCTGATCCCGGGCAATCACGACGAGGCGTTGCGAGAATATGTCGGCAGCACGTTCGGCAATATCACCCTGGCGCGCGAATATGTCCATACCACGGCCGATGGCAAGCGTTACCTGCTGCTGCATGGCGACGAATATGACCAGGTGACGACGTATCACCGCTGGATATCGATACTCGGGGACGTTTCCTATACTTTTCTGATCCATCTTAACCGCGCGCTCTCGTTGCTGCGCCGCAAACTCGGCATCAGCGGATACTGGTCGCTTGCCGATTACGCCAAGCGCAACGTCCTGCAGGCCGTCAGCTTCATCAGTAATTTCGAGGATGCTGTCGCACACAACGTAAGACATCGCGACCTCGATGGCGTAATTTGCGGACATATCCATACGCCGACAATCAAACAGATCGGCGGCATCACTTATGTCAATTGCGGAGATTGGGTCGACAGCTGCAGCGCGATCGTTGAACATCATGACGGGCGGCTGGAACTGGTGCGCCATACCCGATCGGCCGATGAATCGCCGACCGAGATGCCCGAAGAAGAAGCAGTCCGCGCGGAGGCTGAGTTGCTATAATCTGCACCATACGCTTTCGCGAGCGGCCAAATCGGTTTACATCAAGTTTCCTTGCAAATCTCCGTCAAGGGCAGCGTAGTTAATTATGAGGTTGCCGGCAACGGTCCATGGTTGGCGCTAAGCCATCCACTTGCGTGCGACCTGCACGTATGGGATCGACAGATGCCCGCGCTTACCGCCAGATTCCGTGTGTTGCGCTATGACACACGCGGCCACGGCGGCAGTTCTGCATCAGCGGGCGCCTACACGCTTGAACAGCTTGCCGACGACGCCCACGATCTGTTCCAGGCACTGGACATCGACTGCGCGCATTGGGTCGGTCTGTCTTTAGGCAGCCTGATCGGACAGACATTCGCGCTTAAATATCCGACGAAGCTGCAATCGCTGGCGCTGGCCGGAACCACCAGCCGCTATCCGCCCCAGGCAATAAAGGCGTTCCAGGAACGCATCCAAAATGTCGAGACCGGCGGAATGGACGTGGTGACCGAAGCGACACTCGAGCGCTGGTTTACTGAACCCTTCCGCAAAGCTCATCCTCGGGTCATGGATGACATCGCGCGCCGGATCCGTACGACGCCGGTCGCCGGCTACATTGGCTGCTGTCGTGCCGTTTCCCGGATCAATCTGACGGAACGCCTCGGCGAAATCAGCCGCCCTACGCTGGTAATGGTTGGCGCGCAGGATTCCGGCACTCCGGTTGCGATGGCGCGGACGATCTACCATGCATTGCCGGGAGCCGAGCTGGTGATCGTGCCTTCAGCAGCGCACCTGCTCAACATCGAACAACCGCAGGCGTTTAATACCGCGCTGCTGTCGTTCTTGGCCCGCACCAGCGGAGCGCGCTGATCAGCCGGATTTCTTGGCCGCCGATCCGGTCTTCCCGGCCTGTTTTTTCCGGGGATTATGCGGACGGGTCTTGCCATACGACCCCTTGAAGATCTTGCCGCGAAAAGTCCTTTTGTCGCCTTTGCCCATGATTTTTGGTCAGGTCACACCGTAACACGAATCGACATCAACCGATGCCAGGCCGTGTCAGCCGGGACTCAAGCCACTTCTTGATGCGGTTGGCATCGCCGAGGCGCGTATATTTCCCCCAGGAATCGAGCAGTACGATGACCACGGAACGTGCCGCAATTTTGGCCTGCATGACCAGGCAGCGGCCAGCTTCGCTGATATAGCCGGTTTTCGACAGCCCGATGTTCCAGCTTGGACTCTTGACTAGGCGGTTCGAGTTGTGAAACTCCATGCGACGCCCCGTAGCCGTCGTTACTGCATGTGACGCCGTCGTCGTAAATTCGCGGATCGCCGGGTAACGATAAGCGGTATCAACCATTTTGACGAGATCCTGCGCCGTCGAAACATTGCGGCTGTCGAGCCCGGTCGGATCGACGAAGCGGGTATTGGCCATGCCGATCTCCGCTGCCTTGCGGTTCATCGCCGCCACGAATGCGGGAGTTCCGCCGGGATAATTGCGGCCGAGCGCGGCAGCCGCACGATTTTCAGAAGACATCAACGCCAGTCGCAGCAGGCTTTCCCGCGACAGTCGGGTGCCCACCGTCAACCGCGATCCCGTATGTTTGATTGTGTCAACATCGGCGCTGCTGATGGCCAAGATTTCATCGGGCGGCAGGTTGGCATCAAGCACCACCATCGCTGTCATCAGTTTGGTGATCGAGGCAATGGCCGCGGTGCTGCCAATATTCTTCTCGTAGATCGTCGCGCCGCTATCCTGATCGATGATCAACGCGGTCGTGGACTTCAGATTGAGACGGCTCTCGATAAGCAATGATTGCCCTCCCGCCGTTCCGGCGGATGGCTTGTAGGAAACATCGACAAACTCCGCCCCTACAGCGCTGGCAACCATCACCATCGACCACACTGCTGCCCATGTTATCCCGCTACTCGGGCTGATGCCAAATCGCAGCACTCCACCACCTCCCCGTCTTAGCGCCAGTCGGACCGGCCGACGATAAGATAGCAAAAATCGACAGTTAGGAAAAGGTCTTGAAATCATTTCAAGCATCGACGGCGGTCAATACGGGCATAACAGGGCGGCGATGCCCCTTTGATATCGGGAAATCTGCCGCATGCGCCGTTCGTCGGCATCGATTCGTCTCTGCTGTCATTTTCACTGAAACCATGCTTGTAATAATATCCAATACGCGGTAGAAACTGTCCTTTTTCCGACGTTAAGTCAATTATCAAACCTGTAACGGCCTATCGAATGCCAGCATCCCCTTCGGTCTCCTCATATACGAAAGCCGCCATTACGCTGCACTGGCTGATGTTCGCGCTGATCGCATGCGGTTTTGCACTCGGCCAATACATGGCCGATCTGCCGTTGTCTCCGATGAAGCTCAGATATTTTTCCTGGCATAAATGGCTGGGCGTGACTATCTTCATGCTCGCCGTCATGCGGATCGCATGGCGGGCGACCCACCCGGCACCGTTGCCGCCCGCCGGAACCCCCGCGTGGCAGAATGCGGCGGCCGGCGCCATTCACATCCTGCTCTACCTGCTGATCATCGCCATTCCGCTGAGCGGGTGGCTGCACAGTTCGGCCGCGGGAGTACAAACGGTCTATCTCGGCCTGCTGCCACTGCCTGACCTGCTACCCAAGAACAAGCCGCTCTCGGAATTTCTCGGCGAAGTTCATGAAATCCTGAATGATGGTCTCGCGGTGCTGGTCGCCGTCCATGCGGCGGCGGCACTCAAGCACCATTTCGTCAACCGCGACGATATATTGAGACGCATGCTGCCCTTCCTCGGACCGCGCTGAGATCCGATGATGCGATGGCTGATTCTCGCCGTGGCGGCCGGTCTGCCCGTGGTGACCGCGGCCACGGAGCAGAACGTCGTCTACGATAAAAGCCGGATTACCTGCGCGTCGCGCCAGATGGGCGTACCCGTGGAAGCCGACTTCAGGCAGTTCACCGCCCGGATCGACTTCGATCCCGGCCGCCCCGACGGCAGCAGGATTTCAATCGCGATCAACACCGCCAGTTTCGAGTTTGATCCAGAAGTCGACGATGAAGTCAGAGGCCGGCTGTGGCTGAATGCCCACGATTTCCCGCAGGCGCGCTTCATATCGTCCAGCGTGCGCGCAATCGGCAACGGCCGTTACGAAGCACGCGGTACGCTGGAAATCAAGGGCGCCCGCAGCGAAGTCACCGTGCCTTTTACTTATCAGCCGGCGGCCGGCGGCGTATTCGAAGGAGTATTCGTGATCAGCCGCCTGCACTACAACATCGGCGAGGGCAAGTGGCGCGACACCGATACCGTCGGCGATGACGTGCAGATCAAATTCCGGATCGTGACCGACAGCCCGGCGGCGAAGAGGAAATAGGAAGGTCCCGACCGGTTTCAGATCACGACTGGCGCGGCTGCCCGACCCTCGTGCTGTCGTTCGGTCTCCTCCTCCTGCTGCTGCAGCGCCCACATTTCGGCATAGGCGCCGCCGCGCGCCAGCAGTTCGCGATGGGTGCCGCGTTCGACGATACGCCCCGCCGCCATCACCAGAATCTGATCGGCATCCATCACCGTGGACAACCGGTGCGCAATCACCAGCGTGGTATGCCCTTGCGCAACACGCGCCAGCTCATCCTGGATCGCCTGCTCGGTCGCCGAATCGAGCGCCGATGTCGCCTCGTCGAAAATCAGGATCGCGGGGTTCTTGAGGATCGCGCGCGCGATGGCGACGCGCTGCTTTTCTCCGCCCGACAGCTTCAAGCCGCGCTCGCCGACGCGTGACTCGTACTGCTCCGGCAGACGCATCACGAAATCATGGATGTGCGCGGCCTGGGCGGCGGCGATCACCTCTTCGCGCACGGCGTCGGGCCGTCCGTACTGGATGTTGTAGTAAATGGTGTCGTTGAACAGCACCGTGTCCTGCGGCACGATGCCGATCGCGCCGCGCAGGCTCGACTGCGTCAGATCGCGGATATCCCGGCCGTTGATCGTGATGCGGCCGCCGGTGACGTCATAAAACCGGTACAGCAGGCGCGCCAGCGTCGATTTCCCCGCCCCGCTGTGGCCGACCACGGCGACCTTGGCGCCCGGCGCGATCGCGAAATCCACGCCGAACAGGATCTGGCGTTGCGGGTCGTAGCTGAAATCCACCTGTTCGAAGCGGATTGCGGCGCGGGCCGTCTCCAGCGGCGCGGCGCCCGGCCGGTCCTCGATCTCGCGGTGCTGGCCGAGCAGGCGGAACATCCGATCCATGTCGGTCAGCGACTGCTTGATCTCGCGATAGACGGTGCCGAGGAAATTAAGCGGGATATAGAGCTGGATCAGCAGCCCGTTGACCAGCACCAGGTCGCCAAGCGTCAGGTTCCTGGCAACCACGCCCTGCGCCGCCAGTATCATCAACAGCGTCACCGCAATCGCGATCACGCAACTCTGGCCGATGTTCAGGATTCCCAGCGACATTTCGGTCCTGACCGCCGCAGTCTCGTACTTGTGCAGGCTTTCGTCGTAGCGCCGCGCCTCGTACTCCTCATTGTTGAAATATTTGACCGTCTCGTAGTTGAGCAGGCTGTCGATCGCGCGCGTGTTGGCGCGGGAATCCAGTTCATTGGCCTGACGGCGGATGTCCATCCGCCACTGGGTGATCAGGATGGTGAAGGCGGTGTAAATCGCGACCGCAACAAAGGTAATCGCGGTGAAGCGCCAGTCGAATTTCGCCAGCAGCACCACGGCGACCAGCGCGAACTCGAGGATCACCGGAATGATCGCGAACAGCATGTAACTGAGCAACGTGTTGATGCCGCGCGTGCCGCGTTCGATATCGCGCGACACGCCGCCGGTCTGGCGCTCCAGATGGAATCGCAGCGACAGCGCGTGCAGATGGCGGAACACCGTCAGCGCGATCCGGCGCACCGCGCGCTGTCCGACGCGGACGAACACCACATCGCGCAATTCGGCGAACAGCGTCGAGGACAGCCGCAGGATTCCGTAGATGCACAGCAGTGCGAACGGCATCGCCACCACCGCCTGCGTCGGCGTCAGGCGGTCTATGACTTCCTTGAATATCAGCGGCACGCCGACGTTGGCCAGCTTGGCAATGACCAGAAACGACAGCGCGACCAGCACCCGGCCCTTGAACTCCCACAGATAGGGCAATAGCATCCCGACGGTGCGCCATTCGCTGCCCCGGCTGTTCTGTGCGACGGGTGTCAGTGCTGCGACGGGGTGCTGGGAAGCGGCCATAGGCAATATTGTAGCCGCCCCGCATCCGCCGTTGCCGCCCCGTCGGCATGCCGATCCGGAGCAGTACAAAAAATGGGCGCAACTGACTGCGCCCGAAGCACCAAAGGAGGAGGATGGAGGCGAAGAGCGGACTGCAACTCCTGCCCCCGCTGCTTAATTAGCAATTCGAATGCCAGATTATAATTTATTGAAAACGATGGATTATTTCAGGTCTTCTAAACTCGCTACGCCCTGTTTAAGGGCTGCTGAAAAACCTGCCGCACCAAAGTTATTCATTTTCTGATTCAAGGGAATTCCGCGATGGAGCGTTTTTCCCGGTGAAGCCGTCGACGCGATGGCGATAACTGGTTGTAAAATTTTGTAATTCCGGTATGTCCTTCGAAACCGTATCGCGTTAAATTGGGCATCATCTTGCAAAGGAGTCGATCATGAAACTCGGAATAACGGTCAGCGGTGGCGCGCTGATATTGGCGCTGGCAAATGGTAGCGCCAGCGCAAACGATTTCGTCGATACCGCACCGGTAATTTCAGCGACGCCGATAATGCAAAGCGTACCGCAGCAAGTCTGTCAGCCCCAGACCGTGGTAACCCAACCTCCGCCTCCGTCACAAGGACAGGGAATCGCCGGCGGCATCATTGGCGGCCTGGCCGGGGGACTGCTGGGCGCCCAGGTAGGACATGGCAGCGGCAAGACTGCGGCAACTATCGTGGGCGCCGCGGGTGGCGCGATCGTCGGCAACCAGATTGCCACCTCCCCCTCAGCGCCTACCGCGCAGACCGTGCAGACCTGCAGTAACGTGATGAACAACATTGTCACGGGTTATACCATCGTTTATCGGTACAATGGCCGCGATGTCACGACCACCCTGCCGTACAATCCCGGCAGTTACGTAAAGATAGGCGTCGGCGTCATAGACGAAGGCGTGGCAGTTGTCGCACCGCGCAGACGCGACGAACGTTTCAACCAAGTGCCGCCGCCCCCTCCTCCGCCCGGCTATTACCGATAACTGCAGTCGCGTTCCAGTCGGGGCGTGGAATGCGAATTCCACGCCTCTTTCTTTTTCGGGTTCAGGTGAAATCGCGCACGCGGCCATAAGACGACCAGCCGATCAGCAAGCGCACGATTTCATAGCAAAGCCAGGACACCGCGCGCGCCGGCAGCCGTTGTTTCCGCCACGTCGTGCGCCGCACCGGCTCGGCGCCCACTGCGATCGCTTCCTCCAGACTGCGCCGGAGCGTGCGTGCGAACGCAGCGTCCTCGATCACAACATTGGCTTCGCGCGCCAGCAGCAGGCTCAGCGGCTCGATGTTCGAAGAACCGACCGTCGCCCAGTGCCCATCGATCACCGCAACCTTCGCGTGCATGAAGCTGTGGTGGTATTCCTGGATCTCGATTCCCGCATCGAGCAATTGCCGGTACAGAGCGCGCGATGCGTAATGCAGCAGTCGGTATTCGACCCGTCCCTGCAACAGCAATATCACGCGTACGCCGCGCGCGGCAGCCTCGCTCAACGCGCGGCGGAAATTCTTGCCCGGAAAAAAATAGGCGTTGGCGATCAGCACCTCGGAGCGCGCCCGTCGTATCGCCTCCAGATAGGCATTCTCGATATCTCTGCGATGGCGCACGTTGTTGCGGATCACGAATGCTGCGCGCTGCCCGCCACGCGGGCCGGCGACCGTTCCGGCCGCCTGACGCGGCAACCGGCGCAATCGTAACTGCGTCCATGTCACCTGCCACCACAGCCGCGTCACCACGCGGTGTATTGCGGAAAGCAGCGGCCCCTCAACCATGACTGCGTAATCGAAGCGCGGCGGAATCTGTCCCGGCGTATCCATGTCGTCGATCACGTTGATGCCTCCGACAAAGGCGACGCTGCCATCCACTACCGCAACCTTGTGATGCAGTCGACGCAACTGGGTACGACGGAAACGCCACACCGCGAGCTGCGGCCGGTAATTGAGCACCTGCACTCCGGCCTGCTGCATCCCGCGCAGGAATCCGGCGCTCAAATCCTTCGAGCCGAAGCCGTCCAGCAGCAAATGCACGGCGACGCCGCGCCGCGCCGCCTGCATCAGCGCTTTCGCTACCGCCTGGCCGCTGCTGTCCTCCGCAAAAATATAGGTCTGCAGATGGATTTCGTCAGCGGCTGCATTGCACGCAGCGATCAGCGCCGGAAAGTATTCGGCCCCGTTCCGCAACAGCTGGATGCGGTTGCCCTGGAAAAACCGGATCATTTTCTGACGATGGTCGAAGTCAGCGCGGCATGATCCGAAACCGGCGCCCACAGCCGGCCGTGATGCGCGTGCGCTCTCTCGACCGTGAACCCGCGTACGTAGATGCGGTCGAGCGGCAGCAGCGGCAGCCGCGCCGGAAAGCTGCGGGCGAAACGGCCGTGCGCCTGCTCGAACACTTCCTCCAGCCCGAGCGGCCGCGCCAGTTCGCGGTGGCCGCGCCGCGACCAGTCGTTGAAATCGCCGGCCACGATCAACGGTGCCTGCGGCGGCACCAGCCGTTCGATGCGCGCGCGCAGCGCGCGCAACTGACGGCTGCGGTACCGGGAAAACAGGCCGAGATGGACGCACACGCAATGCAGCACTTCGGTCCAGCCGGGCACCTGTATTTCACAATGCAGCAGCCCGCGCTGCTCGAAGCGATGCGCCGAGATATCCTCGTTGTCCCAGCGCATCAGCGGAAAACGGCTCAAGATCGCGTTGCCGTGATGGCCGCCATCGTAGATCGCATTGCGGCCGTAGGCGAAATCACCCCATCCGCCGCCGGCGAGAAACTCATGCTGCGGCTGGCGGGGGTTGTGGTCGTGGCGGCGGGCATGGTGCGTCGGGTCGCCCTGCACCTCCTGCAGGAATACCAGGTCGGCGTCGAGCTTGCACAGGCGCTCGCGCACGTCGTGAATCACCAGCCGGCGGTTGAAAAACGACAATCCCTTGTGGATGTTGTAAGTGGCAATATGCAGTGTGTCGCTCATGGTCCGGATTATGGCGGTGAGGCGGCGGTTTTTCCATGCACGGCGGCATGACGTTTCAGCATTTCCCCGGCAACGCCTTCAATGTTGTCGCTGACATCATGCCGCATCAGCGCGGTACCGAGAAATATGGGCACCCAGAATCCGGGTTCGATTTCCGCCTCGTATTCGAGTCTGACGCCCGCGGCGCCGTCCGCGCGGACACGCCACTCGCCCTGCATGCGCTTCATGTCGCCGCCGACCGCATGGAATTTGATCTGCTCCGGCGGCAACTCTTCGATTGCCAGCACCACGTGGAATTCACGGCTGAAGAATAAAAACCGGGTTTCCCCTTTTTGTTCGATGCGCAGCGGCTCGCCGGCGGCGCTGATCACACGGCTTGACTTCATGCCGGGCACGAAATCGGCAAGATGGTTGTAGTCGGTCAGCACCTGCCATGCCGTCTGCGCGTCTACCACAACCGGCGCCGTCACATGCACGCTGAAAATGCCGTGGCTGCGTTTGACTTCGACTTCAGGCCTGGCCGACACCGGCCACGGCGCGGCGAGACAAACGAGGATTATGGTCAGCAAACACCGGCGCATCGCGCCAGTGTAACGGAAACGGCATCAGGCGACGGCCAGCATGCGCTGCAGCGCGGCGCGCGCCGGCACGGCGTCGCGCTCCGGCACCGCGATGCGGTTGACGACGTTGCCCTCCGCGAGATTTTCCAGCGTCCACGCCAGATGCTGCGGATCGATGCGCGCCATCGTCGAGCACATGCAGACCAGCGGCGACATGAACTGCACGATCTTGCCCTGCGGCCTGAATTCCTCGGCGATGCGGTTGACCAGGTTCAGCTCGGTGCCGACCAGCCAGCGCGTGTTGGGCGGCGCGGCGGCGATGGTGCGGATGATGGTCTCGGTCGAGCCGACGTAATCCGACAGCTTGCAGACCTCGAAGCTGCATTCGGGATGCGAAATGACGAAACCGTCCGGATGCTGGTTGCGGAACTTCAGCACGTGCTGCGGCTGGAACATCTGATGCACCGAGCAATGTCCTTTCCACAGCAGGATTTTTGCGGCGCGGATCTGCTCCGGCGTCAGCCCGCCCAGCGGTTCGTCGGGATCCCACACCGGCATCTGCTCCAGCGGGATGCCCGATTTATAGCCGCTCCAGCGGCCGAGATGCTGGTCGGGAAAGAACAATACTTTTTCGCGCCGCGCGAACGACCAGTCGAGGATCTTGCCGGCGTTGCTCGAAGTGCAAACGATGCCGCCGTGCGCGCCGCAGAATGCCTTCAGGTCGGCCGCCGAGTTGATATATGTGACCGGCGTGATGGTGGCGTCGGGGTCGAGCACCTCGGCCAACTCGCGCCACGCGCGCTCGACCTTGGACAGGTTCGCCATGTCCGCCATCGAGCAGCCCGCCGCGAGGTCCGGCAGCACCGCAATCTGCTCAGGCTTCGACAGGATGTCGGCGACCTCGGCCATGAAATGCACGCCGCAGAACACGATATATTCGGCGTCGGTCTGCGCGGCGAGCTTCGACAGTTTCAGCGAATCGCCGGTCAGGTCGGCGTGCTTGTAAACGTCGGCGCGCTGGTAATGATGGGCGAGCACCACCGCGCGCTTGCCGAGCCGGGCCTTGGCCGCGGCGATGCGTTCGCCGCAGTCTTCGTCCTGCAGCGCCTTGAAGCGGTCAAATGCCAGTGCGGTGGCGGTCATCGCCCTAATATAAGGCCAAACGCCCGCGCAAAAAACCCCTGCTTCAGCGTGGCCTAGCCACGCGTTGCGGTAGTTCGCGGATCGCCGCGGCGTTGCTCGGCGAAAACACCTTGGCGGCGGCCTCCTGCCACGGCAGCCATAGATATTGCGCGTGTTCGCGCGGCGCCATCTTCACCGGCAGCGGCTGTGGTACCTGCAGGCTGAACACATGCTCGGTGTTGTGGGTCACACCCGGCGCATAGCGGTCGCGCCAGCGCGCGTAGATTTCGTAGCAGTTCTGCTGATGCCAATCAGTCAATGCGAAATCGTCCGCTTCCAGTCCGGTTTCCTCGCGCACCTCGCGCTGTGCGGTCTGCAGCAGCGTTTCGCCTTCGTTCTGGCTGCCAGTCACCGATTGCCAGAAGCCGGGGGCATCGGCGCGTTCGAGCAGCAGTACTTGCAAATCCTCGGTATGAATCACTACCAGCACCGATACCGGAATTTTGTAGCGTGTGGCCGCCACAAGCGCTTAGTGCTGGGATGGATTACGCAGTTTGATATGCAAATCGCGCAACTGCTGCTCGGTCACCGCGCTCGGCGCTTCGACCATCAAATCCTGGCCGCGCTGGGTCTTGGGGAACGCGATCACCTCGCGGATCGAATCGGCGCCGGTCATCAGCGTGACGATGCGGTCGAAGCCGAACGCAATGCCGCCGTGCGGCGGCGCGCCGTAGGACAGCGCGTCGAGCAGGAAGCCGAACTTGGCGCGCGCGTCGTCCGGCGTGATGCCGAGCACCTCGAACACCTTGGCCTGCACCTCGGCGCGGTGGATCCGCACCGAGCCGCCGCCGATTTCCCAGCCGTTCAGCGTCACGTCGTAGGCCTTGGCCTGCGCCTTGCCCGGATCGCTGCCGAGCAGCGCGACGTGTTCGTCCTTCGGCGCGGTGAACGGGTGGTGCGCGGCAAGCCAGCGCTTGCCTTCCTCGTCGTACTCGAACGCCGGGAAGTCCAGCACCCAGCATGGCCGCCAGCCGGGCGTCATGTGTCCTTTCTCGTGGCCGATCTTCGCGCGCAGCGCGCCGAGCGCGTCGTTGACGATTTTCTTGCGGTCGGCGCCGAAGAAAATCAGGTCGCCGTTGGCGGCGCCGGTGCGCTTGAGGATTTCCGCCAGCACCGGCGGCGGCAGGAATTTGACGATCGGCGATTGCAGCCCTTCCTCATTCAATTTGGCCGCGTCGTTGACCTTGATATAGGCCAGCCCCTTGGCACCGTAAATCGCGACGAACGCGGTGTAGTCGTCGATCTCCTTGCGCGTCAGCGTGCCGCCGCCGGGAATACGCAGCGCGGCGATGCGGCCGTCCTTCAGCGCCGCCGCCTGCCTGAACACCTTGAACTCGACCGACGACATCAGATCGGTCAATTCGGTCAATTCGAGATTGACGCGCAGGTCGGGCTTGTCGGAACCGTAGCGCGCCATCGCCTCCGCATAGCCGATGCGCGGAAACGCGCCGAGGTCGACGCCGAGCGCGTGCTGGAACATGTGGCGCACCAGCCCTTCCATCAGGTCCTGGATTTCGCATTCGGTCAGGAACGAGGTTTCGACGTCGATCTGCGTGAATTCGGGTTGACGGTCGGCGCGCAGGTCTTCGTCGCGGAAGCATTTGACGATCTGATAGTAGCGGTCGAAGCCGGCGACCATCAGGATCTGCTTGAACAATTGCGGCGACTGCGGCAGCGCGTAGAAATGGCCGTCGTGCAGCCGCGACGGCACCAGGAATTCGCGCGCGCCTTCCGGCGTTGACTTGTAAAGCATCGGCGTTTCGATATCCACGAAGCCGTGATTGTCCAGATAGTCGCGCGCGGCGCGCGCCACGCGATGACGCAGCCTCAGGTTATGCTGCATCTGCGGCCGGCGCAGATCGAGATAGCGGTACTGGAGCCGCACGTTCTCCGACAACTGCTCGTCATCCGTCAGGAACGGCGGCGTCTGCGACGGGTTCAGGATTTCGATTTCGGCGGCGAGTACTTCGACTTCGCCGCTGATCAGGTGCGGATTGACGGTGCCGGCCGGACGTTCGCGCACCGTGCCGCCGACCTTGAGCACGAATTCGTTGCGCAGCGTTTCCGCGAGTTTGAAGGTCGCCGCATTGTCGGGATCACAGACGATCTGCAGCAGGCCCTCGCGGTCGCGCAGGTCGATGAAGATCACGCCGCCGTGGTCGCGCCGCCGCTGCACCCAGCCGCAGACGGTGACGGTCTTGCCGAGATATCTGCGGTCGACCCGGCCGCAATATTCATCGCGCATGATGGGGGCCCGAAGAGGTCATCCGTTGTTCCTGTGCCCGTTGACCGGCGCGACGACACCCATCGAAATGATGTACTTGAGCGCCTCGTCGACGGTCATGTCGAGATCGACGATCTCCGTTTTCGGCACTATCAGAAAATAGCCGCTGGTCGGGTTCGGCGTGGTCGGCACATAGACGCTGACGTGCTCCCCCTGCAGGTGATTGACGACATCGCCGCCCGGTTGACCGGTCATGAAAGCGATGGTCCAGACATTGGTGTGCGGAAAGCGCACCAGCAGTGCCTTGCGGAACGCCTGTCCTGACGGCGAAAACAGCGTATCGCTGACCTGTTTCACGCCGTGATAGATCGAATTGACGAACGGGATGTGCGCGAGCAGGCCTTCCCAGAACCGCAGCAGGCGCTGGCCGATCAGGTTGGCGGTCAGCAGCCCGGTGATGAATACGATCGCCAGCGTCAGCACCACGCCCATGCCGGGCACATGGACGCCGAGCCAGTTGTCGGGACGCCATTCGGGCGGCAGCAATTCGAGCGACTGATCCATGGTGCCGACCAGCAGATTGAGCACCCACAGCGTGATGCCGAGCGGCACCCAGATCAGCAGTCCGGTGATGAAATATTTTTTCAACGGTAGATTTCCCTCGCGGAGCGGCGTGCCCCGCGGCCGGAAGCAGGCGGATTATCCGATGACGGTCAGCTGCAGCTCGGGCAGGCGCCGGCGCCGCACGTCGGGGCCGGCGTGGATTCGTCCGCCTTGGCGGTCTTGGTCTCCGCCGCGGCGTCTTGCTGCGGTTTGGCCTTGGCGCCGCCGCTGTTCCTGAAATCGGTCGCGTACCAGCCGCTGCCCTTGAGCTGGAAACCGGCGGCGCTGATCAGTTTGGTCAACGCCGGCTTGCCGCACTCCGGACAATCCGTCAGCGGCGCGGCGTTCAGCTTTTGCAGATATTCCTTCTCGAAGCCGCAGCTCGCGCAGCGATATTCATAAATCGGCATACCGTTCTCCAAATTCAACCGGATGAATTATAACGAAAAACGCCGTCACTGGTGCGCGAGATATGGGTAAGGCGCCGGCAAATCAAGAGGCCGGGCCGGAATAAATGCAGCCGTGGCCGCACGAATCGCGCGACACCGTGACTTTGGCCAGACCGGGAAACGACGGCGCCAGCGCGTTCCACACCCAGCGGGCGATGTTTTCTAGGCTCGGTTGCTGCAACGACGGGATCTCATTCAGGTACTTGTGGTCGAGCTGCTCGCGCAGCGCCAGGCACGAGCGCTCGAGCTCGCCGAGATCGGCGACGAAATCGTACGGCTGCCGCGGCTCGCCCGCGATCGTCACCCTGACCCTGAACGAATGGCCGTGCACGCCGTGATATTTGTGTCCCGGCGGCATGTTCGGGAAATGATGCGCCGCTTCGAACCCGAATTCCTGGTAAATCTCGAACACCGTCAGGCTATCCCCAGTAATTTATGTGTCTGCAGGCTCAGCCGCCAGCGCGGATGGCGCGTGCAGTATGCGACCGCCAGCTGCGTAAAACGTCCGACTTCGGGGCCATCCATCGGCTGCAGCATGAAATGGTCGAAAGCGAGGTCCTCGAACTGCTCCGGCGCCGCACCCTCCTGCGGAAACACCAATTTGAGTTCGTCGCCGGTCGTCACCGCCAGCGGCGCGCCCGCCTTCGGGCTCACGCACACCCAGTCGAGTCCGGCCGGCAGCGGCTGCGTGCCGTTGGTTTCGATCGCGGCCTCGAAGCCGGCCGCGTGCAGCGCGTCGAGCAGCGGCGCATCGACCTGCAGCGCCGGCTCGCCGCCGGTCAATACCACGAGCAGGCTTGCGCCGCGCTCTGCCGGCGCCGCCGCGGCAATCGCGCGCGCCAGCGATTGCGCATCCGCGTACTTGCCGCCGCGCTCGCCGTCGGTGCCGGCGAAATCGGTGTCGCAGAATTTGCAGATCGCAGTCGCGCGATCGCGCTCGAGTCCCGACCACAGGTTGCAGCCGGCGAAGCGGCAGAACACCGCGGGCCGGCCGGTGTTGGCGCCCTCGCCCTGCAGCGTGTAGAAGATTTCCTTGATCGAGTACACCGGCGCCTAAAACGGGATGTCGTCGTCCATGTCGTCGAACGACGCGCCGCCTTTTTTGGCAGCGGGTTTGGCGGCATCGGACTTGGCCGCCGCCGCTTTTGCGTCGCGCGGCTCGCGCGGCGCGGACGCTTCGGAACCGCCGCCGCGTCCGCCCAGCAGCTGCATGCGGTCGGCGACGATCTCGGTCGAATACTTGTCCTGGCCGTCCTTGTCCTGCCACTTGCGGGTGCGGATGCGGCCCTCGACATAGACCGGCGAGCCTTTCTTCAGAAACTCGCCGGCGATCTCGGCGGTCTTGCCGAAGAACGCGATGCGGTGCCATTCGGTGTGCTCCTGCTGCTCGCCGCTCTTGTCCTTCCACTTCTCGGTGGTCGCGACGCGGATGTTGGTCACCGCGTCGCCGGAAGGCAGGTAGCGCACTTCCGGATCCGCGCCGAGGTTGCCGATCAGAATCACTTTGTTCACCGAGGCCATCATGTCCTCCCTTGGATGAGTTGCAATACCCGTTGCTCGTCGAACCCGGCCATATCCACCTTCAGATAGGCCGCGCCTTCTTCCGCCGACACCACCGCTTCACGCACGCCCGGCAGCTGCGCCAGTTCGTGCGACAGCCGCTGCGCGCGTGCGCCATCCGTGTCGGGCAGCGCATACATTCGGGTGCGCACCGCGGGCGGCGCCTGCATCGTCGCGACCAGCAGCAGCCACAGCGCGGAAACGGCGGTGCAGAACGCGAACACCGCCGGCGCGCCGAAATGCTGTGACAGCCAGCCGCCGACCGCGGCGCCGGCGAAAGTGCCGGCGAACTGGACGCTGCTGTAGACGCCGCTCGCAGTACCCTTGACGCCGGCCGGCGCGATCTTCGAAATCAGCGACGGCAGTATCGCCTCCAGCACGTTGAACGCGGTAAAGAATACCAGCAGCGAGACGGCGATGCCCCACAGCGATCGCATCAGCTCGCCCAGCATCAACTGCGCGACCAGCAGCAGCGCGACCGCCACCGTGAAAACCTGCTTGAGTTTCGCTTTCTTCTCGCCGTAGATGATCGGCGGCACCATCAGCCCGAACCCGATCAGCATCACCGGCAGGTAGATCTGCCAGTGCTGATTGCTGGCGAGTCCGTCGGCGCGCAGCGCGAACGGCACCACGACGAACATCGCCATCAGACCGGAATGCAGCGCGAAGATGCCGTAGTTGAGGCGCAGCAGTTGCGGGTTCTTCAGCACTTTTGCCAGCGCCGCGGGATTCGCCTCGCTGTCCGAATGGAAACGGCTGTGCGGCGGGTTCGGCACCAGCGCATAGACCACGCCGATCGCCAGCAGCGCTAGCACACCGGTCAGCATGAAAATGCCGGGCACGCCGATCCAGTGGTCGAGCGGCGGGCCCGCCACCATCGAGGCCGAAAACGTGATGCCGATTGTGATGCCGATCAGCGCCATCGCCTGGGTGCGGTGCTCCTCGCGCGTGAGGTCGGCGGCCAGCGCGATCACCGCGCCCGAAATCGCGCCGGCGCCCTGGATAACGCGGCCGACGATCACCATATAGAGCGTATGCGCGGATGCGGCGACGAAGCTGCCGATGGCGAACAGCACGAGGCCGCCGTAGATCACCGTCTTGCGGCCGTAGCGGTCGGACAGCCAGCCGAACGGAATCTGCAGCAGCGCCTGGGTCAGCCCGTAAGCGCCGAGCGCGACGCCGATCAGCGTATGACTGGCGCCGCCGGGCAGGCGCTCGGCGTAGAGCGCAAACACCGGCAGGATGATGAACATGCCGAACATGCGCAGGCCGAAAATCGCGGCCAGACTGACGCTGGCGCGGCGTTCGGCGGGACTCATGCGGTCGGACGACGGTGCTGAACTCGAGGTTGACACGGGTTTGGCATGAAACTGAAGAGTTGCGTATATTAGCAGGTTTGCCCCCGATTCCGATGAACGACATCAAAATCCGCGGCGCGCGCACGCACAACCTGAAGAACATCAATCTCGATCTGCCTCGCCAGCGTCTGATCGTAATCACCGGGTTGTCCGGCTCCGGCAAGTCATCGCTCGCGTTCGACACGCTTTACGCCGAAGGCCAGCGCCGCTACGTCGAATCGCTGTCGGCCTACGCGCGCCAGTTCCTGCAGCTGATGGAAAAGCCCGACGTCGACCTGATCGAGGGGCTGTCGCCGGCGATTTCGATCGAGCAGAAGGCGACCAGCCACAATCCGCGCTCGACGGTCGGCACTGTCACCGAAATTCACGACTATCTGCGCCTGCTGTTCGCGCGCGTCGGCGACCCCTACTGTCCGGACCACAACATCCTGCTGCAGGCGCAGAGCGTGTCGCAAATGGTCGACCACGTGCTGCAACTGCCGGCGGACACGCGGCTGATGATCCTGTCGCCGCTGATCGTCGGCCGCAAGGGCGAACAGGCCGACCTGTTCGACGGTCTGCGCGCGCAGGGTTTCGTGCGCGTGCGCATCGACGGCAAGGTGCACGAGATCGACGCGCTGCCGAAGCTGAAGAAGAACGTCAAGCACACGATCGAGATCGTGATCGACCGCCTCAAGGTGCGGCCCGAGCTGAAGCAGCGGATCGCCGAATCGTTCGAGACCGCGCTGCGCCACGCCGACGGCCGCGCGCTCGCAGTCGAGATGGATTCCGGCAACGAGCATCTGTTCTCGGCCAGGTTCGCGTGCCCGGTATGCAGCTATTCGCTGCCCGAGCTCGAACCGCGGCTGTTCTCGTTCAACAACCCGATGGGCGCGTGCCCGAAGTGCGACGGTCTCGGCCAGATCAGCTTCTTCGACCCCAGGCGCGTCGTCGCCTATCCGCATCTGTCGCTCGCCGCCGGCGCGATCAAGGGCTGGGACCGGCGCAACCAGTTCTATTTCCAGATGCTGCAGTCGCTCGCGCAGCACTACCGCTTCGATATCGAAACGCCGTTCGAAGACCTGCCGCAGACGGTGCAGAACATCGTGCTCAACGGTTCGGGACGCGACAAGATCAAGTTCAACTATTTCGGCGAGAACGGCAGCAAATACCAGCGCGAGCACGCGTTCGAGGGCATTCTGCCCAACCTCGAACGACGTTACCGCGAGACTGATTCGCTCGCGGTGCGCGAGGAACTCGCAAAATATCTGAACAGCCAGCCGTGCCCCGAGTGTGGCGGCACGCGGCTGCGGCGCGAGGCGCGCCACGTGCGCGTCGCCAAACAGACGATCTATGAGCTGTCGGCGCTGCCGCTGAAGCAGGCGGCGGATTTTTTCGGCAAACTCAAATTCGCCGGCGCGCGCCATGCGATCGCCGACAAGATCGTCAAGGAAATCGTCAGCCGCCTCGCCTTTCTCAACGACGTCGGGCTCGACTACCTGTCGCTCGACCGCTCGGCCGACACGCTGTCCGGCGGCGAGGCGCAGCGCATCCGGCTCGCCAGCCAGATCGGCTCCGGCCTGACCGGCGTCATGTACGTGCTCGACGAGCCGTCGATCGGCCTGCATCAGCGCGACAACTCGCGGCTGCTCGGCACGCTGAAGCACCTGCGCGACCTCGGCAACACCGTGATCGTCGTCGAACACGATCAGGACGCGATCGAGAACGCCGACCATGTGGTCGACATCGGGCTCGGCGCCGGCGAGCACGGCGGCCGCGTCATCGCGCAGGGCACGCCGGCCGCGATCCGCAGGAACGCCGAATCGCTGACCGGCCAGTATCTGGCCGGCAAGCGCCGCATCGAAGTGCCGGCGCTGCGCCATCCGCCGGACCCCAAGCGCCTGCTGGTGCTCAAGGGCGCGCGCGGCAACAACCTGAAGAACGTGACGGTGCAGCTGCCGGTTGGCCTGCTGATCTGCGTCACCGGCGTTTCGGGTTCCGGCAAATCGACGCTGGTCAACGACACGCTCTACAACGCCGCCGCGCAGCACCTTTACGGCGGCACGGCCGAGCCCGCGCCGCACGACGCGATCGAGGGTCTCGATCATTTCGACAAGGTGGTCAACGTCGATCAGAGTCCGATCGGCCGCACGCCGCGCTCCAATCCGGCGACCTACACCGGACTGTTCACCCCGATCCGCGACCTGTTCGCCGGCGTGCCGCTGGCGCGCGAGCGCGGCTACGGGCCGGGGCGCTTCTCGTTCAACGTCAAGGGCGGGCGCTGCGAGGCCTGCCAGGGCGACGGCGTGCTGAAAGTCGAGATGCACTTCCTGCCCGACATCTATGTGCCGTGCGACGTCTGCCACGGCCAGCGCTACAACCGCGAGACGCTCGAAGTCCGCTACAAGGACAAAAACATCAGCGAGGTGCTCGGCATGACCGTCGAGCAGGCGGCGGAATTCTTCGGCGCGGTGCCGGCGGTCGCGCGCAAGCTGCACACGCTGCTCGACGTTGGCCTCGGCTACATCACGCTCGGCCAGAGCGCGACCACGCTGTCGGGCGGCGAGGCGCAGCGCGTCAAGCTCGCGCTCGAACTGTCGAAGCGCGACACCGGCCGCACGCTCTACATCCTCGACGAGCCGACCACCGGCCTGCACTTCCACGACATCGACCTGCTGCTGCGCGTGCTGCACCGGCTGCGCGACCACGGCAACACCGTCGTCGTCATCGAGCATAATCTCGATGTCATCAAGACCGCCGACTGGATCATCGACCTCGGCCCCGAAGGCGGCAACGGCGGCGGCCGCATCATCGCCGAAGGCACGCCCGAGGATGTCGCCGACAACAAGGCCAGCTTCACCGGCCACTATCTGAAACCGGTGCTCGACTGAAGCGGAACGCGGTTGACGACGGGGTTTGAAACGACGCTGGCATAGGAATATGATTTGAAGCCTGTTCCCTTGTATCGTTCTGATAATGGAGGCGCAGATGGCCAGCCGCAGGAAAACCAGCGCAAAGACGAAAACCGGGACCAAGCACAAGAAGAAAGCGCCGGCCAGGAAACCGGCAGCGCGCAGCAAACCTGCCACCAAGGCACGCAAAAAAGCCGCTGCGAAAAAAACGGCGGCGCGCCGCGCACCGGCAAAAAAAGCGAAAGCAGGAACGAAGGCCAAGACCAGACCGGTCGCGCGGCCGGCTGCAACCGCCCCCGCTATCCGTCCTGCGGCGCCTGCTCCGCGTCCGGTGGCGCCTGCCATCCGCCCGGCTCCGGCAGCGACAAAGCCGCCGATCACCCTGCCCGCGCATCCCGGCATGCGCATCGGCGTCGTCACCCATTACTTCGGCCATCTGTCGGTCGCGGTAATCAAGATCGAGCAGGGAACGCTGCGCGTCGGCGACGCGATCCACATCAAGGGCCACACCACGGACTTCAATCAACGTGTGCAATCACTGCAGGTCGAGCATCAGCCGGTCAGCGAAGTCGGACGAAACGACGATTTCGGCATCAAGGTGACCGACCATGTGCGCGAGGGAGATGTCGTTTACAAAGTATGATGGGCACAGACGAATAGCCTCGCGCTTCAGGAAAACTATTCGTCGGATTTGGAAAAGCAAGCAGCGTAAAAAACAAGTGGCAATGTCTGCTTTCGACCCTAAGCAGACATTCAACGCCCGCGCTCAGGGGCGCAGACCAGCAAAGCGCAGCGGCTGGCCTGCGCCCCCTGCAGCGCGATGTTAGAAGGCTACATACCGAATGTAGAGAATGGGTCAATGTACGGGAACCCGGGCACGAAGCTAGCGTGACCGGCCATGAATTCCTTGCTGTTGAGATCCAGCGCACCTCTCCAATAATGGACACCGTCGCCTAGCTCAACGATGCCATAGACAACAAAGCCAGAATCCCTGAAGCATCCATACTGAATATGGCCGCCAATGGTTGGGACGCTCTCGTCACTGATAACTGATCTTAGGACGTTCATATAGTCAAGATCTTCGGGGTTTTGGGGCAACATTTGCTCAGCGAGTGTTGCTCCCGATCCAAGGAAGCAGTAATTCTTGTCAGTCAGAACCTCCGTAAGCGTATGCGTGTTCGAATCGTCCGTCGCGAGATGGAACACGCGTAGCGCCTTCTTTTGCGTGCAACGACCACCGACAAGAATACCCGCTCGTCCATGTGGACCCAGGGCGGTACGGCACACCTCCAGCGAGACCAGCTTGTACGCCGTGAATACGAAGCTGGCGATACCGCTCATGCTTGTATCGGTGTAGCCAGGCGCATGTTGTAGGCTCTTGAGGACCTCAACCACCGACTCTTTGATCATCAGTGAATTCACTGCGCTTCCGGCGAAGCACATCCCAAGCTCTGTACTCAGCGCGACGTCCCTCTGAGTGCTACTTCCGTCTTGGGCGGGATTCAAGATCGTAAGCGGAAGGCTCAGCACTTTGATACCCACGTCGGCGTAAGAATTGCGAGCGACGGTCAGTCGCGAATCTGACGCGAAATGAACGGTACCGTTGCTTCTCCACGCCATGCAAAGTGTCATGTATCTATCCTGACCTTCTAACAACTAAGCTGATCGGCCGTGCCGGCGCCGCCGCAGGACGGCACTGGACACAGTTGAGCGCGGGGTTAGGCGGCGTCCGCGCCGAAGTCGGGCGCTTGTGATCGTGGTGAATATGCATCTAAGGCAGCCTCTGTTGCAGAGTGCATACGCATTCCGAGGAGTATGCCCATGCTTTCGAACGTGGAGAGAATGAAATAGATTTCTTTTACGCAACCTTTGACCGATTGTGAGTAGGGCCCATCTTCAATTCGAGCGAGATAGTTCAAAAAGTCATCGTGGGCATGCTCCCGTTTTGGGAAGTTGTTCGCACGCAGGAGCCCGAGAAACTTGTTCACCGTAAACTTCCGTCCATACAGCCGCCACGAGAGAACGGAGCCAAGCGTTTCGATAAGGCTGAAGAAAAGCCTCACGGCAGCCAGCACGCCGAAGGCGCTCCAAAACTGGCGTGCTCCCCCATCGACCAGGGCCATGTACGCCCACGAGACCATGAAGTATGGAACAAAGGCGAATAGCCCCATGATGATGCGGGCGCGTGCGTCATTCATGTAGCCTCCCTCCTGTTATTGGTCCGCCGCCCCACGAATTCGATCAATTCGCGACCCGATAGGTCGGCGTGGCCTGACTGCTTTTTAGTGCCAAGTTTTGTGAGAGCCTACTGCATAATTTTCGGTTGTTCAATTGTTGCTGGTTTTGTGCTGCAAGCCTGTGGTGCTGGCGGACGGTAACCCAATGAACTGTGCGGCCGTTTCGTGTTGTAGTGGTTCCTCCATTGTTCGATGATGACCTGGGCCTCCTTCAGGCTGTAGAAGATTTCCTGATTCAAACACTCATCCCTTAGTTTGCCATTGAAGCTTTCGTTATAGCCGTTTTCCCATGGGCTGCCAGGTTCGATGTAAAGCGTGTGGCTACCGATCGACTTCAGCCAGCCTCTGACGATTGGCCTGACCGATTTTTAGTGCCAAGTTATGTGAGAGCCTACTGCATAAGTTTCGGTTGTTCAAATGCTGCTGGTTTTGTGCTGTAAGCCTGTGGTGCCGGCGGGCGATAACCCAATGAACTGTGCGGGCGCCGGGTGTTGTAGTGGTTCCTCCATTGTTCGATGATGACCTGGGCCTCCTTCAGACTGTAGAAGATTTCTCCGTTTAAAAGTTCGTCCCGCAGTTTGCCGTTGAAGGATTCGCAGTAGCTGACCTGACTGGGTTTTAGGTCCAAGTTAATTGAGATTAAGCGTCTGCTTCTGGCCGAAAGCGGACACTTTCAAATTGTGCAGTGTAACGCGAGACGAATCTTCGCGCGGCCAGGAACTGATTAACCGTAATTCGGTTGGAACAATGATCGGGACGCCGCTTATTCTCAACCCGACTCGCCAACTGCCGAAACTCAAAACTCCCAGAACGTGAGCGCCAGGTACACCGCTGAAAAGAACACGATCTCCGAAATCGTGCAGGCCAGCAATACCCAGCACACACAGGACAGCACCGGATAATGGATGTTTGCCAGCCAGGCGCCCGCAGTGGTCATCACCAGCGCAACGACTGTCCAGTTGGCAATGTAGTGGGGCAGACATCCGCGGGCCGCCCGGTTATGCCGATATGCGGCCGCGCGCTCCAACGAATTCCCCCTCGACGTGTCATGGAAAACGCCGATCGGCCACAGCCAGTTTCGAATTGCGAAAACAAATTTCATTTTCTGCTGCAATCGCAGCGTCGAACCACCTCCCTCACCGTGTACCCGGGCGTTCTTCCGATACTCGCGCCCTTGATGCGGCCGGTTCCGGTCAAAGCTTACTCCATCAAGTCAGGCCGTCAAGGTTTGCCCGGCCCCTGTTTGGCCTCGATGTAATCTCCGGTAAAAACCGCCGTTTCCGTTCGATTCACCTGGCATTAAAAAATGCATTTGTCGAAAAGTGCATACGCCGGAATCAGAGGCGGTAACCGATCTTCAAAACAATGGCTCAGCGTCCCGATGAAAACCCGAAGCACCATCATGAAGCATATTTTGCCGTCATGACCAATCCTGGAGCGGCATATTTTTAAAGTGGCATTGATCAGATTAAATAATTCTGTGGTCTGCATCTTGCTTGATTTCAAACAGGGAGAAAAAGCAGTCTGCGTTTTTCGATCTCCGGAAAGGAAAAATAAAAACGGGTTGTTACAAAAATGGTTTGTTAGTGTCCTCTGGAAAGCATGTCGGGATCGTGCCCTTAAATCGGGATAAATAACGAAGGGAGGAGGGTCACATGAAGCGCTTACTCGGTTTTGTCTTGTTGTTCGGTGTACTGAATCTGCTGGGTCCGCTGTTGGCATATGCCGATAATCCGCCTGCGCCGGCCACACCTGCCGCCGCCCCGGCCGGTTATCTTGCAGCTCCCGATTGGCTGAATTCCGGCAACAATGCCTGGCAATTGGCCGCCGCCACCTTCGTCGGACTGCAAAGCGTGCCCGGGCTGATGCTTCTCTACGCCGGGATAGTCAAACGCAAGTGGGCGATCAACAGCGCCTTCATGGCAATGTACGCGTTTGCCTCCGTGCTGATCGTATGGGTGCTGTGGGCTTACAACATGGGATTCGGCCCGCAGTGGTACCCGTTCATCGGCCATCCCGGACTGGCAACGTCGGCCGGATTTGAAATCGGACAGGCAACCGTCCCGGCAGCAGCCAGCGGCATGCCGGCAATGACCTTCCCGATGGCGACACTGGTCTTCTTCCAGTTCGTGTTCGCCGCCATTACGGTGATCATTCTGGGCGGATCGCTGATCGGGCGCATGAATTTCAAGGCGTGGGTCATCTTCGTTCCGGTGTGGATGACGTTGATCTATACGGTCGGCGCCTTCAGCCTGTGGGGAGGCGGCTGGCTGGCTGCGATGGGGGCAGCGGACTTTTCGGGCGGCTACGTGATTCACCTTGCCGCCGGCGTTTCGGGTTTCGTGGCCGCCGCCGTGATCGGTCCACGGCTGCAGAGCGATCGCGACCACTTCCCTCCCAATAATCTGCTGATCGCGATAGCCGGCGCAGGCATCTTATGGCTCGGCTGGGACGGTTTCAACGGCGGCGACCCCTATTTCGCGAACGCGGACGCGGGAGGTGCGGTACTCAACACCAATATCACCACCGCGACCGCGCTGCTGACCTGGATCGTCATGGATACCATGTGCTACGGCAAACCGTCGATCGTCGGCGCGATCAACGGCATGATCGCCGGACTGGTGGCGATCACCCCGGCGGCAGGTTATGTCAACGGAATGGGCGCTCTCATCATCGGCGTCTCCGCCGGCATCATTCCGTGGCTTGCGATGAACAAAATGCAAAAAACCAAACTTTTCCAGAAAGTGGACGACACGTTGAGCGTGTTATCCACGCACGGCGTAGCAGGTCTCCTCGGCGGCCTGCTGACCGGGGTGCTGGCCGATCCCAATATGCTGGTTTATATCGGCACGGGGGCCAATGCTCCCGGCGTCAACATCACGGGCTGGTATTATGGAAATTTCAAGCAGTTCATACTGCAGGGCGAGGCCGCTCTCTTCATCATCGTCCTGAATGCGATCGGCACCTTTGTCATCCTCAAGATCATCTCCATCTTTGTTCCGTTGCGGATGGACGCCGCCACTCTGGAAGCCGGCGACACCGCGGTACACGGCGAAGAGGCTTACTCGCCTAACTGAGATTCTGAAGGCCGACTGCAGGCCCCGGCTCGATTTTGGGCCGGGGCTTTTTCATTGCGGAAAATGGATGGCGTCATTCACGCCCGATATCATCGGGGTGACTATCGGCGGAATCCAGCTTACCGTAATGGCCGCGCCACCGCCACAGAACTCCGGCCCATGAAGAACATCGCAAAAAACGCCCTGCTGATCGCGCTTGCGGCCGGTGGGGCCATGTTATCGGGATATTCGAGCAAGGCTGATGCTTCGCCGCAAATTCTCCGCTGCACCAACACAACAAGCGGGGTCTCGTGGGACGTGAAAATAGACTATCAGAACGGCACCGTGGACGGATTCCCGGCCGTCATTGCCAACGACAACATCAAATGGAATGACAATCTGCGCGGAGGGCATTATCAGCTTGATCGGGCTTCCGGAAACATGACGGTCATTTTCGCTTCGAGTACCGGCGGTTTCATGCTGAACCATAAATGCCGTTTCATGCAGTGAGGCCCGGCCGGGCAAGAAAAATAATGGCGCGATCACATCCCGGCTTTATCTCCCGGTCTTGTCAGACCGCAAACTCGAATTGCTCATTCCTGTCGTAAAATAATTTGCATCCTTCCACTCTCGCCGCGGAATTCAGGCGGTGTTCCTGCCGTTTGCCCGGTTCAACCAGATGCATCACCTCTACGCCACGCGCCACTGCGCTGTCCGCAATCAGATAACGATGGCACTGCCACGGCAACCGTTCGGCGCACATGATCGCAATGCGCTCGCCTGAAGCAAGCGCGAGAAGGCGGTCGAGCGCCTGCTGGAATTCCGCAGTCAGCATGTGATCGGCGTAGGCACGGAAGTTCGCATTGCGCAGCGCGGTGTGAGGCGAATCGTTGCGAGGCTTGCGCCGGCCGCCGAGCGCCCTGCCTTCCCATTGATAGCGGATGCCCGTTTCGGCCAGCAATCGCTCGAGCGCTGCGCGCGCGAACTGCGGATGGCGGCGCGACGCCGGATAGGCGCGCACGTCAGCCAGGCACTGGATGCCGGCTTGCTGCAGCAACTGGAGCAATTCCGTGCTTGTGCGGTTGCCGTGGCCGACGCTGAAAAGAACGGTCATCGGGCATTCTGTTCCGCCACAATCACGTTGCCAAGCGCCCCCGAAAGCCGCGACAATTGCGGAAAGGCCGGCGGTTACCGGCTGTCAATCCCGACAGGAGAACGCGCATGATCGGCGGATATAGCGGCATCATCGGCCTGCTGGTGCTGGTCGCAGACGTGTGGGCGATCGTCAGCATCGGACAGAGCGGGACCACGACCGAAACCAAGGTGCTGTGGATCGTGCTGGTGCTGATCCTGCCGGTGTTCGGGTTCCTGATCTGGCTGCTGGCCGGGCCGCGCGCCGGGCGCGCCTGACCGTCACTTTTCCAATGGAGGCACTGATGAAAAATCTCATCGCATGCACGATGCTGGCCCTGCTGCTCGCCGGCTGCAACGAAAAACCGGCTCCGACCCAGACGCCGACCCCGCAGACCTCGTCCGCCGAGCAGGCAATGCAGGCCTCGAAGCAAGAAGCAACGGCGGCCGTCGAGAGCGCGAAGCAGGCCGCTTCCAGCGCGGCAGCAGCCACCAAGGACGTCGCCACCGCGGCGGCCACCGCGACCGAAAATGCGGCTAGACAGGCGACCGACAAACTGACGGCGGAGAGCCAGGAAACCGCCGGCAAAGCGACGGAAGCCGCGAAAGAGGCCGCGCATCAGGCCGCCACTGCGACCGAGGGCGCGGCGAAACAGGTTGCCGCTGCCACCGCGCCTCCGACCGCGATTCCGGACTGGGTCGTGATGCCGAAGTACGATTGCCGCGCGTGTCACGCGCTGGATCACAAACTGGTCGGCCCGGCGTGGAAGGATGTCGCGGAAAGGTATAAGGGCGATGCGACCGCGGAAGCGAAACTGATGGACAAGGTCAAGAAAGGCGGCCGGGGCAACTGGATCCAGCAGACCGGCGGCGTCTCGATGCCGCCGCACCCGAACCTGAGCGACGACGACCTCAGGAAGGTCGTGGACTTCATACTGTCGCTGGCGAAATAGCCGCGGCCGCTACGCTTCGACGCCGACCGCGTCGCCGATCAGCAGTTCGAAGCGCCGGGCGGCATTGGTCTGGTTCGCCGCGATCTCGGCCAGACCAATGCTGTTTTCATACCAGAACGCCGCGCCCTCCTCGACCGCCGAAAATACGCGCGCGTGATCGAAGCGGTGGCCGCCGACGACAAGGCGCGCGCCGGCGGCCACGCCACGCAGGCCGGTCATCGCGTTGCCGTAATGATCGATGTAGATGATCTCGGCGAGGTCGCCGCCGCCGAACCGCACTGCGAGTTCGCGCGCGGTGCCGAGCATGTCCGTTTGCCCCCGCGCAATCATCGCCGCCACCGGCGCAAACAGATCGCGGCCGTGAAAGGACGCGGAAAGGAACGCCGGTCGCCATGTGATCGGGAACGCTGCGACTTCCCGCGCGCGCGCGGCGACTACCGACAGCAGGCCGTTGTCCGGCCCGACGTACCAGCGCCGGTCGGCGCGCACCGCGATCGGTTCGCGTCCGCCGCCGACGCCGGGATCGACGACGGCATAGATCACGCTGTCCTCGGGCGTGCGCGCGGCAAGCGCGGCGAGCAGGTGCGCGCCGGCCCTGATGTCGAACGCCGGCGCATCGTGCAGCAGATCGATTACGGCCGCCTCCGGCGCGTGGGCCAGCACCGCGGTCCTGACCTGGCCGACGTATAAATCCGAACTGCCGAAATCTGTAAACAGGAATATGGGCATCATATCCGGAAGCGCCACCGCAATACGCCTCGAAACGGCGCATTGCGGCGGAGACTAACCCGTCCGGAACGGACGGGTTGTGCCGTGGGTAAACGGGAAAATGTTCACCGTCAGATGCGTCAGGCTAAATCGTGCAGCACAGGAAATTGCGGCGCGTCCACGTTGGCCACGTAGCGACGGTGGATGTCGCCGAGCCGGTCGAGCACGACCTCCTTGCCGAGCATGCCGCTGGCGCGCACCGCGTCTGCGACGACGTCCGGCGTCAGCAGCTCGAGCGCGACGGTGGACACCGGCGCGTAACTGAGATGCCACGGCTCGGGATGCACGCCGCCGCGGTCGGTGTGGTACGGCCGGAAAAATCCGAAGCGCGCCATGTTCGAATCGAGCCAGCGGTGCAGCGCGTGAAACACGCCGCCCGGCGCGGCTTCCTCCGGCACCATCCGCAACCGGTAGCCCTCCGGCAGCGCCGCCAGATCGATGACGTCGATCTCGCTGCCCCAGTGATGGCGGCTGGCGCCCGGCACCGCGCTCCAGCTCATGATCGCGTTCACCAGTTCGTCTTCGCCGAGAGCGGCGTGGTCGCGCACGTTGCCGTCCGCGTCGTAGAGCGGATATTCGCCGCGGAACTTGCGGTCCCAGATCCTCTGCTGGCCGGCGAGATCGCGGAACGCGCTGACGATCCCGATATCGATGCCGTCGAGCATCGCATGGCTTTTCATCGCCAGCAATGGTTCGATGGCGTCGCGGTGCAGCGCCGCGGCCAGATCGCGGCGGACCACGACATGAGTGTCGGCGCGGCCGGTCAGTTCAAGCGCGTTGAGCATGGCGGGATTCTAAACCGGGCGCCGGCGCCGGCCAAGACAGCCGTCACTGCCAGCCGTAGCGGCGGCTGTAGAAATTCTTCATCAACTGCGTCAGGCACATATAGCCGAGCAGAATTGCGGCCAGAAACCAGAAATAGGCGGTCGGCAGCGGCTGCGTCCTGAAGTAGGCGGCCAGCGGCCCCATCGGAATGAAGATGCCGACCGCCATGATCGACAGCGTCGTCGCCGTCAGCAGCATGGCGGCACGGCTTTGCAGAAATGGAATTTTGCGCGTACGCAGCATGTGCACGATCAGCGTCTGCGTCAGCAGCCCTTCGACGAACCATCCCGACTGAAACAGCGTCTGCTGATCCGGTGAGTTGGCCTTGAAAACGAACCACATCAGGCAATAGGTCACGATGTCGAATATCGAGCTGACCGGCCCGAAAAATATCATGAAACGCCCGATGTCGTCGGGATTCCAGCGCTGCGGCGACTGCGTCAGATCGCGGTCCACATTGTCGAACGGTATCGCGACCTGCGAGATGTCATAGAGCAGATTCTGCACCAGCAGCTGCAGCGGCAGCATCGGCAGGAACGGCAGGAACGCGCTTGCAACCAGCACTGAAAATACGTTGCCGAAATTCGAGCTTGCCGTCATCTTGATGTACTTGAGCATGTTGGCGAAGGTGCGGCGCCCCTCGACCACACCCTCTTCGAGAACCATCAGGCTCTTTTCGAGCAGAATGATGTCGGCCGCTTCCTTCGCGATGTCGACCGCCGAATCGACTGAAATGCCGATGTCGGCCGCGCGCAGCGCCGATGCGTCGTTGATGCCGTCGCCCATGAAGCCGACGACGTGGCCGTTGCCGCGCAGCATGCGCACGATGCGCTCCTTGTGCAGCGGCGACAGCTTGGCGAACGCATGATCGCGCTCGACCGCCACGGCAAGCTCGGCATCGGTCATCGCCTCGACCTGCTCTCCCAGCAGCACATCTCCGATGTCCAGTCCGACCTCGCGGCAGATTTTGCGTGTGACCAGGTCGTTGTCGCCGGTCAGCACCTTGACCGTGATGCCGTGAGCGAGCAGCGCTTCCAGCGCGGGCGCCGCGCTCTCCTTCGGCGGATCGAGAAACGCGATATAGCCGATCAGCGTCAGATCGCACTCGTCGGCGAGGCCGTAGGTCTCTTTCGCCGGCGGCACTTCCTTGACCGCGACTGCAACCACGCGCATGCCCTCCTCGTTGAGCGCGGTCGTCACTTCGCGGATGCGCTCGAGCAGTTCGGGCGTCAGCGGCTCGATCGCGTCTCCGTGCTGGACCCGTGTGCAGGCCGCCAGTATCTCCTCGAGCGCGCCCTTGCAGATCAGCTCGTGATGGTCCTCGCGCTCGGCGACCACCACCGACATGCGGCGGCGCTGGAAATCGAACGGGATTTCGTCGACCTTCCGGTAGTTGGCCGCCGGGTTGAGTTCGCGCTGCACCTCCGCACGTTCGAGCACCGCGACATCGAGCAGGTTTTTGAGGCCGGTCTGGTAATAACTGTTCAGGTATGCATATTCGAGGACGAAATCCGATTCCTCTCCGAACACGTCGGTGTGGCGCTCCAGGAAAATCCGGTCCTGCGTCAGCGTGCCGGTCTTGTCGGTGCACAGCACGCTCATTGCGCCGAAGTTCTGGATCGCGTCGAGCCGCTTGACGATGACCTTCTTGCGCGACATGAACACCGCCCCCTTGGCAAGCGTCGCAGTCACGATCATCGGCAGCATTTCCGGCGTCAGACCGATCGCAATCGAGATCGAGAACAGAAAGGCTTCGAGCCAGTCATGCTTGGTGAAGCCGTTGAGCAGGAATACGATCGGCGTCATCACCATCATGAAGCGCACCAGCAGCCAGCTCACCTTGTTGATGCCGGCCTGGAACGCGGTCGGTGTGCGGTCGCTCGCCGTGACCCGCTCGGCGATCGCACCGAAATATGTCTTGTCTCCAGTGGCAACCACGATGGCGATCGCCGATCCGCTGACGACGTTGGTGCCCATGAACAGCATGTTCTCGAATTCGAACGGGTTGGCCCGATCGCCGCCGCGCAGCTGCGGAAATTTTTCGACCGGCAGCGACTCCCCGGTCATCGCCGCCTGGCTGACGAACAGATCTTTTGCCGACAGCACGCGCGCGTCGGCCGGAATCATGTCGCCGGCCGCCAGCACGAAGACGTCTCCGGGAACGATGTCCCGGATCGGCACCTCCATTTTGCGCGGTCCCTTCGGATGCAGGTGCACCTCGAAATACTTGCGCGCCTCCTCGGCGGCTTCTTCCGCCAGGTCGCAGCGCAGCACGGTGGCGCGGTTGCTGACCATCTCCTTCAGCTTGTCGGCCGCCCGGTTGGAACGCATCTCCTGCACGAAGCGCATGAACGTCGACAGCACCACCATCGAACCGATGACGATGGTCGCCCGCATATCCTCGGTCAGATAGGACACCACCGCCAGTGCGGTCAACAACAGGTTGAACGGGTTTTCGTAGCAGTACCAGAGATGGGTCCACCAGCGGATCTTCTTGTCTTTGTCGATGCTGTTGTGGCCGAACTTGACGAGCCGCTCCTCGACCTGGGAAGGGGTCAGCCCGTTGGGGGCGGAATCCAGCGTCTTCAGCAGCTGCTCGGCGTCCATCTGCGCCGCCTCGTGCAGCTGGCGGGTGAGAGCCGCCGGCATCGTCCTGTCGACCGGACTTCCGGTGAGAACCTCCAGGATCGCCAGCCGCCCGAAATGACGCCGCAGTCCGCGGGCGCGCACGAGGCCGGCAAAAAATTCTCTGAGTACGTTGATCACTTTGCTTTCCCTTCACACCATTTTCCGAAATGTTCGATTCGATATAACAAGATGATATCTATTTGAGCAACAAAAAAGCCGGCGCTCGGCCGGCTTTTTTCGGGATGCTAGGGACGGACTAGGCCGCCCGGGCTTCCTTGTTGGCGCCCTTCTTCCTGGCCGTCTTCTCTTCCGGCGCGGCGGCTACGTCGGGCCGGTCGAGCAGTTCGACCAGCGCCAGCGGCGCATTGTCGCCCTTGCGGAAGCCGGACTTCAGGATGCGCAGATAACCACCATTACGCCCGGCGTAACGCGGACCGAGCTCGCCGAACAGCTTGCCGACGATGTCGCGGTCGCGCAGCCGGTTGAACGCGAGGCGGCGGTTCGCGAGTGACGGCGTCTTGCCGAGCGTGATGATCGGCTCGGCGACGCGCCGCAGTTCCTTCGCCTTCGGCAGCGTGGTGCGTATGACTTCGTGCCGCAGCAGCGACACCGTCATGTTGCGCAGCATCGCGAGGCGATGGCTGCTGGTGCGGTTGAGCTTTCTGAGACCGTGGCGGTGGCGCATGCTGTCCTCGTCACACTTTCTCGGCGAGGCCGACCGGCGGCCAGTTTTCGAGCCGCATGCCGAGCGTCAGTCCGCGCGACGCCAGCACTTCCTTGATCTCGTTAAGCGACTTGCGGCCGAGGTTCGGCGTCTTCAGCAATTCGGTTTCGGTGCGCTGAATCAGGTCGCCGATGTAATAGATGTTTTCCGCCTTCAGGCAATTGGCCGAGCGCACCGTGAGTTCAAGATCGTCGACCGGCCGCAGCAGCAGCGGGTCGATCTGCTGGGGTTTGGGCTGTTCGGTGGTGACCGGCGTGCCTTCCAGATCGGCGAACACTATCAGTTGATCGACCAGCACGCGCGCCGCATAGCGGATCGCTTCTTCCGGTTCAATCGCGCCGTTGGTTTCGATGTCGACGATCAGTTTATCGAGATCGGTGCGCTGTTCGACGCGCGCCGAATCCACCTGATAGCTGACGCGCTTGACCGGACTGAACGAGGCGTCGAGCACGATGCCGCCGACCGTGCGCGCGCTGCCGACGTCGCCTTCGGCGCCCGGCGCGCGCGCGGTGCGCACCGTCGCCGGCACGTAACCGCGGCCATGCTCGACCTTGATCTGCATGTCGAGCTTGCCGCCCGCCGCCAGATGCGCGATCACGTGTTCGGGATTGACGATCTCGACGTCGTGCTGCGGTTCGATGTCGCCGGCGGTCACCACGCCTTCGCCCTGCTTCTTCAGGGTCAGCGTCGCCTCTTCGCGGTTGTGCAGCTTGAGCACGATGCCTTTCAGGTTGAGCAGAATGTCGACGACATCTTCCTGCACGCCGTCGAGCGCCGAATACTCGTGCAGCACGCCGTTGATCTTGACTTCGGTCGGCGCAAAGCCCGGCATCGACGACAGCAGCACGCGACGCAGCGCGTTGCCGAGCGTGTGGCCGTAGCCGCGCTCGAACGGTTCCATCGTGACTTTGGCGTGATACGGCCCGACCGGCTGCACGTTGATGATGCGAGGTTTAAGAAAGGTGCTGCTTGGCATGGCTTAACCCTCTGGTAATTATTTCGAGTAAAGTTCGACCACCAGCGACTCGTTGATCGTCGCCGGCAGATCGCTGCGCTGCGGCAGGCTCTTCAGCGTGCCCTTGAGCGCCGCGATGTCGACTTCGAGCCATTCCGGATAGCCGCGCCCGGAGGCGGCTTCAGTCGCGGCCTTGATGCGCAACTGCGGTTTGGCGCTGGCGGCGACCTCGATGACGTCCCCCGCACGCAGCTGGTAGGACGGAATGTTGACGCGCTTGCCGTTGACCAGCAGCGCGTTGTGGCGCACGATCTGGCGCGCTTCCGCGCGGCTCGCGCCGAAACCCATCTTGTACGCGATGTTGTCGAGCCGCGATTCCAGCGCCTGCAGCAGATTCTCGCCGGTCACGCCCTTCTTCTGCTCCGCGGCATGGTAGGTCTTGCGGAACTGGCGTTCGAGCAGCCCGTAAATGCGGCGCAGTTTCTGCTTCTCACGCAGCTGCACGCCGTAGCCCGACAGGCGGCCGCTCTTCTGGCCGTGCTGGCCGGGCGCATAGTTGCGGCGTTCGATCGCGCACTTGTCGGTGAAGCACTTTTCGCCCTTCAGAAACAGTTTTTCGCCCTCGCGACGGCACTGGCGGCACTTGGCATCGAGATTTCTGGCCATGATGTCCTCCGTCAGATCCGGCGCCGCTTCGGCGCGCGGCAGCCGTTGTGCGGCACCGGCGTCACGTCGGCGATACTGGTGATCTTGAAACCGACCGCGTTCAGCGCGCGCAGCGCCGATTCGCGGCCCGGTCCCGGCCCCTTGATGCGCACTTCGAGATTCTTGACGCCGCATTCCTGCGCCAGCTTGCCGGCGTGCTCGGCGGCGACCTGCGCCGCAAACGGCGTCGATTTGCGCGAGCCCTTGAAGCCGGACGAGCCGGTGGTCGCCCACGACAGCGCGTTGCCCTGACGGTCGGTGATGGTCACGATGGTGTTGTTGAACGACGCGTGAATGTGCGCGATGCCTTCGGCGACGTTCTTCTTGACCTTCTTGCGTACCCTGGTGCTTGCTTTTGCCATATCGACGGTTATCCTTTTGCCGCGGTCGGCTTGATGATCTTGATCGCCGCTTTGCGCGGGCCCTTGCGCGTGCGCGCGTTGGTGCGGGTGCGCTGCCCGCGCACCGGCAGGCCGGCGCGATGGCGCTTGCCGCGCCAGGTGCCGAGATCCATCAGGCGCTTGATGTTCATCGAAATCTCGCGCCGCAGGTTGCCCTCGGTCGTGAATTTCGCGACCTGATCGCGCAGTTTGTCCATCTCGGCGTCCGACAGGTCTTTGATCTTGGACGCGGTATTGACGCCGGCCTCGGCGCAAATCAGCCGGGCGCGGCTGCGGCCGATGCCGTAGATCGCGGTCAACGCGATTTCAGCGTGCTGGTGGTTGGGAATGTTGACCCCGCCGATACGTGCCATATTGCGTCTCAAAAATAAAAGCTGGGAATTATAACTTTTTCATTTAAATCGGTAAATGCCCATCGCGCCGAAAATCATCCCTGGCGCTGCTTATGACGCGGGTCCTTGCAGATGACCCGCACCACCCCCTTGCGGCGGATGACCTTGCAATTGCGGCACATTCTCTTTACCGAAGTCACGACTTTCATAACGGGCTCCTTGAATCATCCTATTTGGCGCGAAACACGATGCGGCCGCGCGTCAGATCATACGGCGTCAATTCCACCGTCACCTTGTCGCCGGGCAGGATGCGGATGTAGTGCATGCGCATCTTGCCGGAAATATGGCCGAGCACAACGTGGCCGTTTTCCAGCTTGACCCGGAATGTCGCATTGGGCAGGGTTTCCACGATCTCGCCCTGCATCTGGATCGTCTCTTCCTTCGCCATCAATGCGTCGGTAACACGCCGCCCTTGAAGTTGGCCTTCTTGAGCAGGCTCTCGTACTGGTGGCTCATGATGTAGGCCTGCACCTGCGACATGAAATCCATCGTCACCACCACTATGATCAGCAGACTGGTGCCGCCGAAATAGAACGGCACGTTCTTCCAGACGATCAGGAACTCCGGCAGCAGGCACACCAGCGTCACATAGATCGAGCCAGCGAGCGTCAGCCGC
>Ga0335070_10000331_pt1 | contig 55161 bp, 52 predicted proteins | sample Lox_Sample_13_FD_206722 | JGI IMG/M metagenome (GOLD analysis project Ga0335070, IMG submission 206722) | Soil microbial communities from Loxahatchee National Wildlife Refuge, Florida, United States - Lox_Sample_1.3 | ecosystem: Environmental > Terrestrial > Soil > Wetlands | place: USA...
GTCGCGCTCGATTCGACCTCGGTCGGCTGCTGCCAGGCGAGACCGCTCGCCGGTGCTTCGCCGAGTGGGCCGTCCACGCGCTCGAACCGGCGTCCGTCTCGGCTCCAGTGGACGCCGCCCTCGGTCGCGACCGCGAGCAGTGGCCCGCTGATCGCGAGCCGCAGGACGCCCCCGCTGGCCTCGCCGGGCGCGGGGTCGCGCGCCTCGACGCGCTCGCCGTCGAAGCGCAGCAGCCCCTGGTCGGACGCGACCCAGAGCGCACCGTCGGGCGCGAAGGCGAGGTCGCGCACGCCGCCGTGCAGCCCGAAGCGCTGCCAGCTCCCTCCGCGGCTGCGCACCAGGACCCCCCGCGCGTCGCCGACCGCCCAGCGGCCGTCCGGCGCCATCGCGACCGCGCTCGCGCCGTCAGAGTGCAGCGGCACCGGGTCGAGCTGCCAGCTCGACACTTGCAGCTCCGCACGCACCGGAGCCGCCGGGATGCCGATTCCGAGCAGGATCGCGAGGGCGCGCCGGACCACGGGCTCCCCATCGAGCAACTCGCGTGCCGCCCCTCTCGCGAGCGCTGCCCGCTCCCGCCGGCCAGCCGGGGAAGCGGGGTTCGCAGGCGCGGAGCGAATGGCGGGGCACGCAGGCGCTGCTTGACTCGGCCCGCTGGCTCCAGAAGAATCCGCGCATGCGCGACCCCCGTCGGCGGCGCCTGGCCCCGATCCTTCGAGTTGCCCTCGCCGCGCTCGGGCTCGCGTGCTTCGGGGTTGCAGCGGGCGGGCGGGCGGAGCAGCCCACCATCTACAAGTGGGTCGATGCCAACGGCGTCGCGCACTACACCACTGATCGCAACCGCATCCCGAGCTCGATTCGCGATCGCATCGAGCAACGCCAGCCGGTGATCCCCGCCGCGCCCGCTCCGGCGCCACCGCCGGATCAGGCGGCGGCGCCATGGCCCGGGGCTGCGGCGCCGGCGGTCGCCCCGGCGCCGGCTGCGGCCACGGAGCAGGCTGCCGCCCCCGCGCCGGCACAAGCCAGCGTGCCGCCGGCGGCGGGGAGCGCAGCGCCCGTCGGCGGCGCCTCGGATCTGACGCGCGACGCGGTCCCGGTCGCGAACCCGCCGCCGGCTACGCGCGGGGTGGCGGTAGCGGCTCCCCCGCCCTTCTACGCCGAGCCGGCGCAGGCCGCGGCGCCGCCCGCCGCCGACGCGCCGAGGCAGCCGGCGCCCAACGCGCCGGCGACGATCGAGTCCGAGGGCGTGGCGCCCGAGCCGACCGAGGCCCGGCGCACGGCGACCGCGGAGCTCCGACCCCGCACGCCGGCCGACGCCGTCGAGATCGCCGAGCTCGACCGGCAGATCGCCGACCTGGAGGCGAAGGTCGCGAAGGACGAGGACTCTCTCACCACGCTGATCAGCGTCCCCGACCAGCAGCGCAAGGGCCCGCTCGTCGACGACCCCCAGTTCCGCGAGATCGCCAAGCGCCTGCCGAAGCTCCAGGCCGACCTGCAGGCCCTGCGGGAGCGCCGGGGGAAGTACGAGCTCGCGCCCGCCCCCAGTCAGTGAAGACCCGCGAGCGGGTCGTCGCGCTCGCCGGCGGCGTCGGCGCGGCGCGCTTCCTGCGCGGGCTGGTGTTGGAGCTCGGGCGCGGCGGAACGCCCCCCGAGGCGCTCACCGCGATCGTGAACACCGGCGACGATTGCGTCTTCTACGGCGTGCACGTCTCGCCGGACCTGGACATCGTGACCTACACGCTCGCAGGTCGGGTCGATGCCGAGAAGGGCTACGGCCTCGCGGGCGACAGCTTCGCGGCGGTCGAGGGGCTGGCGGCCCTCGGACACGCCACCTGGTTCCGGCTCGGCGACCGCGACCTCGCCACGTGCCTGCATCGCACGCTGCGCCTGCGCGACGGCGCCGGCCTCACGCTGGTCGCCGATGAGATCCGCCGCGCGTACCGCGTCCCGGTGCGCATCCTGCCGATGTCGGAAGACCCCTGTCCCACCTTCGTCGAGCTGCGCGGCGGCCGCCGCGTCCACTTCGAGGAGTACCTGGCGCGCGACGGAGCGCCCGACGAGGTGGAGCGCGTCGATCTGGGCGCTGCGCACTACGCCCGCCCGGGCCCGGCGGTGTGCGAGTCGCTGCGCCACGCCACCGCGATCCTCGTGTGTCCGAGCAACCCGGTGGTGTCGATCGGCCCGATCGTCGCGGTTCCGGGGGTGCGCGAGGCGATCGCGACTTCGCGCGCGCCCGTCGTGGCGGTCTCGCCGATCGTGGGCGGCGCGCCGGTGAAGGGCCCCGCCGACCGCCTGCTGCGCGGCATCGGCGCCGAGGTCTCGGCGCGCGGCGTGGCGCGCCTCTACCGCGACTGGGTCCACGGCTTCGTGCTCGACGCGCGCGACGCGGGTGAGTGTCGGGACGTGGAGGCGCTCGGGCTGCGCGCGCGCGCCGTCGACACCCTGATGCGCGACGAGGACGCTGCGGCGCGCCTGGCGAGCGCCGCGCTCGAGCTCGCGCACGAGCTCGGGCGAAGCGCGCCGCCGTGACCGCCGCCGTGGTGCCCGTCAAGGCGCTCGCGACCGGAAAGTCGCGGCTCGCCGCGGCGCTCGGGCGCGAGGGCGCCGAAGCGCTGGTGCTCGCGATGCTCGACGACGTCGTGGCCGCCCTGCGCGCGGTGCCGCGCGTCGGCACGGTGGCGGTGGTGACCCCCGATCCGGCCGTCGCCCGCGCGGCGGAGCGCGCCAGCGCGCTCGCGCTGCTCGGCAGCGATCCCGGCTTGAACGAGTCGATCGACCGCGCCGCGCGCGAGCTCGACGGCGCGTGCGAGGGCGGGCTGCTGGTCGTGCTCGGCGACGTGGCGGGCGTGCGCGCCGAGGACATCGAGCAGGTGCTCGACGCGCTCGCCAAGCTCGGCGCGCCGGGCGTCGTGCTGGTGCCCGCGCGCGACGGCGGCAGCGCGGCGCTGGCGCGCAACCCGCACGACGCGATCGCGGCGCGCTTCGGTCCCGACAGCGCGCGCGCCCACCGCGAGGCCGCCCGGCGCGCCGGCGTACCGCTCGAGGAGCTGCGACTCGCCGCCTGCGAGATCGACCTCGACTGCGAGTCGGACCTGCGCGCCTTCCTGGCCGGCCCCGGGGCGGGTCCGCACACGCGCGCGGCCCTGCGCGCGCTCCGCGTGTGAGCGAGGCGCCCGGCGCGCTGCGCGTGGTGCCGCTGTGCGGCATCCCGGCCGTCGGCCGGGGCGCGGACCTCGCGGCGCTGGTGCGGGCCGCCGCGCGCGAGGGCGGCCTGCGCCTCGCGCACGGCGTCCTCGTGGTGTGTCAGAAGGTGGTGTCGAAGGCGGAGGGCCGCGTGGTGCGGCTCGCCGACGTCGAGCCCTCGGCGGAAGCGCGCCGCATCGCCGCCGAGGACGGCAAGGACCCACGCCACGTCGAGGTCGTGCTGCGCGAGACCGCGCGCGTGGTGCGGCGCGCGCGCGGGGTGCTGATCGCCGAGACCCGACACGGATTCGTGTGCGCCAACGCGGGCGTCGACCTCTCGAACGCGCCGGCTGCGGAGACCGTGGTGCTGCTCCCGGAAGACCCGGACGCCTCGGCGCGCCGCTTGCGCGGCGCGCTGCTCGCCGCCGGCGAGGGGCCGCTCGCGGTGATCGTCTCCGACACCTTCGGGCGTCCCTGGCGCGAAGGCCTGGTGGACGTCGCCATCGGCAGCGCGGGCATCGCGCCGCTGGTCGACTGGCGCGGCCGGCGCGACCTGGTGGGGCGGCGCCTCGAGGTGACCGCGATGGCGCTGGTCGACCAGCTCGCCGCTGCGGCGGGCCTGCTGATGGGCAAGGACGCCGGCGTGCCCGCGGTCTGGATCGAGGGCGCGGCGCCGGAAGGCGACGGACGCGTCCGCGAGCTGGTGCGAAGTCCGGAGACGGATCTGTTCCGCTAGCTCACCAGCGCCGCGATCGCCTTCCAAAGCTCGTCGATGCCGAGCTTGGTCTGCGCCGAGGTCGCGATCACGCGCTCGCGCGGCAGCTCGAAGGCCGCCGCGAGCGCGCGGGCGCGCGCGGCGCGGCGCATCGGCGCGAGCTTGTCGCACTTGGTGAGCGCCACGAGCGCCGGGATGCTGCGCTCGCCGAGCCACGCCAGCAGGTCGAGCTCGTCGTCGGACACGTCGCGGCGCAGATCCTGGAGCAGCACCGCCGCGCGCCGCGCGGCGCGGCCGTCGAGGTAGCCCTCGACCAGCTTCTGCCACTGGGCGCGTTCCGCCTTCGACACGCGCGCCCAGCCGTAGCCGGGCAGGTCCACCAGCAGCAGCGTGCGCGCGCCGCGCCTCACCTCGAAGAAGTGGACCAGCCGCGTCTTGCCCGGCGTCGCGGAGACGCGCGCCAGCTCGCGCCGGCCGGCGAGCCGGTTCAGCAGGCTCGACTTGCCGGCGTTCGAGCGGCCGAGGAAGGCGACCTCCGGCAGGCCGGCGCGCGGGAAGCCCGCGGCGCCCGCGGCGCTCGCGACGAGCTTGGCTTCCCGGGCCGTCACCCGGGCGGTCGCAGCGTGCGCGCCAGCCGCGCGAGCGCCTCCTCGATCGCCGCGTCCGGCGCGGAGAGCGAGAAGCGCAGCCAGCCCTCGCCCGCGGCCCCGAAGTCGACCCCCGGCGTCACCGCCACGTGCGCGCGCTCGAGCAGCTCGAAGGCGAGGCGCCGCGAGTCGCCCCCGAAGGCGCGGGCGTCGGCGAACACGTAGAAGGCGCCGCGCGGCGGGGCGGGCACCTCGAACCCGAGCTTGCGCAGGCCCTCCACGAGCAGCGAACGCCGGCGCGTGTAAGCCTCGACCATCGCGGCGCGCGTCGCTTCGCCGTGCTCGATCGCCGCGATCCCGGCGCGCTGCACGAAGTGGTTCGCCGAGATGAAGAGGTTTTGCTGCATCACCTGCAGCGGGCGCAGCGCGCCGCGCGGCGCGATCGCGAAGCCGAGGCGGAAGCCGGTCATCGCGTAGCGCTTCGAAAAGCCGTCGAGCACGAAGGCGTCGTCGGACGCCGCGAGCGCCGAGGCCGCGTGGGCGCCGTCGAACAGCAGGCCGTCGTAGATCTCGTCGCTGACGAGCGGTACCCCGAGCCCGGCGAGCGCGCGGAGCGTCGCGGCGTCCTGGACCGCCCCGGTCGGATTGGCCGGCGACGCGACGACGATGGCGCTCGTGCGCGGCGTGACGGCGCGCCGCACGGCCCCGACGTCGACCTGCCAGCCGCTCGCCGCGTCGGTCGGCACGAAGACCGGCGTTCCCCCGCAGAAGCGCACGAAGTTCGGGTAGCAGGGGTAGTGCGGCGTCGGGATCAGCACCTCGGCGCCCGGCTCGACCAGCAGCCCGAAGACGAGCAGCATCGCCGGCGAGGTGCCGCTGGTCACCAGGACCCGCTCGGCGTCGACGCGCACGCCGGCGCGTGCGCTCTTCTCGGCGGCGATCGCTTCGCGCAGCTCCGCGAGCCCGCGGCTGTCGGTGTAGTGCGTCTCGCCCGCGCCGAGCGCGCGCGCGCAGGCCTCCAGCGCCGCAGGCGGGGGCGGGAAGTCGGGCTCGCCGATCTCGAGGTGGATGATGCGCGCGCCAGCGCGCTCGAGCGCGAAGGCGCGCTCCATCACCTCCATCGCCAGGAACGGCTCGATGGCGGCGGCGCGCGCGGCGAACGGCCGGGGCATGCTCGGGGCGGTAGCCGTCGCGGCCCGCGGTGTCAAGCGCGATGGGGGTGCAACTCGGCGATTCGCCGAGGGTTTGCGCGGCGGCGCCGTTACAAGGCGAGGCGCCGGTGCTAGCCTGCGGCCGTGCTTCCACGTGGGACGTTTTCCCATTGTCCAAGGGCATCCAGATCGCAGTCGGCGCCGCCGCAGTCGCGCTGCTGCTCGGCTGGTACGCGGCGACCAACCTGGATCGGATCGGGACGTTCCGGTACTACCAGACGCTCGCCGAGTTCCGCAGCGCATCGGCCGGTGCGGCGCCGGCGCGCGTGCACGGCTACGTGGCGCCCGGCTCGATCGTGCGCGACGTCGGCGCGCGCGAGATCCGCTTCGCGGTGGTGAACGACCCGCCCCACAAGGGTGGCGCCGGGCGCGACGCGCTGCCCGTCGTGTACGGCTCGCTCGAGACGCCGGACATGTTCAACGAGGGCGCCGAGGTGGTGATCGAGGGACACCTCGACGCCGGCTCCGTGTTCGTGGCCGACAACGTGATGGCGAAGTGCCCGTCGAAGTTCGAAGCGAAGCGCACCGAGAAGGCGAGCTTCTGATCCGCGCCGCCTCCGCCCCTCACCCAACCCCTGGAGTGGCCCGTGTCGGACCTGGGACTCTACGCCCTGCGCCTCGCGCTGCTCGCGGCACTCGCGGGCGTCGCCGCCGGCGTCTTCGCCGGCCGCAGCGGCCGCGGCGACCTCGAGCAGGTGGCGCGCCGGGCCGTGTGGGTCACCTTCGCGTTCTCGGCGCTCGCGATCGGGGCGCTGGCGTGGTGTCTGGCGACCTTCGACTTCCAGCTGAAGTACGTCTCCGAGCACTGCGCCCGCGGCATGACGCTGCCGTACCGCCTCGCCGCGGTGTGGGGCGGCCAGGGCGGCTCGCTGCTGCTCTGGGTCTTCATCTCGCTGATCTACGCCTCGGCGGCGGCGTGGATCCACCGGCGCGGGCAGCGCCTGATGCCCTGGGTCTTCGCCGTCCTGCTGCTGAATGCCACGTTCTTCCTGGCGCTCATCAACTTCGAGGCGAATCCCTTCGAGAAGCTCCCGCCCGGCGAGGTGCTCTCCGACGGCGCGGGCCTGAACCCGCTGCTCCAGCACCCGCTGATGCTGATCCACCCGGTGATGCTCTACAGCGGCTTCACCGGCTTCTCGGTGCCCTTCGCCTTCGCCGCGGCGGCGCTGATCACCGGGCGGCTCGGCGACGCCTGGCTGCGCGCCACGCGGCGCTGGACGCTGGTGCCGTGGTTCTTCCTCTCGATCGGCATCCTGCTCGGCGGGCGCTGGGCGTACGAGGTGCTCGGCTGGGGCGGCTACTGGGCCTGGGACCCGGTCGAGAACGCCTCGTTCATGCCGTGGCTGCCGGCCACCGCCTACCTGCACTCGGTGATGATCCAGGAAAAGCGCGACATGCTGAAGATCTGGAACCTGGTGCTGGTCGGCCTGACCTACGCGCTCTGCCTGTTCGGCACCTTCCTGACGCGCAGCGGCGTGATCTCGTCGGTGCACTCGTTCACCAACTCGGGCTGGTTCGGCTACGTGTTCCTCGCCTACGTCGCGGTCGCGATCAGCGCCTACTACGCGCTGCTCTTCGCGCGGCGCGGGCGCCTGCGCAGCACCAACCGCCTGGAGTCGGTGGTGTCGCGCGAGGCGAGCTTCGTGCTCAACAACTGGGTGTTCATGGGCATCCTGGCGGTGGTGTTCTGGGGCACGCTGTTCCCGGTGCTCTCGGAGGCGGCGCGCGGCGTCAAGATCGCCGTCGGCCCCCGCTTCTTCAACACCATGGCGGCACCGCTCGCGGCGCTGCTGCTCTTCCTCACCGGGGTCGGTCCGCTCGTGGCGTGGCGCCGCGCCTCTCCCGCCAGCCTGCGCCGGCAGTTCGCGCTCCCCGCCGCTTCCGGCGCCGCGGCAGCCGTGGCGGCGAGCGCCGCGCTCGGGCGCTCGCTCTCGCTGTATCCGCTCGTGTTCTGGTCGCTCGGCGCCTTCGTCGTGGCGACCATCGCGCAGGAGTACTGGCGCGCCGTGCGGGCGCGCATGCGCAGCGCGGGCGAGTCGCCGCTCGGCGCGCTCGCGACGCTGCTGCGCAAGAACCAGCGCCGCTACGGCGGCTACGTCGTCCACCTCGGCGTGGTCTTCATCTTGATCGGCATCTCGGGCGCCGCCTTCAACGACGAGCGGCTCGAGAACGTGAAGCCGGGCCAGAAGATCCGCGTCGACGACTACTCGCTCGAATATCTGACCGCGAAGCCGATCCCGCAGCAACACTACGGCGGGGCGGTGGCGCGGCTGGCGCTGTATCGCGACGGCGAGCCGGTCGCGGTGATGGCGCCGGAGCGCCGCATGTACTGGCTCGAGCAGCAACCGGCCTCGATCCCGTCGATCCGCTCGACGCTGCGCGAGGACCTCTACGTCATCCTGACCGCGCTCGAGGCGGACGGCTCCGCCACGCTCAAGATCCACCGCAATCCGCTGGTGAACTGGATCTGGATCGGCGGCTACACCTTCATCTTCGGCGCGCTGCTCGTGCTGTGGCCGCACCCGGAGCGCAAGCCGCGGCAGGCGGCACGCAGCGAGGCGAAGCCGAGCGCAGTTCATCAGGCGCGATCGGAGCCGACGGCTTGAACCGCGCCAGGCGCGGCGCCGCCGTCCTCGCGGGCGCGCTGCTGATCGCGGCCGCGGCCGGCGCGCAGCACGACGTGCCGGTGCCGCGCGACATCCCCGACGTGCCGGCGGGGCCGGCGACGCTGCGCGGACAGGTGACACACGCCGAGGACCCGGCGCGCGCGGCGGGCGTCGAGGTGATGCTGTACGCGCTGCCGGCCGGCGCCTCGCCGGGGCTGCGCCGCGCGACCAGCGACGCCGAGGGCCGCTTCGCCTTCGAGCACATCTCGAACGACCCGCAGGTCTCCTATCTGATCGGCGCGCGCTACGCCGGAATCCCGTTCCCCGGCACGCGCGTCGCGTTCGCGAGCGGCGAGACCGAGAAGCGCGTCGCGATCCACATCGGCGAGGCCACCGAGAACCCGAGCGCCGTCTCGGTCGCCGAGTCGCAGCTCCGCCTGGCCTGGCAGGGCGCGCGCATCGGCGTCGACGAGGTCCACAAGCTCGAGAACCGCGGACCGCGCACGCTCTACGTCCCGGCCGCGCGGCGCGGCAGCGCGCGACCTGCCTTCCAGACGCGCTTGCCCGCCGGCAGCGAGGGCTTCGACATCCCGCTCGGGATCGCGCCCGAGGGCCTGATCCACGAAGGCGACGACGTCCGCTTCTTCGGCCCGCTCTATCCGAGCGGCTGGCCGGACGCCTTCGGCCAGGATCAGGGGCTCTCGTTCCACTACACGCTGCCTGCGTCGTCGAAGTCCGAGGGTGGGGGCAAGAGCCATCCCGTCGAGATCCGCAAGGTGTTCCCGGCCGGGGCGAAGCGCGTCGTCGTGGTGGCGCCGGCCGGCGGACCGGCGCTGCGCGTCGCGGGCGCGCACGAGGAGAAGACACCCGCCGCCGAGGGCGCGGCGGCCGCGGAGCGCCGCTTCGTCGTCGACGGCGTCGCGCCGGGCGCAGCGCTGGTGATCTCGCTCGAGCTGCCACCGACGCGGACCGATCCCGCCGCGCTCGCGCTCGACGAGACGCGCATCTTCCTGGAGCTCGACGACGCCGCGCTGCAGGTGCGCGAGGAGCATCACTTCAAGGTGAGCGGCGAGACGCCGATCGTGGCGCCGGCCGCCCAAGCGCTGCTCGCGATCCCGCTGCCCAACGGCGCCGCCGACCTGCGCTTCGACCGCGACGCCTTCGCCTGGGGCTTGCAGGCGGACGGCCACGGCGGCGTCGAGCTGACGGGTCCGCTCCCGCCCGGCGAGAACGACCTCGAGCTCGCCTATCACCTGCCGCTCTCCCAGCCGGGCGGGGAGATCGCGTTCGAGCGCCGCTTCGGCCGCGCGCTCCCGCTGCTGAGCGTCTACGTCGCCGACACCGGGCTGCGCGCCGACTCCGAGCGCCTGCACCGGCGCCGGCCGGTGCTGACCAGCGACCGCACCTACCTGCACCTCGAGGCGTTCGAGGTCGAGCCCGGCGAGACCATCCGGGTCGACCTGTCGCCGCTGCGCGCCGCGGCCGCGCCGCCGCGCGGCGTGCTGTTGGGGCTGGTGGCGCTGGCGGTGGCAGGGGTCGCCGCGTTTCTGGTCGCGCCGCTGCGCGGCTCGGGCGCGGCGCCGGCCGTCGAGGCCGAGGACTCGGCGTGGCACGAACGCGATGCGGTGTATGCCGCGCTCGGCGATCTCGAGCACGACCACGAGACCGCCAAGGTCTCCGACGAGGACTACGCCGCGATGCGCCGGGAGCTGCGCGCGCGGGCGGCCGCGCTGATCCGCGAGGAGCGCGCCGCGGGTGCCGCGCGGCCGGCCGGCGAGCTCGCGCACGCCGGGGCCGCGGAGCCCCCGCCGCGCTTCTGCGCGAGCTGCGGCGCCGACGTGCGGCCCGCGGACCGCTTCTGCGCGCAGTGCGGCGCCTCGCTGGCCGCGCGGGAGCGCGAGGCGAGCGGATGAGCTCGATCCGGGTGGAGGCGCGAGGACTCGAGAAGCGCTTCGGCCCGCTCGTCGCGCTCGCCGGCGTCGACCTCGAGGTCCCGGCGGCGTCGGTGCTCGCGATCGTCGGGCCGAACGGCGCGGGCAAGACCACGCTGCTGCGCATCCTGGCCGGCTTGGCGCGTCCCAGCGCCGGCAGCGTTCGGGTCGGCGACCAGCGCCGAGATCGCCGCGCCGCGCGCGGCGTGGTCGGCTACATCGGCCATGCGACGTTCCTGTATCCAGCCCTCAGCGCGCGCGAGAACCTGCTCTTCGCAGCGCGTCTCTACGGCGTCGCGGATCCGGCCGGCCGCGCGCGCGTGCTGCTCGCCGAGCAGGGCCTCGACGCGGTGGCCGAGCGGCCCGCCGGCTCGTTCTCGCGCGGGCTCGCGCAGCGGCTCGCCATCGCGCGCGGTCTGGTACACGACCCCGAGGTCGTGCTGCTCGACGAGCCCTTCACCGGCCTCGACCCGGGCTCGGCGCTCCAGCTCGCGCGGCGCATCCAGCGCCTGCGCGCCGACGGGCGCGCGATCGTTCTCGTGACGCACGATCTCGCGCAGGCGGCGGCCCTCGCCGACCGCGCCGTCGTGCTGCTGCGCGGCCGCGTGGTGCACGCGAGCGAGCGCGCCAGCGCCGCCGAGCTCGAGAGCGCCTGGCGCGCGCATCTTGGCGGCGCATGAGCGTCGTCGCCGCGATCCTCTGGAAGGACCTCGTGACCGAGTGGCGCAGCCGCGACCGCGCGGTGGCGATGGCCGTGTTCGCCCTGCTGGTCGTGATCGTGCTGCACTTCGCGCTGCCGGCGGGCCGCGCCGACGAGCTGCGCCGCCTCGCACCGGGGCTGCTCTGGATCACCTACCTGTTCGCGGCGATCCTCGGCTTGAACCGCGCGTTCGCGCTCGAGCTCGAGAACGAGGCGCTCTCGGGGCTGGCGCTCGCGCCGGCCGACCGCGGCTTCGTGTTCCTCGGCAAGGCCGCGGCGAACTTCGTCATCCTGGGCGCCGTGCAGGCCGTGGCCGGCGTGTTCTTCGGGCTCGCCTTCGGCGTCGACCTGCTCGCGGTGGCGGCGCCGCTCGCCGCCGTGATCGCCCTCGGCTCGCTCGGGATCTGCTCGGTGGGGACGCTCTTCTCGGCGGTGTCGGTGCGCACGCGCTACCGCGAGGTGATGCTGCCGCTGCTGCTGCTGCCGCTGCTGGTGCCGGTGCTGATCGGCGCCGTCGAGGCGAGCGCCGGGCTCGTCGAGAGCGGCGTCCTGCGCTGGCGCCCGCTGCAGCTGTTGATCGTGACCGATGCGGTGTTTCTGATAGTCTCGTTCCTCGGCTTCGAGTTCGTGCTCGACGAGTAGCAACGCCACGAGCGGGAAGGCGATGGGCGCCCTGCAGGCATCGACGATCGAGCGCGCCGCAGTCCGCGGGCGCCTGCCGAGCGGCATCGCGCTCGGATTGCTGACCGCCGCGTGGCTGGTCGCAGTCGCGCGCGCCCCGCTCGACTCCGTGCAGGGCGTGCTCCAGAAGATCCTCTACGTGCACCCGCCGTTGGCCTTTGCGGCCTACCTCGGCTTCGGCCTGGCCGCGCTCGGCGGCGCGCTCTTCCTGTGGCGCGGCGACGAGGCCTACGACCGGCTGGCGCGCTCGGCTGCCGAGGTAGGCGTGCTGTTCTGCACGCTGGTCGTCGTGACCGGACCGATCTGGGCGCGCGGGACCTGGGGCCGCTGGTGGTCGTGGGACCCGCGGCTGACGGTGACCCTGCTGCTCTGGTTCGTGTACCTCGCCTACCTGCTGCTGCGCGCCTTCACCGAGGGCAGCGAGCGCTCGGCCCGCTTCGCGGCGGTCTACGGCATCGCGGGCCTCGCCGTGATCCCGCTCAACTACTACGCGATCGACCTCGCCGGCGGGCGCTCGATGCACCCGCAGAACCTCGAGTCCGGGAGCCTGGGGCCCGGGATGGGCTGGCCCTTCCTGCTCGGGGTCGGGGTCGCGCTGCTGGCCTTCGCTCACCTGCTCGCGAGGCGCATCGAGGTCGAGAGCCTGCGCGCACGGCTGGCTGAGAGACTTGCTCGCGCCCCGAGGGGCCCCGAGAGCAGCGATCCGGAAGGGGGCCCGTGGGCTACGTGATCGCCGCGTATGCGGTCTCGATCGGAGCCGTGGCGGCCTACCTCGTGCACCTCGTGCGCGAGCGGCAGCGACTGGCTCGCGAGATCGCTGGAAGGCCCTGGCGAGGGGACTCGACCCCGGGATCCGGAACGTGACGGGAACCTGTCCAAGGCCGCGTCCGGGATTCAAATTTCGGTTGACTTTCGAGCCTCGGCTGAGTACAAGTGCTCAGCACGCAAGTCACGGCCATCGTTGCTGATTCCAGATACGAGGAACCTGCTTGCACCCCCTCCCCCTGCTGGACAGGTGCGCGCGTTCCGCGGCGACCGTTCGACGCTATGAGCAAAACTGCAGTCGGCGCTCGCGGGCGAGTAGCACCGTTCCCATTAGAGTACGCGCAGTGGCCCGGGCGCCGGCCGGAGCGGTCGGCTGCGAACGGCAGCCGAGCCGCAGCGGCGTCCGCAGGTCACTGCACTTGCGGTGGATCGGGCAACGAGGGACGCATTGGCATGCGTGCTGCTAGATGAGAGTCGCCCGGGCAGGGTCCGAGCGACCGGGACGCCAGTATCAACCCCCCAACTCCCCCCAAACCCGTTGGGCCACGGGAGGCGATCCGAGGTCAGATGGCCAGCATGAAGCGCGGAGTCGGCTACTGCGAGAACACCGATTGTGAGGACTACGCCAAGGGCGTGTTCCTCCTGAATCATGGTGACACCTTCTACTGCCCGCGGTGCCGCCAGCTCGGCAAGGTCGAAAAGGAGCGCGGCTTCTACACGGGCAACTCGGACGTCTTCAAGGAGGTCCGGGTCGAGTACAACTACGATCCGATCAACGGCGTCTACCGCGAGATCGGGATCGTGCGCGACGAGAGCCTGTGGGGCCGCAACAACGTCTACACGCTGCAGTCCCCGCTGATCAAGACCGAGAAGCGCGCGCTCAAGGTGGCGGAAGCCATCCTCGCCAACCTGAACCGCTACCGCGGCCTCTTGAACGGCGACGAGATCCCGCGCACCACCGAGATCATCCTCTCGTTCGACGAGCCGTTCGAGGAGTTCTCGCGCAAGCTCTCGCAGCTCTCCAAGGAGTGGGAAGCGAGCGGGTTGCGCGAGAGCCGCCGCTAGCTCCGCTTCAGCTCGATTCCCGATTCCAGTCTCGAGCTGTTCCCGGGCCCGGTCGCGAGACCGGGCCCGGCTCATTTCGCCTGGTCGTCGCTCCAGCGCATGCGCAGGTCGATGCGCATGCCGGCCCACACCGCCGCGAGGCCCTGGCGCTCGCGTCGCTCGATTGGATCGGCCCGCCCCCGCAGCGCGTCCTCGAGCGGCGTGCGGAACCACGGGAAGATCGTGTCCGGCAGCGCCGCGGGATCGAACCACGCCAGCCGCGGCGCCTCGCGGCTCGGCCGCAAAGCGCCGCCCACGACACGGCACGCGAAGACGCGCGCGCGGTGGGCGCGGAAGCCCGTGCGCAGGTAGTCGCCGACCGTCCGCTCGATCGCGACCTCGAGGCCGGTCTCCTCGCGCACCTCGCGCCGCAGCGCATCCGGGTCGCCCTCGCCCGGCTCCACCTCGCCGCCGGGCAGCTCCCAGCCGCGCAGCTCGCGCCGCACGCAGAGCAGCACGCCGCGCTCCGAGAGCACCACCGCCTGCACCACGCGCACGCAGCCCGGGCCGCCGAGGCCGCGTGGCGCCAGGCCCTCGAACGCGGTCCGCGCGTAGGCCGGCAGCACGCCCGCGAGCCGCAGCAGCCGCCCGGCCACGCTACTCGACGATCTTGGAGAGGGGATACTCGACGATGCCGGTGGCACCGCCCTCGACGAGCTTCGGAAGCAGCTCGCGCACCAGCCGCTCGTGGATCACGGTGTTGACCGCGACCCAGCTCGCATCCGCCAGCGTCGAGATCGTCGGCGTGGCGAGCGCGGGGAGCTCGCGCAGCACCGCCTCGAGGCGCTTGCGCGGAACGTTCATCATCAGGCCGACGCGGTCGATCGCGGCGATCGCGCCCTTCAGCAGCAGCAGCAGGCGCTCCATCTTGCGCCGCTTCCAGGAGTCGGCGTGGGCCGCCTTGTTGGCGATGAAGCGCGGCGTGGTCGTGAGCACGGTGTCGATCACGCGCAGGTCGTTGGCGCGCAGGCTCGAGCCGGTCTCGGTGATGTCGACGATCGCGTCGGCCAGGATCGGCGGCTTGACCTCCGTGGCGCCCCACGAGAACTCGACCTCGGCCTTGACGCCGTGCTGCGCCAGATAGCGCTTGGTGAGCCCCACCCCCTCGGTCGCGATGCGCTTGCCGCGCAGGTCCCTGACGCTCTTGAACGGGGAGCCCTCCTTCACGGCGAGCACCCAGCGCACCGGCCGGTAGTTGGGCCACGGCGCGCGCAGGTCCGCGAGCTCCTTCACCTTGGCGTGGTTCTCGAGCACCCAGTCGAGACCGGTGATGCCGGCGTCCATGACGCCCTGCTCGACGTAGCGCGCCATCTCCTGGGCGCGGATCAGGATGCACTCGATCTCGGGATCGTCGATCGCCGGGTAGTAGGAGCGCGACGAGACGTCGACCTGATAGCCCGCGTGGGCGAACAGGCGGACGGTCGTGTCCTGCAGGCTGCCCTTGGGAAGACCGAGGCGCAGCACGCGGCCGCGGCGCGGCTTCACCGCCGATACACCTTCTCGGGGTCGAAGACCTGGACGCCTTCGTCGACCCAGCGCGCGCCGTCCCAGCGCCGGAAGAAGCAGTGACGCTTTCCCGTGTGGCAGGCCGCGCCGCCGACCTGCTCGACCTTGACCAGCACGGCGTCGCCGTCGCAGTCGACGTGCAGGCTCTTCACGATCTGTACGTTCCCGCTCTCTTCGCCCTTGTGCCAGAGGCCGCGGCTGCGGCTCCAGTAGACCACCTCACCTGTCTCGAGCGTCTTGCGCAGCGACTCTTCGTTCATGTGGGCGAGCATCAGGATCTCACCGGTGGCGTGATCCTGGGCGATCGCGGTGACGAGGCCTCCGCCCTTCGCGAAGTCGACGGCATCGAGAGGATCCATGGCGGCCGCGGAAGCTACCGGTCCCGCAGGGCCCCCGCCAGCCGCTCGCTGAGGCCGGGCAGCTCGTCGAACGCCGGACCGCGCGCGTAGCTGGCCTCGCGCGCGGCGGGCTCGACGCGGCGCTCGAGGATGCCGCGGCGCGCCAGCGCTTCGAGCGCGCTCGCGAAGGTGTCGCGGTTGCCGGCCTCGGCGTTCGCCACCTCGCCGAGCAGCTCGCTGCGCGCGAACGCCTCGCCGGCGCGGCGCGCGAGCTGTCGCGCGCTGCCCGGATGCGCGTCCTCGAGCACCGACGAGAAGGCGGCGGCGTAGGCCTCGATCATGCCGCGCGTCTGCATCGCCAGCCGCCCCAGGTAGGCCCGACCCTTCTCGGTGGCGCGCAGCCCGTGCTCCTGCCGCTCGATCACCTCGAGCCGCTCGAAGTAGTCGAGGAACGCGTCGAGCTGCGCGGCGAGGACCAGCGCGCGCTGCGTGAAGAGCTCGTGGTGGAACAGCTCGAGCCAGAAGCGCAGATCCTCGCGCAGCTCGTCGAGCGTGGCGCCGCGCAGCAGCCGGCGCGCCAGGAAGCTCGGTGCGGCGAGGAAGTGGAGGATCGAGTTGCGGTAGAGGTCGAGGACGCGGCGCTTGCCCTCCTCGTAGTACAGGATCTCGCCGCGCGGGTCCGCCTGCACCCGCACCAGGTCGCTGCGCAGCAGGAATGCGATCGACTCCTCGAAGTCGCCCTGATCGCGCGCCAGGGCCGGGGTGATGCGCGCGTCCTGCAGGCGCAGCAGGTCGACGATCTCCTGCATGCGCGCCGTGAGCTCGTGGCGCAGCATGCCGCGGCGCCGCTCGCCGAGGAAGGCGGCCGCCGCGACCGCGGTGGCGCTGGCGAACATGGCGGCGTTGATGCGTTCGACGAGGCGGTAGGCCAGGCCCTCGACGAAGTGCCGCCTGGCGGGGTCGCCGTCGCTCTCGGCGGCCAGCTCGCGGCGCCGCTCCCCGAGCGCCTCGGCCAACGAGATCGGCTCCCCGAAGCTGACGTGCGCGCTGCCCCACTTGCGCCGCAGCACCTTCCGCGCGCGCACCAGCCCCATCATGCTCTCGCTCTTCTTCTGCGCGCCCGCGAGCTCGCTCACCATGGCCCCCTCTTCGAGCAGCCGCTCGTAGGTGATCGCGATCGGCACGAAGAAGAGATCGCGGCGCGACGACGCCAGGAAGCCCTCGACGTCCCACGACAGCATGCCGAGCTTCGGCGCCAGCGTGCGCCCGGTGCGCGAGCGACCGCCCTCGATGAAGAACTCCTGGGTGAAGCCCTCGCGCACCAGGTAGGCGACGTAGGCGCGGAACACCTCCTTGTACAGCGGATCGGCGAAGGAGCGGCGCAGGAAGAACGCGCCGGCGCGCCGGAACAAGAAGCCGAAGGGTCCGAACCCCATGTTCTCGCGCGCCGCGATGTGCGGCGGCACCAGGTGATTGGCGTAGAACAGCCAGGAGAGCAGCAGGAAGTCGAAGTACGAGCGGTGACTCGGCACCAGCACGATCGGGTTGCGCTTGGCGTAGTCGGCGACCTTCTCGAGCCCGCTGGTCTCGATCGAGGTGAAGACGCGGCGGAACACGGCGGTGGCGGCGACGCTGAGCAGCGCCAGGAACGTGGAGTTCATGTGCGCGGCGATCTCGCGGAACATCTTCTCGGCGGCCGCGCGCTCCGCCTCGGGCGAGTGCCCGAGCTCGCGCGCGCGCGACGCGATGAACGCCGCGAGCCGCGCGTCCCCGAGCACGCTCTCCTGGACGCGGTGCAACGGCCGCAGCGTCGGGCCCTCGACGACCTTCTCCTCGCGGTACAGGAAGACCAGCAGCGAGCGCCGCACCTTGCGGACCAGCGCCTCCTGTCCCTCGGCGCGCCGCTCGGCGACGAAGGCGCCGAGATCGATCGGCTCCCCGACCTTCACCGCGAGGTTGTGGTAGTTGGTGAGGAACGAGGTGACCTTGGCGAAGTCGCTGGGCCGCGTCGGCGCGCCGTAGGCGAGATTCAGGAAGCGGCGCTCGTTGCGCGGTCCCTTGCGCCAGAACAGCGCGAGCGGAACGATCGCGACCGGCCGGCCGTCGCTCCACACCGCATCCACGGCCTCGGCGAGCAGGTCGAGGTCGGAGCGCTCCGCCGTCGCCACGTGGCGGCGGCCGCGTAGCCACGAGCGCAGCCGCTCGGTGCGCAGGAACACGAACAGCGAGGAGTCGCGGCGCACCAGCGCGCGCACCTCCTCGCGCGCCGCGGCGGCGCGCGCCGCCGAGCGCTGGATGCGCCAGGCGCGCCATCGCGCGCGCAGCGCCTGCCAGAGCGGCTGGTAGTAGTCGAAGTGGATGCCGTTCGCGAAGGCCGAAAGGCGCAGCTCGTGGCGCAGGAACAGCGCGTTGAACAGGAAGTAGTCGAGCCGGCTCGCGTAGCGCATCACGTAGATCACCGAGCCGGTGGCCTCGAGCGCGCGCAGCCGCGCAACGGTGTCGGGCTCCAGGGTGATCTCGCGGAGGAAGCGGCGTTCGAACCAGCGGAAGAAGAGGTTGAAACGCGGCGCCATCGCCGACAGCGGATCGCGAAGATCGGCCTCGTCGCGCATGGCTGCCAGCATAGGTCAGGTCACGCGGGCGCGCGAAGCCGCCTCGATGAAGTCCGCGTCACGCGAGGATCTGATCGAGCTGGCGCGCGATCTCCTCGGGCGTCCACGGCGCGTCCTTCTTGGTGACGCCCGCGGTGCGCACCATCCGCATCTCGGAGATCTGCCCGCCGCCCACGAAGAAGATCTTCTGGGTGACGTCCTTGGCGAGGTCGCTGGCCAGGAACACGATCAGCGGCGCGATGTGCCTGGGGTGCATGCGCTCCTTGAACGCCTCGTTCTGGGCGAGCGGCAGGTCCTCGGTCATGCGCGTGATGGCGACCGGCGCGATCGCGTTCGCGCGCACCGCGAACTTCTTGCCCTCCAGCGCCAGGCAGCGCGTGAAGCCCGCGATACCGGCCTTCGCCGCGCCGTAGTTGGTCTGCCCGAAGTTCCCCTCGAGGCCCGAGGTCGAGGAGGTGTTGATGATCGAGCCGCCCTGGCCGCGCTCGCGCATGTGGTTGAAGACCGGCCGCGTCACGCAGTAGACGCCCTTCAGGTGGACCGCCACCACGGCGTCCCACTCGGCCTCTTCCATCTTGGCGAGCGTCTTGTCGCGCAGGATGCCGGCGTTGTTCACGAGCACGTCGACCTGGCCGAATGCGTCGAGCGCGCTCGCGAGGATGCCCTGCCCGCCCGCGACCGTGGCGACCGAGTCGTAGTTGGCGACGGCCGTGCCGCCCGCCTTGCGGATCTCCTCGACCACCGCGTCGGCCATGCCGTGACCGGCGCCGGAGCCGTCGCGCATCCCGCCGAGGTCGTTGACCACGACCGCGGCGCCGGCGGCGGCCAGCGCGAGCGCGTGCTCGCGTCCGATCCCACCCCCGGATCCCGTCACGATCGCCACCTTGCCGCTCAAGAGCGCCATGCGTTCGTCTCCTTGCCTCGGATGGGGAGCAGGCTACCGAGCGAATCCCGCCACCTCAAGCAACGACGTGCGTCAGGCAAGAGGGTTGTTGGGGGCAGAGGGCGGGTGGAATCGAGGGGCGGGTAAGCAGTACCAGGGTAGGGACGGCGAGCCAGCTAGGGCGGGCACGTGGCTGAAGACCGCGGCCGTCAGCTTCAGCGGCTTGGCGGCATGCCGCGCTACTCGTAGCCTCGCTTCCACCCGAGGACCGTTGCAGCCACACAGAACACGAGACCCGCGACGCCAAAGGTAACGAGATGTTGTGAATCGGAGCCTGCGTCAAGAGCGGTGACGAACGAGGCAACGGACAGTCCGACGAGGATCGAAGAGGGCCGTGAGCCATTCGGGGCGATGTGAACCATCGGGGTTGCTCCAGCCCCCAGGAAGATCATCGTCGAGCGTGATGAGAGTGCCGATGAGCGGCCAGCCGACAAAAGCAGCAAGAGCCGCCCAGCCCCAGGGCAGGCCTGCGAGGTAGTGAAGGGCCAACGTCGCAGACGATGCGACGAGCGGGTAGAGAAGGCGTCGCTTCATGCCGCCCAACCGGTTCTTGAGACCTCGCCCCCGGCCGGAGGTCGTAGGACAGCCGAGTCTGGCGGGAATTCTAGCGCCGCGGAGCCCTGCACTGATGCGATCCCGAGGCTCACGCCGCGGTCGGCAGCTCTAACGTGACTGCAGGGTGGCGCAGCCGATCCAGACCCGGTGCGATAAGCGACCGCACCGGACGCCTGCTCAGTTCCCCGTGGCCCTCGAGGCGCCAGGAATCTCGGCAGGATCGACGAGCCCGACTCGTCGCCATCCGACTCGGAGAAGCCATGACTTGGGCGCCGCCACGGCGGGCGGGTCATGGGCGCGCGGCAGCTCCCTCCGCCATCCGTCGAACCAGCGACCGGAGGAGGCCGGATCGACGCCTCGCGGGCTCGGATCCGGTCTCCCGCCGAGCTTCGAGATGTGCCTGCGTGCGTTGAGCAATACGTAGGCGATGGCGCGGCGCACCTCGGTCGGGGTTCTCAGCACGCGCATGTGGTACCGATCTACCAGCACGGCACCTCGACGCCCGAAGGTGCGATTCACAGCTCTTGCCAGACGCGAGCCAAGAGCCTTCATACCGCACCCCAGCGCCGGCGCTCCGTCTGCCTCGACGATCAGGTGCGCGTGATCGGCTTGCAGCGAATAGTGCACGAGTCGGAACCCGCCTCGCTCACATGCTCTTGCGAAACTCGCCTCGACTTCGCGAACGAGGCCGACCCTTCGCAAGGACGGCGTTCCGGGCACGACCCTGAGCGTCACATGACACGGATGACGAGCGAGAAGGGGACCGCGTTTGCCATGAGCGATTCGAGCACTCGGAAACCGCTTGCGACCCGCGCCCGGTCGCCTGCCGCCGTGTGTGCAAGGTGTGAGGAGAGGAAGTTCAGCTTGCCTGGCTCGACTCATTTCAGTGTTGATTATGGCGATGTTTTCTTTGAATGTCAACGTGAACGTTCATCAACGCGAACAGTGCGGATCGCGTGATGATCTCTCTTTTCTCAGCTCAACGCTTGACCCGTTCCAGAGTCTTAACTTGCACACAGCTCCTCGTGGTTCCGATTGCCAGGGCTAACCGGGTTAAGCGTTTGATTCTCCGCGCGATTCGCCTTGACCAACCGTCGGCCTCGCCGCATTCTGGTCGACGAACTTAAAACCCAGTAATGGTGGAGGACATTCCGATGACGGCCCGCGAAGAGTGGATGCGATGTCGCACGCTATCGCGCCGCGCGTTCCGCGCGACCGGCGGATGCTTCTGGAATCTGGACCCCGATTCGGATGGCTACTCGCTCCGCATCCCAAACGGAACGATCTACAAGATCGCAATCGATGGCCCCACGAGCAGCCGTTTTGCGGAGGGCCAGTGCCGCGATGGATCCTTCGTCCTGTTCGAAGGCACCGAGCACTGCTCTCATCCAACTGCGAATGCGGCTGTGCATGCGGCCCGCAAGTCCTTCGCAAAGGCGTCCAACGGCCCACGAGCTGGAGCTGCGCGCGGAGGAGCTACTCGAGAAGAATCCTAAAATACTCGAGTTCGCTCGTCTGCAGGCCGCCAGCGCGGCAGCGCCTTTCTTCACCCCCAACCGCCTGATCCGACCGCACCGCTCAAGCGAAGAGCAGCGTGCGCAGCGTCGCGTGGCGGCGGAAGCCGAGCTTCGCGTAGAGGCCGAGCGCGGCGGTGTTGCCGGCGACGACCGAGAGCTGGACGTGGTCGGTTCCCGAGCGGAAGGCCTCGCGGCAGAGCGCGGAGACGCCGGCCAGGGCGAGGCCGCGGCGGCGCGCCTCGGGCCAGGTGTAGACGCCCTGCAGCAGCCAGCCCTCGGCAAGTCGCACGTCGGCGTAGCCGACCCACGCGACGCCTCCTCCCGACTCGGCGACGAGCGCGCGCGGCAGGCGCGCGCCAACCCAGCGCCGGAAGCCGCGCGGGTCGCCGAGGAACGGATCCGGCCTGCCCTCCTCGCGCAGGCTGGCGCGCGCCGCCTCGACGAGCGGCTCGAGATCGGCCGCCGTCGCCGGGCGCACGCGCACGCCCGCGGGCGGGTGCTCGAGGCGGGCCGGCACGCGCTCGAGCACCAACGACTCCTCGTTGCGGTCGACGAGCGCGCGGCGCCCGCGCTGGGCGAGCCTCGCCCAGAGCGGGGCCACGCAGCGCGCGGAGCTGCGCACCAGGCCGGCGCCGAGGTCCGCGAGCGGCCCGAGCAGCGCGTCGAGGACGTCGTCCTCGAGCCCGGCCTCCAGCACCACCGTCGGCCGCAGCGACGCGATGCCGACCAGCCGCTCGCCGCGCCACGCGCCCAGCACCTCGGCCTCGACCTCGGCCGGCGCGGGCACCCCGATCTGCCGCACCAGATCCATCAAGAACAGGTCGTCGCGGGCGTGCGCGCGCAGCCGCTCGAGGGCGAGCTCGCAATCGCGCCGCCGCAGCGCGCGCACCCGCGGCGGACGGGTTCGCGGGTCGGGAGCGGTCGCCACGCGCAGCCTCCCCCTTTCGCTTCGAGCGGCTAGCCGCTGATCACTGCCAGCACCGCCCCCTCTTCGATGCTGTCGCCCTCGCGCACGCGGATCTCGGCGATGCGGCCGGCGCACGGCGCCTCGACCGGGATCTCCATCTTCATCGACTCGAGGATGAGGATCGTCTCACCCTCGGCGACCTGGTCGCCGACCGCCTTCTCGATCTTCCAGACGTTGCCCGTGATCTGCGCCTCGACCTGGGTCGCCATGCCGCCCCCGTTCACCCGGAACCGGGGCTCTAGCACGGTCGCCGACGGGAAGGCAACCGGGCCCGCCCTCCCTTATCCTGCGCCGCCATGCTCGAGACCCTGACCCGCGGCTTCAGCGCCGCCCGCGAGCGACTGCAGGGCGTCCGGGAGCTCTCCGACGAGAACCTCGGCGACGCCCTGCGCGAGGTGCGCAGCTCGCTGCTCGAGGCCGACGTCGACCTCGCGGTCGTGAAGGGATTCCTCGACCGCGTCAGGGAGCGCGCGCTCGGCGAGAAGGTGCGCACCAAGGTGCGCGACAAGGCCGGGCGGCTGCTGCGCGTGACCCCGGGCCAGCACTTCGTGGCGATCTGCCAGGACGAGCTGGTGAAGCTGATGGGGCCGGTCGATACGAAGCTCGCGCGCGACAAGCGCGGCGCGGTGTCGGTGATGCTGCTCGGGCTGCAGGGCGTCGGCAAGACCACCGTGGCCGCCAAGCTCGCGCGCCACCTCAGCCGCCAGGGGCGCAAGCCGCTGCTGGTCGCCGCCGACGTGCAGCGGCCGGCCGCCGTGCTGCAGCTCCAGCAGCTCGGCGAACGCATCGAGGTGCCGGTCCACGTCGGTGCTGCCGGCGAAGCGGCGCCGGCGATCTGCGCCGCGGCGGCCGAGCGAGCGCGCCGCCAGGGCTTCGACGCGATCGTCTACGACACGGCGGGCCGCCTCGCGATCGACGAGGAGCTGATGCAGGAGCTCGCGCAGGTGCGCGAGCAGGCGGCGCCGGCCAACGCGCTGCTGGTGTGCGACGCGCTGATGGGGCGCGACGCCGTGCACGTCGCCCAGAGCTTCGCCGGGCGGCTCCCGCTCGACGGCCTGGTCCTGACCAAGCTCGACGGCGACGCGCGGGGCGGCGCCGCGCTCGCGGTCAAGGCGGTCACCGGGGTCCCGATCAAGTTCCTCGGCACCGGCGAGTCGCTCGACCGCCTCGAGCCCTTCCGCCCCGAGGGCCTCGCGTCGCGCATCCTGGGCATGGGCGACATCGTCGGCCTGGTCGAGGACTTCGAGCAGGTTGCGGACGCCCGGCAGGCCGAGGAGGACGCGGAGCGCATCCTGCGCGGGCGCTTCGGCATGGACGACCTGCTGACACAGCTCCGCGTCATCCAGAAGATGGGCCCGCTGCGCGACGTGATGGCGAAGATGCCGGGCTTCGGCAAGCTGGCCGAGCAGGTCGACGAGCGCGAGCTCGGCAAGGTCGAGGCGATGATCCAGTCGATGACGCCGAGCGAGCGCAGCGAGCCCGACGTCATCGAGCGCAGCCGCGCCTCGCGCATCGCCCGCGGCAGCGGGCGCCAGCAGAGCGAGGTGCTCGACCTCGTCAAGCGCTTCGGCCAGATGCGCGAGCTGATGGCTGCGCTCGGCGGCGGCGGCGGCCTGCTCTCGCGCGTGCCGGGGCTCGGGCGCCTCGCGGGCGCGGGCGGCGTCGATCCCTCGCTGCTCGGGGGCCTCGGCGCGCCGACCGGCCGCCGCTTCGACGCGGGCGCGCTGGCGCGCAAGCGCCAGCAGGCCAAGAAGAAGCGCAAGCAGCAGAAGAAGGACCGGAAGAAGAGCAGGAGGCGCTAGCGGATGACCTCGCTCGGCCTCGCCTCGCTGCCGGCGGGCGTTGCCTTCGGCGCCGGCCACTCTCTAGAATGGCGCGCGCCGGCGGCCTCGGGCCCGACCCCCCTGTCCGATTCCGTCGCGGTGGTTTCGACGCGCTTCTCAGGACCGCGTTCCGCGCTGCCGATGTAGGGGTCGCGATGCGCACTGCTCTCGCCATCGCCGTGGCCGTCGCCGCCTGGTCGGCCGGCGCGCTCGCGCCGTGCGCTGCGCGTGCGGCCGACGACGACGCCGCGAACAGGGCGACCCCGCAGTCGAGCGCCGCCCCGGAGTCGAGCCCGACTCCGCAGCCGAACCCGGGCCCGCAGGCGAATCCGGCCCCGCCCCGCCCGGCCCTCACGCCCGAGCAACGGGCCGCGCTGGAGGCGAAGCGGGCCGCGGCCGCCGAGGCGGCGGAGCGCGCGCACCTCGATCAGATCTTCCCACGCCCCGCCGCGATCGGGCCGCGCATCCGGCTCTGGACCCGGGTCTACAGCGAGGTCGAGACCTCCGGGGGTCTGATCCACGACTCCGAGTACCTGGACCTGGTCTACGAAGTGATCCGCTGGCCGAAGGAGACCCCGGAGCGCGAGGCGAGCCAGCGCGTCGACGCGGCGAAGAAGAAGTACCACGACGTCCTGCTGCGACTCGCCGCCGGCCCCCGCAGCAGCCTCGCGCCCGAGGAGCGCCGCGTGCTCGCGCTCTTCCCGCCCGGCGTCTCGGCGCGCACGCTGCGCGCCGCGGCCGATCGCATCCGCTTCCAACGCGGTCAGGCCGACAAGTTCCGCGACGGCCTGGTGCGCTCGGGGCGCTGGGAGGACCACATCCGCCGCGTGTTCCGCGAGCGCGGGCTGCCGCCCGAGCTGGCCGCGCTGCCGCACGTCGAGTCGTCGTTCAATCCGCTGGCCTTCTCGCACGCCGGTGCGGCTGGGCTGTGGCAGTTCATGCCCAGGACGGGGCGGCGCTTCCTGCGCATCGATCGCTACGTCGACGAGCGCTTCGACCCGATGCGCTCGAGCGAGGCCGCCGCCAGCTTTCTGCGCGAGAGCTACGAGATGACCAAGACCTGGCCGCTCGCCCTCACCGGCTGGAACCACGGCCCGGGTGGGGTGGTGCGCGCCGTGCGCCAGCTCGGCACGCGCGACATCGACGTGATCATCGACCGCTACCAGAGCGACAGCTTCGGCTTCGCCTCGCGCAACTTCTACTGCGAGTTCATCGCCGCCCTCGACGTCGATCGCCACGCCGAGCGCTACTTCGGCAAGCTCGACCGCGATCGGGCGCCCGAGACCGAGGTGGTGACGATGCCGCACTACTACAGCGCGAAGTCGCTGGCGTCGGCGTTCGGCGTCGACGTCGACCTGCTGCGCGAGCTGAACCTCGGGCTCCGCGAGCCGGTCTGGAACGGGCAGCAGCTGGTGCCGCAGGGCTACGCCTTCCGCTTCCCCCGCGCGGCGAGCCGCCCGGCGGCGGCCCAGGTGCTGGCGTCCGTCCCGCCCGCGGAGCACCGCTCCGCGCCGCGCCAGGACGCACGCTACAAGGTGCAGCGCGGCGACACGCTGGCGAAGATCGCCGAGCGTTTCGGGGTGACGCCGAGCGCGCTCGCGAAGGCCAACCACATCCGCAGCGACCGCGGCCTGCACGCCGGTCAACGCCTGCGCGTGCCGGGAGCGGAGGGCGGCGAGCCGGCGGTCGCCGCCACGTCGCAGCGTGCGTCGGCGCCGGCCTGGTCGGCGAAGGGCAGCAAGTCGAGCCACGCCGCGAGCAAGAAGGCTGCCCGGGCCGGCAAGAGCCACAAGGTGCGGCGCGGCGAGACGCTCTCCTCGATCGCCAAGCGCCACGGCATCCCGCTCGAGCGGCTCGCCGCAGCCAACAACATCTCGCCCAAGCAGCGCATCCGCGCCGGTCAGGTGCTCCGCGTCCCCGCGCCGGGTGGCTGAGCGAATGGGGACGCTCTTGACTTCCCGGCTCGGCCCTTGGTGAGGCAAGGCGACTCGACGCCGGGAAGTCAAGAACGTCCCCGATGGCGCTCACGCCTGGAAGATCGCCTCGTCCGGAAGCCGGATCGCGGTGAGCGGGCCGCCGTAGCCGGCACCGGTGTCGATCCCGATGCTGTAGGGCGGATTCCAGCGCACCTGGAAGTCGGGCCGCGGCGTGTGCCCGTAGATGATGGTGATGCCGAGCTCGTGCGGCAGGTCGGCCGTCGAGCGGTCCCACAGCAGCTCCTCCGGCCGCGCCCGGCGGAGCACCCAGCCGGGATCGCTCGCCCTCGCAAGAGCGCGCCCGAGGCCCGCGTGCACGAACACGTAGTCGCCCTCGGCGTAGTGCAGGCGCAGCGACTTGTAGAAGACCTCGTGGTCGGCGGGCAGCCGGAACGGGGCGCCGGCGGGCTCGCGGTCGAACCAGTCGTAGGAGACGAGGGTCTCGGCGCCGCCGTTGATCAGGAAGACGTCACCGCCGAAATACGGTGCGCCCTTCCAGCCGAGGAAGTCGAGGAACATCGACTCGTGGTTGCCCATCAGGAACACGCACGGGCGCTCGCTGGCGAGGCGGATCAGCAGGTCGACGACGCCGCGCGAGTCGGGTCCGCGGTCGACGTAGTCGCCGAGGAAGACCAGCCGGTCGTCGGGCTGCAGCGGCAGCAGCTCGAGCAGGCGCTCGAGCCGGTCGAGGCGGCCGTGGATGTCGCCTACGGCGTAGAGCATGGAGCTCTGGCGCTGCGCGCGGCGAGCTGCCCGCACGCCGCATCGATGTCGCCGCCGCGCGGGCGGCGGACCGTGACGGTGAGACCGTCGCGGACCGCCTCTGCAGCGAAGCGCTCGACGACCTCGGGCGCCGAAGGCCGCTCCGCGGAGTCCGGGTGCGCGTTCATCGGGATCAGGTTCAGCTTCGCGGGCAGGCCACGCAGCAGGCGCGCGAGGCGCCGGGCGTCGTCGAGCGAGTCGTTCACACCCGCCATCAGCGTGTACTCGAAGAAGACCGGGCGGCGCGGCGTCACCGTGGGCAGCGCGCGCAGCGTGCCGAGCAGCACCGCGAGCGGGAAGTGGCGGTTGAGCGGTACCAGGTGGTCGCGCAGCGCGTCGGTCGCGGCGTGGAGCGAGACCGCGAGGTTCACCGGCACCGCCTCGAGCAGCGCCCCGATGCGGGGGACGACGCCCGCGGTCGAGACCGTCACGCGCCGCGGGCCGAGCGCGAACCCCTTCGGGTGCAGCAGCACGCGCACCGACTCGACCACGGCGCGCAGGTTCAGCAGCGGCTCGCCCATCCCCATGTACACCACGTTGGTGATGCGCTCGCCGGGCGCGAGCGCTTCGCGCATGCGGCACACCTGGTCCAGGATCTCGGCCGCTCGGAGGTTGCGCTTGAAGCCGAGGGCCCCGGTCGCGCAGAACGAGCAGGCGAGCGGGCATCCCACCTGCGTCGAGATGCAGAGCGTCGTCCGCTCGCCTTCGGGGATCAGCACCGACTCGACGAGGGCGCCGTCCGCTGCGCGCAGCCGTCCCTTGCGCGTGCCGTCCGCCGAGCGCTCGAGGGCGTCCCACTCGAGGGCGCGCAGGCTCCAGGCGCGGGCGAGCCACGCGCGCAGCTCGCCCGACAGGTCGGTCATCGCCTGCGGGTCTTCGACCCCGCGGCCGTAGAGCCAGGCCGCCACCTGCTCCGCGCGATACGGCGCCACGCCCTGCTCTGCAAAGCGGGCGCGCAGCGCTTCGATCGAGTGGTCCTGGAGATGCGGGCGGGGATCGGGCATGCGGATCGGAGGACGCTACGAAACGGGCTCGCGGGGGTCAATTCGCCGGCGGTACGCCCAGAAGTGGAGCGCACGGCCCTCGGCGCGCCACGCGAGCTCGTAGGCGGTCGGCAGGCGCCCCGGCACCTCGGGCAGCCAGGGCTCCGGCGCGTAGGCGTTGGCGAGGCGCGGCTCGCCGGCGAGCGCGCGATCGATCTGCTCGGCGTACGCGCGGTCGTCGGTGGCGACGTGCAGCGTCCCGCCCGGCGCGAGCCGCTCGGCCAGCGCCGCGACGAGCCCGGGCTGCAGCAGCCGCCGCCGCTGGTGTCGCTTCTTCGGCCACGGGTCGGGGAAGTTGATCCAGACCTCCGCGAGCGAGCCGGGCGCGATGCCCTCGGCGACGAGCTGCTCGCCCGTCGCGTGCACCAGGCGCACGTTGCGCAGCTCGCTGCGCGACAGGCGGCGCGCCAGCTTCAGCACGCGCTTCCACGACACCTCGACCGCGACGTGCGCCGTGCCGGGGGCGAGGCGCGCGAGCTGCATCAGGAACTCGCCGCGCCCGAAGCCGATCTCGAGCACCAGGCGCAGCGGCGGCGCCAGATCGGGGGCGAAGAGCGCCTCCCAACCCTTGGCGCGCACGTCTTCGAGCGAGACGCGCCAGTCGGGGCCCGCGAGGTCGTGCTTGAGTCGACGCGACACGCGATCGGTCTAGCGCACGCTCTCGCTCCTGCCGAGCAGGCTGCGCAGCGCCTCCCAGGAAACCCCGCGCGGGAAGACGTCGAGCACCGCGGGCTCGCCGACGGCGAGGCCCGCGCGCGCGCGCACCTCGCGGATCGCCTCGAGCGGGCCGCCGAGCGCGTCGACCAGCCTGAGCCCGAGCGCCCGCGCTCCGCTCCAGATGCGGCCCTGGGCGACGCGCTCGAGCTCGGGCCGCGCCAGCTTGCGCCCCTGCTCGACGCGGCGCAGGAAGACGTCGTAGACCGCCTCCATCTCGCGGCGCACCGCGGCGCGCTCGTCGGGCGTGAAGCCGCGCGCGTCGGTGAGCAGCCCCGCGCGGCGGCCGCGCTCGACGGCGTCGCGGCCGACCCCGAGCCGATCGTAGAGTCCGCCGAGGTCGAGCTTGCCGCCGATCACGCCGATCGACCCGGTGAGGGTCGCCGCCTCGGCGAACACGCTGTCGGCCGCGACCGCGGCGAGGTAGCCGCCGGAGGCCGCCACCTCCCCCATCGAGACCACCAGCGGCTTCTCGCGCTTCGCCACGCTGAGCGCGCGCCAGAGCAGATCGGAGGCGAGCGCGTCGCCGCCCGGGCTGGTGATGCGCAGCACGATGCCGCGCACGCCCGCGTCCTCGCCGAGCCGGCGCAGCAGCGCGGCGAGCGACTCGACCGAGATGCCGCCGAGCGCGAGGCGGCGGTGGATCGCGCCGCTCGCCGCGACGTAGGCGACGTGCGGCAGGTCACCGCGCAGCGGCCGCCAGCCCGGATCGGCGGCGTAGAGCGCGTCGTAGGCGATCGCGTCGACGAGCCGCGCACGCGCCGGACCGGGTCGCGCCGACGCCTCCTGCGTGTCGGGCGCCAATCCGACCAGCGACTCCTCGAGCTGGTCCGGATACAGGCAGCCGTCCGCGAGCCCGGCTTCCACCGCGGCGGGTGCCGCGTAGGGTCCGGAGTCGATGCGCTCGCGCACCGCGGCAGGGTCGACGCCGCGGCCCGCCGCGATCGCCGCGACCAGCGCGCCGAAGGTGTCGTCGAGGTAGCCCTCGAGCTGTTCGCGCGACTCGGGCGACATGCTCTCGCGCGTGAGCGTCTCGCCAGCGGTCTTGTGGGTGCCGATCCGCACGACGTCGGCGCGCACGTCGAGCCGCGACAGCAGCCGCGAGAGATAGAAGCCCTCGCTGCGCAGGCCGACCAACCCGAGCGAGCCGCTCTCCGGCAGCCACAGCCGATCCGCGCCGCTCGCGACCTGGTACTCGGCCTGATGGATGCGCTCGCCGTACGCCGCGACCGGCTTGCGCGCCGCGCGCACGGCGTCGAGCGCGCGGCGCAGCGAGGCGGCGGCGGCGAAGCCGAGCGGCGCGCCCGCGAGGCGCACGAACACCCCGGCGACGCGCTCGTCGCGCGCGGCGGCGTCGAGCGCGCGCAGCGCCTCGAGCAGGCTCGGCGCGCGGCCGCGCGCGAACGGCCACCCGGCGCCGCGCGTCTCGTCCAGGGGCGGGGCCAGGCGCAGCGCCAGCCAGAACGGCGCGCGGCGCCCGAGCGCGAAGCGCGCCGCGACGAGCCGGCCGGCGTGCCTCGCGTTCGCCCCCAGCCGGCGCAGCGGGCCCGCCATCAGCTGCGCAAGGTCCGGCGCCGCGCCAGGTAGTCGACCATCACGTAGGAGCCGAGGCGACCCGGCGACGTGTAGAGCGCCCGGCCGCGGTTGATGCGCGTCATCTGCTCGACGAAGCCGACCAGCTCCGGCGAGGCGTCGAGCATGAAGGTGTTGATGGTGACCCCGCGGCGCGTGATGCGGCGCACCTGCTTCAGCGTCTCGGTGGCGGCGTGCGGCGACACGCCGCCGAAGCCCGTCGGCCATTCGACGCGCAGCTCGCGCCCGCGGAAGTAGGCGGTCGGCTGGCCGTCGGTGATCACCAGCACCTGCGCGCTCGGGCTCGGATGGCGCGCGATCAGGCGCTCGGCGAGCATCAGCGCCTCCTGCAGGTTCGTGAACGGCTCGCCCATGTCCCAGCTCGCCTCGGGCAGCTCGTGCAGCCGGAGCTCGCGGGCGCGCGTCGAGAAGCCGACGACGAAGAAGTGGTCGCGCGGGTAGCGCGTGCGGATCAGCTGGTCGAGCGCGAGCGCCACGCGCTTCGCTGCCGGGAAGCGCCCGGCCCACGACATCGACCAGCTCATGTCGAGCGCCAGCACCGTGGTCGCCTGCGTGCGGTAGTCCATCTCGCGGACCTCGAGGTCCCCGGGGAGCCACGCGATGGGGGCGCCGGGCTCCGGCCGGCTGCGCTTGACGGCGTTGAGCAACGAACGCACCACGTCTACGTCGAAGGCGTCCCCGAACTGCCACGGCCGCGTCTCGTCGGGGCGCGGCAGGCCGGCGCCGGCCTGCCGGGTCTCGTGCGCCCCGGGGCGGCCCTTGCGCAGGGCGCCGTAGACGGTCGCCAGCGCCTGCGCGCCGATGCGGCGGATCGCGCGCGGCGTGAGCTCGGGCCCGCCGCCGCCCTCGCGCAGGAAGCCGGCGCGCCGCAGCTCGGGCTCGAGCTTGCGCAGGATCACGAGCGAGCGGAGGGCGTCCTCGGAGAGCAGCTCGGCCAGTTGCTCGGGATCGATCGGCTCGAGGTTCCCGGAGGCCAGGTCGCGCGCCAGGCGCTCGAGCGCCTCGATGCGCTCGCGCACGCGCTGCGCGGTCTCGTAGTCGGTCGGCTCGAGGCCGCGGAAGCGCTCGCCGCGCTGCGCCAGGAATTGCTCGAGCGCGCGCAGGCGCTCGAGCTCGGCGAGCAGCGCAGCGAACTCCTCGCCCGCCGTCTCGTCCTCGAACTCCCAGTCGCGGAAGCGCTCGATCGCGTCGGACAGCCGCTCGTGCCTCGGGCGGGCTTCGCGATGGCGGCGCTCGAGGAACTCGTTCATGCGCTGCGACTCGTAGCCGTGTCGCGCGCGCTGGGCGGACTCCTCGCGGTCGAGAATCTGCTCGAGGCGGCGGCGCAGCTCGGCCGTGGCCTCGTCCATCCGATAGCGCTCCTCGAGCGAGCGCAGCTCCCGGCGCAGCTCCTGCTGCAGCTCTTCGAGGCCCATCACGCGCGCGTCGAGGCCCGCGAGCTCGAAGCCGCTGCGCCGCATCCACTCGAGGGCCGACTGCAGGTCGAGGCCCTCCATCATCCAGTCCGAGAGCGCGTCGAGCGCGCGGCCGGCGTCGAGTGAGAACTCGGCCTGCGTGCCGTCCCAGCGGCTGTAGCGCCAGACCTTCACGGGTGCGGCTCGTCAGGCGCGGGCATAGCGCGCCCGCCCCTCCGACTCGCTCTTGTTGAGCCGGTTCGCCAGGTGGAGCCCCTCGAGCACGAACTCGATGGCCGACGCCAGACGCGCCGGCGAGTCCCCGCCGGCCAGCCGCGCAGCGGCGTCGCGCAGGCCCGGAATCGAGTCGAGCCCGATCAGGTACTCGGCCGAGGGCAGCTGCGACGAGACCTCCACCTGCCAGCCCTGCTCGAACGCCTCGAGCACCGCGGCCATGCCCTCGAGCGGCACCAGCGCGTCGAACACCAGCTTGGTGGCGCGGCGCAGCAGATCGGCGACCACGTCGGAGTCGGAGCGCTCCGCACCCGCGTACTCGAGCTCGAGCTTGCCGGCGGTCGACACCGCGAGCGCAGCCAGGTCCGAGATGCGCGGCACGGCCTCGGGCTCGCCGCCGCGCAGCGCGCGGCGCACGGCGTTGGCGACCAGCGTCTCGTAGTTCGCGATCGACATGCGCACCGAGACGCCCGAGCTCTGGTTCACGTCCGCGCTCTGGCGCGCCTGCAGCGTCAGCTCCGCGATCAGCTCCGCCAGGAAGGCCGGCACGTGGATCGCGATGCCGTCGACGGCCGGAAGCCTGGCCTCCTGCCTCACCACCGCCAGCTCGAGCTCGCGCGTCGGGGGGTAGTGGGTGCGGATCTGCGCCGCGTAGCGGTCCTTGAGCGGCGTGATGATGCGCCCGCGGCTGGTGTAGTCCTCGGGATTCGCGCTCGCCACCACCAGCACGTCGAGGGGCAGCCGCACCCGGTAGCCCTTCACCTGCACGTCGCGCTCCTGCATCACGTTGAAGAGCCCGACCTGCACCTTCTCGGTCAGATCGGGCAGCTCGTTGATGCAGAAGATCCCGCGGTGCGTGCGGGGCAGCAGACCGAAGTGGATGGTGAGCTCGTCGCCGAGCGAACGCCCTTCGGCGACCTTCACCGGGTCGACGTCGCCGATCAGGTCGGCGATCGAGACGTCGGGCGTGGCGAGCTTCTCGACGTAGCGGTCGTCGCGGTGCACCCACGCGATCGGCGTGTCGTCGCCGCGCGCCGCCACGAGCGCGCGCGCGTGCGCGGAGACCGGTGCGTAGGGATCGTCGTGGATCTCGCTCCCGGCGACGATCGGGATCCACTCGTCGAGGAGTCCGACGAGCTGGCGGATCATCCGCGTCTTCGCCTGCCCGCGCTCGCCGAGGAAGATCAGATCGTGGCCGCAGAGCAGCGCATTCTCGACCGCGGGGACCACGCTGTCGTCGTAGCCGAGGATGCCCTCGAAGAGCGGCGCTCCCGAGCGCAGCCGCTCGAGCAGGTTCGCGCGCAACTCCGCGCGAACCGGCCGCGTCGCGATCCCGGCGCGGCGCAGCTCGCGGAGGGTGCGGATCGACGGGGCATCGGCCACGGCACCTCCTCGCTCGCGTGCTCGCCAGCGGCGACGTCGAGCGGCCCCAGTATAGACGCAACAGAGACGGACCAGAGTGGTTGGTGGGGATGGAGGCGAAGCAGGACCTCGCCGGCCCCGTGGCCTCGAACGCCGCGGCGGCGAGGCGGTGCGGCCTCGGTCGAGAGCCGCATCAGTCCCGTCGCGAACGCTCGCTGCCTCGACGATCAGGTGGGCGTGATCGACCTGAAGCGAGTAGTGGACGAGGCGGAAGCGCCCGCGCTCACAGGCCTGGCGAAAGCTGCGCTCGATCTCCCAAACCACGCGGCCGCTCCTGAGCGAGGGCACATCCTTCCTCACCTTCAGCGTCGCGTGGCACGGGTGCCGCGCGGCGAGCGGCGGCCGGCGGCGATGCGGGTCGCGCCGAGTCGGCCGGGGTCTCCGACCCGCGCCAGGCCGGCGGCCTCCCCACTGCGACGGGGATCGGAGCTCGAGGGAAAGCTGGCGGTCGCGTCTCGCCATCGACCGCATCATCACATGAAAGTGTGACACATGCGGTCGCTCCGGGATCAGCGAAGACCCCGCGAGCTGAGAGTCTTCGCTTCAGCTCTGCCCTGTTCTCTTTGAGGGAGGTTTCGCGCGTCCGGAGACCTTCGATGTCGTCCAACCCTCCCGTGCTTGCTTCGATGCAGGTGTCGATCGCCACCAAGCCGTCGTCGGGCTCGATCTCGACCCCAACCGCCTCCAGGAGCGGCCCGAAGCCCTTCGACCCGGGGAGATGGCGAAGGAGCCCCTACCGCGTCCCGCCTGGATTCGCTCCGCCCGGCCGGTACGGGGAGCGGTCGTCGCCGGTCAGCAGGCGGATGCGCTGCTGGATGATCTCGAGCCGTCCTCCGTCGTCGACGCGCAGGTCGGGCGGCAGCGTCTCGCGCGCGATCGCGGCGCGCGTGGCGGCGAGGCGGTCCGCGGTGGCGGGATGGCTCGACAGGAACACGGGCATCTGCGAGCCGCCCTCCGCCATCAGCGTCTCGAAGAAGCTCGGCAGGCCGTTGGGGTCGTAGCCCGCCTGCGGCAGCACGCCGACCGCGAAGTCGTCGGCCTCGCGCTCCGCCTCGCGCCCGAAGGAGTTGAGCACCGCCATCGTGCCGATGCCGCCGATCAGGCCGGCGCCCGCCGCTGCCGCCCCGCCGCCGACGATGCTCGCCCCGAACACCAGGACCTGCTCGCCGATGTTCGCCGCCTGCTGCTTGCTGTAGTTCTGCGCGACGTGGCGGCGCACCACGTGGCCCACCTCGTGGGCGATCACGCCCGCCAGCTCGCTCACGTTGCGCGCTTTGAGGATCGTCCCCGAGTTGACGTAGACGCCGCCGGCCGGCCCGGCGAAGGCGTTGATCTCAGGCTGGTCGAGGACGTAGAAGCGGTACTCGAAGGGCTGTGGGCCCGCGGCGCGCAGCACGTCCTCGCCGATGCGCGAGACGTAGCCGACCACGATCGGATCGTTGACGAAGCGGTATTCGCGGCGCGCGTCGCGCTCGAACTCGGCGCCGAGCTGGCGCTCCTCGGGAACGGAAAGCGTGGTGCAGCCGACCAGGGCCACGAGCAGGGCGCTACAGGAGCGCCTTCGCATCGAAACCTCCCACCTTGCGCAGCGTCTCGGCGACGTGCTTCAGCACCGAGAGCACCGACGCGTCGATCGACTCGTTGTCCACGATCGGGATGTCGTGGCGGTCGGCGAGCTCGAGGAAGTGGTCCTGGATGCGCTGGATCGCATCGAAGTTCTCGAGGTAGTGGTGCGGCGCGCGGGGGCTCTCGCGTCCGCGCGACTCGAAGCGCGCGCGGAACGCCTGCTCGTCGAGCGTCGCGACCACCAGGAAGATCACGTGCGCGCTCTCCTGGTACGCGGCGAGGTCGAGCAGGCCCGGGACGATCGAGACGCCGTCGAGGATCAGGCTGGCGTTCTCGGCCACGGCGCGGTCGATCATCGCGCGCACACCCACCGAGACGATCTCGGCCTGGTCGAGGAACGCGTCGATCACCGGGTCCTCGCCGTGCGCCGCCCGGCCGAGCACGCGGTGCGCGTCGTACGACGAGGCGTGGATCGCGGGCACCAGCTCGGGCGACAGCATGATGCGCATGATCTGGCGGATCGCGTCGGTCGAGAGCACGTGATGGATGCCGAGCCGGCGCGCCACCTCGAGCGCGAGCGACGTCTTGCCCGAGCCGGTGGCGCCGCCGAGCAGCAGGATCACGGGGCGATCGGGCTGCTGGAAGCGGCGCCACACCAGATAGCGCTCGGCGGTCCGCGCGCCGAAGCGGCGCTCGAGGGTCTGATAGGCGAGCCGGCGCAACTCGCGGCGGTCGATCTCGCGCAGCCCGCGCAGCACCAGAGTGCCCTCGATCTCGCGCGCCACGTCGAAGGCGTCGTTCGGCTCGATGGCGGCGGCGAGCAGCGATTGGGACAGGAAGCCCTTCGAGAACGGGGCGGACCCCGCGGGGCCCGTCACCCGGATGCTCGGTCCCACGGGTGCTGCCTTCGCGTCCTCGAGGAGGTGCCGCTCGCGAAGGATGTCGTTGACGGCCTCGCCGAGCTCCGCGAGCGGGACCAGGCGGCGCGGGCGCAGGCGCTCGCGTACGGCGTTCGCGGTCGCGAAGGCGTCCTCGAACGAGAGGCCACGCGCCATCAGCGAGTGGACCAGGATGCCGCGCATGAAGGGGCGCCGGATCGGGCCGTGCTCGATGTAGAGGCGGTCGCGGCCGCTCGGGCTCGAGTCGGCGCGCGGCGCAGTCGGACTCATGGATGCAAGCTACCTCAGTGCTTCGGGACCGCGAGGAGGGGCACCGAACCGCACAATCCTCCGACTTTTTTGGTTGACTTCTGTTCACCCGCCCCCCTATCGTGTCTCCTGCGGACGTGTTTTGGGGGGTGTTCTGTCCGCCGCAAGCAGTCTTCTGGTTCCTCGTCTCCTACGGACCGGACAGGTCGTCCGGATCCTCGGCGTCTCGCGCCGCCAGCTCCAGTACTGGGCCGAAACCGGCCTGGTCGTCCCCTCGGCGCAGACGCGCGGAGGCCACCACCGCTACACGTTCGAAGACCTCGTGGCCCTGAAGGCCGCGAAGCAACTGATCGACGCCGGCGTCTCGGTCCAGCGGATCCGCAGCAGTCTCGGCTCGTTGAAGCGGATCCTCCCTACCGTGCGACGGCCCCTCTCCGAGCTGGTGCTCGTGGCCACCGGAGACGTCGTGCTGGTGCTGCGCGAGGGCGCGGCCTTCGAGGCCCTCTCCGGTCAGGAGTGGATCCTCGAAGTGGCGCGCTTCGAGCGCGACGTGGAGCACCAGCTCGCGCGCGAGCCCGCCAGCGGGCCCGGGGCTGGTCGCTCCAGACGCGGACGCGGGACCCGATGGGCCGCGCCGCCGAGCGGGGAGGCTACGCGTACCGCCTGACGCCGCAGTTCGGGGCACGACTCCGGACCGCCCGCCGGCGAAACTCGGCTCCGCGTGCGCCGCGAGGCGCGCGGGGACGCGGGTCGAGAACGCGGATCCCGGGCTCCGAACTCGAAGGCGGAGCCGCGGAGGGGGTGGGCGGCATGAGCACGCGAGTGATCGCGATCGTCAATCAAAAGGGAGGTTGCGGCAAGACGACCACCACCGTGAACCTCGCGGGCAGCCTCGCCGCCGACGGCGCCCGCGTCCTGGTGGTGGACCTCGACCCGCAGGCGCACGCGACGTTGGGTCTCGGCGTGGATCCGGAGCGGCTCGACGAGAACCTCTACGAGGTGCTCGCCGAGGCGGACGGCGCGGAGCGCCTCGCGGAGATCATCGTGCCGATCGACGCCGGCCTCCACCTCGCCCCCTCGGGCATCGTGCTCTCGGCCCTCGAGCAGAAGCTCGCGCAGGAGCGCGCCGAGGCGCGCACCGAGCGCCTGGCGCGAGCCCTCGGCGGGCTCGCGGGCGACTATGACTACGTATTGATCGACTGCCCTCCGAACGTGGGCCTGCTCACCTTCAACGCGTTGCGTGCGGCCGGCGAGGCGATCGTTCCGCTCGAGACCAGTCACTTCGCGCTCCACGGGGTGCACAAGGTGATCGAGACCATCACGCTGCTCGGCGAGCGGCTCGGTCATGCCCCGGCGCTGCGCGTGCTGCCGACCCTCTACGACGGTCGCACCCGGTTCGCGCGCGAGACACTGGCGGAGATCCGCAGCCTGTTCGGTGACCTCTGCTTCGACACGGTGATCCGCAACTGCGTCAGGCTGCGCGAGGCGGCGCGCCGCGGGCTGCCGATCGCGCGCACCGCGAGCCGCTCGAACGGCGCGATCGACTACGCCGCGCTCGCGGCGGAGCTGGCCGCCGGCGCCGCGTCGCGCGACGAGCGGGCCGGGGCGGCCGGGGCGGCGGAGGAAGAGCAGGCCGACCTGCGCGAGGTGATCGTGGAGTACCGCGATCCGCGCGCCGCCGACGTTCGCATCGCCGGCGACTTCAACGGCTGGGTGCCCGACCGCGGCGTCGAATCCACGACGGCCGAGGACGGGGACGTCCGGGTGTGGCGGAAAGTGATGCACCTGCCACCGGGCACCTACGAGTACCGCTACGTCGTCGACGGCGAGTGGCGCGAGGACCCGCGCAACCCGGAGCGTGTCGCTACCCTGGTCGGGCCGCCCAACTCCCTCCTCGTGGTGCGCTGAACGGAGCGAGACCACCCGTGCCCCGAGACCTCGGCGACGTCCTGCACTATTTCCTGCCCGAGCTCGAGGGGGTGCCGGAGCCCACCCGCGCGGGGGCCGCGCTGCTCTCGATCCCGCTCGTCGGCAGCGACCTGGTGCGCGCCGCGCTGCTCTGGAACCTGGCCGTGGAGGCGGCCCGCCAGGGCGCGCGCGTCACGCTGCTGGCGCCGCGTGGCGCGGAATGCGCAGCGTGGCCGGGCGCGGGACGCGGCCCGCTCGGCGTCGAGCTGGTCGAGGTGGCGGGGGAGGAACCCGCCGAGCTCGCGCGCGCAGCCGAGCTGGCCGCGGCGCAGGCAGGCGCGGAACGGCTGGTGCTCGTCGGCGTGCCCGCACAATGGCTCGCGAAGGGCGCCGACGCCGGCGCGCTGCTCGACTGGGTGATGGCGCTGGTGCGACCCGACGACCGCGAGCGCGAAGAGGGCTGGGGCGTGCTCGAGGCGGTGGCGAGCCAGGCGCCGCGTGCGCGGCTCGGTGCGGCGGTCTTCGGCGTTCGCTCGCTCGCCGAGGCGCGACACACATTCGAGTCACTCGCCGCGCGCAGCGAGCGGGAGCTGGGCCGGGAGCTCACCAGCTATGGGGTGCTGATCGACGACGTGCAGCTCTCGCGCTCGATCGTGACCCGGCGCCCGATCGCGCTGTCGCAGCCCGCGTCTTCGGCGGCGCGCGCGCTGGCCGACGTCGCCTCGCTCTGGCTGGCCGACGCGCGCATCCCCTGCGCCTCGGGGCCGCCGTCGCCCGGCCCCGAGGCGGGCGACCCGGCCTGGGCCGGGAATCCCCCGCTTGGCGGATGACCCGCTCGAGCGCGCCTCGCTGAGGCGCGAGCTGCGTTCGCGCCTCGGACAGCTCGGCGTCTCGCTGCAGCTGCTCGCGGAGGACGTGTTCGGCGAGGAGGACGAGCCGATCGACTGGCTCGCGACGCTGCCCGACGGGCGGGCGCTGGTCGGACTGCTGGCGCTGGGACCGGGCGATGGCGCCCTGCTCGCGCGCGGATTGGCACAGCGCGCCTGGGTGCAGGCCCGCATCCCCGACTGGCAGCAGCTCGCCCCGGGCCTGGTGGTTCGACCGGAGGCCCGGCCGCTGCTCCTGCTGCTGGCGACCGACTTCCCGCGCCTGATCCGGATCGCGGCCCGCGAAGCGGACCGAGAGGGCATCCGCCTGGCGCGCTACGCCTGGCGCCCCGGCCGGCGCGGTCCGGAGCTCGCGCTCGAACCCGCCGAGGCGCCTGCTCCGCCCACCCGGGCCTGCGAGGCCGCGGCTGCGCCGCGCCTCGTCTCGGTATTCCGCAGCGGCCTCAGCGAGCACGACTTCGAGGCGGACGGCTCGCGCCGGCCCTGACCGACTTCATCTCTCCACCGTTTCTTGTCACGGACGTCGCCCCGAAGGGAGCAGAAGTGACAATTCTCGTATGCGGTGACGTTTTTTGACACCTCGGCACCCGGAAGCGCCACTTCCACGGCGGGGGGTTGGAAGCTGCCTCGGCGGGGCTGCGCGCAAGCGGCCCCGAATGCGGAGACGGGGAAGGGGGAAGGTATGGCTGCACCGACGCTGGCTAGCCTCGATCTAGGGATCGGGTGCCCGGCCGCCGACGAGGTCCTGGTCGAGCGGATCCGCTCCGGCGATCAGAGCGCCTTCAGCGAGCTCTACGAGCGCTACTACACGCGCATCTATCACTTCGTCGCCCGGCGCTTACGAAACCGCGCGGACACCGAGGAGACCGTCCAGGAAGTCTTCGTCAACGTGTTCGCGTCGATCGACTCGTTCCGCGGCGAGGCGCCGTTCGGCGCGTGGGTCTTTGGGCTGACGCGGCGCACCGTGGCGAGCCGGTTCAAGAAGCGGATGCCGAGCCTGGTGCCGTTGGCCGACGACGACGTGGATGGCGCGGCGCACGCGGTGACGCGCGATCCCGATCCGCACGAGCTGTACGAGTACAGCGAGCGGCTCGCGCGCCTCGAGTACGCCGTCACGTGCGACCTGTCCGAGGAGCAGCGCCAGCTCTTCGAGCTGCACCACCTCGAGAACCGGTCGATCCAGGAGATCGCGGTGCTCTTGTCGAAGAGCGAAGACGCCGTCAAGTCGCACCTGTATCGCGCGCGCAAGCTGCTGCTGGCGCGTTAGACTCCGGCGCCATGCGCGCCGCCGGGTCGGGATCCGACGAGCCGCTCGCGCTCTGGGTCGGCGAGCTCGCGACAGCGCGGGCTCCGGGCGTGCGAGCGCTGCGCTTCGAGTACTCGAGCCGCGGCGACCGCGTTCCCGGGCTGCTGCTGCTCCCCGCCGAGCGTCCGCCGCCCTTCCCGCTCGTCCTGCTCCAGCACGGCGCCGGCGGCTCGAAGGAATCGGACTACCTCGACGCCGCGCGCCTGCCGTGGGTGCGCGGTGGCGCCGCCGTGGCGTCGATCGATTTCCCGCTCCACGGCGAGCGCGCGAGCGCCAAGCTCGGCGAGCGCTTGTCCGCGGCGCTCGCGAGCGGGCGCTCCGGCACGCTCGACGCCCAAGCCGCGATGCTCTGGAGCGACTTCGTGCGGCAGGCCGTGTGCGATCTGGGCCGCGCCCTCGATGCCCTCGCGGCGCGCCCCGAGATCGATCGCGCGCGCATGGCCTACGCCGCGTTCAGCCTCGGCGCCTTCGTCGGCGCGCACTTCTGCCCGACCGATCCCCGGCTGCGCGCTGCAGCGCTCGCGCTCGCGGGGGGCGGCGTGGGTCCGCCGGAGCTCGATCCGGCGCATAGCCTGCGCGGCTACGCGGGTCGACCGCTGCTGCTGGTCAACGCCACGCGCGACGAGCTGATCCCGCGCGCCGCCGCGGAGGCGCTTCACAGCGCGGCCCCCGAGCCCAAGGAGATCGCCTGGTTCGAGAGCGGGCACGGCGATCTGCCCGGTCGCGCGCTCAAGGCGATCTGGAGCTTCCTCGCGCGCGAGCTCGAGCTGGCCGCCTGAATCCGCTGCGATCCGGATTCGCCGGTCAGCAGAATTCGCCGATGCGCGCCAGGACGGCGTCGCGCCGGCTGCGCATCTCCGCCTCGCTGTTCGCCTCGAGATTCAGGCGCACCACCGGCTCGGTGTTCGACGCACGCACGTTGAACCACCAGTCCGGATAGCGCACGAGCAGCCCGTCGAGCTTCGAGATCTCGGCCCCCCCGGCGTGCTCGTGCTCGAGGGCGGCCAGCAGACCCGGAATGTCGGCGACCCGGCGGTTGATCTCGCCGCTCGCCGCGTAGCGCCGCAGCGGCCGCACCAGTTCGGAGAGCGGCTTGCCCGCCTCGGCCAGCACGTCGAGCAGCGCCGCGAAGGCCGCGACGCCGTCGTCGTGGACGAGCGTCGGGCTGAAGCGGAAGTAGAAGTGGCCCGAGAGCTCGCCCGCGAAGACCGCCCCGGTCTCGCGCATGCGCGCCTTGATGAAGGCATGGCCCACGCGGCACATCTCCGGTGTGCCGCCCGCCTCGGCGATCGCCTCGGGCGTCGCCCGGCTCGAGCGCAGGTCGTAGAGCACCCGGCCCCCGGCGTGCCGCCGCAGCTGCGAGCGCGCCATCAGCGCGGTGATCAGGTCGGCGCTGATCGGCTCGCCGGCCTCGTCGACGAACATGGCGCGGTCGGCGTCGCCGTCGAAGGCCACGCCGAGGTCCGCTCCGCTCCGCTTCACTGCAGCGACCAGGTCGTCGAGGTTCTCGCGCTTGAGCGGATCGGCCTCGTGGTTCGGGAAGCTGCCGTCGGGCTCGAAGTAGAGGCGCTCGACCCGGAGCGGCAGCTCGGCGAGCAGCGGCTCGAGGCCGACCGAGGCCATGCCGTTGCCGCAGTCGATCGCCACGCGCAGCCTCGGGCAGCGCCCCCCGACCGAGCGCACGTGCCGCAGGTAGCCCATGCGCAGCTCGGCGCCGCGGCGGCCGCCGCGCGCGGCGCGCGGCGGGGCGCTCGCGCCCGCGAGCTTCTCGATCTCCGCGAGCCCGCTGTCTCCGCCCACCGGAATCGCGTGCTCGCGGCAGATCTTGAGCCCGTTGTAGCGGGCCGGGTTGTGCGACGCGGTGATCATGATGCCGCCCGCCACGCGCAGCTGCTCGACCGCGAAGTAGAGCATCGGCGTCGAGACGAGGCCGAGCTCGACCACGCCGGTGCCCTCGTCCGTGATGCCGCGCACCAACGCCTCGTCGAGCGCGGGTGAGCTCCGACGGGCGTCGCGGCCGACGGCGAGCTCGGCCGCCCCGAGCCAGCGCGCCACCGCGCGGCCGATGCGATAGGCGTCGTCGTCGCCGAGCTCGTCGGGATAGACGCCGCGCACGTCATAGGCCTTGAAGATGGACATGGGCGGGCATTCTAGAGGACGCCGACCAGCGCTTCAGGCGGCTCAGCGGTCTGCTCGCGGAGCTTGCTTGACCCGAAGGTCGGCGAGCGCCAACCTGTGGCCATGTTCGGTCTCGGCGTCAGCGAGCTCCTGATCATCCTCGTCATCGTCCTGGTGCTGTTCGGCGGCCGCCGGCTTCCCGAAATCGGGGCCGGTGTCGGCAAGGCGATCCGGAACTTCAAGGCGGGCGTCTCGGGCAAGGACGAGATCGACGTCACGCCCAAGAAGGACGAGGCCCCCGGCGGAAGGCCTCCGTCCTAGGTCGCGGGAGGCGGCTGGGTCGGCGGGACGGCGCTCGGCGGCGCAGGCGCCTCAGGCACCGGGTGCGCGATCGGCTTGGTGTCGAGGTCGAAGCGCTCGGCGCCGCCCGGGGCGCGCTCGAAGACGGCGTCGAAGGGCAGCGACTCGCCCGGCGCCAGCTCGCGCGCCGCGAGCGCGCCGGCCGCGCGTTCCGCCTCGGCGCGCAGCTCCAGGGGATCCCGCTCGCGCAGGCGCTGGTCGCCGAACGGCGCTCCGGCGGTCGCAACGCTCGCCTCGATCGGGGTGCCATCGGACTCGAGCAGCGAGACGACGACCGCGGAGCCGAGCGCGCGCGGCGCGGGACCCGGATTGCGGAGCTCCCCCGACACCACCAGGATCGGCCCGGCGAGCGCGTTCTCGATCCAGCGCCCTCTGGCCTGCACGAGCTCGAAGCCGGCGACCGGTCCGAGCGACGCCGTCGCCTCCGCGGGGGCGCGCAGCGCCCCCCAGCCGATCGCGCTCGCGAGCAGCGCGACGCCGGCCCAACCCGCCCAGGCGGCGACACCCGTCTGCGTCGGCTGGAGCGCCGCCAGGCGCGCCGGCGGCGGCTGGATCGCCTCGACCGGAGCCGCGGGCGCCGCCGCCACGACCGGTGCGGGAACGACCGGCGCCGCATCGGCGCGCGGCGCTGCTTGTGGCTCGGGGCGCGCGGGCGCGGCGGGTCGCGCGGCGAGCGCCGGCTTCGCCGCTCGGGGCGGCTCCGGGGCGGCCGGCGGCGCGAGCAGGTTCCAGCTCTCCGGATCGCCGAGGCCGGCGAACGAGCTCTCGTTCGGATCGGCCTCGGGCGCCGCTGCGGCCGGCTCGCGCAGATCGAGCGCGGCCGCGTCGCCCGCGAGGCTCGGCAACGCATCCTCGAACGTCCAGTCGCTGTCGTCGTCGGCCTCGAGCGAGGCGGGCGGCGTCCGCTCCGCACGCGGCGGCCCAGCGCGTCGAGCGGTGCGGCCGTTGGTGACCTCGTCGAGGTCCCACGCCGGCTCCGGCGGCTGCGTCTTTCCGCTCGCCGCCTCCCGAGCGAGGCCGTGCACGACGTCGTCGCGACTCGCCTCGGGCGGCTGCACGAAGAATGCGTGCTTGCAGCGCGAGCAGCGCACGCGCGCGCCGCGCGCGGGCAGGCGGGTCTCGTCGAGCTTGAAACGCGTCTCGCACCGCTCGCAGCGAACGATCAAGCGGGCTCCCCCCGGCGGCTCGCAGCGAGCCGGCGGCACGCAAGCGTGTTAGCTTGGCCAAGCCCGCGCGCCCTCGATCGTTTCGGACACGCAGCGGGCGTGCTTGAGCCCTCGTCCCCGCCCCTCTCGACCCGGGACCCGATGCCCCTGGAGCTCGCCTCACTCCTCGACCGCCGACTCGTGATCGTCACCGGCAAGGGCGGGACCGGGAAGACCACGGTGGCCGGGGCGCTCGCCCTCGCTGCGGCTGGCGCCGGGCGCCGCGTGCTGGTGGTCGAGGTGGGTCCCGAGGAGAACGTCCCGCCGCTGCTGGTCCCGGGACCGCAGCCGGTGCGCGTCGGCTACGAGGGGCGCGAGCTCCGCAAGGGCCTGCGCGCGATGCGGATCGATCCCTACGAGGCGCTCGCCGAGTACCTGGGGCTGCAGATCGGCTTGCGCGGGGTGGTGAGGCGGGTGCTGGCGAACCGGGCCTTCCGCCAGCTGATGGATGCCGCGCCCGGCTGGCGCGAGCTGATCACGCTCGGGAAGATCTGGCACCTCGAGCAGGCGCGCGACGCAGGCGCCCCGCGCTTCGACCTCGTCGTGGTCGACGCGCCGGCGACGGGGCACGGGCTCACCTTCCTCGATGTGCCGCGGGTGGTGGGCTCGGCGGTGCGCGCCGGGCCGCTGCGCCGCCACGCCGGATGGGTGGAGGCCCTGATCCGCGACCGCGAGCGCACCTTGCTGCTGCCGGTGGCGCTCGCCGAGGAGCTGCCCGCGCGCGAGACCACCGAGTTGGTCGCGAGGCTGCGCCAATCCGTCGGCGTGTCGGTGGACCGGATCGTCGTCAACGCGGTGACCCGAGAGCCCTTCCCGCCCGGAGCCGCCGACCTCGACGCGCGCCTGGCCCGCCTGCCGGCGGACCTCGCGATCCCCGGCGCGCCCCCCCCGGCGGTGCTCGCGGCCTGCGCGGCGCATCTGCGCGGCCGCTGCGCGCTGAACGGCCGCTGGGCGCGCGAGATCGCAGCCTCGACCGGGCTCCCGGTCGTCCTGCTGCCGCGCCTCGCGCGCGGCGTGCACGGGCCCGACGAGCTGGCGGAGCTCGCCGCGGCGTTGCTCGCGCGACGTCCGCTCGCGGGCGCGGCATGAACGCGTCGGCCGATCCCGTCCAGCTCGTCCGCTCGCGGCGCATCCTGGTCTGCGTCGGCACCGGCGGCGTCGGCAAGACCACGCTCGCCGCGAGCTTCGCCCTGCAGGGCGCGCGACTCGGCCGGCGCACCGCCGTCCTCACCATCGACCCGGCGCGGCGGCTCGCGGACGCGCTCGGCGTGCACGAGCTCGGCAACCAGCCGACCGTGCTGCCGCGCGCGCGGTTGGCGGCGCTCGGTGTCCCCGAGTCCGGCAGCCTGTCGGCGCTGATGCTCGACATGAAGCGCACCTTCGACGACCTGGTGACGCGCTTCACCGACTCCGCGGAGGCGCGCGAGCGCATCCTCGGCAATCGCATCTACCAGCACGTCTCCGACGCGCTCGCCGGCAGCGCCGAGTACTCGGCGATGGAGAAGGTCTTCGAGCTCTCGGAGCGCGACGACCTCGACCTGATCGTGGTCGACACGCCGCCGTCGCAGCACGCTCTCGACTTCCTCGACGCCCCGCGCCGGTTGCTCGAGTTCCTCGACAGCCGCCTCGTCCAGGTGCTGCTTCACCCGGCCTTCGCCGCCGGCCGCTTCGGCTTCCGGCTGTTCCAGCGCGGTACCGAGCGGGTGCTGCACGTGATCGAGCGCATCTCGGGGGTGAGCTTCCTCGAGGACATCTCCGAGTTCCTGCTCGCCTTCGAGGGCATGTCCGAGGGCTTCCGGGAACGCGCGAGGCGGGTCGAAGCGCGGCTCACCGGACCGGACGCCGCCTTCGTGCTGGCCGCCGGTCCCGCGCGCGAGTCGATCCGCCATGCGCTCGGCCTGCTCGAGCGGCTCGACTCGGCGGGCGTCCCGCTGGCGGGCGTCGTGGTCAACCGCACCCATCGCTGGCCGGGCGGCGGCCCGACACCAGATTGCGTACCGGAGCCCGGGCGCGAGGCGGAGGCGCTCGCCACGCTCGCGGCCGCGCTCGCCGCGCCGGGCTTCGACTCCGCCGCGGCCGCCCGCGCTGCGTTCGCAGCCGCCGACGGCTACGCTGCCTGGGTGCGCGCAGACGCAGAGGCCACGGCCGAGCTGGCGGCGCGAGTCGAGCGCCGCGGCGGCTTCGTGCGCCGCGTCCCGGAGCTGGCCGGCGACGTGCACGACCTCGAGGGCCTGGCGCTGTTGGCCGAGTGGCTGTTCGGCGCCCGGGAGGGACCATGACGGACCGCGAGCGGGAAGAGCACGCCCGGTGCGAAGCGCCGCGCAGCGTCGAGGAGGCGCTGGCGCGCGCGCGCACACACGGCCGCGCGGCGCTCGCGGAGGCGGCGGCCGCCGCGCGCTGCCTGCTCGACGCGGCGTCGCTGGCGGCGAGCGGCGCGCCGTCGGAGGCGCACGCGGGACTGCGGCGCGCGTCGGCCTGGCTGGAGCGCGCCGAAGCGCTCGCGCGCGAAGGTAGCGATCGCGGTGCGCGCTGGGTCGAGGAGGTCGCGGCAGCGCTCGACGCGGAGATCGCGCGCTGGGAGTCGCGCAGCCGCGAAGACCCGGAGGCGCGCGCCGTGCTGCGGGCCTTCCTCGGCGTGCGCGAGGTCCTGTGGGAGGTGGGATTGCGACCGCGCAGCGCGCGCGGCGACGCGGATGCACGCGAATCCGACGCGACGCAAGCTGCGCCGCAGCCGCCGGCGCGCCCGCTGCGGCGCGCCGGCGCGGGCCGCCTCGAGCGCGTGCCGGTCCAGAACGGCTGAGCGCCCGGCGCGCGCCGCGGGCGGCCTTGCGAGGGCTGGCCGCGCCGGGGCCGTGTGTTAGGTTGCGCGGCTCTTCGATCCGAGGACGCCTCCGCCGTGGACCTCTCGTCGCCCTCGTCGCCCGATCCCGTGCTGATCAAGCGGTACGCCAACCGCAAGCTCTACAACACGAGCACGAGTCGCTACATCACGCTGAAGGGGATCGCCGAGCTGATCGAGGCGGGCGAGCCCGTGCGCGTGCTCGACAACGAGACGGGGGAGGACATCACCTCCGTCACGCTGTCGCAGATCCTGGTGGACACCGAGCGCTCGAGCCGACGCGTGCCGGGCACCGTGCTCACCGACCTGATCCAACGCAGCGGGGACGTACTCTACAGCGCGCTGAAGCGCGGCGTCGGCGACGCCTCCGAGGGCTTCGAAGAGCTGCAGCGGAACGTGCGCAAGCTGCTGGGCGCGCGCGACGGCAACGGCGCCCGACGTCCCGAGTGGATCGCCTTCGCGACGCCCGACCTCGACCGGCTGATCGGGCGCGCCGTGGAGCGCGTGCTGCGCGCGCTCGACCTGCCGCGGCGCTCCGACGTCGAGGCGCTGTCGCGCCGCATCGACCACGTCAGCGAGCTGCTCGAGGCGAGCGGTGCCCGCCGGGGCGCTTCCCTGGCCGCGCGCTCGGCCACCGCCGTGGGCGCGTCCGATCCCGACGCCGATCCCGACGCCGATTCCGCACTCGACCGCCGCGGCGCCTGAGCTATCCCCAGATCGAGGGCCGCTGCCGCAGCCCCGCGTCCACCAGCGTCTGCACGGCGGCGCGCAGCTGCTCGGTCAAGCGCCACACCAGGATCTCGTCGTCGGCGGCGTCGACCTCGAGCTCGTGCGTCGCGATCGGCTCGCCGATGCCGATCCACCACTTCGACGGCAGCGGCACCAGTCCGAAGGGGCCGAGCGCGGGAAAGGTCGGCGTCACCGGCACGAACGGCAGCCCGACCGCGCGCGCCGCCGTCTCGACCTTGAACAGCACCGGGTGCACCTCCTCGGCCCCCACGACGGCGACCGGCACCAGCGGCGCCCGCGCCGCGATCGCGGTGCGCACCACGCCGCCGCGCCCGAAGCGCTGCACGCGGTAGCGCTGGCGAAACACCTTCGCGGCTCCCTTCGCGCCTTCCGGGAACGCCACCACCGAGTGCCCTCCGCGCAGCAGGCGCTCGGCGTTCTCGCGGCAGGCACGCACCCCTCCGAGGCGCGTCAAGATCGGCTGCGCGAAGGGGAGGGTCAACAGCCAGTCGGCGACCAGGAAGCGCGGTCGCTCGGCCAGCGAGCCGGAGCGCGCCAGCGCGTGGCAGATCATCAGTCCGTCCCACGGCAGCAGGCCCGAGTGGTTCGCGACGAACAGGCTCGGCCGGCCGCGCGGAACGTGCTCCACGCCGGCCAGCTCGACCCGCCACCAGCGCGTGTAGAGTGCGTCGAGCCACGGGCGGGCGCGCTCGAGCGCACCCGCATCCATGCCGAAGTCGTCGACCTCCGCCGGCAGGCTGCGCATGCCGGCGCTCGCGAAGCGGCGGCGCAGCGAGTCGTAGAACGACATCCAGTCGAAGCCGGCCGCGGCGGTCGAGAAGCGCGAGCGCAGCTCGTCGCGCAGCCCGTCGAGCGCCTCGTGCAGCGCGCCGGTCTCTTCGGGGCGCTCGCCGCGGCCTGCGTCGGCGGGCTGCGCGTCGCCAGCGTCGAGATCGGGGGGCAGATCGCTCACCGTGGCCCTCAGCGGTAGCGGCGCATGCGACGCGCCGAGACGAACGCGATCCAGGCCTCGCGCGTGGTGTAGGCCGGCTCGCCGAACGCGTTCCAGCCGCGCTCGCCGTCGGCCACCCAGAGGTAGCGCAGGTAGTCGTAGAAGCCCGCGGGCGGGTCGCCCGTCTGCGCGCGCGAGGCGAGATCGCGGATCCGGTAGAGCAGCCCGGCGGGCAGCGGCAGGTTGCGCTTGCCGGCCAGCCGCAGCAGCGTCGAGAGCGGCAGCGCGCCCGGCGCCACCACGTTGTACACGCCGGGATGTCGATCGAGCACGGCCTGCTCGAACGCGTCGAGGCAGTCCTCCTCGTGTACGAACTGCAGCAGCGGGTCGTAGCCGAGCAGCGTCGAGACCAGCGGGCTCTCGAAGTGGCGCACGACGTGGTCCCAGTAGCTGGGCCCCATGATCCACGCGTGGCGCAGCACGGTGACCTCGGCGTCTGGACGGCGTCGGCCCCACTCCCGCACCAGCGCCTCGACCTCGACCCGGTTGCGCACGCAGTGGGCGTCGGGATGCCCGCGCAGCGGGTGCGCCTCGCCCAGGAAGTTCGGGTTGTCGGGGCGCGGTCCGTAGAGCATCGTGCTCGACGCGACGACCAGCCGGGGCACCTTGGCTGCCGTGCAGGCGTGCAACAGGTGCAGGGTGCCGATCGTCTCGAGCTCGTGGTCGCCCTCGACGTCGGGCGACGGATCGCGGCGGAACGCCGCGTGCACGACCGCCTCGACGCGCTCGCGCTCGAAGATCTCGGCCAGGCGCGCGTTGGCCGCCGGATCGGTCAAGTCGACGCGCTCGAACGGGATGCGGCGTTCGAGCCGATACGGGCGCCGCAGATCGATGCCGAGCACGCGCACGCCGCGCCCCCGCGCGGTCAGCCGCTCGGCGAGGCGCTGCCCGACGAAGCTGCGGAGACCCGTGATCGCCACCGTGCCGGGCGCGCTCACGCCGACCCCTCCGGCGCGCGTCGCAGATCGGCGGCGGCGCAACCCCTCAGATACCATGCGCGCCGATGGGCGTCACGCGCACCGTCGCCGTCGTCGAAGATCCCCGCTATCGCGATCACCGTTCGCCGCCCGGCCATCCCGAGCGGCCCGAGCGACTCGCGGCCGTCGCCGGGGCGATCGCGCCGCGCCGCGATCGGCTCGCGCCGCTCGCCGCGCGCTCGGCCACCGACGAGGAGCTGCTGGCGATCCACCCGGCCGCGCATCTGCGCGGGATCGAGGCGGCCGCGCGCCGGGCGCCGGGGCGCCTGGATCCCGACACCTACGTGTCGGCGGCGAGCTTCGAGGTCGCGCGTCTCGCCGCCGGCGGCGCCATCGAATGCGCGCAGGCGGTCGCCAGCGGCCGTGCCCACGCCGCGTTCGCCGCCGTGCGGCCGCCCGGCCATCACGCCGAGGCGGCGCGCGCGATGGGCTTCTGCCTGTTCAACAACGTCGCCGTCGCCGCGCAGGCGCTGCGCCGTGAGGGCCTCGGGCGGGTGCTGATCCTCGACTGGGACGTGCACCACGGCAACGGCACGCAGCACGTCTTCGAGGAGGATCCCGACGTGCTCTACCTCTCGACCCACCAGTTCCCCTTCTACCCGGGCACGGGCGACTTCGCCGAGGCCGGCCGCGGGCGCGGCCTGGGAGCGACGGTCAACGTCCCGCTGCCGCCCGGCTGCGGCGACTTCGAGTACAGCGGCGCGCTGCGCCGGGTGCTCGTCCCGATCGCGCGGCGCTTCCGCCCCGAGCTTCTGCTGGTCTCGTGCGGCTTCGACGCGCACCGAGACGACCCGCTGGCTTCGATGGCGGTCAGCGGCGCGGGCTTCGCCGAGATGGCGCGTATCGTGCGCGCGCTCGCCGACGATCTGTGCGGCGGACGCATGGTCTTCGTCCTCGAGGGCGGCTACGCGCCGAGCGGGCTCGCCGAGGGCACCGCCGCGGTGCTCGACGTCCTGCTGGAGCCCGAGACGCCCGCGCTCGCCGCCGCGCCCGCGCCCGCCCCGGGCAGCGCTCTCGACCACGTCGTCGGCCAGCTGCGCAGCATACACAAAAGTCGGTATCCCGGGCTGGGCGCAGCGTGAGCGGAGCGCCGCCAGCCGATATTTCGTAGCTCAATCCCGAGCGACCCCAAGATCTTGTGCGTCTCTCGACCCCACCAGGAAAAATGTGGGAAATCGGTGAGTTGCCCTCTTTTTTTTCTTGCGTCGGGCGCGGCGTGGAGGTAGAAGAGCACCAAGTGGGAGGATGTGGGAGAAAGTGGGGGCAGAGCGGGGCTCGCTGCTAGCGCAGCCCTGCCGACCCACCGGGGCCAGTGCCCGGATCCCACGACGAGCGCTGGAGGGGGTCGAGGCCCCGCATGTTCCGCGGTCGGTTCCTCCACACGATCGACTCGAAGGGCCGGGTCAGCATCCCGGCGGGGTTTCGGATGGAGCTCCAGCGACGCAGCGATCGAACGCCGATCCTCTCGATCCTGCCCGACTGCCTCGCGCTCTACGCGGCGGAGGACTGGGACTCGGTCGAGAATCGTATCACCGATGTCGATCCGCTGCGGATCGAGGGGCATTCGATCCAGCGCTTCCTGATCTCGAGCTGCGTCGAGTGCCCGCCGGACGCCCAAGGCCGGATCCTGATCCCGCCGTTCCTGCGCGAGCACGCGAAGCTCGACAAGGACGTGACGATCCTGGGCGCCGGAAAGCGCATCGAGATCTGGGATCGCGGGCGCCTCGATCAGGAGCTCGCCCGCACGCACGCACAGTTCCGCGAGATCTCCACGGAGGTCTCGAAGCTTGGTGAGAGGTAGGACGAGGTTCGACGGTGGGGGGATCGGAGGCCGAACGGCCTCCGATTGAGAGGGGGTGTTCCCGGAGCCCCGTACGCGGGGACGGTGAGCAAAGGGGGGTGCGAGCCGTTCCCTCCTCAGGGGCTCCGGGACACCCCTTTTCCTTGCGACGGCGGATGCCGCCGAAGGACAGCTGGAGAATCCGAGCGTGGCCGGCTCCGCCTATCACCGGCCGGCTCTTCTGGACGAGAGCCTCGCGTGGCTCGCCCTCCGACCCGGGTCCCGGGTGGTGGACGGCACGCTGGGCGGCGGCGGACACGCCGAAGCGATTCTCGAGCGCATCGCTCCCAGTGGAACCCTGATCGGTCTCGACGTCGACGAGGAAGCCATCGCGGCGGCAGCCGCGCGGCTGCGCCGCTACGGCGATCGAGTCCGCCTGGAGCACGCCTCGTTTCGCGAGCTGGCGCGGGTGCTCCGGGACCTCGGAACGGCGCGGGTCGATGCGGTGCTGCTCGATCTCGGCGTCTCGTCGCGGCAGCTCGACGCCCCCGAACGCGGCTTTCGCTTCTCCGGGGAGACGGCGGACGTGACGTCCCTCGACATGCGTATGGATCGGCGGCTGCGGACCACCGCCGCGCAGCTGCTCGCCGAGGCCTCGACCGAACAGCTGGCGAGCTGGTTCCGCGAGTACGGCGAGCTTTCCGGCGCCCGTCGGCTCGCGCGCGCGATCGACGCGGCCCGCCGGCGCGCGCCGCTGCGCAGCGCGCGCGACCTGCTCGACGTGGTCGAGGGGGCTCGCATCGGCGGCGGGCGGCGTCATCATCCAGCCACGCTGGTGTTCCAGGCCCTGCGCATCGCCGTCAACGACGAGCTGGCGGCGCTGGCCGAGGGCCTCGGCGCCGCGGTGGAGGCCCTCGTCCCCGGCGGACGCCTGGTCGTGATCTCCTATCACTCCCTCGAGGACCGGATCGTGAAGCAACGTCTGCGCGCGGAGGCGCGCGGCTGCGTGTGCCCCCCGCGCCAGCCGGTCTGCACCTGCGGCCGGAGGCCCCGCCTGCGCGTGCTGACGGGGCGCCCGGTGACGGCCGCCGACGCCGAGCTGCGCGCGAATCCGCGCGCGCGCTCGGCCAGGCTGCGCGCGGCGGAGCGTCTCGACATGGAGGCAGCGTGATGCAGCGAGCGGAGCGGCGCGGGTTCGCGGGACGGCCGGCGGCGCGCGCGAGCGAGCCGCCGCGCCGCGTGCGCCGGGGCTTCCTCGGCATGCGCCGACGCGCCGGCGCTGCGCCGCCGGCTGCGGGGCGCGACGTGTCGGCTCCGCCCGAGCGGCCGCGACGCCGCATCCCCCCGCGCCAGGTCGCCGTGGTGCTGGCGGGCGCGGTGTGCGCGGCGCTGCTGCTGGTGGTGCTGCGCATCGATTCGATCCGGCTGCGCTACCGGCTGGCGGACGCCATGCACGCCGAGCAGCAGCTCCAGGAGCAGCAGAGCCGCCTGATCGTCGACGTGCGCCGCCTGCGCCACCCGCTGCGGCTGGCCGAGCTCGGCCGCGAGCTCGGCCTCGGCCGGCCCGAACGCGTCGTCGAGCTGCGCGCGGCGGAGCGCACGCCGTGATCCGCTCGCCCGACCTGCGGCCGCTGCGCGTGCGGCTGCGCGCGACGAACGCGCTGTTGCTCGCCGCGCTCGCCTGCCTGGCGCTGCGCGCGGCGCAGCTCGCGCTGACCGGCGAGCGCGGCGAACGCCGCGGTGAGAGCCAGCTGCTCACCGCACTGGCGCTTCCGCCGGAGCGCGGCCGCGTGCTGGATCGCGACGGCACCGAGCTGGCGCTCACCGTAGACGTCCCCTCGGTGTATGCGGTGCCGGCGGCGATCGAAAGCGCGCCCGCCGCCAGCGCGCGCCTCGCCCGCGCGCTCGGGCTCGAGCCCGCCGCCGTGCGCGAGCGGCTGGCGCAGCGCCGCCCCTTCGTGTTCCTCGGGCGCTGGGTCGACGACGAGATCGCCGAGCGGGTGCGCGCCCTCGATCTGCCCGGGATCGGAATCGTCGAGGAGCCGAAGCGCGCCTACCCGCACGGCGCCCTGGCGGCGAGCGCGGTCGGCTTCGCGAACATCGACGGCCAGGGGGTGCGCGGGCTCGAAGAGCAGGAGAACGAGTGGCTGGTCGGGCAGCCGGGCCGGGTGCAGGTCGAGCGCGACGCGCGCGGGCGCCTGCTGATCGGCCCCGGGATCGATCCGAACGCGAGCGCCGGCGGCGACGTGGCGCTGACCCTCGACGTGACCCTGCAGGCCGAGGCCGAGCAGGCGCTGGCCGAAGGCGTCGAGGAGGCGGGCGCGCGCGGCGGGTTCGTGGTGTCGCTCGACCCGCGCACCGGTGAGCTGCTGACGCTCGCCGAACGCCCCACCTTCGATCCGAACAACTTCCGCGCGGTCGCCTACCCGGATACGCGGTCGCGCGTCTTCACCGACGTCGCCGAGCCGGGATCGACCTTCAAGACCTTCGTGATCGCCGCGGCGCTCGAGGCGGGTGTGATCCGTCCCACGGACGTCTTCGACCTGCGCGGCGGGCTGCAGGTGCCGGGCAAGCGGATCCGCGACCTGCACCCGCACCCGGCGCTCGACGTGGCCGGCATCCTGCGCGTGTCGAGCAACGTCGGCGCGGCGAAGATCGAGCAGCGCGTCGGCCCGCGGCTCCACCACGAGACGCTGCGGCGCTTCGGCTTCGGCGCGGTCACCGGCAGCGGCTTCCCGGACGAGGCGGGCGGCCTGCTCCGCAGCTGGAAGGCCTGGCGTCCCGTCGACGCGGCCACCGCCGCGTTCGGGCAGGGTGTCTCGGTGACGCCGATCCAGCTCGCGGCGGCGATGGGCGCGCTCGGCAACGACGGCGTCTGGGTGCGTCCCCACCTGGTGCGCGCGCGCCGGCGCGCCGCCGGCGAGTGGCGGCTGGAGCCGATCGGCGAGAGCCGGCGCGCGGTCTCGGCCGCCACCGCGGCGCAGCTGCGCGAGATGCTCGAAGGCGTCGTGGCGGGCGAAGGCGGCACGGCCCATCGCGCGCAGCTGGTCGGCGTGCGCGTGGCGGGCAAGACCGGCACTGCGCAGAAGCTCGACGCGAACGGCCGCTATTCGAGCAGCCGCTACCTGGCGTGGTTCGTGGGGCTCGCCCCAGCCGACGCTCCGCGCATCGCGATCGCCGTGGGTATCGACGAGCCGACCGTGAAGCTACACACCGGTGGCGCCGTCGCGGCGCCCGTCTTCGCGCGTGTCGCCGCGGCGCACCTGTCCCGGCTCGGCATTCCCACGATGCCCGTGGTCGCGCCGCCGGCGGAGCCCGCGACGCGCGTGGCGGCCGCGGAGCGGCCGGGCTCGCTGGCGCTGCAGGGCGACCGCGTCCTGGTGCCCGACCTGCGCGGCCTGACCGTCGCCGAGGTCGTGCAGCGCACCCAGGGCACCGCGATCGAGCTGGAGCTGCAGGGCCAGGGACGCGCCGTCGCGCAGGATCCCGTGCCGGGCAGCGTACTGAGCGCCGGCCGCGAGCGACTCCGCGTGCGTTTCAAGTCCGACCCCGGCGGCGCGCCGTCCGGAAATCGCTCCGCGTCGCCCGGAGGCAGGGGCTGATGCGGCTCGCCGAGCTGCTCGCCGCGCTGCCGCCCGAGCGCGCCCCGCTCTCGGTGCTGGGCAGCACCGAGGTGCCGATCCGCGGGCTCGCGATCGATTCGCGCGCGGTGGCGCCGGGCGACCTCTTCGTCGCGCTGCGCGGCGCCCAGGCGGATGGACACGCCCACCTCGGGCAGGCGCTCGAGCTCGGCGCCGCCGCGGTCATGGTCGAGGCGCTGCCCGCGGATCTCGCGCTCGGCGCGCGGCCCGCGGTGGTGGTGCGGGACACGCGGCGCAGCCTCGCACCGCTCGCGGCGCGCTTCTTCGGGGATCCGTCCGAAGAGCTGACGCTGATCGGCGTCACCGGCACCAACGGCAAGACCAGCACGACCTACCTGCTCGAGTCGATCCTGGAGGCCGCCGGGCGGCGGCCGGGCGTGATCGGAACCGTCGAGGTGCGCTTCGCGGGCGAGCACCTGCGCTCGATCAACACGACGCCGGAGAGCCTCGAGCTGCAGCGCATCCTGCGCGCGATGCGCAACCGCGGCATCGACGCCGTCGCGATGGAGGTCTCCTCGCACGGGCTCTCGATCGGGCGCACCGACGGGTGTCGCTTCGCGGTGGCGGCCGTCACCAACGTGACCCAGGACCACCTGGACTTCCACGAGACCATGGAGGCGTACCGCGACGCCAAGGTGCGGCTGTTCCGCGACGCGCTGCGCCCGGGCGCCAGCGCCGTGGTGAACCTCGACGACCCGAGCGCCGAGCACTTCCTCGGCGCCGCGCGCCAGGCGGGCGCGCGCACGCTCGGCGTCGCGCGCAAGGCGGGCGCCCGGGTGGAGCTGAGCCTCGACGAGGCCGAGGTC
>Ga0335070_10000332_pt1 | contig 55121 bp, 47 predicted proteins | sample Lox_Sample_13_FD_206722 | JGI IMG/M metagenome (GOLD analysis project Ga0335070, IMG submission 206722) | Soil microbial communities from Loxahatchee National Wildlife Refuge, Florida, United States - Lox_Sample_1.3 | ecosystem: Environmental > Terrestrial > Soil > Wetlands | place: USA...
ACGCCGCGGCGGACGCGGCCGCTGCGCGCCAGCTGGTCGACCAGCAGGGCGACGGCCTCGCTCTCGGAGAGCGGGCGCCCGTCGGCGTCGATCACGGCGTAGCGATCGGCGTCGCCGTCTGTCGCGAGCCCGATGCACGGCCCCGCCGCCGAACCGACGCGGTGCCGGAGCTCGGCGAGTCGCGCCGGTACGGGATCCGGCGCGGCGCCCCCGAAGCGCGGCGTGCGCTCGCCGCGGAGCACTTCGACCCGCGCACCGAGCCCGCGCAGCGCGCGGTCGCAGACGCCCGAGCCGGTGCCGTGGAGGGCATCATAGACGACGCGGAGGCGCGCGCCGCGGAAGGCGCCGGGATCGACGTGCTCGCGCAGCGCGGAGAGATAGGGAGAGACGAGGTCGAGACTTCGCTCGAGCTCGCCTCCGAGTGGTCGGATTGCCCCGGAGCCCGCGCCGTTCGCGAGCGACTCGATGCGGCGAGCCGGCTCGCCCGCGATGCCGCCGCCCGAGCCGGCGATGATCTTCACGCCCTGGTACTCGGGCGCGTTGTGACTCGCGGTGACGACCAGCGCGGCGTCGCCGCGCCCCCGACGCACCGCGTGCGTCACGATCGGCGTGGGCACCGGGCTCGCCACCGGGACCGGATGGAGTCCGGCCTCCGCGAGGACGTGCGCCGCGCAGCGCGCCAGCTCGTCGCCCAGGAAGCGCGTGTCGTGGCCGATCAGCACGCGCGCGCCGGGCTGGCTCTCGCGCAGCCAGGCAGCCACGCCGCGCACGAGCGCGCGCAGGCGCGGCAGCGTGACCTCGTCGCCCAGCACGCCGCGCCATCCGCTCGTGCCGAATCGGATCCTCCGGGTCGGCCCGCTCGCCGGCCCGTTCACGCCCCGCCGCCCAGCTTCTCCTTCAGGCGCTTGGCGACGAGCGGCGGCACGAAGTCCTCGACGTTGGCGCCGAAGCGCACCAGCTCCTTCAGGCGCGAGGAGCTCACGTAGAAGTACTTCTGGCTCGTCATCATGAACAGCGTCTCGATCTCGGGGTAGAGATGGCGGTTCATCAGCGCCATCTCGAACTCGTACTCGAAGTCGGAGACGGCGCGCAGCCCGCGGATCAGCACCCGCGCCCCGATCTGTCGGGCGTAGTCGACGAGCAGTCCGTCGAACGCGGTGATGCGGATCCCGCTCTTCTTGCCGATCGCGGCCTCGAGCATCTCCAGGCGCTCGTCGATGCCGAAGGTGCCCTGCTTGCCGACGTTGCGCGCCACGGCGACGACCAGGTCGCTGAACACCGCGTGGGCGCGGTTCACGAGGTCGAGGTGACCGTTCGTGACGGGATCGAAGCTCGCCGGAAACAACGCCAGCCCGTCTCGCATGCGCCCCTGGCTCATGCCTCTCCTGCGCCTCCCGCCGCCGGCGGGCGCGCGGTCAGCCGATGGATCACCGTATCGCCGTAGCGTCGCTCGTCGAGTGGCTCGAGCCCGTCGATCGGAGGAAGAGCCGGCCGTCGCGAGGTCTCGACCACCACGAGCGCTCCCGCCGCGAGGATGCCGGAGGTCGAGAGCGCGCGCAGCGCCCGCGGCGCTTCGAGGGGATCGCGGTAGGGCGGATCCAGCAGGACGAGGTCGAACCGCCGGCCCGCGTGAGCGAGGCGACGGACCCCCGCGGCGACGTCCCCGCGCACCACCTCGGTGGCACCGCCGAGGTCGAGGGACTCGAGGTTGGCGCGCAGCACCGCCAGTACCGGCGCCGCGCGTTCGATGAACACCGCGGAGACGGCGCCCCGCGAGAGCGCTTCGATCCCGAGTGCGCCCGATCCGGCATACAGGTCGAGCACATGCGCCCCCTCGAGATCGGGGAGCCGAGCGAAGAGCGCCTCGCGCACCCGGTCGGCCGTGGGTCGCACCCCACCTGCCGCAGGCACGCGGATGCGTCGCCCCCCGAGACGTCCGCCGGTCACGCGCAGCCCCGTCGCCTCCCCGAACGCGGCCAGTCCGGCGCCCAGCGTGCCGCCCTCCGGTGTCTCCCGCCCGCGGCTCGCGGCGCGAGATGAACATTGCGTAATCAAGCCGTCGAGCGGAGCGCGTGAGACCGCTCCGGATCGGCTTGCCGCACCCTGTCGTGCTGTCTATGCTGCGCGCGCTCCTCGGTGTTTCATCGCTGCGTAACCGTCTCACCGCCGAGCGGGGTCATTCCCACGACACACTTCGGTTCGTTCCCACGGCCGGCCCTTGAGCGGCCCGAGTTGGCGACGCCCGGGGGTGTCGAGCCAAACTGAGAACGACGAAACGACAACGACAAAACGGGAGAAGACAGCTCATGGCCGCCGCGGCAACGATCGATCGGGTGAAGAAGAAGCTTCCGGAGCGCCTGGCGGAGGTCCGGGGCACGCGCTCGCAACGCCAGTTCGCGCGCGAGCTCGGCGTGTTCCAGCAGAACGTGAACCGCTACGAGAACGGGACCACGCCCCACGCGGACTTCCTGATCACGCTCGCGGTGAAGGAAGGCGTGTCGCTCGACTGGCTGCTGCTCGGCCGGGGGCGCATGCGCCGCGCCCGCTAGCGCCGCCGCTTCGCGATCCCGGCCGCGGCGCCCCGCGGCCGGGATCCGCCGAACCGCCCCCGCTCCTCCGAAGACTCCTCCGGTAGCTCCCCAAACTGGGCACGCGCCTCTACCGAGCTGCGCCTCCGTGTGCGCCACTGCGCAAGGACGCGCGCCCTCCCCGGGCCCGCAACATCCGGCACAACAGGCTGGAATCACTCGGTAAAGTTCACCTCATCGAGCCTCGGAGGCATGGATCTTGCTCCCTCGGGCGGCGTGGGCCGCAAGCCATGGGCGAGTGGCCCGGGGGGCTCGATGCTCATGTTGTCCTCGTTCTCGCCGTGGATGCGGCTCGTCTCCGGGCCGCTCGGGCTGCGCTGAGCGGTCGCCATGTCGAACGCTCGCTCGCGCCGGGTCACCTGGCTCTGGCTCGCCGCGCTGCTGCTCTTCGGCGCGCCCTGTGCCCGAACGCTCCCGCAGGAGCCGGCCGCGCCTGGCTCGGAGCCGATCGCGGACCGCGCCGCCCTCGATCCGGAGTTCGAGGCGGTGCGCGCGCGGCTGGCTCCCTACGCCCGCGACCTCGGCGGCGAGGACGTCGCCGCCGTGGCGCGCGCCGTCGTCGACGCCAGCCGCGCCCACGCGTTGCCGCCGACCCTGCTGCTGGCCGTGATGGAGGTGGAGAGCGGATTCGATCCGTACGCGGTGTCGCAGAAGGGCGCCCTCGGGCTGATGCAGATCCTGCCGAGCACGGGCATCGAGGTGGCGCGCCGCGTCGGCGTCCCGTGGCGCGGCCCCCGCACGCTCTTCGATCCGCGAGCCAACGTCCGCCTCGGCGCTGCGTATCTCCGCGAGCTGCTCGACCGGTATGCCAGCCTGCCCGTCGCGCTCGCCGCCTACAACGAAGGGCCCGGGCAGATCGAGGCGCTGCTGCGCGGCGGCGCATCCTTCCCCGCGCACTACAGCGAGCGCGTGCTCGGAGCCTACTGGGAGCGCTCGGCGTCGCCGCCCGCCGGCTCCTGATCCGACGCGGCGGCCGCGCTCGCGGCACCGGGTGCCGCGCCCTGCGCCTCGCGCCGGCCTCCTCCCTGCACCAGCGCGGCGGCGAAGCCGTCGAGCGCGTGGACGGCAGCGCGATCGCCCGCCGGCGTCCCGTTCACCAGGACGGAGAACACCGCCTCGCCGCCGTCTGGGAGCGCCGCATAGCCGGAGAGCGAGTGCACGCCGTCGAGGCTTCCGGTCTTGGCGCGCACGGCGCCGGCGGCTGCGAGCGCGCGGTGGCTGAGCGTGCCGTCGGTCGCGGCGATCGGGAGGGCGCTCTCGAACTCCGGGCCGAACGCGAACGATCGGTCCGCCGCGAGCAGCGCGGCGACCAGCAGCCGCGGCGTCACGCGGTTGCTGCGCGCCAGGCCCGATCCGTCGACGATGTGGGCTCCCGCGAGGGGGAGACCGAGCGCGCGGAGGTGCGCGACGAGCGCCTCGACGCCGTGGCTCCACGACCCAGGCGGGCCGTACTCCTCGGCGCCGATCGCCTTGACCAGGCCCTCGGCGATCGTGTTGTTGCTGTGCTTCAGGAAGAGCCGGACGATCTCCGCGAGCGGACGGCCCTCGAAGTCCACGAGGTCGTAGCCCGCGTCGGGCGCGGCGCCGCGCCGCACGTGCCCTCCCACCTCGATCCCCTGCGCCGCGAGCTGCCAGGCGAGCACCGCGCCGGCGTAGAGGGTCGCGTCGCCGACGCTGCGGTAGACGCGGCTCGGCTCGGAGCCCGCCGGCGCGGTCCCCGACACCACGATCGACTCGCCCTGCGGCGTGGCCTCGCGCTCGACGGCGAGGCGCGCGCGATGGCGCGGCGGACCGGTGGTGGCGCGGTTCGCGAGCAGGAAGAAGCCGATCGGTGGATCGATCGCGACGCGCGCGGGCGCACCCGGCGCGGCGCCCGGCCGCACCTCGACGGTGAAGGCGCCGTAGTTCGCCGAGAGCGCCGAGACGGGACCGAAGTAGGCGCGCTCGGTCACCGCACCCCACTCCGGGTGCCACCGTTCGGCGTCGAAGAAGGAGTCGTCGACCACGAGATCGCCGCGCACCCGACGCAGCCCGGCGGCACGGAGCTCGGCGGCCAGGCGCCACCAGTCCTCGGAGGTGAGCGCGGGATCGCCGCCGCCGCGCACGAAGAGCGCGCCGACCGAGCCCGCCGCATCGGGCCGCGCGTCCGCGGTCACCCGGGTGGTGAACTTGTGCGCGGGGCCGAAGGTCGCGAGCGCCGCCACGGCCGTCAGGATCTTCTCGTTCGACGCGGGCACCAGCGCCTGATCGCCGCCGCGGTCGTAGAGCACGCGCCCGTCGCTGCGCGACACCACCAGCGCAGCAATCGATGCGCCGCGGAGCGCGCGCTGCGAGAGCGCCGCATCGAGATGCCCGGCCAGCGCCGACGCGGGGCGCGCGCTCGCCTCCGCGCGCTCGGCCGCGTGCGGCGTCTGCGCGATCGACGCGATCGCGAACGCGGCGACGAGCGCCGCGACTCGGCTGGCGCGCTGCACGAACCCCCCGCAACCCTTGACGGCCCCGAACGTATCCGGGAGGCTCGCCGCCGGCAAACGAGCCGACCTTTGGGGGGTCCGTTGCTCAACGGAATCTGGCTCGGCCTGGTGCTGGTGTCCGTGCTCTGCGCCGCCTTCACCGGAACCCTCGACGCCGTGAAGGCAGCGGTGTTCGACGGCGCGAGCCAGGCCGTCGACCTGGTGATCCGTCTCGTCGGCGCGATGGCCTTCTTCCTGGGCTTGATGCGCGTCGCGCAGCAGGGCGGCCTCCTGGACGCGGCCTCGCGCGCGCTCGCCCCGATCCTCCGGCGCCTCTTTCCCGAGGTGCCGACGGATCACCCTGCGATGGGCGCCATGATCATGAACCTCGCCTCCAACGCGCTCGGGCTCGGCAACGCGGCGACGCCGTTCGGGCTCAAGGCGATGGTCGAGCTCGAGGGGTTGAACCGCACGCCGGGCGTCGCGAGCGATGCGATGGCGCTCTTCCTCGCGATCAACGCCACCAGCATCTCGCTGTTCCCGCTCGGTGTCATCGCGGTACGCGCCAGCCTGGGCTCGAAGAGCCCCGACGCGACCTGGCTCCCGACTCTGCTCGCCACCACCGCCTCCACCACCACCGCCATCCTTCTGTGCTTCGCGCTCCGCAGACTCCCGTACTTCGCCCGCCCCAACGCACCCGCCCCGCCGCCTCTGGGGAAATTCGACCGCCCGCAGCATCCCGCAAGCGGCGCCGAAGGCGCCGCGCGCAGCGAGGCGAAGCCGAGCGAAGTCAATCAGGACGCGCAGCAGCTCAGCAACCCCATCGGCCGGAGGCCGATTTCCGAGCCCCCGAAGCCAGCCTCACGCCTCCTCATCTTCGCGACCCTCGTCCTGCTCGCAGTCGCCCTCGCCCTCCAGATCGCGCGCGCGCCCGCCGGCCAGCCGGCGTGGGAGCTGGCGAAGGGGATCGCCGCGAGCTGGTTCCTGCCGCTCTTCATCGTGGGCCTGCTGCTGATCGGCGTGGCCGGGCGGGTGCCGGTCTACGAAGCCGCCGTCGAGGGGGCGCGGGAGGGGCTCGAGGTCGCCGTCCGCATCCTCCCCTATCTCGTGATGATCCTGGTCGCGCTCGCGATGCTGCGCGCGTCGGGAGCGCTCGATGCGCTGGTGCGCCTGATCGACCCGATCACGGGGCGCCTCGGCCTGCCCGCCGAGGCGCTGCCAATGGCGCTCTTGCGGCCGCTCTCCGCCTCGGGCGCCTATGGCCTCATGGTCGACATCATGAAGGCGCACGGGCCCGACTCCTTCGTCGGCATCCTCGTCGGGAGCTTCCAGGGCTCGACCGAGACCACCTTCTACGTGCTCACCCTCTACCTCGGCGCCGCGCGCGTGCGCGACGGGCGCTACGCGCTGCCGGCGTGCCTGGGAGGCGACGTGGCGGGCTTCGTGACCGCCACGGCTGCGTGTCACTGGCTCTTCGGGAGCACGGCTTGACCGCGCCCGCGGCGCGCGACCCGGCGCTCGAGGACGAGCTCGCCGAGCTGGTCCGCGCGAAGCTCGGTCTCGCCGTCGAGCGGTTCGAGCCGCTGCGCGGCGTCGCCGGCCACCGCCGCACCTATCGCCTGCGGCTGCGGGGTCCCGGACCGGGCTCGCTCGTCGCGCGCGTCGACCGCGGCGATCCGCCGCCCGGCGTGGCGCCCGAGCCGCCGCTCGAGCCGATCCGCGCGTTCCTCGAGGCCCACGGGCTGCCGGTACCGCGCCGGCTCGCCGGCGGCGCCGACATCGACCTGCTCGAGGACCTGGGCTCGCGCGAGCTGCTCGAGGAGCTGCGCAGTGCCGCGCCGGATCGGCGCCGCGCGCTCTACGCAGAGGCGTGTGACCTGGTGCCGCGGCTCCAGGCGCTCACCGACCCGAGCGGCCGGGTGCCCTCGTTCCAGCGCCGCTACGACGCCGCGCTGATCGAGGGCAAGGCGCGCCGCTTCGCCGCCGCGAGCCTGCCGGCGGGCCTCGGCCGCGCGCCGAGCGCCGCCGAGGTCGCCGTCGTCCGCGATGCATTCGCCGCGGTGTCGGACGCGCTCGCGGGCGCGCCGGAGCGCCTGGCCCACCGCGACTTCCAGAGCACCAACCTGATGCTGCGGGACGGGCCGCCGGGCCAGCGCATCGCCATGGTCGACTTCCAGGGTGCCTTGCTGGCGCCGCCGGAGTACGACCTGGTGTGCCTGCTGCGTGGCTCCTACGTGGTGCTGCCGGAGACGGAGGTGCGCGCGCAGGCCGAGCGGGTGCGGCTGCGCCTGCCGGACGCTCCGGATCGCGACGTGTTCTGGCGTCGATTCGACCTGCTCACCATCGTGCGCAAGGGCAAGGACCACGCGCTCTGGCACGAGCTGGCGGCGCGCGGACGCCCCGACGCCCTGGCGTTCGCCGCCCCGACGTTCGCGTACGTCCGCGACGCCGCGCGGCGCTGCGCCGGCGTGGACGCGCGCCTCGGGCGCTTCGGCGCGCTGCTCGAGGAGCTCGCTCCCCGCCTCGACCGGGAGGGCGAACGCTGCGCGCGATGATCCTCGCCGCGGGCCTCGGGACGCGGATGCGACCGCTCTCGGCGCTGCGGCCGAAGCCGGTGCTCCCGGTCCGCGGGATCCCGCTCCTCGCGTGGCCGCTCGCCTGGCTGGCGCGCCAGGGGGTCCGCGAGGTGATCGTGAACCTCCACCACCTCCCCGATGCGACGCGGGCCGCGGCCGAGCGCTGGGTCCCGCCGGGACTCGCCGTGCACTTCTCGGAGGAGCCGACGCTGCTCGGCACCGGCGGCGGCATCCGCCGCGCGGCGAGCTTCCTGCGGGAGAGCGATCCGAGCCTCGTCCTGGCCGGCGATGCCCTCTTCGACTTCGCGCTCGCCCCCCTCGCGGCGCGCCACCGCGCCCGCCGCGACGCGGTGACGTTGATCCTGCGCGAGGACGCGCGCGCCGAGCGCTTCGGTACGATCGGGGTCGACGCCGAAGGCCGCGTGCGCCGCATCGCACGCCGCTTCGATCTCGGCGGCGAGCGCCTCCAGGGGGTGTACGTCAGCGTGAACCTGATCGCCGCGCGCGCCTTCGACACGCTGCCGGAACGCGACGTCTTCGTGCACCTGGACGACTGGCTCGCGCCGCGACTCCGCGCCGGCGCCGACGACGTGCGCGCCGAGCGGCTCGACGCCAGAGCGTGTACCTGGGTGCCGGTGGGGACGCCGGCGGAGTATCTGTCGGCCAATCTGGCGCCGACGGCGGTGGGCTATCTCGACGCCGACGCCGTCGCGCGCGGGCTCGGCGTGCGCCTCGAGCCGGATCTGGTGATCGGAGCCGGGGCGCAGCTCGGGGCCGGGGTTCGGCTGCAGCGCGCGGTGGTGTGGGACGGCGAGCGCGTCCCGGCGGGATTGCACGCGAGCGGCGGCGTCTTCGCAGGAGGCGCCTTCCACCGCATCGAGGAGGCGCCGTGACGCGCGCCACCTTCATCGGCACCAGCGATGCCTTCGGCGCCGGCGGCCGGCGGCAGGCCGCCATCCTGCTCGACACGCCCTCGGGCGGCCTCCTGCTCGACTGCGGCCCGACCACGGCGACCGGCCTCGCAGCGCTCGGGCTGCCCCGCGACGCCGTCGACGCGATCGCAGTCACCCACTTCCACGCCGACCACTTCGCCGGCATTCCGCAGCTCCTGATCGGCGCGCAGTACGAGGACGCCCGCCGGAAGCCGATCTCGATCGCCGGGCCGCCGGGGGTCGAGGCGCGCGTCCGCGCCGCCGCGGCCGCCGTCGGCCTCCCGCTCGAGAGCCACACCTTCGACTTCGAGATCCGCTTCGCCGAGCTCGCGCCCGGCCGCACGCTCGATCTCGGCCTGGCGCGGATGGAGGCGTTCCAGACCTACCACCAGCCCGATTCGAGCCCGCACGGCGTGATCGTCTCGGTCGACGGGCGCCGGCTCGCCTACAGCGGCGACACCGGCTGGTTCGACGGGCTCCCCGATTTCGTGCGCGGCGCCGACCTGTGCATCTGCGAGTGCACCTTCCTCGAGGCGTCCTTCGAGTACCACCTCGACTACCGCACCTTGCTGGAACGAGCCCCCGGCTTCGGCTGCGAGCGGCTCGTGCTCACGCACCTCGGCACGCAGATGGCGCCGCTGCGCGGCCGCCTCGAGCTCGAGACGGCCGACGACGGGCTCACGATCGAGCTCTGATCCCGCTGCGGCCCGGCACGATCTCGCCGAGCACGGCGGCGCGGCTCGCTCCGGTGCAGCGCGGCAGGTGGTTGGGGATCCCGAGCAGCGCATTGCGACCCATCAGCGAGAAGGCCATCGCCTCGACCGCCGCGGCCGGGACGCCGGCCTGCTCGACGCGCTCGACCGCTACGCGCGGGAGCGCCGCCTCCAGCGCGGCCAGGACTGCCGGATTCTCGGCCCCGCCGCCCGACACCAGCAGCCGATCGGGCACGCCGCCGAGGAACTGCCGGCAGGCGCGCGCCACGGACTCCGCGGTGAACGCGACCAGCGTCGCGAGCAGGTCGTCCTCGGAGCGCGCGCCGCGGCGCCACTCGTCCGCGAGCGCCTCGCCCTCGGCGATGCCGTAGCGCTCGCGGCCGGTCGACTTCGGGGGCGGCCGGCGCAGGAACTCGTCGTCGAGCAGACGCTCGAGCAGCGCCGCGTCGGGCGTGCCGCGGCGGGCGCGCGCGCCGTCGCGATCGATGCGCTCGCGGCCGCCCGACAGCGCGCGGATCACGGCGTCGATCAGCGCGTTGGCGGGCCCCACGTCGAAGGCGATCACCGCGTCGGGATCGCCGCCGCGCGGCAGCCAGGTGAGGTTGGCGATCCCGCCGAGGTTCAGCACCACGCGCGACTCCGACGGCTCGCCGAGCACCGCCCAGTGGAAGAACGGGGCGAGCGGAGCGCCCTCGCCGCCTGCGGCCAGATCGCGCGGGCGGAAGTCCGCAACGGTGGTGACGCCCGTGCGCTCGGCGATCCGCGACGGATCGCCGATCTGGAGCGTCGCGCTGAGCTCCGGGTGATGCGCCACGGTCTGGCCGTGCGAGGCGATTGCGTCGACGGACGCGAGGGACACCCCGGCCTCGCGTGCGACTGCCGCTGCGGCCGCCGCGAAGCGCTCGCCGAGCAGCACGTCGAGCGCGGCGAGCTCGCGCAGCACGTCCGCCGCGGGCAGGCGCCCGGCGGCGAGCGCGTGGATGCGGTCCTGCAGGGACGGCTCGAACGGCTCCTCGCGGTAGGCGGCGAGCCGCAGCGGGCGCGCCGCCGCATCGTCCGGCCACTCGACGAGCGCCGCATCGATGCCGTCCGCCGACGTCCCCGACATGAGGCCGATCACGCGCACGGACACAGCATAACGGCGGATTGACACCCGGATCGAACCCCCTCATCCTCCGCCGCAATCGAGCGCAATCGCTCGCGAGCCAACAGGGACCCCCCCGCGATGACCGACTCCTCCCGAAGCCAGGGCAGGCTGATCTGCCTCGGCGCGGCGCTCGCCGCCGGCCTCTTCCTGATCGGCGTGCTGCGCGGAAGCTATCTGGCGCTGGCCATTCCGGTGGCCATCCTGACGCTGTTCGCACTCGGCCTCACCTTCTGGGTGGGCTGGACCATCTACACCGTCCAGGTCGACGCCGACGAGGACGCCGAGCGCCCCGAGGCGCCTCCGGCAACCGTCCCCCCGAGCCCCCCTTCGAGCGGCGCGCGCTAGCCCATGCGCATCGCGCTCCTGACCTATCGCGGAAACATGTACTGCGGCGGGCAGGGCATCTACGCCGCGAACCTGGCCCGCGAGTGGAAGCGCGCTGGCCACGACGTGCACGTGATCGCCGGGCCGCCGCTGCCCCGCCTCGAGCCCGACATCCCGCTGCACGAGATCCCGAACGAGAACGTATTCGGCGTCCCGGGCCGCGATCTCGCGCAGCGCTCGAGCGCGCGCGCGCTGCTCGCGCCGCTCACCCTCTGGGAGCTCGGCGTGTCGCGGTTCGGCGTCTTCCCGGAGATGCAGACCTTCGGGCTCCGCCTGCTACTCCGCTGGCGCGAGCTCCAGCGCCGGCACCGCTTCGACGTGGTCTTCGACAACCAGTGCCTCTCGTGGGGACTGCTCGGCATCCGCGCGAGCGGCGTGCCCGTCGTCTCGGTGATCCACCACCCGCTGCACATCGACCGCGAGGCCGACTTCGCGATCGATCCGAGCTTGGTCAAGAAGATCCGCCGCACGCTCTACTTCCCGCTGGCGATGCAGCAGATGGTGGCGCCGCGGCTCGACCGCATCGTGACGGTGAGCGAGGCGTCGCGGCGCGAGATCGAGCGCTGCTTCGGCATCCCCGAGAAGGAGGTGCGCGTCGTCTACAACGGCACCGACACCGAGGCGTTCCGCCCGCGCCCCGAGCAGCGGGTCGAGGCCGACCTGCTCTTCGTCGGCCGCACCGAGGACCGCAAGAAGGGCATCGGGACGCTGCTGCGGGCGCTCGCGCTGCTGCCGGAGCCGGTGACGCTCAAGATCGTCGACGGGCGTATCCCCGAGCACGGCCTCGTGCCGCGCCTCATCCGACAGCTCGGCCTCGAGCGCCGCGTGGTGCTCCAGCAGCGCTGGCTCGAGCCGGACGAGCTCGTCGCCGAGTACTCGACGGCGCGCGTCGCGGTGGTCCCGTCCTTCTTCGAGGGCTTCGGCTTCCCGGCGAGCGAGGCGATGGCGTGCGGCCTCCCGGTGGTGGCGAACGCCGCCGGCGCTCTCCCCGAGGTCGTCGGCAGCGACGGCCGCGCCGGGCGGCTCGTCCCGCCGCGCGACCCGCGCGCCCTCGCCGCGGCCATCGCCGAGCTGCTCGCCGACCCCGACCGCCTGGCGGCGATGGGCCGCGCCGCGCGCGCCCGCGTGCAGGCGACGTTCCGCTGGGACGACGCCGCGGCGCAGCTCGTGGAGGTGTTCGAGGAGGTGCGGCGTGCTGCTCACCGTCGACCTCGCGCGGCTTGAGGTCGGCGCCGGCGACCGCCTGCTCGACGTCGGCTGCGGCGAAGGGCGCCACTGCTTCGGCGCGCTCGAGCGCGGCGCCCGCGTGGTGGGACTCGACCTGGACGCCGCCGCGCTGCGCGCGGGCAACGGTCCGCTGCGCGCGCGCGCCCGCGAGGTCGAGGGATCCGGTGCAATGCTCCGCGGCGACGCCTTCCGCCTGCCCTTCCCCGACGCGAGCTTCGACCGCGCGATCTGCTCCGAGGTGATGGAGCACGTCCACGACTACCGCGCGGCCGCGCGGGAGCTGGCGCGCGTGGTGCGGCCGGGCGGGACCGCGGCGGTGACGGTTCCCACCGCGACCAGCGAGCACCTCTACCTGCGCCTCGGCGACGACTACTTCGAGTCGCCGGGCGGCCACATCCGCATCTTCCGCCCGCGCGACCTCGGCGACGCGCTGCGCGGCGCGGGCCTGCGCCCCACCGGCGTCGGCTTCGCCCACGGCTTCCACACGGCCTACTGGGCGCTGCGCTCCGCCGTCGGCCTGCCGCGCTCGGACGGCAATCGGCTGGTGCAGCTCTACCGGCTCTTCCTGATCCGGGCCACGACCTCGCGATGGCTCGACGCCCTCGAGAAGCGCGTGCTCGACTACGTGTGCCCCAAGAGCCTGGTGATCTACGCGCGGCGCGCCGCGTGAGCGCACCGCTGCGCATCTGCTTCACTGCCTACCGCGGCAACATGCACTGCGGCGGCCAGGGCATCTATCTCTGGTTCCTGGCCCGCGAGCTCGCGGCGCTCGGCCACGAAGTCTCGGTGCTGGTCGGGCCCCCGCATCCCGACCCGATGCCGTTCGCGCGCGACGTCGTCGAGCTCCCGAACGACCGCTTCTGGGGCAAGTGGTTCATGCGCGACCGGGCGGCCTTCTTCCCGCGCGAGAACCCGGCCGCCGTCCTGTCGCCGCTGCGCTTCTACGAGCTCGCCGCGAGCCGCATGGGCTTCTTCCCGGAGCCGTTCGCCTTCAGCGCGCGCGCCTTCCGCGCCTTCGCGCAACGCCTGCGCGCGGGCGCCCTCATCGACGTCGTCCACGACGTGCAGTGCCTCGGCTGGGGCCTGCTCGGCATCCGCGCCCTCGGCGTCCCGGTGGTGGCCACGGTGCACCATCCGCTCACCGTGGACCGCCGCGCCTCGTTCCGGCGCGACCGCACCCTGCGCGAGGCGCTCGGCACCGCCGAGTTCCATCCGGTGGGCATGCAAGCGTTCGTGGCGCGCCAGCTCGACCGCATCATCACCTCGTCGCGCGCGTCGGCGCACCGGATCCAGAGCGACTTCGGCGTCGCTCTGGAACGCTTGCGCATGCTCGGCAACGGGATCGACACCGAGCTGTTCCGGCCCGACCCCGCGGTCGCCCGTGATCCTGCGACGCTTCTCTGCGTCGGGCGCAGCGCCGACCCCAACAAGGGCATCGCGGTGCTGATCGACGCGCTCGCCAAGCTGCCACCTCCGGCCCGCCTGGTGCTGGTCGACGAGGACCATCCGCTGCACGAGGGCCGGCGTCGCGCCGCCGCGCTCGGCGTCGGCGACCGGCTCGAGGTGACGGGACGCCTGGCGGCCGGCGAGCTGGTGCAGCGCTACCGGCGCGCGTCGCTCGTGGTCGTGCCGTCGCTCTACGAGGGCTTCGGTCTGCCGGCGGTCGAGGCCATGGCATGCGGCACGCCCGTCGTGGCGGCGGCCGCGGGCGGCCTCGCCGAGGTCGTCGCCGCCTGCGGCGGCGGTCTCGTGGTTCCGCGCGGCGACGCGGACGCGCTGGCCAAGGGGATCGCGACGCTGCTCGAGCAGCCCGAGGCGCGCAGCCGTCTCGGCGCCGAGGGGCGCGCGGGCGTGCAGGCCCACTACGCGTGGCGCCGCATCGCCGAGCGCACCGCCGAGGTCTACCGCGAGCTCCGCGCCCGGCGCGGGCGGCCTGCGAGCACCACGACGTCGGCCCACGCGGGCGCGCGCCGCGCGCCCGCATCGAGCGCCTGAAGCGCTCCGCGCGCGAGGGGAGACGGGAGCCGCTGCACCGCGCGCGCCCAGAGCGGAAGCCCCCACCCCAGCGAGATTCCGCACACGGTCTCGACCTCGAGCGAGCGCGCCGCCTGCTCGCGCATCAGCGAGAGGTCGTAGCGCGTGAAGTGGTCGGCCGGCACGTCGTAGTGGCGACGCCCGCGCCGCGGCGGCTCGCGCCAGCGGTCCGTGAGGCGCGCGAGCCGGCAGGCCAGCGACTCGAAGTTGGCGATCGCGAGCACCACCCGCCCGCCGGTCCGTGTGACGCGCGCCATCTCGGCGATCGCCTCGGCCGGGCGATCGAAGTGATCGATGGCGCCCTTGCAGACGACGCCGTCGAAGCGCTCCGACGCGAACGGCAGCGCATCGGACCAGCCGCGCACCCAGCGCGGCCCGTCCTTCTCGGCGACCATGCGCGCCCAGTTGGTCATGCGGGCCGAGGGCTCGAGCGCGATCACGTCGGCGCCGCGTCGCGCGAGCGCGGCGGCGTCCTGGCCGAAGCCGCTCGCCACGTCGAGCAGCCGGCGTCCCGGCCGGGCCTCGAGGAGGTCGAGCGAGACCCGGGTCATGCGGTCGAACAGGAACTGGCTGTCGGGCGTGGCGCCGGTCGGGATGACGTCGCTCATGTCGCGATCGAGGTCGACCACGCGCATCGAGCGGCGAACGTAGCGGTCGCGCGGCAGGGCGCCCGCGGGCGCGGGTCAGAGGCGGCCGCTCACGAAGCTCTCGAGCAGCTCGGCGAGGCCCGGGTCGACGCCCTCGAAGCGGATGCCCACCCGACCGCTCCGCTCGTCGCACCAGGCGACGAGGCCGTCGAGGGCGAGCGGCAGCGAGATCCCCGGCAGCGCGAACTCGCTCGTCACGCGGGCGTCGCGCGAAGGCGGCGCGTTGCGCAGCGCCACGCCGATGCCGCCGGCCGAGAGGTCACAGCCCGTCCCGAGGCGCCGACGGCCGTCCGCGGTGATCTCGACCCACCCGGCGAAGCCCGCGCGGGGATGTCTGCGTTGACCGAGGTCCACTTCGCACTCCGAACGAGGCCAGCTCTCCGATTCCCGCGCCTCGGCTGCTCTCGTCCGCCGATCGCCGACACGTCGCCCCCGGGAACGAGATGCAAGATTCGTGCTGCGAGCCGCCACGCCCGCTTCCGGTGGGACCGCCCCAGCGATGCGGCGCGCCGCCCGCTCGGGGATGGGGATGGCGGCCGCTGGGACTTATCCTCTCCGCGCGATGGGGAAATCTCTTCCGTCGGAGGGAAAGCGGCTTCCGCAGCCGGCGGGCCGATCCACCGCCACGCTCGACCGGCTCGCGTCGTTCCGCGTCACCTACGTCGCGATCTTCTGCTTCCTGCTGCTCTACGTCTTCTCAGTGAAGGGCGTCGAGCTCGCGCTCGGGCGCTACTTCCGCTCGAGGATCGCCGAGGCGGTCCAGGTCGACCCCCAGGCCGGGAGCGTGGTCGACCAGGTCCAGGCGCGCGTGGACGCCGTGGTGCGCGGCTCGGCCTGGGCACACATCGGGGGAGTGCGGGTCACTGCGATCGTGCTGGGCGCCGACGGGACCACGCCGCTCTACGCGGGCGGCCGCCGCATCCCCCCGCCCCTGCCCGAGGATCCGCTCGCCGAGGCGCAGCGCCTGCTGCCCGCAAGCGCCGAGGTCGTGGTCTCCGTGCCGCACAACTCACTGGTCGCAAACGCCGTTCTGGTCTTCTATGCCGCGCTGCTGATCCAGACGCTCTTCCTCTACGAGCGGCGGCGCGCGCGCGACGAGGACGCCCGGCTGGCCCAGGCGCTGGCCGAGCGCGAGAGCACGGCGGCCCGCGCGGCGCAGATCGAGGCCGAGCTCGCGGACCTGACCCGGCAGGTCGACGAGCGGGTCGAGGCGGAGGTCAGCGGCGAGCTCGCCTCGCTGCAGGCGGAGCGCGCGCAGCTCTCCGAGAAGCTCACCGCGCTGGCCCGGCGCGAGGAGGAGCTGCGGGCGCAGACCGGCCAGCTCCAGCAGACGCTCGCGTCGGAGCGCGCCGGGCTCGAGGAGATGCTCGACGAGGCGCTCGCCGATCTCTCCCGCAAAGACGAGTCGCTGCGCGCGCTCGAGGAGAAGCTGCAGCGCGCGGCACAGGGCAAGGGGGAGGCGGCGGGCCCGCGCTCGCGGGAGATCGATCTGCTCGGCCTGCGACTGCGCACGCTGTACAAGAACCTCGAGATCGACGACCACGCGCTGCGCGACCTGATCGGGCTCGGCGACGAGGCGATGAAGCTGCGCGCCGAGGAGAGCCTGAAGCGGCTCTCGGACGACGTCGAGACGGCCGCGGTGCGCCGCAAGGTCGGAGGCCTTCCGAGCCACCTCACGATCTTCGAGCTGGGCTTCGCGGGCAAGGGGCGCATCTACTACACGATCGGGCGTCAGCGGCGCTTCCGGCTGCTGGCCGTCGGCGCGAAGAACTCGCAGAAGACCGACCTCGAGTACCTGAGCCGCCTGCCGCGCGAGTGAGGCTCAACGCGCCAGCGCGTCGCGCAGCGCGCGCTTGAGCTCCGCGTCGTCCCACGGCTTCGGGATCAGCGCGCGGATCCCCAGCGCCGCCAGCCGCTCGCCCGGGATCGCGTCCGGCCAGCCGGTGATCAGGAGGCGCGCCGCGGCCGGCCGCCGCCGCGCCGCCGCGGCGAGCAGCTCGAGCCCGCTCATGCCCGGCATCTTGTGGTCGGAGAGGATCGCGTCCACCGCCTCGGTCTCGAGCAGCGCCAGCGCCTCGGAGGGCGACGCCGCCGTGAGGATCCGGTAGCCCTCGCGGCGCAACGCGCGGCGCAGGGCGGCCAGGATGTGGGCCTCGTCATCCACCAGGAGCAGGGTCGGCGCTGCGCCTTCCGGCGACGGGCTCAGGCGCCCGGCTCCGCGTCGGGCGGGCCCGCGAGCGGCAGGAACACCTCGAAGGTGGCCCCACCGCCAGCGCGATTGCGCGCGCGCAGCGCGCCGCCGTGGCGGCGCACGATGTCGAAGCAGGTCGCCAGGCCGAGGCCCATGCCGACGCCGACCTCCTTGGTCGTGAAGAACGGCTCGAAGATGCGCTCGACGGGCTCCACCGAGATGCCGCCGCCGTCGTCGCTCACCGAGACGAGCACGCCGTCCGCAGCCGCCGCGGTGCGCAGCACGATCTCCCCGGAGCCCCCGTCGCGGCGCACGCGCTCCTCGATGGCCTGGTAGGCGTTCACCAGCAGGTTCATGAACACCTGCTCGAGCTGCAGCGGGTGGCACGGGAGCGGCGGGAGCGGCGCGTACTCCTTCCGCAACACCACGGAGTGTTTCATCATGGTCCACACGATGTGCGCGGTGGAGTCCAGGCAGCGGTTCAGGTCGGCGCAGACGAGCTGGCCGTCGTCGCGGTGCGAGAAGGCGCGCAGGTCCTGCACGATGTGGCGGATGCGCTCCGAGCCCTCCTGCGACTCGCGGATCGCCTGCGCGAAATCCGCGAAGACGCGGTCGGCGTCGAGCTCGCGGGCGAGCCCGAGCAGGCGCTCGCCGGCGCCGCGCAGCGCCGGAGTTCCTTCGGCGGCTGCGCGCTCCGCGAGCGCGCAGCCGGCCAGGTGGAGCCGGTGCACGTCGCCGAGGTATTCGCCCATCTGCGCCAGGTTCGCGTGGATGAAGCCCATCGGGTTGTTGATCTCGTGGGCGACGCCGGCCGCGAGCTGCCCGATCGAGGCCATCTTCTCCGTCTGCAGCACCTGCTGCTGGAGCTGCTTCAGCCGCTCGCGCTCGGTCACCTCTGCGAGCACCAGCACCGTGCGGCCCTGCGCGTCGAGCCGCTCGGCCCGGGCGTCGAAGGCGCGCGCCGCGCCGCCCGCCTGGGTGCGCGCGATGCGGGGCGGGTCGCCGCCGCGGGCGCGCGCGCGCGCCACCAGCTCCGCGAGTCCACCGCTCGCGAGCAGGTCGGCGGGCAGGACGTCCTCGAGCGGGCGGCCCTCGAACGGCTCGCCCGCGGCGGGGAAGGCGCGCGCGAAGCCGGGATTCACCGCGACGAGCCGGTCGTCCGCGTCGAGCACGGCGACCGCGGCCGGGAAGTGGTCGACGATCGCGGCGTGGAGCCGCTCGAGCGACTCGATGCGCTCGCGCACGGCCCGGCGCGCGCTGGCGGCGCGGAAGGCGCGGATCTGCTCGAGCGCGACCGCCGGCAGCACCTCGTCGAAGTCGGCGCTGGCAGTGACGCAGTCGGCGGCGCCGGCGCGGAAGGTGTCGAGCGCCGCGTCGGCGGTGGCCTCCCGGGTGACCACGACCGCGGGCGGACCCACACCGCGCAGCCCCGACAGGATCTCGCGGCCCTGGTCGCCGAGCTCGCGGTCGACGATCACCAGATCGGCGCCGCTCGCCAGCTCGAGACACGCGCGCGCGTCGTTCACGATCTCGATGCGCACGCCGCCGCCGAGGCGCTGCAGCGCGCCGACGGTCGGGAGCCGGCGCTGCGCGCGCCCCGGCTCGGCCACCACGATGCGGACCGGCCTCACGGCACCGGGCTCGGGCGCTGCGGCCAACGACTCCCCCTGGCACGAGCCACACCACGCGGCCGGCAGGCCGCGGGCACGCTCGGGGGGCGGGCGGACTCTATCCGATCGCCTCGTCCGAACCAAGGCCGTGGCGGCCGAGCTTGCGGTAGATGGTGCTGCGACCGATCCCGAGCCGCTGCGCAGCCTGGGTGGCATTGCCGCCGCACTCGCGCAGTGCGCGCTCGAGCGCGCAGCGCTCGTAGGCGTCGAGCGAGAGCGGGAGGTCCGCGGTCTCCGCGGCCGCGGCGCCGTCCGGCGGCGGCGGCGCCCGATGGCGGCGACCGAGCGGGAGATCCGCCGCGCGCAGCCGCGGGCCGCGCGCCAGCGCGAGCCCCGACTCGATCGCGTTCTCGAGCTCGCGCACGTTGCCCGGCCAGTCGTGGCGCATCAGCACGTCGAGCGCGTCGCTGCCGATCTCGAAGGCGCGCCCGGCGCGCCGGTGTCGCGCCATGAAGTGCTGCACCAGGAGCGGCACGTCCTCGATGCGCTCGCGCAGCGGCGGGATCTCGACGCGAACCACGTTCAGCCGGTAGTACAGATCCATGCGGAAGCGCTGGCTCTCGACCATCGCCGCGAGATCGCGGTGCGTGGCGGTGACGATGCGGATGTCGACGGGCACCGGGCCCGGCGCGCCGACCGGGCGCACCTCCTTGTGCTGCAGCGCGCGGAGGAGCTTGGCCTGCGTGGCGAGGGGGATCTCCCCGATCTCGTCGAGGAACAGCGTGCCGCGCTGCGCCATTCGGAACAGGCCCGGCGCGCCGACCGCGCCGGTGAAGGCGCCGCGCTCGTGGCCGAACAGCTCGCTCTCTATGATCGACTCGGGGAGCGCGCCGCAATCGACGGGCACGAACGGACCGGCGTGGCGCGGGCTCGCGGCGTGGATGGCCCGCGCCACCAGCTCCTTGCCGGTCCCGCTCTCGCCCTGGATCAGGACGTGGCTCTCGTTGTGGCGCAGGCTCGCGATGCGCTGCGCCAGGCGGCGCATCGCGGGCGAGTTGCCCACGAGGTCCGGGATGCGGCCGACCTCCTCGAGCTGCTCCTCGAGCTGGCGATTGCGCTCGAGCAGCCGGCGCCGCTCGAGCGCCTGGTGCACGGTGGTGCGCACCCGGTGGACGTCTTCGAACGGCTTCGCGAGATAGTCGAAGGCGCCCTGCCGCATGCAGCCGACCGCGCTCTCGATCGACGCATGGCCCGTCATCACCACCACCTCGACCTCGGGGCGCTCTCGCTTCAGGCGCTCGAGCAGGGCGAGACCGCTCTCGGCGCCGAGGCGCAGGTCCAGCAGCACCACGTCGAGGGCCGGATCCTCGAGCGCGTCGCCGGCGGCCTCGAGGTCCTCGGCGAGCACCAGCTGGTGGCCGTCCTGACGCAGGATGCGGGCCAGCGCGCGCAGCATCAGGGGCTCGTCGTCCAGCACCAGCACGAAGCCGGACCGCGACGCGACCCCCGGGCCGGCCCCACCCACCGGGGCCGCTTCTCCGGTCGGTGCCGCCGTGCCCGCCTCTCCGGTCGCTAGATCGGAGCGTTCGGGCGCCACGGGGGGCGCGCACTCGCTGCTCATGCGGGTCCCTATCGGTCCCGGATCCGGGACGCTTGAGCCGCCGCGCCCCTTGAACGGTCGAGCGACCGGCGTACACTGCGCTCGCCCCCCTCCGCCACACGCGGAGGTGTCCGTCTGCGCCGCTCCCACGTGCTGATCGTCGATGACGAGGAGCTGTATCGCCGCGCGCTCGAGCGCATCCTCGCGCGCTGCGGCCACAGCGTGGTGCTCGCGCGCGACGCCGCCGAGGCCATGCAGGTGGTCGCGACCGAGCCGCTCGACCTCGTGCTGTGCGACGTGCGCATGCCGGGCATCAGCGGCCTCGAGCTGATCCGCCAGGTCCGCGACGTCGATCCCGATCTGCCGTGCATCGTCGTGACCGGCTACGGCAGCGCCGAGCAGTCGGTGGAGGCGCTCCACGCGGGCGCCTTCTGGTACCTGGAGAAGCCCTTCGAGCAGCGCTCGCTCGACGTCGTGAAGCGGCTCGTCGAGCGCGCCATCGAGCACCGGCGGCTGCGCAGCGAGAACCGCCTGCTCCAGAGCCAGCTGCGCTCGCGCTACGGCTTCGACCGCATCGTCGGCCAGAGCGCCGCGCTGCGCGGCGCGCTCGATCTCGTCGAGCGCGTGGCCGACTCCGACAGCACGGTGCTGGTCACCGGCGAGAGCGGCACCGGCAAGGAGCTGATCGCGCGGGCGATCCACTACAACAGCGCGCGGGCCGAGCGCGTGCTGGTGACGGTCAACTGCGGCGCGATCCCGGAGGAGCTGCTCGAGTCCGAGCTCTTCGGCCACGTGCGCGGCGCCTTCACCAACGCGGTCCAGCATCGCGAGGGGCGCTTCACCACCGCCGACGGCGGCACGATCTTCCTGGACGAGATCGGCGACATGAGCCCCAATCTGCAGGTGAAGCTGCTGCGCGTGCTCCAGGACCGCAGCTTCGAGCCGGTCGGCTCCTCGAAGACGGTGCGTGTGGACGTGCGGGTGATCGCCGCGACCAACCAGGACCTCGAGCAGGCGATCCGGCGCCAGAGCTTCCGCGAGGACCTCTACTACCGACTGAACGTGATCCCGATCGAGGTGCCTCCGCTGCGGCGCCGCAAGGAGGACATCCCGCTCCTGATCGAGCACTTCCTCGAGCGCCTGAACCAGGACAAGGGCCGCGCGGTCGAGGGCTTCACCGCGGCCGCCCTCGACCGCCTCCTCGAGCACGACTGGCCGGGCAACGTGCGCGAGCTCGAGAACCTGGTCGAGCGGCTCGTCGTGCTGCGCGGCCAGGGTGTGATCGACGAGGCCGATCTGCCGCCGAGCTTCCGCCCCGCGACCGGCAGCGCCGACGGGCTGGCGATGCCGATCGTCGCGCCGGGCGGCCTTCCCTTCAACGAGGTGATCGACCGCGTCGAGACGAGCATGATCCTGCAGGCGCTCGAACAGACCCACTGGAACAAGAACCGGGCGGCGCAGCTCCTGGGCCTCAACCGGACCACGCTGATCGAGAAGATCAAGAAGAGGAAGCTCGAGCCGCCGTCGCCGCTGCCCGAGGTGGAGCCGGACTAGGGCCGGTCCGAGCGACGGTTTCGTAACTCCCGAGCACGCGGTTCGTCGAATTCCTGACGCTCCTGCGGATCGGCGCTCGCTGCCGCCGCCGCGGGCGGCACGCGCGGCGCCCCCGGCCGCGCAGCGCGACGCACTCCGCGCGCCGCGGGAAATCCCGCAGCCGGCCTCGGCTTCGCGCACCGGGGCGCGTGCGGCGCGCCACCTCCCGGACCGCTCGGGCGCCCGCACCCGCGGAACCGGCGCTCCTTGGCACGAGCCGTGCTTTCTCTCGCATCCCGCAAGCAGCCCGGCGGCAGCGCCCCGGCACGGAGCGGAGCCAAGCCAAGATCGTGGAGGGGGGAGAGAGCGCGATGGAGGCGGTCCTGAGGGAGGCGAAGGAGAAGTTCTCGGAGATCCCGGCGTCCGTGAAGGAGCAGATCGTGCTCGAGCACGCGCCGCTGATCCGCTACATCGTGAACCGCATCGCGGTTCGCCTGCCGTCGCACATCGACCTCGACGACCTGCACAACACCGGCGTCATCGGGCTGATGGACGCGATCGAGAAGTACGACCCCGAGAAGAACTGCAAGTTCAAGACCTACGCAGAGTTCCGCATCAAGGGCGCGATCCTCGACCAGCTCCGCTCGCTCGACTGGGTGCCGCGCAGCGTGCGCCAGAAGGGCCGGCGCCTGGAGCGCGCGTACGGCGAGATCGAGCAGCGCCTGGGGCGCTCGGCGAGCGAGGAGGAGGTCGCCGACTCGCTCGGCCTGCAGATCGACAAGTTCCACGAGCTGCTCAACCAGGTACGCGGCGTGTCGCTGGTGAACCTCGAGGAGCTGCGCGGCACGGGGGCGGACGGCGAGCGGACCGGCAGCTACGCCGACATCGTCGAGGACGTCCACTCGGAGAATCCGTTCTCGGCGCTCAAGCAGCAGGAGACCCGGCGCGTGATCGCCGACACGATCGGCGGGCTCCCTGAGAAGGAGCGTCTGGTCCTCACGCTCTACTACTACGAGGATCTGAACATGAAGGAGATCGGTTCGATCCTCGGCATCACCGAATCCCGCGTCTGCCAGATCCACACCAAGGCCATGGGCCGCCTGCGCTCCAAGCTGAAGCAGCTGATCGAGCGCTGAGTACGGAATCGGCCTTCGGCCGATTCATTCGTCGTGGCCGCTCTTCTCGCAGCGCACCAGCGCGACGGTGATGTTGTCCTCGCCGCCGCGCTCGTTCGCCATGCGGATCAGGTGGTCGACCGCCTCCTGCGGCTCGACCCCGCCCGACACCGCGCGGGCGATCTCCTCGTCGCGCACGTGGCCGGTCAGGCCGTCCGAGCAGAGCACGAAGACGTCGCCTGCCTCGGGCGTCATCTCGGCGAGGTCGGGCTCGACGGTCGCGCGCACGCCGACCGCGCGCGTCAGCACGTGGCGCTGCGGGTGCTCGCGGGCCGCGTCGGCGCTGATCTCGCGGCGCCGGACCAGCTCGCCCACCAGCGAATGGTCGTCGGTGAGCTGGCGGATGCGCTCGCCCCGCACCAGGTACGCCCGGCTGTCGCCGACGTGGGCGAGCGCCGCGCGGCCGTCCTGCGCGAGGAGCCCGACCAGGGTCGTGCCCATCCCGGCCAGCTCGCGGCGGCGGCGCGCGGTCTCGTGGACCTCGCGGTTGGCCGCGATCACCGCGTAGCGCAGCTTCTCGGCGAGGCTCGTCCCCGCCCCTTCGAGCGTCCGGATCGTGCGGAGCGCCGCCTCCGCCGCCATCTCGCTCGCGATCTGACCGGCAACGTGCCCGCCCAGCCCGTCCGCGACCAGGTAGAGCCCGATGTCGGGCGCGAGCGCGTAGTGGTCCTCGTTGGCCGCTCGGCGCCGGCCCACGTCGGAACCCGCTGCCGCTCGCAAGATCATGCCGGCGCTCCTTCGGCGCAGCCGCCGCCGCTGGACTGCGACCGGCCCGCTCCACACCTACCCATCGGTCGAACGCCCCCGCCGTGGTAGCCCGATCACCCCCCGGGCCTCCACCCCGGCGCTCGCACGCTCGGGCGCCGGCAGCCACACTGGCGAGGTGCCCGCGAAAAACATTCAATCGCGGGCCGCGCGCCGACGATAATGCTGCCGTGGTGCCGGGGCCGGAGCCGGCCCGGCACCCGTGCTCGCTCCGAGCCGTGGGGGGACCATGCCGAAGACGCTCCTTCTCGCCGACGACAGCGTCACGATCCAGAAGGTCGTCGGGATCAGCTTCGCCAACGAGGACGTGGTGCTCCTCACCGTCGACAACGGCGACGACGCCATCGCGCGCGCCCGCGAGGCGCGGCCCGACCTCGTGCTGGCCGACATCCTCATGCCGGGCAAGGACGGCTACGAGGTGTGCGAGGCGATCAAGTCCGACGCCGAGCTTCGACACGTTCCGGTGTTGCTGCTCTCGGGAACCTTCGAGAGCTTCGACGAGGAGCGCGCCCGCCGCGCCGGCGCGGACGGGCACATCACGAAGCCGTTCGAAGCGCAGGCCCTCGTCGATCAGGTGAACGAGCTGCTGGCCCGCAGCGCGGCGGTGCCGCCGCAGGCGGATCCGGCGAGCGAGGCGACGATCCTCGTCGATTCCGCCGAGCCGACCGGCTCGCGCGACGCGTACGATTTCTTCGACGAGGAGGAGATGGCGCAGACGGCGCCCTCGGCTCCGCGCGCGGCGCGGGTCGACGCGAGCCCGGCGTCGGCGCCGACTGTCGTGCTCGGCGAGGACGACGAGTTCGGCCTCGGCGGCGAGGCGCTCGAGCTCGAAGCCGCCGTCGAGGAGGAGCTGCGCCCGGCGATGGTCGCGCCGGCGCTGCGCACGCCGGGGCGGCCCGACGTCGACCCCCGCGCCACCGTGGTGCTCGAGGACTCCTTCACCGAGGCTCCGCCCGCGCCGCCGCGCGCGCCGGCGGGCTACGAGGAGACCTTCGACTTCAGCTTCGACCCGCACGAGGTCGGCGCGCGTCCGGCTCCGCACGGCGAGACCCTCCGAGCGGCGTCCGAGCCGCGGCCCGCGGCGCCGCCGGAGCCCGCCGGGCTCTTCTCGCGCCCGCCCGTGGAGACCGCTCCGCGTCCGTCCGCTCCGATCTTCGATGCGGATCCGGTGCCGCAGATGACACCGCCGCCGCCGCCCCGCGACCCGGGTGACTCGCGACGCGGCCTCGAGTCGCGGCCGATGCCGCCGCAGCCGCCGCCGATCCCGAGCGCCGCGATCCCGGCCGTCGAGAGCCGGCCGAGCGAGCCGCAGCGCGTCGCCGTGACCACGGTCGGCGCGCCCGCCGGAGAGCTCTCGGCCGCGATGCGCCAGCAGCTCCACGAGACGCTCGAGAAGATCGCCTGGGAGGCCTTCGGCGATCTCTCGGAGCGCATCGTGCGAGAGGCGCTCGAGCGCGTCGAGGCGGTCGCCTGGGAGGTGATCCCGCAGATGGCCGAGGTGCTGATCCGCGAGGAGATCAGCCGCCTCAAGGACGGCGACTAGGGCACTCGCCCCCGCTCGCGTTTCGGTCGAGGCCGCTACCATCGCCGGCCTTGCGAGCGGAGCTTCCCAAGCGCTTCGAGCCGAAGCCCGTCGAGCCGCGCCTGTACCAGGCGTGGCTCGCGCGCGGTCTCTTCCGCGCCGCGGTCGACGACCCGCGGCCGCGCTTCTCGATGGTGATCCCGCCGCCCAACGTGACGGGCTCGCTGCACCTGGGCCACGCGCTCAACAACACGCTCCAGGACCTCCTGGCGCGTCACAAGCGCCTCGCCGGCTTCAACGTCCTCTGGATGCCCGGGACTGACCACGCAGGGATCTCGACGCAGGTGGTGGTCGAGAGGGAGCTGGCCAAGCGCGGCCAGACGCGTCACGACCTCGGGCGCGAGGCCTTCGTCGACCAGGTCTGGGAGTGGAAGGCGCACTACGGCGCGCGCATCGTCGAGCAGCTCCAGGCGATCGGCTGCTCGTGCGACTGGTCGCGCGAGCGCTTCACGATGGACCCGGGGCTCTCGCGCGCGGTGCGCGAGGTCTTCGTGCGCCTCCACCGCGAGGGCCTGATCTACCGCGCCGAGTACCTGGTCAACTGGTGCCCGCGCTGCACCACCGTGCTCTCCGATCTCGAGGCGCCGCACGAGCCGGTCGCCGGTCGCCTGTGGGCGATCCGCTACCCGCTGGTCGACGGGAGCGGCGCGATCGTCGTCGAGACGACGCGCCCCGAGACCCTGCTCGGCGACACCGCGGTCGCCGTGCATCCCGACGACGAGCGCTATCGCCATCTGGTCGGCCGCAAGGTGCGGCTGCCGCTGCTCGGCCGCGAGATCCCGATCGTGGCGGACACCTTCGTCGATCGCGAGTTCGGCACCGGCGCGGTGAAGGTCACCCCGGCGCACGATCCGAACGACTTCGAGTGCGGGCGCCGGCTCGGCCTCCCCGCGATCAACATCCTGCGGCCCGATGCGACGCTCAACGAGAACGCGGGTCCGTACGCCGGGCTCTCGGTTGCAGAGGCACGCCGGCGCGTCGTGGGCGATCTCGAGCGCGACGGCCTGCTCGTCGGCTCGAAGGAGCATCCGCACGAGGTCCCGCATTGCGACCGCTGCGGCGCCGAGGTGCAGCCGCTGCTCTCCGAGCAGTGGTTCCTGCGCATGCAGCCGCTGGCAGCGCCCGCGATCGAGGCGGTGCGGAGCGGGCGCGTCCGCTTCCATCCCGCGTCCTGGGCGAACACCTACTTCCACTGGATGGAGAACATCCGCGACTGGCCGATCTCGCGCCAGCTCTGGTGGGGCCACCGGATCCCCGCCTGGCGCTGCCGCGCCTGCGGCGAGTGGACGGTGGCCGTCGACGATCCGTCCGCATGCGCCCACTGCGGGCGCACCGAGCTGGTGCAGGAGGGCGACGTCCTCGACACCTGGTTCTCGAGCGCGCTCTGGCCGTTCTCGACGCTCGGCTGGCCCGAGGACACGCCGGAGCTGCGGCTCTTCTATCCGACCGACGTGCTCTCGACCGCCTTCGACATCATCTTCTTCTGGGTGGCCCGCATGGTGATGATGGGCCTGCACTTCGCCGGCGACGTTCCCTTCCGCGACGTCTACATCCACCCCCTCGTGCGCGACGAGCAGGGCCGCAAGATGTCGAAGTCGAAGGGCATCGGCGTCGACCCGCTCGACCTGATGGGGGTCTACGGCGCCGACGCGGTCCGCTGGACGCTGGTCTCGCTGGCGGCGCAGGGCCGCGACATCCGCTTCGGCGAGACGCTCGTCGACGGCGGGCGCGCCTTCGTGACGAAGCTCTGGAACGCGGCGCGCTTCGCGCTGATGAACCTCGAGGACTACGACCCGTCGTCGCCCCGCGCGGAGCCGTCGATTTACGATCAGTGGATCCGACACCGCATGGACGTCGCGATCGCGGAGGCGCACGCCGCCCTCGACGCCTTCCGCTTCAACGACGCGGCAGCGGCGCTCTACCACTTCGTGTGGGGCGAGCTCTGCGACTGGTACATCGAGCTCGCGAAGCAGAGCCTGAAGGGCGCCGACCCGGCCGCGCGACGGGCGACGCAGGCGACCCTGGTGGAGGTGCTGCGCGGCGCGCTCACGGCGCTGCACCCGATCATGCCGTTCGTGACCGACGAGATCGCCGCGTCGCTGCCGGACACCGACGGCCGCTTCCTGATGGAGGGGCGCTATCCGACCCCGGGCCCGAAGCTCGCGCCCGCGGAGGCGCGCGAGATGGACGTGCTCGTCGAGATGGTGAGCCGGATCCGACAGGTGCGCGGCGAGCTCGATCTGCCGCCGCAGAGCGTCGTGCGCCTCGTGCTGCCGAGCGCCGCGTCGTCGTGGCTGCGGTCCCATCGCGAGGCGCTGCGGGCGCTCACCGGAGCGTCCGAACCGGTCGTCTCCGACGAGGCGCCCTCCGCGACCGCCTCGGTGGTCCAGGCCGCGGGCTTCACCGTGTCGGTCGATCTCGACGACCCGAGCCTCCTCCACGACGAGGTCCGGCGCCTGGAGAAGGCCCTGTCGAAGCTCGAGAAGGACCTGAGCTTCGTCCGGAAGAAGCTCGAGAATCCTCAATTCTCGGAGCGTGCCAAGCCCGAGGTCGTGGCCGCCGAGCGCGACAAGAACGCGCGCCTCGCCGAGGAGGTCGCGAGCGTCCAATCGCGGCTCGAGCGGATGCGCCGCGCGGCGGGCGAGACGCGTTGACGCGCCCCGCCCTGCCGCCGTCTTCGTCCTGGGAGCCGCTCGTCGCGCGCGCGCTGGCCGAGGATCTGGGCGCGGGCGACGTCACCTCGAACGCGGTCATCGCACCCGATGCCGTGGGCGAGGCCGTGGTGGAGGCGCGGCAGCCACTGATCGCGTGCGGGCTCGCAATCGCCGAGGCCGTCTTCGCGCGCGTCGATCCCTCGCTCGAGGTTTCGCGCGCGTGGAACGAGGGCGAAGCACGCGAGCGCGATCTCCCGCTGCTGCACGTGCGCGGCAGCCTGCGCTCGATCCTCGCGGCCGAGCGCACCGCGCTGAACTTCCTCGGCCGCATGTGCGGCATCGCCACGCTCGCGCGCCGCTACGTGCTCGCCGTCGAGGGAAGCGGCTGCCGCGTGGTCGACACTCGCAAGACGCTCCCGGGCTGGCGCGTGCTCGACAAGTACGCGGCCGCGGTCGGCGGCGCCGAGAACCACCGCATGGGCCTGTACGACGCGGTGCTGCTCAAGGACAACCACCTCGCGGCGGCGGGGGGCGTCACCGCGGCAGTGAAGGCCGCGCGCGCCGGCGTGCCCGCGCACCTGCAGATCCAGGTGGAGGTCGAGTCGGCCGAGCAGGCCGAGGAGGCGCTCGCCGCCGGCGCCACCTGGCTGCTGCTCGACAACCGCTCGATCGAGGAGCTCCACACGCTCGCCGCGCGCTTCCGCGATCGCGCGGTGCTCGAGGCCTCGGGCGGGGTCACGCTCGAGAACGTGCGCGCGATCGCGGCGAGCGGCGTGCACCGCGTCTCGATCGGCGCGCTCACGCACTCGGCGCCGGCTGCCGACGTCGCGCTCGAGGTGGCTGCGCCCGGGGGAGCCCGCGCATGAACGCGGGCGCTGCGCGGGTCCTCGTCGCGCTGCGCCAGGCCCGAGCGGCCCCGCTCTCCGGTGAGGATCTCTCGCGCGGGCTCGGCGTGACGCGCGCGCAGGTCTGGAAGCACGTCGAGGCGCTGCGCGACCTCGGCTACGAGATCGAGGGCGAGCCGGGCGGCGGCTACCGGCTCGCCGGTGCGCCCGATCGCCTGTATCCCGAGGAGGTGCAGCCGCGCCTGCACACGCGCTGGCTGGCGCGCGAGTACCGCTGGCTCGAGACCACCGACTCGACCAACCGCGAGGCCGCGGCGCTGGCGCGGTCCGGTGCGCCGCACGGGGCGACGGTGGTCGCCGAGGGCCAGACGGCGGGGCGCGGGCGGCTCGGCCGCTCCTTCTTCTCGCCCGCCCACCTGAACCTCTACACCTCGGTCGTGCTGCGCCCCGCGCTCGACACCGCGCGCGCGCCGACGACCATCCTGGCGGCCGCCGTGGCCGTCGCCGACGCGGTGGCCGCGGAGGTCGGCGATCCCGACGCCGTCGAGATCAAGTGGCCGAACGACGTGCTGCTCGGCGGGCTCAAGACCTCGGGCATCCTGATGGAGATGACCAGCGAGGCGACCCGGGTGCGCTTCCTGATCCTCGGGATCGGGGTGAACCTGAACGTGGCGCGCGAGGCCTTTCCGCCCGAGTTCCGCAGACTCGCCACGAGCCTCTCGGCGCACGCCGGCCGCACCGTCGATCGGGTGGGCTTCGCGGCCCGCCTCTACGATACCCTCGAGGAGGTGCTCGACCGTCACGCCGAAGCGGGCTTCGAGGGCGTGCGCCCGGCCTTCGAGGCGCGCTTCCGGATGCGCGGCCGGCGCATTCGCGTGGTCGACACCGGCGGGATGACGCTCGACGGGCTCGCGCTCGGGGTCGACGGCGACGGCGCGCTCCTGCTGGAGCGGAGCGACGGTGTGCGCGAGCGGGTGGTCGCAGGCGACGTGACGATCGCGAAGGAGGAGCCCCGGTGAGCGCGCCGATCCTGCTCGCGATCGATATCGGCGCAAGCCGCCGAAGGCGGCGCGCAGCGAGCCGCAGGCGAGCGAAGTTCATCGGGATGGAAGGGACTCCAGCGTGAGTGCGTCCATCCTGCTCGCGATCGATATCGGCGCAAGCCGCCGAAGGCGGCGCGCAGCGAGCCGCAGGCGAGCGAAGTTCATCGGGATGGAGGGGACTCCAGCGTGAGTGCGTCCATCCTGCTCGCGATCGATATCGGCAACACCAACGTCACGCTGGGCACGTTCGACTACGCGACCGGCGAGGGGCGGCTCGGCGAGCACTGGCGACTCGCGACGCACCGCGGGCAGACGTCGGACGAGGTGGCCATCACGCTGCGGGCGCTCTTCGAGCAGGCCCATCTCGACAGCCGCCGCGTCGCCGACGTCATCATCTCGAGCGTCGTGCCGCCGCTGCTGCCGATCTGGGAGCGCGTCTCGACCAAGCTCTTCGATCACCCGCCGCTGGTCGTCGGCCCCGGCATCAAGACCGGGATGCCGGTCCGCTACGAGAACCCGCGCGAGGTCGGTGCCGACCGGGTGGTGAACGCGGTCGCGGCCTTCGAGCTGATGGGCGGTCCGGTGATCGCCGTCGACTTCGGCACCGCCACCACCTTCGACTGCGTCTCCGACAAGGGCGAGTACCTGGGCGGCGCGATCTTCCCCGGCATCCACGTCGCCATGGAGGCGCTCTTCGAGCGCGCCGCCATGCTCCACCGCGTCGAGCTGGCGCGCCCGCGGTCGGTGATCGGCAAGACCACCGCGCAGTCGGTGCAGTCCGGGATGCTGTTCGGCTATGCCGGCATGGTCGACTCGATGGTCGGCCGCATCCGGACCGAGCTCGGGGCCGACGCGCGCGTGATCGCGACCGGGGGGCTCGCCGGGCGCGTGGCGAGCGAGAGCCAGACGATCGAGCGGGTCGAGCCCTTCCTCACGCTCGAGGGCCTTCGCATGATCTTCGAGAGGAACCGCACCCACCGCGGCGAGGTGCCGCGCAAGGAGAGGCAGCCATGAAGGACGTCGCCGCCGCCGACACCCGCAACTTCGCCCTGGTCGGTCACTCCGCCGACGGCAAGACGTCGCTCGGCGAGGCGCTGCTCTTCAAGGCCGGGGCGATCCCGACCCTCGGCAGCGTGACGGCAGGAACCTCGGTGCTCACCACGCTGCCCGAGGAGAAGGAGCGGCAGGGGAGCACCGTCGGTACCTCCGTGTATGCCTTCGACTGGGCGGGCAAGCACCTGACGCTGGTCGACACGCCGGGCGATCCGAACTTCCAGAGCGACGGCCAGCTCGCGCTGCACGCGCTCGACGCCGCGATCCTGGTGGTCTCGGCGGTCGACGGCGCCAAGGTCGGCACCGAGCGGATGTGGAGGACGGCGCGCGGCCTCGGCCTCTCCGTGATCGCCTTCGTGAACGGCATCGACCGCGACCGCGCGGACTTCGACGTCGCCGTCGAGTCGCTCGCGAAGATGGAGGCCAGCCCGATCGTGCTCACGATGCCGATTCCGGGCGGCGCGGGCGTCATCGACCTGCTCGCCATGAAGGCGATCGGAGACAAGGGAGCCGGCGAGATCCCGGCCGCGCTCGCCGACGAGGCGGAGGCGGCGCGCCTGCAGCTCGTCGAGTCGGTGGCCGAGTGCGACGACGCGCTGCTCGAGAAGTACCTCGAGGGCAACCCGCTCTCCGACGAGGAGGTACTCGCCGGGCTCGTTGCCGGCGTGCGCAGCGGCAAGCGGGTCCCGGTCTTCGCGGGCTCGGCGGCGCGCGCGATCGGGATCGAGCCCGTCCTGCGCGCGATCGCCGAGATCCTCCCCTCGCCGCCCGATGCGCGGCCCTGGCACGCCGCCGAGTCCGAGACGCCCGTGCCGGCCCGCCCGGACGCGCCCTTCGCCGCACTCGTCTTCAAGACGGTGATCGACCGCTACGCCGGGCTGCTGTCGGTCTTCCGCGTGGTGTCCGGGAGCCTGCACGCGGACACCTCGGTGCTGAACGCGACGAACGGCTCGCGGCAGCGCCTCGGCAAGCTCCTGCTGCTGCGCGGCCACGAGCACGTCGAGGTCCCCGAAGCGGGCCCGGGAGACGTGGTCGCGGTGGCGAAGCTGAAGGACGTCCACACCGGGCACGCCCTCTGCGCCGAGAAGGGCGGCGTCAAGCTCGCAGCGATCCCGATCCCGCGCGGCGTGCTCGCCTACGCGATCGCCGCCCGCTCCAAGGGCGACGAGGACAAGCTCTTCTCCTCGCTCGCGCGCCTCGTGGAGGAGGACCCGACGCTCCACGTCGACCGCGATCCCAACACCGGGCAGTTCCTGCTCACCGGCATGGGCGAGCTCCACATCCGGATCGCCGCCGAGCGGCTCAAGCGGATGTTCAGCCTGGAGATCGACCTCCAGCGCCCCAAGGTGCCCTACCGCGAGACGATCACGCGCAAGGTCGAGAACGTGGAGGGCAAGCTCAAGAAGCAGACCGGCGGGAAGGGCATGTTCGGAGTCTGCTACCTCTCCATCGAGCCCATGCCCCGCGGGGCAGGCTTCGAGTTCGTCGACGAGATCGTGGGCGGCGCCATCCCGCGCAACCTGATCCCCGCGGTCGAGAAGGGGGTCGCGGAGGCCCTCCACCACGGACCGCTGGCCGGCTTCCCGGTGGTGGACATCCGGGTGCGATGCATCGACGGGAAGCACCACCCGGTCGACTCGAACGAGATGGCCTTCAAGCTCGCGGGCTCGTTCGGCTTCAAGGCGGCCGCCGAGCAGGCCCGGCCGACCCTGCTGGAGCCGGTGATGCACGTCGAGGTCTCGGCTCCGGACGAGCACATGGGCGACGTGATCGGCGATCTGAACAGCCGCCGGGGCCGCGTGCAGGCCACCGACCAGCTCGGCTCGACTTCGGTGATCAAGGCGCAAGTCCCCATGGCCGAAATGCTGGAGTACGCGAGCGTGCTGACGAGCCTCACGGGGGGCAAGGGCGCCTTCCAGATGGCGTTCGCGCACTACGAAGAGGTTCCGGCCGCGTTCCGGGACAAGATCATCGAGGAAGCCAAGGCGTCGGCAGGCGGTGAGTCCTGAGCCGGAGGCGCGTCGGAGGGGGGCAGCGCCGGGCGTGAGCGGGAAGCACAAGATCCGGCTCGTCCTGTCGCCGGAGGCGGAGCGCTACGTGCGGCGCGACGCGCCGCTCGACGTGCGCCTGCTCGCCGCGTCGGGCGCTCTGCCGCTGCCGCCGGTCGAGCTGCTCACCGTGCTCTTCGTCCTGGCGCACGACGCCGAGGCGCCCGTCAAGGAGCGCGCCCAGAAGAGCATCGAGCGGCTGCCGGACACCGTGATGTCCGCCGCGCTGGGGGGAGCGGCCCACCCCGCGGTGCTCTCCTACTGCGCGCACGCATTCCGCGACCTGCCCGAGCGCCTCGAGGCAATCGCGCTGAACGCGGCCGCCGACGACGCCACCATCGCGTTCCTTGCCGGCCTCCCGCACCGGCGCGTCGTCGAGATCGTGTCGAACAACCAGGAGCGCATGCTGCGCTGCCCGGAGATCGTCGACGCCCTCGGCCAGAATCCGCTCACCGGCCGCGCGGTGATCGACCGCATCCTCGGCTTCCTCGGCCTCGAGCGCCGCGCCGAGGAGGTCGTCGACGACCTCGACGGCGACGTGCTGCCGCCCCCGGCGCCGGTCAACGACGCCGAGGCGCGAGCGGTGCTGAACGCCGTGCTCGGCGAGGACGTCTCGGGCTTCGCGCAGGAGCTCGTCGTGGACAGCGGCGCGCCGCTCGACGAGGAGGCCACCAAGAACCTCCACGCCCTGGTGCAGAAGATGTCGGTTTTCGACAAGATCAAGCTCGCCCGCCTGGGCAACCAGGAGGCGCGCTCGCTCCTGGTGCGCGACCGCAACAAGCTGGTGGCGGCCGCGGCGGTGCGGAGCCCGAAAGTGCAGGAGCAGGAGGTCGTGGCCTTCGCGAAGGCCCGCAACGTGAGCGACGATGTGTTGCGCATCATCTCATCGAACCGGGAGTGGACGCGCGGCTATCAGGTCAAGCTCGCGCTGGCGAGCAACCCGAAGACGCCGCAGCAGACCGCGATCAAGTTCCTGAACTACCTCCAGGAGCGCGACCTGCGCTCGCTCATGAAGAGCAAGGAGGTCTCGTCCGCCGTGGCGACGCACGCGCGGCGGCTGCTGCAGAGGAAGGGGAAGTGATGGCCGAGGCGAACGCGGAGCGCGGGGAGGTCAACGCGCGGATCGTCTACTGGGGCATCGAGGGCTCGGGCAAGTCGACGAACCTGCGCACGATCCACGCCAAGCTGCGACCGGATCACCGCGGGCGCCTCGAGCAGGTGCCGACCCGCCTCGATCCCACCGTGGGCTACGACCGGCTCCCGATCGAGCTCGGCGAGATCGCGGGGGTGCGCACGCGGATCCAGATCGTCGCGGTGCCGGGCGCGGGCGAGCACGCGCCGACCCGCAAGCAGCTTCTCGACCGCGTCGATGGCGTGGTCTTCGTGGTCGACGCGCGCCGCGAGCGCATCGACGAGAACGTCGCCGCCTTCGAGGAGCTGCGGAGCGCGCTCGCCGCCTACGGGCGCACGCTCGAGCAGGTCCCGCTGGTCGTGCAGTACAACAAGCAGGACCTCTCGGACCCGTACGTGCTCGAAGAGCTGCATCGGAAGCTCGACGTGCGCGGCGCCGCCGTCTTCGAGGCCGTCGCCAGCGAGGGCGCCGGCGTGCTCCAGACCCTCACCACCATCTCGAAGCGCGTGGTGCGCACGCTGCGCGAGAAGGGCGTCGTCCCGAGCGCACGCGCATCCACCGCGCCGCGACGCCCCGCACCCGACCCCGTCACTTCCGAGGCAACCGGAGCGCCTGGAATATCGGCCAGCGCCCGCGAAGGGGGCGCGCGCAGCGAGCGAAGTCCACAGATGGGACGCGCTGCAGCTCAGCAGCCAACCCCCCCGCCGCCTCCGAGGCAACGCGATCGTCTGGATCATCCCGCAAGCGAGCGCGAAGCGATCGCGCGCAGCGAGGCGAAGCCGAGCGAAGTCAACGGACGCGCAGCAGCTCAGCAAGAAGCGAAGCGAGCAGCTCAGCAACCCATCCCCGATCTGGCCGCCGCCGCCCTGGTCGCTGCCGACGCGGATCCGTTCGACGCCCGCGACGCCGCCGTGGAGCGCGCCCAGGGCATGCTCGACGTCTCCTGGCACGAGCTGCACGCCGATGCGGGCGCCTCCTCCGAGCTGCGCGAGGCGTCGGGCTGGCGGCTCGTCGCTGCCGGGAGCGCGGAGCTCTCCGGCCCGCGGACGCTGGTCGTGCCGCTCGCGCTCGCGGATCCCGACGGTCGCGAGCTACGCTTCCGCCTCGCCATCTCGCTGGAGGCGCTGCTCGACTGAGCCGGGCTGCGCTGCGGGATGCCGCGAGGGAGGAATGCGGCGCCGCATCGCCGTGTACGGAGTCACGCCGGAGGTGCTGCCGCTCCTCCAGGCGCTCGGTGCGCGCGCGGACCTCGAGGTCGTTGCGGCGTTCGATCCGGAGGCGCGCGTGCTCCGGCGCCGGCTGGCACTCCTCGAGCCCGCCTGCGCGGCGCTCCTGCAGCGGACGCTCACCGACGACCCGCTCGAGCTCGAGGGCGATCCCGCCCTCGACGCCGCAATCGACTCCGGCATCACCCCGCCCTTCCGCGAGCGCTTCGCGAGCCTGGTCGGCGGCGGCCTCGAGGTGCTGACGCCCGCCGCGGCCCGTCTGGCGTGGCGGCTCGAGGGCGCGCAGCCGCCGGCGCCCGAGCCGATCCCGGCCGCGGCGCCCGATCGCACGCCGCGCGAGGAGCTGCTCACCGCTCTCGGCGAGATCGCGGACGCGGCCGCGCTCGCGGACGAGCCCGACGCGCTGTGCGCGCGCCTCCTCGAGACGGCGCTCGCGGCGACGGGCGCGACGCACGGCTCGGTGCTGGCGCTCGAGGCCGGCGAGCTGGTCGTGCGCGCCGCGGTCGGGCTCGAGCCCACGCTCTGGCCCGCCGCCCGGCGCCCGGCCGGCGAGGGCGTGGCGGGGCGCGCGGCGGCGCTCGGGCGTCCGCTGCTGCTGCGCGGCCCCATCGATCCCATGCGCTTCTCCGCGGCGCGCGAGCGATTCGACGTCGCGGCGGCGCTGATCGCTCCCCTCCGGGACGAGGAGACGACAGCCGGCGTCCTCTGCCTCCACCACCCGACCCGTGGCGATCTCTTCGACGACACCGATCTGCGATTCGCCGAGGCGTTCGCGCGGCCGGCCGCGCAGCTCCTTCGGCGCGCGGTGGCGGCCGATGCGCGGCGGAGACGGCTCGCGTGCGACGAGGCGGCGCGCGAGGTCCGCGAGCGGCTGGCCGCGGCGGAGCCCCTGTCCACCCGTCTGGCCGCTCTCTGCCGCCTCGCGGCGGAGCGCGCGGGCGGCGGCAGCGCGACGCTCTGGCTCCGCCCGACCGGGGACGGCGAGGCGCGGCTGGCGGCGAGCTCGCACGCGGGGGGCACCCTGGCCGGCGCGCTTCGCCTGGCGCCGGGTGAAGGGGTCGACGGGCGCGTGCTCCGCGACGGCGAACCGGTCCTGCTGCGACGCGACGACGCCCTGGTGTACGCGGCGCTCCCGCTCGCGGGCTCGGGCGTGCTCGCCGTGCAGGCGGGCGAGCGCGCACCTCGTGTCGATCTCGAGCCGGTGCTCGCGGAGATCGCGGCGACGGCCGGGCGCGAGCTCGCGCGCATCGACGGCGAGGAGCGCGCGCGCGCGCGCGGCCTCCGCGCCGACGCCCTGCACGAGGCGGCCCTGCGGCTGCTCGCGCTGCAGGATGTCGACGAGATCGCGCGCTTCGCCGCGGCGTCGGGCGCGCTCGGCCTCGACGCCGTGCACGGGGTGGTGCGCGTGCGCGCCGGAACGCGATTCCCGGTCCGCTCCTACGACGGCCCCGCCTCCGATCCGGAGCGCGCGGAGCTGCTCGCGCTGGATCGCGCCGCCGCGCGCGAGGCGCTGCGGCGCGGAGCCCTCGTCGGTGAGCGCGACCTCGGTCCGGACGAGGAGCATGCGCTGCTCGCCGCACCGCTCATCGCAGCGGGAGCACCCCTCGGAACGCTCGCGGTCTACGGGCGCCGATCGGGGCCGGGCTCCGCTCCGTTCGGGTTCGACGCCGACGAACGCGCCTGGCTCGAGCGGCTGGCGCGCTACGCGGCACACGCGCTCGAGCGCGCCGCCGCGCCAGCGCCGCCCGCAGAGGTGGAGGCCAGTCCGCCGCACCCGCTCGAGGCCCGGATCGAGGCCGAGCTCGCGGCGCGCAGCCGCTTCGCGATCGTCTCGATCTCGGTCGAAGGTGGCGTCCAGCCCGACGCCGCGCGCGCGCTGCGTCTCGCCGGCGAGGGCGTGCGCGCCCACCTCGGCGAGCGCGGCGTCGCCGTTGAGTCGGAGGGCCGGATCCTCGTCCTGCTCCCGCTCTCGCACGGAAGTGAGCCCGTCGCGCAGCTCGCGCGCGCGGTGGCCGAGCACGTGAGCAAGCATCACGGAGAGGGCGATGCGCGCCCTGCGCTCGCCTTCGGCTACGCCCGGCACCCCGAGGACGGCGCCGACGCGCAGGCGCTCCTGGCACGGGCAGCGGCCCCTCGCATCCGAATGCTCTGAGCGCGGGCGCTCGTCTCGGATCAGGGAAGCGCGGCGGCTACCTCGCCGAGCGTGCGCACGGCCACGCGCTCCTCGCCCTGGGCGGCCTCGATCACCGCGTCGAGCGCGGCGATGCGCTCCGGGTCGACGCCGGTGATGAAGGCGTGACACACGAGCACGAAGAGCCCTCCCCGCTCGGCCGTTCGCTCGAGCGCGGCGAGCCACGCGTCGCGGACCTGATCGGGCTCGGCCGGCGTGGGGCGCAGGTACCAGGCGCCGTCCACCCCCGCCCAGACGAAGGGCACCTGGGCCAGGCCGGCCGCCAGTCGCGCCGGCCGCATCCCGTCGCCCAGGCTCGCGTCGTAGCGGTAGCCGAGCTCGAGCAGCAGGCGCTCGGTCACGTCGGTGCGCGAGCCTCCGGGGGCGCGGAAGCCCAGCGGCGGCGCACCGGCCGCGCGGGCCAGCGCCTCGGTCGCGCGCCGCAGCAGATCCGCCTCTCGCTCCGGCTCGAGATCGCCCCAGCGCTCGTGCAGCCACCCGTGGCAGCCCAACTCGTGACCGCACGCCGCGATCTCCGCGACGGCGGCCGCGTGGTGCACGCCGTTCCAGCCCTCGACGAAGAAGCTCGCGCGCACGCCGCGCCGGGCGAGCAGCGCGAGCAGCCGCGGCTGGCCGAGCGCGAGCGAGGCGTCGGCCCCCGGCGCGAGCGGCCCCGCGAGCCGGCCGGCGCCGATCTCGGCCGCCTCGCCGAGATTGTCGAAGGTGAAGCAGGCGATCGCGCCGTCGATCACCGGACCACGTCGGAGAGCGCGCGCAGCGGCAGCTCGTGGGCCTCGGCGACCCCCTCGCACACCAGGGCGCCGCGCCACACGTTGGCGCCGAGCGCGAGCGCCGGCTCCTCGAGCACGGCCGCCGCGAGGCCGCGCTCCGCGATGCGCTCCACGTAGGGCAGAGTGGTGTTGGTGAGCGCGAAGGTCGAGGTGCGCGGCACGGCGGCCGGCATGTTGGCGACACCGTAGTGGATCACTCCGTGCCGCACGTAGGTGGGATCGGAGAGCGTGGTCGGCCGGATCGTCTCGATGCAGCCGCCCTGGTCGACCGCCACGTCGGCGACCACGGAGCCGGGCTCCATCGACTGCACCATCCTCTCGGTGATGATGCGCGGGGCGCGCCGGCCTCGCAGGTAGACGGCTCCCACCAGCAGATCCGCGTGCGCCACCGAGCGCTCGAGGTTGACGCGGTTCGAGTAGAGCGTGTTCAGCTCCCCGTGGAACAGATCGTACACGTAGGTGAGGCGCTTCAGGTCGACGTCGAGCACGTCGATCTCTGCGCCGAGCGCGTGGGCGACCCGCACCGCGTTGATCCCGACCGTGCCGGCGCCGATCACCGCCACCCGGCCCCGCATGACGCCCGGCACGCCGCCGACCAGCACGCCCTTCCCGCCGCGATCTCGCTGCAGCAGCGTGACGCCGACCTGGATCGCGAGCCGGCCCGCCACCTCGCTCATCGGCGCGAGCACCGGAAATGCGCCGTCGGGCTGCTGGATCGTCTCGTAGGCGATGGCGACTACCTCGGCCGCCAGCAGCGCCTCGGTGAGCGCGCGGTTCGGCGCGAGGTGCAGGTAGCAGAAGAGCCCGACGCCGGGGCGCAGGCGCTTCACCTCCTGCGCGTTCGGCTCCTTCACCTTCACGATCAGCTGCGGGCTGCTCCACACCTCCTCGACCTCGACCAGGCGCGCGCCCGCCTGGGCGAAGCGGTCGTCGGCGAAGCCGCTCCCGAGGCCCGCGCCCCGCTCGACCAGGACCTCGTGCCCTGCAGCGGCGAGCTGGCGCACGCCATCCGGCACGATGCCGATCCGGCCCTCGTTGTCCTTGGTCTCGCGAGGGACGCCGATCCTCACGAGCGGTAGGCCTGGATCAGCACCTCGGCCACCTCGGGCCGCAGGATGCGCGGGTCGGGCCGCTCGCCGCGCAGGAGCTGCTCGCGGACCTTGGTGCCGCTGATCGCGAAGGGCTTCTCGTCCGGGTGGTGGTCGGTGAGATCGACCCGGCCGATCGACTCGTAGTAGGCGGCGAAGCCGATCTTGCAGGGGCGCAGGTGGAGCTCGCCCGGCAGCGCGTCGAAGATGTGCTGCGCGTCGAAGTCGCCCCAGATCGGCGTGCCGTCGTCGAAGGGTGCGTCGGCGTGCTTGCGCCCGATCACCAGGTCGCTGAAGCCGTGGTTCTGGCGGTAGATGGCATGCATGATCGCCTCCTTCGGCCCGCCGTAGAACATCTTCATGTCGAGCGCGATGACCTCGAACACCTCGGCGAGGTCGTAGCCCGCCGAGCGCCAGAGCGCCTCGTCCTTGTCGCCCTGGCCCAGCAGCTTCTGGTCGTGCAGCACGCGGTAGCACTGCATGCGCACGGCGGCGGGGACATCGTCGCCCTTCAGCTCGCCGACCAGCGGCATCAGCACCACGCCCGTGAAGAAGCCCTCGCGCGTCAGCCGCTCGGCGCCCGCCACCAGCGCGTACTCGTGCGCGCGGTGGAGCGGATTGCGGGTCTGGAAGGCCAGCGCGCGCTGCCACTTCCGCTCGCGGATCAGCGCGCGCGAGAGTCGGGGAGAGAACAGGTATTGGCCCCACTCCGGACGCGCCTCCTGCGGGAGCGCGCGCAGGCGCCCGCCGACGAGCCGGGTCCGCTCGTCGGCCTCGGTCATGCGGCCGCCCGGATGGTCGAAGCGCTCGGTGCCGTAGACCTGCCGCACGTACTTGTGCTTGTCCCAGTCGAAGAGCTCGACGCCGTCAAGGATCCCGACGCACGCGCCCGTCTCGCTGCGCAGCGCCGCCGACCCGCCGGCCGACAGGGCGCGCGCCTCGCCTTCGCCGACCGGCAGCGAAAGGGGGATGCCCCAGGCGTAGCGGCGGCCGTCGCGCAGGAGCACGCCGTGGTCGAGGACGCGATGCCAATCCTCCGCGCCCATCGGCCCCTCGAGCGGCGACAGGGTGCCGTCGGCGATGCGGTGCACCGTCGAGAGGTCGGCGCGGCTCACGCGGATCGCGGGCAGCCGTTCGGCCTCCGCGAGCAGCCGCGGCCGCGCGCTGAGCGGGACCACGCGATCCACCGGCTCCACGAGCCCCCCGTGCACCGGCACCAGATCCCGCGCGCCCTTCCGCTCCACATCCATTCCCGCCGACCTCCCTCGAAGTCCCGGCCTACCAGACCGGTGACACGCCGTCGCCGTCACCCAGCAGCGGCCGATCGCCGCCCGTCAAGTCGATGCGCCGCACCCAGAGCTTGTCGCGGTGATCCTGCTCGACGACGTACGCAACGTAGCGGCCGTCGGGCGAGACGGCGGGCTCGCTCTCCTCCTGGGTGCTCTGGCTCACCGCGCTGCGCCCGCTGCCGTCGGGGCGCACGCGGAACACGCGCTTGCCCTGCTGGGTCTTGGCGGCGAACAGGATCCACTTCCCATCGGGCGTGAAGGTCGGGTTGAAGCCGCGCGCGGCCAGATGCGGCCACTGGGGCGCGTCGAGCGTCCGCACCACGATCACGGGCACGCCGTCGCTCCCGATCGTGACGTTGGCGATCTGGTCCTCGGTCGGCGAGCAGGCGGGCTGCGCCTCCGAGGGACCTTCCGTGAGCGGTCGCACTCCCGTCCCGCCCTTCGGCGTGGCGACGAGGCGCGAGATCTTCTTGCCGCCGCTCGCGTCGATCTCGAGCGCCACCAGGCGCCCGTCCGCGAGCAGGCAGCCCTGCGGATGTTCGTAGGGTCCCGACGTCAGGATCTGCACGGTGCCCGCGGCGCGGTCCCATGCGAAGAGCTGCGTGCCATCGCGCCAGCGGCCCGCCAGCAGGAGCGTCTTGCGGTCGGGCGACCAGCCGAGCGGATGGGCGCCGGGCGGCACGTTGTCCACCTCGGTCGCGCGGCCGGTGTGGGGATCGATCAACGCGAGGTGCCCCGGCTCGGCGACCCGCTTCGCCGCATCGGGCACCCCGCCGAAGAGCGCGTCGAGATCCTCGAGACGGACCAACCCCTGGCCGCCACCGCCCTGCTGCCGCTCCTCGAGGTCCTTCATCGCGCCGGCGTGCTTCGTCGCCGCACTCTCGTTCCGATACAGCACCGCCACGGGCGACGCCGGGAGCTCCGAGAGCTGGAGCGCTCCCCCGGTCGAGCAGCCACCGCTCGCGGCGAGGGCGCATGCGAGGAGGGCCACGCGGCGGGGCAGCGAGCCGCTCACGAGCGCCCGTGCATCACGCCGCGCCCGACGAATCCCGGGAGCCCATCCCGCCCCGCCGAAGCGCCGCGCCGGCCCGTCCGCCAGCGGCCCGGCGCCTCCCCGCGCCGCCGCTCGAACAGCACCGGGTCGCCCACCTTGCCGCCGATCACCGACACCACGAGGTGATCGGCATGGGGGAACGGGAAGTGCGGCTGCTCGGCGAACTCCTGGTCGAGCTCGGAGAAGTACGCGCCGCACCCGACGTGCGAGTGGTAGACGCAGGTGACGTCCTCGCCGCGCGTGCTGGCCTCCCGTTCGGCAGCGAGGTAGTCCTGCTCGTTCATGTGGAACGCCTCGGTCCCATCGCGCGGGTATGTCCCCGGATCCCGGCGGTGGTGGAGCGTCATGTCGTTGCGGCAGCGCACCACGACACGGTGTCGGAGCCGCACGTCGCCCGTGATGAGGCCGCAGCACTCTTCGGGCTCCGCCTCGCGGGCGTGGGCGAACACCTCGTTCAGCACCTCGGCCGGGATCACTACGGGCGCGAGGTCGCCGTCGACTTCGATGCGGCCGCGCACGGCGCGCAGTCTAGGAAAGCGCCTCCCGACGTGCGAACCTGGAGGCGCAGCGAGGCATTCCATGTCCGACCTCGACGAGGACGACCTGCGCCCGGTCCGACCCGATGGGCTCGCGATCCGAGGTCGCCGCCACGCCCGCGGCTGGTCGGTGCGCGAGCTGGTCGATGCGATCGGGCGCGCGGAAGAGGCCGCGACGGGGCTGCGCGCCACGCTCGCCCCGACGCTGCTCTCGGCCGTCGAGGAGCGCAACGCGCCGATTCCGTTCGCGACCCTGTGCCTGATCGCCGCCGGCCTCGACTGCAACCCGATCGAGCTGGTCGCGGAGGGAGCACCGGAGCCTCCCGCGCGATAGCGAGGGGCCGGCGACGAGGCCGCAGGGTCGCCCCGGCTCAGTGCAGCACGGGGCTGCGGCTCCGCAGACGGCGCTCGAGCAGCTCGAAGTAGAGCATCACCAGCGCGTGGCGGAGGTCGCTCGGCAGCTCCGCGATGAACGCGCGCGCCTGCTCTGCCGCCGGCGCCGCGAGGATCGCCTGGACCACGGCGCGCAGCTCGAGCCGTCGCGCGGCCGCGATCGAGCGCAGCGCCTCGGGATCCTCCGCGAGGGCGGCTCCGATCGTCGGAGTGTCGAACAGGAGATGGATGCCGTGCTCGCCGGCGACCAGGATTCCTTCGGCGTCCATGCGGGCGTCTCCCTCGAGGCGGCCCCGCCCGGTCCATCTTGTCTCATCGGTCGCTGCGGCGAGCGGGTTGAACCGACTGCTAGATTGCGCGCGTGCTGCTGCGCGCCGAAGCACTCGCCCGGCAGATCGGAGAGCGCTGCCTTTTCGCGGGCGTGGCGTTCGAGCTGCGCCCGCGCGATCGCCTTGGCCTCGTCGGTCCCAACGGCGCCGGCAAGACGACCCTGCTGCGCCTGCTCGGCGGCGAGGAGGCGCCCGACGCGGGACGCGTCCTGGCGCCGCGCCGAGTGCGGATCGGGCGCCTCGGGCAGGAGGTCGACCCGACGCTCTCCCACTCGGTGCGCGAGGAGGCCGCCCGCGCGCTCGCGCACCTGGACGCGCTCGACCGCGAGGCGCGCGAGCTCGAGGCGCGGATGGCCGCCGGGAGCGGGGAGCCGGCGCGCGCGCTCGTCGAACGCTACGACGCGCTGCGCGCGCGCTTCGACGCGGCGGACGGCTTCCGGCGCGAGGCCCGCGTCGAACGCGTGCTCGCGGGCCTCGGCTTCGGCACCGAGGAGAGGGGGCGCCCGGTGCGCTCGTTCAGCGGCGGCTGGCTGATGCGCATCCAGCTCGCCAAGCTGCTGCTCGCCGAGCCGGACGTGCTGCTCCTCGACGAGCCGACCAATCATCTCGACCTCCCGGCGATCGAGTGGCTCGAGGGCTTCCTCGACGCGTACCGCGGCGCCGTCGTGGCGGTCTCGCACGATCGCACCTTCCTGACCCGCCACACCACGCGCATCGCCGAGCTCGAGCACGGCGTGCTCACCGTGTACGAGGGCAACTGGGAGGCCTATCTCGAGCAGCGCGCGGCGCGGCGCGAGCAGGCGGAGGCGCGGCGGCGAAGCGAGGAGCGCCGGCGCGCCGAGCTCGAGCGCTTCGTCGACCGATTCCGCTACAAGGCGTCGAAGGCGCGCCAGGCGCAGAGCCGCATCAAGATGATCGCGCGTATGGAGCGCGACGCGACCGAGGCGCCGCGCGCGAACGCCCGCCGCATGCACCTGCGCATCCCGCCGCCGGTGCGCGCGGGCGACATCGTCCTGGCTCTCGAGGGGGTGGCGCAGGGATACGGCGAAACGAGAGTGTACGAGGACCTCGACCTGCTGCTGCGCCGGGGCGACCGCGTCGCGCTGGTCGGGCCGAACGGCGCCGGCAAGTCGACCCTGCTCCGGATCGCGGCGGGGACCGTGCCGATCGAGCGCGGGATGCGGCGGCTCGGCCATCGGGTGACCCAGACCTTCTACGCGCAGCACCAGCTGGAGTCGCTCGATCCGGACGGCAGCGTGCTCGGCGAGCTCGAGCGCATCGCCGCGATCGACGACGTGCCGCGCCTGCGCGGCCATCTCGGCGCCTTCCTCTTCTCGGGCGACGACGTCCAGAAGAAGGTGGCCGTGCTCTCGGGCGGCGAGAAGGCGCGACTCGCGCTCGCCCGACTGCTGCTGCGCCCCGCCAACTTCCTGGTGCTGGACGAGCCCACCAACCACCTCGACCTGGCAGCCTGCGAGGTACTCGAGGACGCCCTGCGCGGCTACGAGGGCACCCTGCTCTTCGTCTCCCACGATCGCGCGTTCGTGAACGCCGTCGCGACCCGCGTGCTCGAGGTGCGCGCGGGCAGGCTCCGCGACTTCACCGGCAACTACGACGCGTACCTGAAGCAGTCCAGCGCGACCAACGGCCCCGCTGCCTCCGGGGCAATTCGATCGGGCGGAGTATCCCCGCAAGCCGCCGCAGGCGGCGCGCAGCGAGCCGAAGGCGAGCGAAGTTCATCAGGACGCGCTGCAGCTCAGCAGGGCCCGAGCGCGCAGCGAGCCGCAGCCGAGCGAAGTCAATCAGGACGTGCTGCAGCTCAGCAAGGCTCGAACACCCAGCGAGCCGCAGGCGAGCGAAGTCAGAAGATTGCCCGCCACCGCATCGAGCGCAGTCTGGCGCGCGTCGAGCAGAGCATCCTCGAGCGCGAGAGCGCGCTCGAGGCGATCGGCTGGCGGATGGCCGAGCCTTCCGTGCATCGCGACGGCGAGCGCATGCGCGCGCTCGAGGCCGAGCGATCGGCGCTGCGCGCCGAGGTCGAGGCGCTGTACAAGGAATGGGAGGGGCTCGCCGCCGAGCTCGAGGACGGGCCGGTCGCCTAGCCGTGCGCGTCGCGTTGGTCCACGACTGGCTGACGGGTCTGCGCGGCGGGGAACGCGTGCTCGACGTGCTCGCGGGCCTCTGGCCCGACGCCGACCTCTACACCCTCTTCCACGTGCCGGGCGCCACCACCCCGCGCATCGACGCGCTGCGCATCCACGCCAGCGCCCTCGACGGAATCCCGGGCTCCGGACGCCACTACCGGAAGCTCCTGCCGCTCCACCCGTGGGCGGCGCGCAGGCTCCGGGTCGAAGGCTGCGACCTCGTCGTGTCGGTCTCGCACGCGGTAGCCAAGGCGGTGCGCGTGGGCCCGGGAATTCCGCACCTCTGCTACTGCCTGACCCCGATGCGCTACGTCTGGGATCAGATCGACGTGTACCTGGGGCGGGGCCCCCGGCGTGCGCTCGCGACGCCGCTCGTCGCCGCGCTCCGGCACTTCGACCTCCGCTCGAGCCGACCCGAGCAGGTGACCCGTTTCCTCGCCATCTCGCGCGCCGTCGCGGAGCGCGTCCGGCGCCACTACGGTCGCGACGCGGCGGTCCTCTATCCGCCCATCGACACCGAGCGGTTCCACCCGAGCGGGCGACCGCCCGAGGACTTCTATCTGCTGGTCGGGGCGTTCGTGCCCTACAAGCGCGAGGATCTCGCGATCGAGACGCTCGGGCGCCTCGGGCGGCGGCTGGTGGTGATCGGCGAAGGTCCGCGGCAGTCCATGCTCAAGCGCCGCGCCGCGCGCTCGATCGAGTTCACCGGCCGCATTCCGGACGCGGAGCTCGCGGACCTGTACGCGCGCTGCCGCGCGCTCCTGTACCCGCAGGAGGAGGACTTCGGCCTGTGTGCGCTCGAGGCCCAGGCCAGCGGGCGACCGGTGATCGCGTACGGCCGCGGCGGGGCCACCGAGACGGTGCTCCCGCTCGCCGGCGCACCCGACACCGCCGCGCGCGCCACCGGCGTCTGGTTCGACGCGCAGACCGGCGACGATCTGGTGCGCGCCATCCATCGCTTCGAGGCGGCGGAGGGATTCTTCGATCCGAAGCTGATCCGGAGCCACGCCGAGCGCTTCTCGACGCCGCGCTTCGTCGAGGAGATGCGGCGCGAGGTCCACGCGCTGCTCGGGGACGACGCGCGTTGAGGGTCCCCGCCCTCGATCTGCGCGCGCAGTACGCGGAGATCCGCGGCGAGCTGCGCGCCGCCGTCGATCGCGTCTTCGAGCGCCAGGCCTTCGTGCTCGGCGAGGAGGTCGAGTCGCTCGAGCGCGAGCTGGCGTCCTACTGCGAGGCGCGTCGCGCGGTCGGCTGCAAGTCCGGATCGGACGCGCTGCTGCTCGCGCTCCAGGCCCTCGGCGTCGGGCCCGGCGACCAGGTGCTCTGCCCCGCCTTCACCTTCTTCGCCACCGGGGGCTCGATCGCGCGGCTCGGCGCCACGCCCGTCTTCGCCGACATCGAGGCCGCGGGCTGCTCGCTCGACCCGGCGGCGGCGCGCCGCGCCGCCGCGCGCTGCTCGCGGCTGCGCGCCATCCTGCCCGTCCATCTCTACGGTCGCGCCGCCGACCTCGATGCGCTGCTGGCGCTCGCGGCCGAGCTCGGCGTGCCCCTGATCGAGGACGCCGCGCAGGCGATCGGCGCCCGCGACACCGGCGGCCGCCGCATCGGCGCGCGCGGGCGCGTCGCCTGCTTCAGCTTCTATCCGAGCAAGAACCTGGGCGGCGCCGGCGAGGGAGGCCTGATTGCCACCGACGACGAGGCGCTCGCGGACCACGTCGCGCGGCTGCGCGTGCACGGCGCGAGCCGTCGCTACCACCACGTCGAGGTCGGCATGAACTCGCGCCTGGACGTCCTCCAGGCGGCGGTGCTGCGGGTGAAGCTGCGGCACCTCGACGCCTGGACGGCCGCGCGGCGCCTGGCGGCGCGCCGCTACGACGAAGCCTTCGCGAAGGCGGGCGGACGGCCGACCTCGATCCCGCTCGCGGCGGGCGGGCTCCCGCTCCGCTTCCCGGCCGCGCCGCGCGAGCCGGCCGTGCACGTGTACCACCAGTACGTGCTGCGCGTTCCCGGCGAGCGCCGCGAGGCGCTGCGCCGCCACCTCGCCGAGCGCGGCATCGACAGCGAGGTGTACTACCCGCTCGGCCTTCACCAGCAGCCGTGCTTCGCGGCGCTGGGCTACCGGGAGGGCGACCTGCCCGAGACGGAGCGCGCCGCCCGCGAGACGCTCGCGATCCCGATCTTCGCGGAGATCCGCGAGGAGCAGCAGCAGCACGTGATCGCGCGCGTGGTGGAGTTCCTCGAGGGGTCGAGCTAGCTCCGCGACCGCTCCCGCGCGCTTCGCTCCACCAGCTCGAAGTCGATCCATCCGCGCGCGACGTCGACCTGTGCGACGCGGATCTCGACGCGATCGCCGAGGCGCAGCCGCCCGCGCCCACCGCGCGCCACCAGCGAGAAGCTGCGCTCGTCGAGCTGCCAGACGCCGGGAAGCCGCCGCACGTGCACCAGGCCCTCGACGAAGAACGGATCGAGCGCCACGTAGACGCCGTGGCGTGCCACGCGCGACACGCTGCCCGGGAAGTGCTCGCCGACGCGGTCGCGCAGGAAGACGCACTTCTTCACGTCGACCGCCTCGCGCTCGGCCTCCATGGCCACGCGCTCGCACCAGGAGACGCGCGCGGCCAGCCCGGCCAGCCGGTCCCCGCGGCGCTGCGCACGGGCGCGCGAGGCAGGCGTGTCCTGGAGGAGGTCGCGAAGCGCTCGATGCACCACCAGGTCGGCGTAGCGGCGGATCGGCGAGGTGAAGTGCAGGTAGGCGTCGAAGACGAGCGCAAAGTGCCCGAGGTTCCGCTCGCTATAGCGTGCCTGGCGGAGCGAGCGCAGCGCCACCAGGTTGACGAGGCGCTCCTCGGGGCGCCCCTCGGCGCGCTGGATCGCGCGCGCGATCTCGCTCGGGCCGAGCTCGGCGTCCGAAGGATCGAGCAGATCGAACGACTCGAGCAGCTCGCGCAGCGCCTCGAGCTGTGCGGGGAGCGGCGGCTCGTGGACCCGGAATAGCGCGGGCACCTGTGCCGCGACCAGGTGCTCGGCGACGGCCCGGTTCGCAGCCAGCATCGCCTCCTCGATCGCGCGATGGGCGATGGTGCGCGGCGCCTCCACGATGTCGGTGGGATGGCCGGCGTCGCCGAGCACGATCTCCGCCGTCGGGAGGTCGAAGTCGATCGCCCCGGCCGCGAAGCGCCGCTGCATGAGGACCCGCGCGAGGTCGGCGAGCTTCGCCAGGTTCTCGCGCACCTCGCGGTCGGGGTCGACCCCGGGCGCCCCGCCCTCCATCGCCGCGGCCGCCCGCTCGTAGACGAGCCGCGCGCGGCTGCGGATCACGGCCTCGTGGAACTGGGCGCGGCGCACCGCGCCGTCGCGGGCAACCTCGAGCTCGACGGCGAGCGCGAGCCGATCGACCTCCGGCCGCAGCGAGCACAGCTCGCCGGAGAGCCGCTCGGGCAGCATCGGGATCGCGCGGTCCGGGAAGTAGACGCTGTTGCCGCGCCGGCGCGCCTCGAGGTCGAGCGCCGAGTCCTCCGGGACGTAGTGCGACACGTCCGCGATCGCGACCCACAGCCGAAAGCCGCCGCGCGGGGCCACCTCGACGAAGACGGCGTCGTCGTGGTCGCGCGCGCTCGCCGGGTCGATCGTGACGAACGGATGCGCGCGCAGGTCGAGCCGTCCCGCGAGATCGGCCGGCTCGAGCGACGCCGCGAAGGCGTCGGCCTCGGCGAGCGCGGCGCGCGGGAACTCGACGGGCAGGCGGTGGTGCCACGCGATCGCGCGGAAGTCCGCCTCGGGATGTCCCGGTGGGCCGAGCACCTCGAGCACGCGCGCAGTCGCGGGCTCGGCGCGCGGCGTCCGGCGGTCGCGCCGGCCCCGCGGCGCGCGCGATGACGACCGCCTGCCCTCGATCTCGCCGCGCCGCGCGCCGCCCTGGAGCACGGCCACGACGACGTCGCCCGGCCGCGCGCCGCGCCAGGCTGTGCGCGGCACGGTGAGCTCCCAGTAGCCCTCGTCGCGATACGGTCGAAGCACGCCGGCCCGACCCGCCGTGCCGAGGATCCCGATCCACTCCGCGCGCGGGCCGCCGACCACGCGAGCCACCTCGCCCCGCGGCTCCGCGCCCGCCGCCCCTCCCTCGATCGGCTCGACCAGCACGCGCTCGCCGGCGGCGACACCTCCCGGATCGGCCACCGACCACGCTGCGCCGGAGTCGTCGAAGACGAGCGGCGCACCACCGGCGCCGCGCTCGAAGACGCCCTCGAACAAGCCGTCGCCGCGCGCGATGCGGTAGCGACCGCGCACGCGCTCGACGCGTCCCTCGCCGACCAGGCGGCGAAGGATGGACGCGAGCATGCGTCGCTCGCGCCCGCTGCCGCCGAGCTCGCGGAGCAGCGCCTGGGGAGTCAGCAGCGGGCGATGGCGGCGGTCGAGGGCGCGCACCACGCTCTCGGGCTCGATCGGCATGAGCGGCGGAGGGTAGCCGCGTTGACGCTCCCCTGGCCTCGCCCTAGGTTCCCGCGGCCCATCGCCCGGGTGGCGGAATTGGTAGACGCGCTAGCCTCAGGAGCTAGTGGGGGCAACCTCGTGCTGGTTCGAATCCAGTCCCGGGCACCACGTCCCACCCCTTCCCGATGACCCCGCGAGCCCCGAAACGCCCCTGAGCGTTCCGTACCGACCGCCTTGACCGGTCCCCCGCCGCGCTTACGGTTGCGCGATCGAACCTCCGGGGGTCGTGTGTCCCAGGTCCAGCGAATCCAGGTGACCGGCGTCGGCGGCGAGCGGCTCGAGCTGCCCGAGGTGCTTCCGCTCCTCCCGGTGCGCGACGCCGTGGTGTTCCCGGGCGTGACCCGCCCGCTCGCGATCGGGCGTCCCAAGTCGCTCGCTGCGCTCAACGAGGCGGGTCAGGGCGGCTTCCTGGTGATCGCGAGCCAGCGCGACGCGGAGACCGAGGATCCCGGCCTCGCGGAGATCCACCCGGTCGCGTGCATCGTGCGCGTCGCGCGCGTGATCGACGGGCGGGGTGACGGCAAGCAGGCCATCGTCGTCGGCGTCGCGCGAGCGGGGCTTGCCGAGGCGGTCGCCACCGAGCCGTGCCTGCGCGTCCGCGTGACGCCGCTGCACGAGATCGACGTGCCCTCCCCCCCCCGCGACGCGCTGTGGAAGCAGGTGATCGCGAAGGCGCAGCGCATCATCGACCTGCGCGACGATCTGCCGGACGAGTGGAAGACCTTCGTCGCGGGGCTGCCGAGCCCGGCGCTGCTCACCGATCTGGTCGCCTCCACGCTGCCGCTCGCGCCCGAGGAGCAGATCGCGCTGCTCGCGCAGCCCGACGTCGCGGTGCGGCTCGAGAAGGTGCTCGCGCATCTCGAGCGCGAGGTCACCATCGCGGAGCGCCAGCGCCAGCTCTCGGCGCAGTCCGAGGCGGCCGAGATGGACCCGAAGCGGCGCGAGCGCCTGCTGCGACGCCGCATGCGCGACATCCAGTCGGAGATCGGCGAGGGCGACGCGGGCCTGGCCGAGGTCGACGAGCTGCGCGAGCGGCTCGAGGCCGCGCAGCTTCCGCCGGAGGCGGCGGCGCAGGCCGAGCGCGAGCTGAAGCGCCTCGCCGCCCTCCCGCAGCACGCGCCCGACCGCCACATGGTGCGCACCTACCTCGAGTGGATCGCGGACCTGCCCTGGTCGGTCCAGACCGACGACAAGCTCGACCTGCGCGAGGCGCGCCTGGTGCTCGACGAGGACCACTACGACCTCGAGAAGGTGAAGGAGCGCATCCTCGAGTACCTCGCCGTGCGCAAGCTCGCGCCGGACGCCAAGGGCCCCATCCTCTGCTTCGTCGGACCGCCCGGCGTCGGCAAGACCTCGCTCGGCAAGTCGATCGCGCGCGCCATGGGGCGCCACTTCGTGCGGGCCTCGCTCGGCGGCGTGCGCGACGAGGCCGAGATCCGCGGCCACCGGCGCACCTACGTGGGCGCCATGCCGGGGCGCATCGTCCAGAGCCTGCGGCGCGCGGGCTCACGCAACCCGGTGTTCCTGCTCGACGAGATCGACAAGCTCGGCGCCGACTTCCGCGGCGACCCGTCGTCGGCGCTGCTCGAGGTGCTCGATCCCGAGCAGAACCACGCCTTCAGCGACCACTATCTCGAGGTCGCCTACGACCTCTCGCGGGTCTTCTTCATCGCCACCGCCAACACGCTCGCGACGATCCCGCCGGCGCTGCTCGACCGCATGGAGGTGATCGAGCTGCCCGGCTACACCGATCGCGAGAAGCTCCTGATCGCGCGCAACCACCTGCTGCCGAAGCAGCTCGAGGCGCACGGGCTCGACACGCAGCGCGTGGCCGTCGCCGACGAAGCGATCCAGCGCGTCGTGCACGAGTACACGCGCGAGGCCGGGGTCCGGAACCTCGACCGCCACATCGCGACGCTCATGCGCAAGGCGGCGCGTCGCGTGGCGCAGTCGACGGCGGAGGGCGCCCCGGCCGCACACGGCGCGCTCGCCGTCGACCCCGCCTTCGTCGCCGACGCGCTCGGCGCCCCGCCGCATCTGCCCGAGACGGCTGAGCGCACCAACCACGCCGGCGTGGTGGTCGGGCTCGCCCGGACCGCCGCCGGCGGCGACATCCTGTTCATCGAGGCGACGGCGATGCCGGGCGGCAAGGGCGTGCGCCTGCGGCTCACCGGCCAGCTCGGCGACGTGATGAAGGAGTCGGCCGAGGCGGCGCTCTCGTGGGTGCGCTCCAACGCCGCCGCGCTCGGCCTCACCGCCAAGGCGCTCGAGGCCGGCGAGATCCACCTGCACGTGCCCGCCGGGGCGGTGCCCAAGGACGGACCCTCCGCCGGGATCGCGCTGATCGCGGCGCTGGTGTCGGCGCTCTCGGGGCGGCGCGCGCGCGCGGTGGTCGCGATGACGGGGGAGATCTCGCTGCGCGGCCGCGTGCTCCCGGTCGGCGGCATCAAGGACAAGGTTCTCGCGGCGGCGCGCGCGGGCATCAAGGTGGTGATCCTCCCGCGCCGCAACGAGAAGGACCTGGTCGACGTGCCCGACGAGGTGAAGGCAGAGCTCGCGATCCACCCGGTCGACACGATCGAGGAGGTGCTCGCGATCGCGCTCGAGCCCGCGAGCTGAGAGGCCGCATCCGCCTCGATCGAGCTGCCGCCTAGTTCGAGCTCGCGATCGGCGGCGACGCGGCGTCCGGGTAGAGCGCGCGCAGGGGCTTGTCGACTGCCGAGAGGAAGGCCGCGAGGCGGGCCTCGGCGCCCTCGCGTCCCCCCGACCCCGGCTCGATCGGGGTGCTGACGCGGATCACCAGCGCGCGCTCCGGCCGGCGCAGCGGACCGCGATCGAGGGCGAGCGTGCTGCGCAGGAGCTCATCCCCGAACGAATCCACGCCGACGTACCAGTGATAGACGAGCAGCTCCTGGCTCCCGTCGGAGACGATCAGACCCTCCGCCGGACCGGCGGCCCCGAGCACGTCGCTCGGCCAGCGCTCGCGGATCCCGTAGCCACTCCCCGGGAGAGCCGTCTTGGTGGAGAGCAGGCTTCGAGACGGATCGAGGCGGCGGTCGGTGCCGACGAACAGGTCGACCTGCTGCTCGCCGCGCCAGTAGCGGCGGTGCATCGCCTCGTCGAACCGCACCGAGCCGAGGAACTGCTTCAACGCGTCTGCGCCTCGGGCGTTCCAGCCGTCGACGGCGGCGGGCATCTGCGAGATCGACGGCTCGGTGGCGGCCGGCTCGCGCCAGAGCGGCACGATCGCGCGCGAGCCGGCGAGAACGAGCCCGACCGCCGCGACGAAGGCGAGCGCCCCGCGCCGATAGGGCGCGGAGGATCTGCGTCCGCGCCGGGGTCTAGGCTCCCACTCGCGCTCCCCCAGCAGCCGGCCCGCGAGGGCGTCGACGCCTGCCAGCAGGAGGACTCCGACCACGATCATCACGAGGCCCTGGATCGAGTGGACCGCCGCGAAGTGCGAATAGGGATTCAGCACGATCGAGATCACGCGGATCTCGTTGCAGAGCACGCTCAGGAACGGGACGGATGCCACCAGGATGGCCGTCCGCAGACGGCTCGTGTTGAAGAGCTCGGCATACAGCACGGCGCTCATGAGCAGCGTCTCGAACATGCGGAGGCCGCTACAGGTCTCGATCACCTCGAAGACCGCCGATCCGCGATAGATCCGATCGGCGGACGTCTCCGTCGCGATCCCGACGAGATTCAGGGCTGCGCTCGCGGCGGAGGCGGTGAAGAGCTGGAGCGGATAGATGATCCGATTCAGGAGGACGCTCGGGATCGGAAACGCCAGGAGCAGGAACAGCGCGGGGGAGAGGACCCGGCGAGCTGCCGTCGTCCCGCCCAGGGCGAGGGCCCCCCCGACGAGGAAGAGCGAGAGGGCCGGAATCTGCAGGATCAGCTGCCCGACGTAGACCGCCCAGAGCCAGAGCGCGGCGCCGAGCGCGAGGACGAGCGAGCCGAGGTAGGGGCGTGGGCTGGCTCCGATCGCGCCGCGCAGGCTGCGCCAGCGCCGCGCGAGCATCCACAGGGCCGCCCCGAAGATCAGCTCGGGCGACGCGCCCGTCGGGGCGAAGAAGAACTCCTCGGTCTCGGTGATCCCCGCTGGCGGCGGGGCCTGGTAGCTCGCGGCCGCGCGCCATACCAGCGCGAACAGCGCCACGGTGACGGCCGCGACGGCGGCGGGCAGCCAGGTGTCCACCGGCGTCCGGGCCGCGTCGGAGAGCGGATCCGGAAGTGAGTCGCCGCTCGAGACCATCAGCCGCTTGAGCCCCCGCTAGGCAGCCGATCCGACGTGCCTGGCGCCGGCAGGCTTCGATCGCTGCACGGGGCCCGGGACGAACGAGGGCCGCGCCGCTTCCGCGACGCGGCCCTCCTGTCCAGAAGAGGTCCTACTACGGACCGCCGTTCGGGTTCGAGATCACCCACTGGCTGGGGATGCTGCCGACCGACGCGCCGTTCAGGAAGGCTGCGTTGTTGATCAGCCAGGTCGCGACCGTCCCCGAATCGCGGAAGAGGACGTCCGCGGCTCCGTTGCCGTCGATGTCGCCGATCCCGCCTACGTCGAACCCCGCCGGCCCGGCGCCGATGTTCGGCGCGCTGGCGATCGTGAGGTCGCTGTTCATCAGCCAGTAGACGACGTCGCTGGTGCTGATTTGCTTCCAGATCACGTCCGCCTTCTTGTCCTGGTTGACGTCCGCGAAGCCCTTGATCGTGAAGTCCGCGCCCGGATCGGGAACGCCGGCGCCGTTCTGGATCACCGGGCTCTTCGACGCGTCGAGCGTCCACCAGCCGACGAAGCCGTCGGTGGTGTTGCGGAACAGGATGTCGTCGCCGCCGGCGTTGTCCACGTTGCCGAGCGCGGTCACGACCCAGTTCGAGTCGATCGTGCCGATCGAGGTGCCGCTCAGGACGGCGCCGTTCTCGATCAGCCACGCGGCTACGGTCGCGGTGGCGCCGGCGCCCTGGCGGAAGATGATGTCGCTGTTGCCGTTGTGATCGATGTCGCCGATGCCGGCGACCGTCAGACCCGCACCGGGGTTCCCGAGGTTCGTGGCGCTGCTGATCATCTTGTCACCCATGAACCAGATGATCAGGTTGCCCGTGGCGTTCTCAAGCCACAGGACGTCCGCGTCCTTGTCGTTGTTGAAGTAGCCCGCGCCCAGGAGGGTGAAACCGGGCCCCGGATCCGGGACGCCGAACCCGTCGACGATGACGGGGTTCGCCGTGCCGACGTTGGTGCCGTTCAGGTACCACCAGCCGACGAAGCCGTCGGTCGTGTCGCGGAACAGGATGTCGTCCCATCCGTCCCCGTTGAAGTCGGCGATGACGAGACCGTTGGACGCCGGCCCCGCTTGCGCGCGGTTGGGACCGAGGGCCACGAAGAAGAGGAGCGACAGGGCGCTCGCAGTGACCCAGAACTTGCTCATGGATTCGCTCTCCCATTTTGGCGAGGGCCAACGCACAAGCGCGGCAGCTCGCAACTAACTCCTCACGGCTCCACCCGTGCCCCAGCTGGGCAGGCGGATCTTACCCGAAGCGCGTCCGCAGGGGCAAGCCCAAAGGCCGCCGGCTTCTGTCGCAAGATCCGTTGACGCGACCGTGCGGGCACGGGTCTCTGAGTGTCCAACCTGCGGGTCGGAGTCGACCGGCAGCCCGTGCGCAATCGGGCCATGAGG
>Ga0335070_10000333_pt1 | contig 55085 bp, 56 predicted proteins | sample Lox_Sample_13_FD_206722 | JGI IMG/M metagenome (GOLD analysis project Ga0335070, IMG submission 206722) | Soil microbial communities from Loxahatchee National Wildlife Refuge, Florida, United States - Lox_Sample_1.3 | ecosystem: Environmental > Terrestrial > Soil > Wetlands | place: USA...
ACAGTCTTTGCTAACGAGAAACTCCCCGTACTGGCCGAGCTGGGCCTTCTCAGCGTCTTTCAGGTCGCGGGAAGACATACCAATGTTAACCGTCCCATCCATGACCGCCTTTATCCCGAACCCCGAACCACCTCCGGTGACATAAATAAGGATCTTGGCTCTTGGGAAGGACGTGTCCACTTTATCCCAGGACTCATACTTCTCCATGAATTGACTGGCACAGTCCGCAATCACTGGGAGAAGCGTTGTGGAGCCACCCATCCGGATGGTTCCATCAAAACGTTTTGCTTCCTGGGCCTCAACCCTGGGGATTAAGGCGAGACAGAGAAACAAAGCGGCTAGGATCATGACGCGCTTCATAAGAAACCTCCTTGGTAACGGTTTTTTCCGAAGAACGTGTGCTGCGTTCATTCATCCAAACACAGAATTGTTACATTCGTGTGGTGTCAATATTAAGATTCTGTGTCAGCGGGAGAAGTCAGTGCTTCTTATAAAAGCTCACGCCTGACGAATCTATCACGGGGGAAAGGATGAGGGGGAAATGGAAGACAAAAATATGGCGTAGAGACTCATGAACCGGGAGCCAGTTGAAACATTGGGCAGTCAGAAAGAAAGGCCTGATTCGGAGGTTCCAGAGCGGGCCAGCTCAGCAAGGTGTATGAGAGCCCTTGGATTAATACTTCGAAGCGCCTATCTCTTCCATCTTTCCTGTGACCGTAAATACCACGCGCTCGGAAATATTCGTGGCCCTGTCGGCGGCACGTTCAAGGTTGTGAGCAACCCAAATGAGGCGTGTGGCCCTGTTAATGGTCTTGGGATCACCCATCATGAAGGTGAGGAGCTCTCGAAAGATCTGATCGTAAAGGCCGTCCACGGTGTTATCTAAGCTGACGACCTGCATTGCCAATTCGGCATCCCGATTCAGGAATGACTGGAGGCTCTTATTGATCATATCGATCGTTATCTCCCCCATCAGTGGAATATCGATCAGCGGTTTTAAGGGGGGTTCATCGCCAATCATAACGACAATCTTTGCAATCCCATCGGCATAGTCGCCGATTCTTTCAAGCTCTATGATAATGCTGAGCGCGGCCACAACGAGGCGAAGATCGCTCGTCGAAGGCTGCTGGGTGCTGATCAGATCAACACACTTGTTCTCAATACTGTATCGCTGTCTATTGATCTGGGCATCCTCTGCGATGATTTGGTGGGCCAAGGCCAAATCTCGTTTTTTTAAGGCTTCGATCGCGCGGTCGATTGCCTTCACCACCATGTTCCCCATGGTTAGCACATCCTTCTCGACTTCCCGCAATTTCTCAAGAAAAGCCATTCCCATTTCCATACCCAATGCCTCCTCCTTTATTGAACCAAAGCCAAAAGGGAATATTTCTTATTTGGACTTACAACAAATATCAAATCGTCAGGAAATTCTGTTCAGCTCAGAGCGAATGCCGGTCCTGTTCTGATATCCGTGTCTTCAATAACAAGTCGAAATATACCTATTTCGGGATACTTCGTCAAGCTCTGCCCGGCCACAAGACTGTTTTGACGCGTTTCGTGAAGGGCGTGATCGGGCACGGGATACCCGCATTCGACGTTTGAGGGAAAAACCTGGAGACTTGGGCAACTGTATAGAAACACTCGGAGGCGTAGGATATCGATTCCGGGCGGAAGAGGAATGAAATTCATATCATTCCATTATCTCCTGACGGCCGCCTCTATGTATGGTGTGGCTCAGATAGGGCTTACCATTAAGAAAAATATCAAACGTGGATATGCCATTCCAAAATGTCCGTTGGTCATCTCCACCCCCCCAATAGATGGGTTTAAATTCAAGGATATTCGAGGAGCCGCCGGTCAAAGAAATGGTAACTTCAGTTTCAGACTTTTCTTCCGGCAATCCAAAGTACACTTGGTAAGAACCGAACTTCAGGCGTATTCTCTTCTCAAGACGACACATTAAGCCCTCTCCGCCTTCAGGATTTCTTTTATCGCGAATATGCAACATTTGGTCGTCTAAGCTGCACTTAACCATCCACAGCGCGCCCTGGCCGTTTATATTAATCACGAAGGGATATTGAGAATTTTCGTGTCGGGGTGGCCTTTTGTTAAAAAGGTAGAATTCCTTCTGAGGAATCTTTATCGAAGCCTTAATAAGGAGCTCAACATAGCCCCCGGGTATTTGGCTCTCTTTTTCGTTAATCTCTTCAAAAATAGAAGCTCGCTCCAACCCTTTCTCCATGATCTGTTCGCGTGTGATGTGGGAACACCCGAAAAACAAGAGTACGGTCAGTAAAAGAGCTAAGTGTCTTCCCCGTTTGCTCATTAAAGAGCCTCCACGGAAAATTCCTGTTCGTCAGTACAGGAAGTCCCGCCGAAGGAAGCGGATGCCCCCTCCGCCATTCTCACGTCTAGGACCTGTTCAGCTCCATGCCCGGTCTATTTCTTCTTCAACTCCATGGGCTTATTGTGGCATGTGGCCTTGATATCACACTCGGTTCCGCAGCTCTTACTGTCGCATGCTTTTGTCACAGTAAGCTCCACTTCACAATCCTTGCTTTTGCAAATCAGGACATCACCTTCCTTGACTTTCATACGATCACCTCCTTTGAATCGAAATATTAGATACACTCTAAGAAAACATACCAGAGGCGGGGGCTGCCCCCCGCCTCTGCTTCATTTGCTGAGGTCACGTGCCATTTTCAGATGCTCTTCGATTGCGGCCACAGCTTTTGTAGCCCAAGCCTTCACATCGGGATCTTTCCCGTCCTTGGCTTCCTTCCGGAATGCTGAAAGATCCTTCGAATGATCCTTGATCTCCATTTCAAGATAAGCCTTATCGAAATCAGGCCCTGAAAGTTTTGCAATCTTATCAAGTGCTTCCTGTTCTTTCTTGCCCATCTTTTTGGGGAGGGTGACTCCCTTTTTGCTGGCCAGTTGCGTCAGCTCGTCGTTGATCTGCGTATGATGTTCGATCGCGTGCTGTCCGAATTTCTTGACGCCTTCGCTGGAGCCTCGCTGGACCGCAAGCTTTCCCGCCTCCACATGGAAGATACCGTCCCGGGCCGCAGACATCATGAATTCCCTGTCCGGTATGTCTTTCTTCACCGCCTTCTCCTGGGCGAAAAGGAGAGAACTCCACCCGATGACGAACACCAATGCTGCAAGTAAAATGCATGCCTTTTTCATAGCTACCTCCTTTAGTCGGAAATTATGCGACTCACAGTTGAACCTGTTTTTCAGGTTTCATTTCGTGTCTGTTGCACATGAAATCAATGGTCAAGTAGATCCTTCAGATAGGAGGAGATCTATTTGAGTAGGGGGGGTAATACCGGTTTGCACTGCCAAGCGCATTTTCCACAGAGAGGAAAAAAGGCTGGGCGGATAGTAATGAAATTTGAAGGCTATTCTGGGGAATTAAAAGGGAACCATGCGAGATATAATTGCAAAAAAGGCACGTGTCACGAGAAGCTCCGTCGCTATGGTGATAAACCGCAAATCCCCAAAAAGAGACGGAAAAACAAATAAGCAGAATATAAGCGAATCTTTTGCTCATCAGCCTACGATCTCCTTTACCAATAAGAAAACCGAAATCGAAAGCTGCTTGCCCCTTTGAAACCAAATCCCACATTTAAAATATCATCATCGTCTTGTGCACTGTCAATATGGGACTAAACTTGTGAAAAACATTTCTTAAGGTTATCCTGTTTCGATAAGGAGACGGATCAGGCGCCTGGTTTAGCAGTCTCCAATGAGCGGACGGCTCTGACGAAGGCTCGGGGACGCTTTTTGGGGGTAGGATACGTCCTCGAAACCTCTTTTCCGAGGGAAGGGCGATAATTGAATGGCAGCAACACCGTGGGATCGGATGACCAATAGAGGTCAAAATGGGCATAGGTATCCCGTGAATGCATGCGCATCATCAATTCGACGGCCACCGCGGTGTCTGATTCTTCAGGGTCGGGCAGGCGCCAATCAGCATAACCACCCAACCGTAAGGTCTTACAGTACTCCTGGGCTTCTTCGAATGCGACCTCTTTTCCATTATCGCCTTTCTGCCACATTATTTTCTTCCTGGTATCCGTCATAGTACCATTTCCGTTGTCGACAAATCTCCCTTCCGCAACAACGGACGATCCTTCCAGAGGGAGAGGATTGCCCCGGACCCCCATCTGTTCGGCTAGCTCAGCCGTTTGTGGTCGGCCAAGAAATATTACCACGAAGGCGGTGAACATCAGCGAGAATCGCAACACTCTTCCCATCTTGATATCTCCTTTTTAGTCTGAAAAGCCTGTAACGAATCACCGTGCGACCTAAGTCCTGTGAGTTGCCCGTGAGCCTCCTGGAAGAACCTTTGCCACGCCCCAGGCTGCCCCGTAGAGCACGCCGAGGAAAACGACATCCGTTGGACCGACAGGCAAATCCCATTGATAGGCGATCCAGAAACCGAGGAATGCCGCCACGCCGCCGATCAGTGACGCCAACATCGTGAACTGGCGCATATTGCGCGCAAATAAGTGCGCCGTCAGCGCAGGGATCAGTAAAAATCCGAAGGCGATCAGGGGACCGACACTGAGCACAGCCATCGAGACCGTCAGACCGATCAGCAAGTAGAGCAAGACGTCCCAGAAAAGAACGTTCTTGCGAAGTGTGATCGCCATTACGCGGTCGAACGACACAAGAAGCAACTCCTTGTGGAATAGTCCTAGCATCGCAATGACGATCGTCAGCGCCGCAGCTGTCCATGCGAGATCGGAACTGTGGACGGTGATGACTTCTCCTTTCAGCATATCGAGCCAGCCGATCTCCCCGTAGGGGTTTTTGGCAAGCAACAAAATACCCAACGCGGCAGCTATGACATAGGCAGTGCCGAGCCGGCTCTCGGGCTGGCCGCGGCCACGTCGTTCCAGAAATGCCAGCACCAGAATCGCGGTCATCGAAAATGTGATTGAGCCCACAAAGGCGAGTTCGTGTGCGCTGTGTGAGCCGTGGTCGGTCAAACGGAATCCAAGCCACAAAGGAAGGGAAAGCGCAACAGCGACGCCCGTTGACGAGATCTGCGGCAACGCCACGCCCATGAATACCAGCCGACGCACCACAAGAAAGACCCCCACGAGCGGGCAAGCAAAGCCAACGAGCACACTGGTATAAACCGAGTTACGCAGGAGAAAATCCGGAGAGAGAATATGGCGTAACGTTTCCATGTCAGCCGGCCCCTATTTCAAAAATCTCCGTTAATCGTTCGGGCGTGAGCAGTTCTTCGGCAGTGCCGTACTCAACCTTCCCATGGTGAAGCCAGACGACCTGCCGGGCGTGTTCGCGCACCAACGCAAAGTCGTGCGTGACGAACAGGACCGCAATCTCCCTCTCCTTGATGACCTGCCAGATGAAATCGAGTACCGCATGCGTCGCTGTGGGGTCCACACCCGCCGTCGGTTCGTCAAGCATCAAGACGTCAGGCCGCGTCGCCAGGGCGCGGGCGATGAGCACTCGCTGCTTCTGGCCACCGGAGAGTTCAGCAAACCGCTTGCGGGCAAACTCCTCAGCGCCCACGGCTTGCAAGCATTCGCGCGTGAAGTTACGCTCCACAGACGGGACAAACCACCCGGGTCTGACGCGTCCATACGTACCCATCAGGGCGACCTCCAATCCCGTTAGAAGATAAATTGGATCGAATTGAACCGATTGAGGGACGTAACCGAGAACGAGCGGAGTTCCTGCCGGTGTAAAGGTGTGGATTCGGCCTGAGAGAGGGGGAAGCAATCCAAGCAGTGTTTTGAGAAGAGTTGACTTCCCCGAGCCATTCGCACCGAGAATGGCTGTGAAACTGGCCCGGGAAATCGAGACTGAAATGCCAGATAGCACAGGCTGGCCGTTGTAGCCGATGCTCAAGTTATCCAGTGTGATAAGCGGTTCATTCATACGTCTGGTAAGTGGGGTCCGCCCGGGTATCATGTATGGCGGACCCGCTCTTCGTTGGATTTAGGGCCAGCATATAAATAACTTGAACGTATACTGATTGACAAGGCCTCCGTGGTGAGCATGTCGAACCCCAAATGGCCGGCTTCGACATGCTCCGTACAAGCGGTTATTCTGTTCAACCTTAATACGCGCAAGTCCCTTACTTCCTGCCTTGCACGGCAGTAACCATTGTCTGAATGATGTAATCCATCATCTTGATATATGTTTCTGTATTCGGTACCCCGCCGGGCATGATGGGCAGCGTGATCAGAGTTGCGCCCGTCTGCTCGGCAATGCGTTTCGGCACCTTTTCAGGAAACTGCGGCTCGCGCACAACGATAGGAACATGCTCCTTCTTCATCGAGGCGATTAATTCCTCGACGTGGCGTGGCGTAGGATCGATGCCTGGCCTCAGCTCAACCGTACCGAAGAAGTTCATGCCAAAACGAGCCGCGAAGTAATTCCATTCCTCATGGTAAGCTATAAATTTTTCGCCCTTGAGCGGTCTGGCTTCCTTCTCCCATTCTGCGATCTTGGCGTCGAGCTTAGTGAGATAAGCATCCCGGTTTCGCGTGAACTCCGCTTGATACTGAGGAGCGAACTCTACGAGCGCGTTGTAGATGTTCTTGATTGCGGTTTTTGCCAGCACCGGGTCGAGCATGTAGTGGGGATTGCCGTAGGGATGGACGTCGCCCGCATAGTGGTCGGTTGACTTGGGTACGCCGAGCGGAATGACGCCCCTCGAACAATCCACATAGCCAGATTTATCAACCTGAATTCGCGGGTTCTTGCTCGCTTCCTGCAACGCAGGCAAAAAGGCATGCTCCAGACCAAGTCCCACCTCAATCAGCAGGTCTGCCCGGTTCATCATCGGCACAAAGCTTGGTTTCATCGGAACCCCATGCGTATCTTCGACTCCCGTGGCCAGGCTATGAACCTCAGCGAGGTCCCCGCCAACGGCGCGCGTCAGGTCCGCCACATCAGTCAGCGTTGCAACGATTCGTATCTTTGCTGCTTGAGCGGGTATCGCCCCCGCACATAACACCCCGACAAGCGGGATGATAAAGAAAAAATTGAATAGTTTCGATTTCATATTTGATTCCTCCGTCAAGAATTAACGTTCCTGCCATCCATGTGCGTGTGACCCGATGATCCACGCCCACTGCAAGTAAACGGCATCATTGTCCTTCAGCCCGGTGGCAGTATTGTTGGTAGTGTGGGTGTATTGAAGGCGCAGTTGATTCCAGTGGCTGAGCGCCCACGTGATGTACGGTGAGTATTGAAGGGTATGGGCATGATCGTCCTGAGGGTATTGCACCCAGTCGAATTCGAACCCGGCTGTCCACTGTCTGTGGAATTTGTAAGCGAGATACGAATAGAGGCCAAAGGAGCCAACAGACTGCTTCGACAGGAGGCCGTCCGGCGAAGTAAGGAGATAACGGTTGTCGCTGTAGAGCAGCTCCGTGCCCAAGGTGAGACTCTTGAATTGATTATTACGGAGTGGAAGGTAACGCAGCATGAGGTCCCCTCCCACCACGAGGCGCCTGTTTTCGGCGAGCGTGCTGCCGTCGGGTTGAACCAGCAGACCCCCACGGTCGTTTGTGTTCGGATTGTACAAACCTGAAAGCCCGGTTTCGAGCGAGATATTGGGCGTCAGGTCGAAATACGTGGACGCACGGCCCCAGTAGTTTAACCCGCTGGCGTGGCGAATGCCGCCGACATTGTTGGGCGTATCGCCGAATTGATTGCCCACGCCCGCTGTCAGGCTCACGTAATGCGGGATGGGCAGAAGGAAGTTCAACTGTACCCCATCCGTCTTCGATTCGCCGCCAATATACGTATCAAGTACGAGCGGACGATTTACAAATGGTAATTCATGATCGTGAATATACGACAACCGCCCGAATTCAGCGAAAAAACGTCCTCCTTTAAGCGTCAGGTTCCAGGGCAGCGAGGTCGTTTGGATCGCTGCCTCTTCTACTGTTACGTTGGCCTCGCCGGTTACCGGATCGGCGGAAGCGTTGAGCACCGCATAAGCCCGCGCAAAAGGATCGACCGAACCGGCCAGATTCAGCTCCATTGAACGGACGAAAAAGTCCCATCCCCCCGGCCGGTCGCTGCCCGTCTTCTCCGAGCTCTTGGTGCGATAGGAGGGAATCAATTCACCCACGAACCCGATGGCGGGATTGAAGATGCTCAGAATATTTTTTGTCTGTGCCTCAACCACCTGCTGCACCTGCTCCTTCAGATCCTGAACCTCTTGCTGCATCTTCTCGGTCTCCGCCGTTTCTTTTGCCGCAGCAGCCACGGGCGGAGCGGGAGGCGGCATCTCCTTGGGCTGTGCGACTTTCTGCTCTTCAGCAGGTGAAACTGGAGGCGGGGTCTCCTTCGGTTGTGCGACTTCCTGCGGTTCCGGGGGCTTCGGCTTTTTCATCTCAGCCTTTAAATCCTCAATGAGTTTTTGTTGCTCCTTGATGGTTTGCTCCTGCTTTTTGAGTGTTTCTTCCAATATCTTAATACGCTCCTCCACGGTCTGGGCGAACCCGCTGGAAGAAAAAACAAAGCACATTATGATGGAAATAAGAATCGCTTTCATTTCGATTCCTCCTTGCGTTTGCTCCCTCGATTTAAGGGAGGATTATTTCCCCAATCATGCATTCATCAACAAGATAGAAAGAGTGAAGATGACATCATATGGCTCTGTACACGTTGGGTAGTAAGTTATATTCTTATTCTTTATGCAGGAGGAGCTCGATTTGAATAAGGTGGGTAACGCAGATATGAGAAGTAGACCGTATTTTCTGTGGAGATGGGAAAAACATACAAAGGTAATATTGAAATTTGAGGGCTGTCCTGGGGGATCGAAAGGGAATGATGGGAGACATAAGCGCAGATGGAGCAATTGTCGTGGGGGACCCCATCTTTATGGTGATGAAGCGCAAGTCCAGAAATAGAGAGAGAAAAGCAAAGAAGGAGGAGGCAGACGAGTTTTCTGTTCATCAGTCTAATCATCTACCCGTACGTAGAGAAAAGTAAATGGGGTGTAGACTGTATTTTTTGGCTAAGGATACTGTAAGTCCTCACCGCACAATAACACAGATTACAAAATATACAAGAGCATCTGCCCATTCTTAGGTGAGTCATTTCGATCTCATTATTTCCGTCTGAAACTTTTGGATAATTTAGCAAGCCAGCCGTGCTTTTGGGTCTTTAACTTTTTAGCGTTTCATGTAAATTTCACTTGTTTGACATCTTTTTGTAACATTCGAGGGCTAACCTGTAGTTGATGACTGAATGGTTGCTGACCGACCTCCACATCCATACCACTTTTAGCGATGGGACCGTTTCGGTAGAAGAGGTTGTAAAGATCCATGGGAAAGCAGGCTTTGATGCCATCGCGATCACGGACCATCTGTTTGATACGCAGTCTCCGAGAGGCCTTGAAATTTACGATGAAGGAAAGTCGGTCAAGGATCCGAAATCCTATTTCCGAAAGATCGAAGAGGTTTCACGCTGGGCCAAAGAGACCTATGACCTTCTGGTCATCCCCGGTCTGGAGATTTGTAATCTTCTCGAAGATTACCACATCCTTGGCATCGATCTGAAGGAGGCGGTCAATCCAAACCAGAATGCGGAGGGTGTGATCGATGAGATTCATCGCCAGGGGGGGCTTGCCATTGCTTCTCATCCTCCTCTTAAGCTTTCTTACTTTCTGAATGGAGACAAAGAGTCCATCCGCCGGCATCCTCTCCACCTCTGGAAACATAGAGAAAAGTATGCGGATAAGATCGATGCCTGGGAGATTGCCAATCGTGAAGACCTCTTCAGCGCCGTAAGCTTAGAGCACCTCCCCTTCGTGGCCAATTCTGATTTTCACGAACGCCCTCACCTCACGGGCTGGAAGTCACTCATCCGTGCTGAAAAAGAGAAGGAAGCCATCAAGCAAGCCATTCTTCAAAGGAACCTGTCTCTCTTCTTCTTTAGTGAAAACGGCTCAAAGGGAAGCCGAGGAAAGACCAAGGTATGCCACGAGGAGACGGAGCGGGTGGAACAGAAGGGAGGAGGAGGGAAGGGGAAGGTCTTAATTGTGGATGACGAAAGAGACCTTGTCGCAATGGTCGCTTACAACCTCGGGAAGAAGGGATACCAGATTTCAACCGCCTATAACGGGTTTGAAGCCTGGGAAAAGATCGAATCCGAAAAACCTGACCTTCTGATCCTTGATCTGATGATGCCGGATCTCGATGGTTGGGAACTCTGCCGGTTGGTCCGCCGGAGCCAAACGAAGGAGATCAACGATATTGGAATATTGATGCTTACCGCCAGGGCCATGCCGGAGGACAGAGTTTACGGTCTTGAAATCGGAGCGGATGATTATCTGACGAAACCGTTTTCTCTCAGTGAATTGATTCTACGGGTAGAAAAACTGGCCGGGAAGAGAAAGTCCGTATATGAGCTAAAAGAACAAATGAAGTGCCTTCAGTCTTCAATGTACAGGAAAGAAACGGACCTCAAGAGAGTCGTTCATGACCTGAGAAACCCTCTCCTCTCCATTGGAGCCTCTGCCAAGAGAATGCTTCGTAGGAGTCAGAACGAGGAAGAGCTGAAGATGCTTGGGATGATTTATGACAGTAGCGTCCGGTTGACCGGATGGGTTGACGATACCCTTTCTTCCAGTAAGCTGGAGGCTGAAATAAGGGAGGTTGATATCCAGCAACTGATTGGGCAAGTCATCAATTCACTCAAAGAAACAAGCGAGGAGAAAAGGATCGAAATTTGCTTCGATTCCTCGGCTTCCATCCCCCACCTGTTTTGCCACGAACAATTGATGTTCAGGACAATCGAAAACCTGTTGAGCAATGCGCTTAAGTATACCCCGTACGGAGGAAAAGTAGATATTGCGATTATCCCCTATCTTCAGTGGAAAGAGGGAGGTTTTGTAGAGATATCCATACAAGATACAGGGATAGGAATTTTGGAAGACGAAATCGAGAGAATTTTCGAACCTTTCTACCGGGGGAGAAATAATTCCACACAAGCCGGTGTTGGGTTGGGACTTTCTTTTGCCAAGCAGGCAGTGGAATTCCACGGGGGTAAAATATTGGTTCAAAGCGAACCTCAAAAAGGAAGTATTTTTTCCATCCTGTTGCCCATTCAGGCAAGAATTAAATTGTCCGAAGCGGCGAATCATTCGCGTTCTTGAGAAGGTGTCGGACGCTCCTTCATAGAAATTTAACATCCCTGTCATGAAATCGTGACATCGAATTGTTTAAATGAGGGTAATCCACTGATCAAGGAGGTTCTTATGAATTGTCAAGGCTCAATGAATTGTCGACGCTGCGGCAGCGCCATGACCTTCAAGAAATTCTTTGATTATGGCGGGCATTCCTGGGGATGGGAATGCATTTTTTGCAAGGAGATTATTGACGAGGTCCAGAAGATTCATCCACTGCCCAAAGAAGACTGGAACGAGAGGGAAAAACGAAGAAGTGGAAAAGAATGGGGCTGAATGCGAGAAGGCGAATCCTGGGCAGAAAAAGGGTTCGAGGGTTTTTACATCGCAAGACAAATTGATTCGGCCGAAAGGAGTGAAGAGAAGCCCCAAACCATATTTCTGAAAATCAGGGAGAGGAGAATTGAGATGAACGGAAACTTTGTTCCGGAAAGATATGGGATGGTGATCTGTCCACTTTGCGGCGGAAGAGGGTTTTTAATCAAATCATCTGGCCGGATTAACGTTACGTTAAGAAGGGTTTGCGCAAAATGCGGGGGATTTGGCGCCATTAAGAAGGAAGAAGAAGTTTCCAGGAGTCCAAGAAATTAGATCCAATTGGACGGAGGGGGTAGGCCTGAGCTGTCAGAAGCGGCTTGCGAAAGGAGGCCCTCGAGCGATGATCCGGAAGAGAGTAAATTCTTTCTTATTGAGATTGCGATACCTAAAACTGCTGGCGGAAATAAAGGTCTTGATGGGTCTTAGCGGAATCGGAAGAAATCAGGATTTCAGAAGGGTAAAACCTTAATACTTATTAAAGACATCACATTTTCCTTCCTGTCATCTGCGAGGGGAAACCTCGAAACAATGGAGATCGGAAGAGGCTATGGAATTATCTGAATCAAGAGGAAGATCCATCATGAATTATGAATTTGTACATGAAGACGATTTCTTGGTTATCAAACTATCAGGTTCCACGGAGGTGAACGAACGTTTATTGGTAAAGCGACATCTTGTCCCTTATCTCCAAGGATCAAGCCAAAAGGTCATTCTAGACCTGGAGGACCTGGATGAACCTGAGGGGGTATATATCGTCGGGGTTTTGAATACGATTAAGAAAGAATTCCAGCTCCTGGATGGTGAAGTGAAGCTCTGCTCACTGAAGCCTGAGCTTCATCGTTATTTTGAGGAGAATCGTTTAGACCAAATCTTTGATATTGGTCTATCGGTAAAATCAACCAAGCAAAGTTTTAAGGAGAGAAACAATGACGGGTAAAATAGAAGAGATTCAGCAAGGCATCTATCTTTTAGAAGGGGAAGGGAAGGGAAGTCATCATTACTTGATTCGTGCTGCCTATCGGAATGTTCTGATCGATTCAGGTCTGGACCAGGATTTTCTCTGTCTTGAGGAACAGCTGCTCAGTTTGGGACTGAAAGTGAGGGACGTCGACTTAGTAATCAATACTCACGAGCATTTGGACCACATCGGGGCCAATCGATATTTTCAGGAGTCTTCTTTCATCGCCGCCCATCGTTTTGCGGCGACCAAAATCACCCTGGAAGACCACTACGTCACCCTCTATCGCTCCGGGGATAGGAATGAAGTCCCGCTCCGGGTGCATATCTGGTTGGAGAATCGATCTCTTTTTGACCTTGGAAGTCATACGCTTGAAGTCATCCACACGCCGGGTCACACATCAGGCTCCATATGCATCTACGAGTTTAAGACAAAAGTCCTTTTTTCAGGAGACACCGTATTTGCCGGAGGCACGCTGTCCTACATCGCCGAGTCTGGAAGTGTAGGAGATTACATTAATTCCATCACACGTTTAGAAGCCCGCAAGATATTGAAGATCTTCCCCGGCCACGGAGATGTTTCTCAAAACCCCGAACGAGATTTATCTGAGGCAATCATTAATGCCAAGAAATTATTGCGAAGGGAGGGGAGTATTTCAGCCAGTCCTTATCGACCCGCGGTACCCGTGACGATGTCATAAAAGGAAATAATGCCGGGAATTCTTCGATCTCAGTTCTTCGCCTTATCTATCCGGCCTCTTAAAGGAATCCAGACCCAAAGGGTTATTGAAGCTGCTTGATGAATACGATAAAAACAGGCGAGAAGGAGGTGGAAATAGATAGTTGTATGAAAATGTAAGAAAAGCTTAACACATTTGTAACATAATTGTAACAAAGAGAAATTAACATAGTCAAGATAAAAAGCACAAAAAGGAGGCTACAAGAAATGAAGAACAAAGGTTTAGTCTTAAGTTTAATTTTGGGTGTTATGTTGGTGGCGGGTGTTTCTTATGGTGAGGATCTTCGGATTGACGGGTCAACCACGGTGCTCCCGATTGCTCAGAGGGCAGCCGAGGTTTTTATGCAGAAGAACCCGGATGTTAAAGTCTTTGTAACCGGCAGTGGCTCAGGAACAGGCCTCAAGGCTTTGATTGATGGCACGACCATGATTGCGACCAGTTCAAGAGAGGCCAAGGATTCGGAAATCGCCGACGGAAAAACAAAAGGTGTCAATATGATGGCGCACAAGATTGCGCTCGACGGAGTTGTTCCAATTGTTCATCCCTCTAACAAGTTGGATAATATCACGATGGACCAGCTCAAGAACATATACAACGGGACGATGAAGACCTGGAAAGAACTCGGAGGCGTGGATAGACCCATATCGGTTGTTTCAAGGGACACATCCTCGGGGACCTATGAGGTATGGCAGGAAAAAGTTCTCGGTAAAGATAAGGTCCGTGCAGATGCCATGATGGTTGCCTCCAGTGGGCAGATGAGTCAGACCGTGGCCCAGAATCCCACCGCCATCGGTTATGACGGGATCGGGTACATTGACAAGTCGATCAAGGTGCTTAAGATCAACAGTATATCTCCAACAGAACAAGGTGTTCGAGATTTTAAGTGGCCCGTAGCGCGGTTCCTCTATGTTTACACCAACGGGAAGCCGACGGGTGTGGCTGCAAAATTCATCGACTTCTTGCTCTCTAAAGAGGGCCAGAATGTTGTAAAAGAAGTCAAGTTCGTCACCTTGCAATAGATTAGGCCGCTGGAAGATAATTCTTCTCCATCAGCAAGAAGGGAGAGGATCGGAGTGATCCTCTCCCTTTTCCTCAAACCGCATTTATTGAAGAAAAAAATAGACCAATTATTTCGTAGAAAGGTGTTTTAATCACTTGAAGTGGCAAAGAAAAGAAAGACTCGTCGAATTAACCATTGGCTCTGTGGGTCTCTTTTCCGTCATTATCCTTCTCCTCATAGGCTTTTTCCTCTTCAAGGAGGCTTTTGAGGTCTTCTATAAAGCGGGCGCCCTCAAGGTCATCTTTGGCACAAAGTGGTACCCCACCTCCGACCCTCCACTTTTTGGAATGTTTCCGCTCATTGTGGGAACACTGACGGTCACGGGCCTCGCCGCTCTGTTCGCCATCCCCTTAGGAATAGCAACAGCAGTTTACGTGGCGGAGGTCGCTCATTACAAAGCAAAAGAATTCTTGAAACCCCTGATCGAGATGCTGGCCAGTTTTCCCTCCGTGGTCCTTGGCTTTTTCGGCATGGTCGTCATTGCGCCCATCCTCTCTAGCTGGCTTTCCCCTCTCATTGCAGACGAGCTTCCGGAACTCATGAAGAGTACCCATCTACCTTTTTTCTCTACAACCCTTGCGGATTTCTGCCATAACAAGTTTTTTATCACATCGGGTCTTAATGTGTTCACCGCAGCCTTGATGCTGACCGTGAGGGCGATCCCTGTCATCTCGAGCGTCGCAGAGGATGCCCTCGCTGCTGTCCCGCGGACCTACAGGGAAGCTTCTTATTCCCTCGGTGCCAGCAGATGGGACACGATCTGGAGGGTCGTCATCCCCGCGTCCGTTTCAGGGCTGAGCGTCGCCATCATCCTCGGGATCGGGACCATGATTGGCGAAACAATGATTGTCCTGATGGTTGCCGGAGGGGCGGCCGTGATTCCTCATTGGATCTTCGATCCCGTCAGGCCCATGCCCTCCGCAATAGCAGCCGAGATGGCTGAGGCTGCTCACGGAAGCCTCCACTACCATGCTCTTTTCGGCATCGGAGCCCTTCTTTTCCTCATCACCCTCATTCTCAGCATCGTTTCCGACCGTATCTCTAAAAGATATAGATCGGTTAAAATAGGTGAGAAGGCATGATCCAGGGGTTGCATAACAACATCCACGAACCCTTTGAACTGGTCCATAAGCGGAAATTTGACCTTAAGGAGGGATTCTTCCTGACGCTCATCCGGACCCTCGGGTTCACGGGAGGGGTCATTCTCATCATTATTCTGTTCTTTGTTGCATACAACGGGGTTCGTGTCTTGAGCTGGGATTTCATCACCCAACCGCCGATCCAATCGATGACGAAGGGCGGGATCTTACCTGTGATTGTCGGAACGATCCTCCTGACGGTGATCTGTATGGTGGTGGTATTACCCGTGGGGGTGACCACAGCGATTTTTCTTGCAGAATATTCAAAGCCGGGCCTGTTACTCAATATGGTCAACATGTCCATTTACACCCTTGCAGGCGTTCCGTCCGTGGTCTATGGGCTCTTCGGCCTCACCGTCTTTGTCATCACATTTCGTTTCGGAATGAGTCTCATTGCAGGGTCATTCACCCTCGCCATCATGGTCCTCCCGTATATCATATCCACCGCTGAAGAGGCGATCAAAGCTGTTCCCTACAGTTTCAGGGAAGCCTCTCTTGCCTGTGGGACGACGAAGTGGCAGACCATTCGAAAGGTCGTGCTTCCGACGGCATTGCCCGGCATCCTGACCGGTTCCATTTTAGGGACGGCAAAAGTATCCGGAGAAACCGCTCCGATTATGTTTACAGCGGCCGCTTTTTTCACCCCTGGAATTCCAACCTCCATCTTCCAGCCGGTGATGGCTTTGCCCTATCATATCTATGTCTTGGCGACAGCAGGCACCCACATCGAATTGACACGGCCCATTCAATACGGCACCGCTCTGACGCTGATTGTTCTGGTGTTGGGGATGAATCTCTTGGGCATTATCCTGAGGAGTAAACAGAGGTCGAAAAAGGCATGGTAGATCAACCCTCTCCTAAGAATATGTTTGAACTGAAAGATTTCAGCGTTCTCTACGGAGACTTCGAGGCCGTTAGGAAAGTGTCCCTTAATATGGAAGCGAACAAGATCACGGCAATGATCGGACCGTCGGGGTGCGGCAAAACAACCCTCTTGAGATGCCTGAACCGGATGAATGACCTTATCGTCACTTGCAGAACCGAAGGGCAGGCGTTGTTTCACGGGATCGATATCTACCACAGGGAGACGGACATCATCGAGTTGAGAAGAAGGGTGGGAATGGTGTTTCAGAAGCCGAATCCATTCCCGAGTTCCATCTATGAGAACGTTGTTTACGGTCCGAGAGTGAGGGGCGTAAGGAAAAGAAATCAACTCGACGAGATCGTTGAAACCTCTCTCAAAAGGGCCGCCCTGTGGAATGAGGTGAAAGATAAACTGAACGAATCGGGGCTCAGTATCTCCGGGGGTCAAATGCAGAGGCTCTGCATTGCACGATCTCTGGCACAAGAGCCCGAAGTTCTTCTCTTTGACGAGCCGACTTCGGCCCTCGATCCCATCTCCACTGCAAAGATTGAGGAGTTGATTGTCGATTTAAAGAAGAGCGTGACCATCGTCATCGTGACCCATAATATGCAGCAGGCAGCGAGGATATCCGATTATACGGCATTCATGTACATCGGCGAGATGATCGAGTTCGGCAACACGGATAGGCTATTTGTTAGCCCAAGGAATAAACTGACCGAAGATTATATCACCGGACGCTTCGGTTAGGAATATTTCGTTTCCTCCCTCATCTCCGCTACGCCTGCCAGGAAGCGAGGGGAGAGGGATGGCTGAGAGGGAAAGGGTGTAGATGACGGCGACAGAGACACATTTTCAAAAGGAATTAGAAGAATTGAAAGAGAATCTCCTGAAGATGGGGACGATGGTGGAAGAAGCCATCCGTGATTCCGTTCAATCACTTGTCAAAAGAGATTCTGAACTTGCCCAGAAGACGTTTGAGTTTGAAGATCGAATTAACAAGTTGGAAATCGCCATCGATGATATGTGTTTGAAACTCCTTGCATTAAGACAACCCATGGCGGCAGACCTCCGCTTCATCACCTCGGCGATGAAGATCATCACCGATCTGGAAAGGATGGGTGACCAGGCGGTCAATATCGCCGAGCGGGCGATCTCCTTAAACCAGGAACCTCAGATTAAGCGCTATATCGATATCCCCCAGATGGCTGAGATCGCTCAATCGATGGTTAAAGACGTGCTTGATGCTTTTGTAAATCGAGATTCCAAACTGGCTCGTTCCGTGTGTGAAAGAGATGATTTAGTCGACGGGTTAAACGATCAGGTGGTGAGAGAACTCCTCACCTACATGATGTCCGATCCAAAGACCATTACCCGGGCGGTCCATCTGATGATTGTCTTCCGATGCCTGGAGCGAATTGCAGACCATGCCACCAATATTGCTGAGGATGTGATCTTTATGGTGGATGCCCTTGTGATCAAGCACCACGCGGATGCCAAAAAGGAAGGATAGGGGGATCGCCTATGACCAAGGCTAAAGTCCTTTTTCTGTGCACGGGCAATTCCGCGCGCAGCCAGATGGCTGAAGCGTTTTTGAGAAAGTACGGCGGAGATGAATTTGAAGCATACAGCGCCGGACTTGAACCGAAACCTATCCATCCCTGCACTAACCGTGTCATGGAGGAGATTGGAGTAAGTCTAAGCGGTCAGTATTCCAAACACCTCAAGGAATACATGGGCAAGGTGCACTTCGGATATTTGATCACCGTATGCGACGAAGCTGAAGAAAACTGTCCCACGGCATTTCCCGATGTCAGCCAAAGAATCCACTGGTCATTTGAAGATCCGGCAGGCTTTATAGGATCGGATGAAGAAAAGTTGGCCAAATTTCGAGAAGTGAGAGACAAAATAGATCAACGCATCAAAGCATGGCTGGCGGAGCAAAAGGCGGCGTAAGCCGCCGCACAAATGCTTCTCTCCTGCTTTCCGGCCCAACTTACCTTTGTGATTCAACCCGCGTCTTCAATCTTTGTAACTTGGTCACCCTCCGAACCCTTTATCACACAATCTTGGTGAAGGTGATCAAAGGATGGGAAAGGATACATTCCGATGCTCCTGTCTGTGATGAAAGGTTTCATTCTCTATTGATTAGCCCGTCGGTCCCTTTTAAGATCCAGTAAAGAACCTAACATTGCAAATCATTCCAGACGTAAGAGATCACTTCGCTGAAGTAGTACCCCTCACCCTCCCCTCTCCCCGCCGGGGAGAGGGGAGGGGTAAGGGGCAATCCCGACGATGTAATGAGATTTAATGCGTTTGTATGAGTTATCCAATGGTCGAGGGAAGGTTAGATTCAAAGCAATAACACGAGGTAAAACATGAACTGGAAGGAAGGAAAAAGATGAAAAAAAGACGTTTTATTATCTCTTGCTTCTTGTTTGTTTATTTAATATGGGGATGCTTAGATCTATCACGGACCTCTGCCTCCGATTTGAATGCCTTTGTCTTTCCAGAAGTGGCGGGTTGGAAACAGTCAGCAGAAATTCAGACCTTTGTCCCGAAGACTCTATTTGAGTATATCAACGGGGGAGCGGATCTCTATTTGACGTACGATTTTCAGGAATTGAAGGTGGCCGAATACTCAAATGAAAAGAAGGCATCTGTGACGGTGGAGGTCTACCGCCATAGGACGCCCACGTATGCCTTTGGGATCTACAGCGAGGAACGTCTACCCGATGCGAACTTTGTCGCCATGGGGACTCAGGGATATATCGAAGAGAACGTCCTGAATTTCTTGGCCGGCTCTTACTATGTGAAGATAAGCGGTATCCATACGGGATCCGATGACCAAGAAATCCTGCTTTCCTTTGCAAAAAAGGTATCAGGACAATTGGGAGAAAAAGGAACGCTTCCGCAAATTTTATCCTCCTTCCCGGAAGAGGGGAAGGTCAAAAATTCCGAGAGATTCATTCCCATTAAATTTCTGGGGTATGCATTTTTGCATTCTGCATTTACAGCCGCCTATCAAAGTTCGGGCACGAAATTTGAGATTTTTGTCATCGAAGGTGGAGATGGGGACGATTGCAAGGATATGATTCAAAAATATCTTCAGCAAACCGGAAATCCGGAGAAGAAAGTGTTGGAAGAACGCTACAAAATACGCGATCCTTACCACGGAGAGATTGAGCTGCAGTGGCAAGGAAAATATATCTGGGGTATACTTAATTCAACCAATTCTGACCTCCGATCAAAGTACCTCAAGCTTTTTGAAGAAAGTTTGAAAAAGAAAACTTCAAGTGGCTAAAGTGAACGCAAGGCGCCAACGTTTAAATGGGCCGTTGCAAGAGGGGGAGAAAGTCGAGGGAGTATGGAAAAAAAGTTGATAGGCAGAAGAGGGTTCATGAAGTCAACGCTTGCTGGGTTTGGGGGATTCTTTTTCCTGCCTCGGATCGATAGGAACCAGGAGCTGAGGGTTGTCGAGGCGAAAGGAAAGGAGAGGAAGTTTGCCTATCGTACTCTCGGAAAAACGGGGATAAAACTGCCGGTGATCAATATGGGTGTGATGAACACCAATAATCCAAGCCTTGTTAAGGTGGCGCTCGATTCCGGAATGGTGCTGCTGGATACCGCCCAAACATATCAAAGAGGCCAAAATGAAGGCATGATTGGAGAGGTGCTCAAGGGGCGTCCCAGGGATTCTTTTGTTCTGGCCACCAAAGCGCGCCTTCCGTCTGATCAAAAAACGGGTCTCTATACGGAAGAGGCAACGGAAGATGCTTTTCTCAAAAAAGTGGATGGGAGTCTCAAAAATCTGGGGTTAGATTATGTAGATATTTATTACCATCATAACGTCGTAAAAAGAGAGTCGGCGCTGTACGAGCCCATTTTGAAAGCGTTGGAAAAGGCTAAGAAAGATGGGAAGACACGTTTTGTAGGAATTACGACGCACATGAATGAGCCGGAGGTGATCCAAGCTGCCATCGATTCGAAAGTCTACGATGTCATTCTAACCTCTTATAATTTCCAGCAGAAACATTTTGCCGAAGTGAGAGATGCGATTGCCAAGGCGGCTCAAGCGGGTATCGGAATTGTCGGAATGAAACCGATTCGGGCCGGCAATCGACAGGAGGCCACTGTTAAGCATGCCGGCGCCGCACTCAAATGGGTTCTCCAGGATCCGAACGTCAGCACGATCGTTCCGGGATTTACCACCTTTGAAGAGATGGACGTTGACTTAGCCGTAGCGGAAAATCCTATGCTTAGCGACCCTGAAAAGAAAGACCTTCAGAAAGAAGCTTCGATCCGTGGATTATACTGCCAGGGGTGCAGAGAATGTCTGGGACAATGTCTGGAGCAGCTTCCCATCCCGGATCTGATGCGGACTTATATGTACACGTACGGCTACAGGAATCTTGTCCATGCGCAAGAGACTTTGCTGTCTTTGAACCTGCCGGAAAGGGTTTGCGAGGATTGTGGCCGGTGCCCGGTCAAATGTTCGGTCGGATTTGACGTTTCAAGGAAGATCCGTGACGTTGTGCGACTCAGGCAAGTTCCGACAGAGTTTGTTACGTGACAAATCCCGGAGGAATCTGTAGCGCCCTCATTTAATGAGGGCGAACAGGTTCTTTCCATAGAATCCGCTGCATCCTCATTTACTAGGACGAGCAGATCCCGGCGGCAATAAATGCCGCCGCTACAGACATCCACATAAGGTAAAGAAGGCGGAATGGTTATGAATCAACACGATCAACCAATGACTCGTCGTAAATTCCTGAAGATGGCAGCCGCGGGGACGGCCTTAGGTTTTGTTGCCGGTCCTTCCCTTTCATTGGCCAAAGAAGAGTATGATCTCGCGGTGATTTCTGGCGAACCCGCTGCGGCCACGAAAAAGGCTCTCGAAGCCATCGGAGGTATTTCCCGATTTGTCAAAAAGGGACAACGGGTTGTCCTCAAGCCTAATATGTCCTTTGCGAGGACTCCTGATTTCAGTGCGACGACCCATCCCTTGGTCGTTGCCACAGTGGCTCAAGCCTGCATGGAAGCAGGAGCCCAGCAGGTCTTAGTTTTGGATCATACGCTGCAGAGGGCAGAGCTCTGTCTTGAGAGGGCAGGGATTCGAGAGGCCTGCAAGAACATCTCCGGTGTGCATGTTCTTGCCCTTCAAGAGAGAAAATTTTTTGGCGAAATGAAGGTTCCTCAAGGGAAAGCCTTGGAACGTGTCGAGGTCTTCAAAGAGATTCTGGACGGCCATGTGCTGATTAACGTCCCCGTTGCGAAGTCCCATTCTGCCACGGGTGTCAGCCTTGGGTTGAAAGGACTGATGGGGATGATCTGGGATCGGGAAAGTTTCCACTCTCAATACAATATCAATCAGGCCATCGCAGATTTGGCCACGGTCATCAAGCCGCAGCTCACCATCCTTGATGCGACCCGGGCTTTGACTTCCGGTGGGCCGGGTGGACCCGGAGAGGTACAGAAACCGAATCTCGTCATCGCGGGAGTCGATCCGATTGCCGTCGATTCTTACGGGGTGAGTATTGTTCCGTGGTACGGACAGAATTTCAAGGGCAGACAAGTTGAGCATCTCCTCGCTGCTCATCAACGGGGTCTCGGAAAGATCGATCTCGACCAGCTTAAAATCTTTAAGGAGAAGGTATGAGGACTCTTATTCAGGCTCTGTCCCTCCTCCTTTTTTCTGTCCTCCTTGTCTTCGCTACCTATAAACTGCCGAATTGGCTTCCCGCCGATATTTATTTGCGCCTCGATCCCCTCCTGGGAATAAACGCTGTGATCGCGGCAAGGGAGATCATCAGCAGGGCACTGTGGGCTCTGGTGACGATCGGGGCGACCCTTGTCATCGGCCGGTTCTTCTGTGCCTATGTTTGTCCGATGGGCGCGTCGATTGACTTCCTCGATTTTCTTTTCTTCCGGAAGAAGAAACGGTCGGGCCTGAAGACCGAGGTCAGCCTTCGGAGAACCAAATACTTTCTGCTCGTTGTTTTCGTCATTGCTGCACTGACCGGTCTCTCCTTAGCTTTCCTGATGGACCCGATGTCTCTTCTCACTCGCTTTTATACTTTCTTTATCTATCCTCTGGCCCTCACGGTGATCAATCTCATCTTAGATTTGCTCCGTCCGTTGGCTGAAGCCCTCGGATGGGTCAACCTATCTCACCTCCATTATTTCCAGTCTGTTTACTATATGACGATCATCACGCTTCTGATCTTTGGAGGGATCGTCGTTCTGAATCGCCTGGTCCCGCGTTTCTGGTGTCGCTATCTCTGTCCCCTCGGAGCCTTTCTCAGCTTGATCTCGCCTCTTGGACGTTTTAAACGCCGGGTCAGTGAAGATTGCAACGAGTGTCTGAAATGCCAAAAAGCCTGCCCGATGGGAGCGGTCACTGAAGATCCGAGAGGAACCCGTCTTCCTGAATGTATTCAGTGCCGGACATGCGCAAAAGTCTGTCCTCAGGAAGCGATCACTTTTCCTGCTTCTCTTACAATCGGCGGAGAGCATTCGAAGATCGATTTTTCCCGTAGAGGATTCCTCTATTCCCTGGCCGGTGGGCTGGGGGTTGGGTTTTTGGCCACGCAGACCCCTTTCGCCCTCACGCAGGGGAAACACCAACTCATACGGCCACCCGGCGCCATTCCCGAGACGGAGTTCTTGAGGACTTGTATCCGCTGCGGGGAGTGCATGAAGTCTTGCTTAACGAATACGCTTCAGCCCTCGCTCTGGGAATCAGGATTCTCGGGGCTCTGGACACCGAAAATGGAACCTCGTCTGGCCCCCTGCGATCAAAACTGCAATGTCTGTGGCAAAGTATGTCCGACGCAGGCGATACGGTCGATCTCGTTGGAAGAGAAGACCCACGCGAAAGTGGGGACGGCTGTCTTACGGAAAGAGATGTGTCTGGTCTGGGCCGAGAACAAGATCTGTCTGATCTGCGATGAAATCTGTCCCTATAACGCTATTGTCTTCCGTCCCGTGGAAGGGTATCGACGCCCCGTTGTCGTTGCTTCCAAGTGTAATGGCTGTGGATTTTGCGAACAGAGATGCCCTGTCAAAGGAGAATCAGCCATCGTCGTGACGCCAAATGGAGAGATCCGCCTGAAAGATGGGTCCTATATCAAGGAAGCGAAGAGGCTCGAGTTGGACTTTAAACCCGATCCGGGTGACGATAAATTTATTCTGGAAGAGTCCGGATTCAAGGTCGAGGAAGAGAAAAAAGAGAAAGAGAGCATTTCACCCAAGGAAAAACCCCAACCCAAGAAACCCAAAGGATTTCTCTAAAATACCGGACTTGTCCCCTCGAATGCTGCTTGTGTCCTTCCCTGCAAGCTTTCAAACACAATTGTCTCCCTCCGCTGACAAATGATGGACCGTCCCGTTAATGCGGGAAAGGCGGGGTCCCTGTCCGCCGGCAGGAAGGGGCACGATCAGGATGAAATTTCCTGCCCGCGAAGTTTTGCCCAGAGGGCAGGAAGCTTCATAAATACTTCTTAGTTCCCGCAAAAATACAGCATTCGCCCCATTTAACTTCCCATGGGCCAGTAGTAGCCTGAGTGTGTAAGACAATCCTCATCGTCGGCGCTGCCGCTGCTGTGGGTAGGCGCCGGTGGACGAAAGAACATCCTCAAATGAAAAAATCACTCTTCGGTATATTATCAACCTTCCTATTATTAGTTTCATTTGCCGTCGCTGCAGACGGGGATAGAGTTCTTGGTTTGTGGAACACGGCGGAAGAGGATTGCAAAATAGAAATCTTCAAGTGCGGGGACACATACTGTGGAAGAATCGCTTGGTTGAAAGAGCCGCTTTACCCGGCTGGCGATGGGATGGGCATGGCTGGCAAACCTATTGTTGACCGTCAAAATCCGAGTCCCGACCTGCGGTCCCGGCCACTGGTCGGACTGCAACTGATGGAAGGCTTTATTTACACTGGCGAAAATGTCTGGGAAAGAGGAACGATCTACAATCCTGAGACCGGGAAAACCTATAAATGCAAAATGACTCTGACTGCTCCTGATCATCTGGAAGTGAGGGGATTTATCGGCATCTCGTTATTAGGTGGAACTTCTATTTGGACTCGTTAACACGCGCGGTCACACGGTTCAAAATTCGAGTCAATCCTAATAGGAGGCAGATGTGACAATTGTAGCAGCAATTCTCGGCGTGACCCTTATCCTAGGGGTATTATGGGAGGGGTTCGAGACCATCGTCCTGCCGCGCCGTGTGACGCGTCGGTTCCGATTTACCCGCCTTTTCTACCGGCGCACATGGTATCCCTGGTCGATGATGGTCAGTTCATTCGTCCCGGCGCGGCACCATGAAACCTGGCTGAGCGTCTTCGGTCCCCTGTCACTTCTCCTGCTCATGAGCATCTGGGTCGGCGGACTGATCACGGGTTTCGCCCTCCTCCACTGGTCAATCGGCTCGGCCCTCCTGACCCAGGACGGAAGCGTTGGGTTCTTCACCGACCTCTACCTGAGCGGCACTACCTTCTTTACCCTCGGGCTCGGCGACGTTGTCCCGAGGAGCAATCTGGCACGTTTTCTTGTGGTGATGGAATCAGGGATGGGGTTCGGTTTTCTCGCCCTCGTGATCAGTTACCTGCCCGCCCTCAACCAGTCCTTTGGACGCCGTGAGGTAAGGGTTTCACTTCTCGACGCACGTGCAGGTTCCCTTCCCACCGCCTCAGAAATGCTTCGCCGGCATAGCCAAGAACGGGGGATGGAGGCGCTTCGGGAACTTCTGTATGAATGGGAGCAATGGTCGGCGGAATTGCTCGAAGGGCACCTCTCCTATCCGGTCCTGGCCTATTTTCGCTCTGAGCACGACAACCAGTCGTGGCTGGCGGCCCTGACGGCGGTCCTCGACACCTGCGCATTGGTGATGGCTGGCTTGCAGGGAGCCTGCGAGCGCCAAGCAGAACTCACCTTCGCTATTGCCCGCCACGCCGTGGTCGACCTCTGCCTGGTCTTCAGCAGAGAACCAAAGGAGCCCGAACCGGAGCGGCTTTCGCCGGAGAAACTGGGAGAACTGCGCGCACTGCTGGCTGGCAGCGGCTTGAAACTGCCCGAAGGAGAAGCCATTGACCGTAAATTGGCGGAGTTGCGCCAACTATATGAGCCGTACGTATATTCCCTGGCCACCTACTTCCGGACCAGGATACCCCCGTGGATCGCCGCGGAAAAATGGGTGGACAACTGGCAGGTAACCATGTGGGAGCGGCCTGCCGGGAAAAAAGTAGCCCTTGAAAGATCGAAAGGAGGACATTTCTAGATAAGCAGTTCGAAAACGAGAAGATTTTTATACCCTGGCACTTGATTACTTAAATTTATTTGCGGAGGAGGTAGCGTATGAAAGGGAACGAGAAGATCATCGAGCACTTGAATATGCGCTTGGCGGAGGAATTGACCACGATCAACCAGTATATGGTCCATGCCGAGATGTGCGACAACTGGAAGTACAAAAAGCTGGATGAGACGATCCAGAAGAGGGCTATCGCCGAAATGAGGCACGCGGAGAAGCTGATCGCCCGCATCCTCTTTCTTGAAGGGGTTCCGGTCGTTAGCAACCTGAAACAAATCTTCATCGGCGCCGATGTACCGAAGATGCACGAGAATGACCACGGCGCAGAAGAAGTGGCCATCCGGGGGTACAATGCGACCATTCGGATGGCGGTCGAGGCGGGAGACAACAATACCAAAGTGCTCCTCGAATCCATTCTGAAGGAGGAAGAGGACCACATGGACTGGATCGAAGGCCAACTCGACCAGATCAAGCAGATGGGTTTACAAACCTATCTGGCGGAGCAGATCTACTGAGGGTAGATCCCCATAATCTTGCACGGATCAAGATTGACGCAGAAGTTCCCAATGATGTGCCTAATGCTGATCATGCCCGGCGGCGATGCGCAGATCGTGCAAGTCCACAAGGACGCGCCGCACGGCATGTGCACGACGCACAAGAACCAGGTCAATGCGGATTTGCTGGCGTTCATCAAGACGTAAGTCCGGATAGAAGAGGTGGAAAGGACATAAAGAGAAGGAGTGGCTCATGAATGCAAAGTCGAAATCTATCGCAAGGACGAGCACAGATAGGAACACACAGGTGCCTCGTACATTCATCCGTCGCGTCGAAGCTGACGGAGTAACCGTTTTTTACCGCGAAGCTGGCGCCACAGATAAGCCAGTGGTGCTCTTGCTGCATGGCTTCCCGACGTCTTCGTTTCAGTACCGGGAGTTAATCCCCCGACTCGCTGACCGGTACCGGGTTGTTGCCCCCGACCTTCCCGGATTCGGGTTCACTGAAGTTCCCGAGCAGCGCCGTTACAAGTATTCTTTCGACTCGCTGGCGCACACCACACTGGCCTTCACTGAGGCGCTCGGTCTCAAGCGCTACGCGCTTTACGTCTTTGACTACGGGGCTCCGACAGGCTTTCGCCTAGCGATGGGGCGCCCGGAGCGCATCACAGCCATTGTTTCGCAGAACGGAAATGCTTATGAAGAAGGGTTGGGAGACGCTTGGGCACCGATTCAGCGTTACTGGCGAGAGCCGACTCTTGAAAATCGGGGGGCTGTCCGCAGGGAGCTCAGCCCCGAAGGGATTCGTTCCCAGTACACCTACGGCGTTCCGCACCCCGAAGTCATTGCGCCGGAAGGCTACACACTCGATGCTGCGATGATCGCGCGGCCCGGCAACATGGAGATTCAGCTGGATCTGTTTCTCGACTATGCAAATAATGTAAAGCTTTACCCGAGCTTCCAGGAATATTTCCGAAAAGCAAAGCCACCGCTGCTCGCGATATGGGGCAAGTACGATCCGTTTTTTATCCCGCCAGGTGCTGAGGCCTACCGACGAGATAACCCAAACGTGATTGTCCAATTTCTTGAAACAGGACACTTCGCATTGGAAACGCACGTCGAGGAAATTGCCCTCGCCATGAGACAGTTTCTTGCGAAGACGATTGGTTAAACATTTCGGGACGAAAGAGGTCGTGATTGATTGAGACCCGGACACAAAAGGGTCTTGGGGCCGGGGAAAGGAAAATGGGAGATGATCGAACGTACTAATCTCGTACACGACAGGAAAGGAACCTGCTATGAAAAGCTATGATGTCATCATCATCGGAGCGGGCGATGTCGGTTTGGGAATAGCTTTTAAGGCCGCTTCGGCGGGTTTGAAAGTTGTGCTCATCGATCAGGGCAATGTCGGGGGAACTTGCGTCAATTATGGTTGTGTGCCTTCGAAAACGCTGATCTATACCGCAGACAGAATCGCTGAGATCCTAGAAGCCACAAAACTCGACATCCATGCACAGATAACCGATGTCGATTTTAGAGCGGTCATGGAGCGAATGAGGAACGCCGTTACCAGCGGCAGAAGCTCAATCAAAAAGGCGATAGAGGAGACTGAAAATCTCGACTTCATCAACAAAGAAGGGCATTTTATCGATGAACGCACCATCGAAGCCGGTGATGAAAAGATAGAGGGGAAGAAGATTTTCATCGCCTCTGGCTCACGCCCCTTGATTCCCCTCATAAAGGGACTGGAAACGATTTCGTATCTGACGAATGAGAACGTACTCGAACTCAAGGAGAGGCCGAAGAGCATGATCATTATAGGGGGTGGATACGTCGGGCTTGAATACGCGCATTTCTTCTCGGCCTTAGGAACCAAGGTGGCTATGGTACACAGGCATTCAAGCTTGCTACCTACCGAGGAGCCGGAGATATCGGAGTTGCTAAAAAAGGAGATTGGGAAACGTATCCAACTGCACATGAATGTTGAAACCAGCACGGTGAAACATACCGGCATGGGCTATGCGGTGCGTATAAAAGACACCAATACCGGCGAGGAAAAAGAGGTTTTGGCGGAGACACTGTTGGTAGCAGCCGGCAGAAAATCGAATGCGAACCTTCTGAGAGTGGAAAATGCCGGGATTGAGACAGATAAGGCCCATTTCGTCAAAGTTGATGAGTACCTTCAGACGAACAAGAAACACATATGGGCAGTCGGTGATTCCAATGGAAGGGCAATGTTTACTCATGCGGGGGACAAAGAAGCCGAACTGGCCTGGCACAATGCCACGAACCAGGAAAAGGTCAAGATGGATTTTGAGGCTGTCCCCCATGCAGTTTTTACCTATCCCCAAATTGCATCGGTCGGATTGACCGAGGAGCGGGGACGGAAGAGCCATGAAATCTTCGTGGGCCGGGCGATGTATTCCGATACGGTCATGGGAGAGGCCATGGTAGAGCGTGAGGGTTTTGCAAAGGCGATTGTCGAAAAGGGCTCACAAAAGATTCTGGGTTTTCATATCATCGGGCCTCATGCTGCAATACTCATCCAGGAAGTTGTCAATGCCATAATAAACAAAGGCAATGTGAAATCCATCACCGAATGCATGCACATATTCCCTGCTCTTTCAGGGCTCATAACGGAAACGCTGGGCAATCTCGAATAAAGCGAGCGAGCCCTGACTGCGCTGTTGCGGGTCAGGCGGCGGTTGGATGAAAGAACATTCTCAACTGGAAAAAACAGTTTCGAGTGTGTTATGAAGCTTCCCATTATTAGTGTCATTTGCCGTCTCCTCCCGGCGAACTAAAGAAAATCATCGAAGAACGCTTCAAAACCGGGTGCTTTAAAGCACCGGAACGAGCCGGCGTCCTTTTGTTATCATGCCTGACCCCATGGATACTTCATCCAGCCTATCGACCTGGTGCAAAGAACAGCTATCCATAAAGAGTACGAAGAGATGCGCGCACGACTCTGCAAAATCAAAGAAGTGTAGTGTTTGGCAAAAGAGAAAGGTCAAGATTGAGTAAGAAGAATGCGATAGTGACAAATGGAAGCGACTAACACTACGCTTTCGGTGGTTCGGGCCTACTACCGCGGCAAGTTATCATCTGAAGATCATACCTTCCGCTTTCTCAACTCGTCAATCTTGAATCTCGCCCCACAACCGTAAGCTTCCAAATCGCAATCATCCGCCTCAGCTGATAAATACTGTACCGTTGCCGTAAAAATACGGCTTTCATCCCATTTTCCTTTTTCAAATACTGGTGGTATCGTGAAATTGTGGAACAATGAATTTCTAACCCTTAAGAAGAGCGGTTTACATTACCAACCTGAGACTTAAACCCAACGGAAGGAGACGACTCCATGAGCAAACTAACTACCCTTAATGTCGGCTTATCCCGCCGCAAGTTCCTGATCGATGGAGCCTGCGTGGCCGCCGCCGTAAGCCTGCCATCGGTGACAATGGCCGCGACGGCCAACCAACCAAGCGCTTCTTCATCTTCTAACCAGAGCAAAGGAGGGCATACTATGACTACAATCACAACCAAAGACGGAACGCAGATCTACTACAAGGACTGGGGCAAGGGGCAGCCTGTAGTCTTCAGCCATGGCTGGCCGCTAAGCGCGGACGCCTGGGAAGACCAGATGTTCTTTTTGGCTTCCCGCGGATATCGATGCATCGCTCATGACCGGCGTGGTCATGGGCGTTCGAGCCAGCCCTGGAACGGCAATGACATGGACCACTACGCCGACGATCTTGCTACCCTGGTTGAGAAACTCGACCTGAAGAAGGCGATTCATGTTGGCCACTCCACAGGAGGCGGCGAAGTCGCCCGCTATATTGCCCGCCACGGCACGAAGCGTGTGGCAAAGGCAGTGCTCATCGCCTCCGTACCGCCGCTGATGTTGAAGACGGCCGCCAATCCCGGCGGCCTGCCGATGGATGTCTTCGACGGCATCCGCGCCAATGTCGTTGCTGACCGCTCGCAGTTCTGGAAGGATCTCAGCATGCCCTTCTATGGCTATAACAGGCCGGGTGCGAAGGTCTCGGAAGGGGTGCGCGAGTCATTCTGGATGCAGGGAATGATGGCGGGCTTCCCTGCCGCATACTTCTGCATCAAGGCGTTCTCCGAGACGGATCAAACCGAGGATCTGAAGAAATTCGACGTGCCGACCCTGATCCTGCAGGGGGACGATGATCAGATCGTGCCGTACGCCAACGCGGCCTTGCTCCAGGCCAAGCTCGTCAAAGGCGCCATGCTGAAGATTTACAAGGGGGCGCCGCACGGCATGTGCACGACGCACAAGAATCAGGTCAACGAGGATTTGCTCGCGTTCTTCAAGGCGTAAGCGCTCAAGCGTTGGGGTGACGGAGAAACTTACATGTAAGCCCTTTACAAAGAGAGGCGACAAGATACGCAGAGGTACCCAAGACATGCCAAGGAGAAAAACAGTGAGTTCAACAGATGATGTTCGTTCATGCTACACAAGGCGTAGCGTTCTAGGTGCCACACTCAGCCTTGCTTCCGCGGCGGCAGCATCCTTATTCCTTTCTAATAACGTTGCTGCCGATAATAAGCCACCACAATCAAAACTGCGCACATACAACGGCGGCACTGATCCTTATCCGATACCCTGGCTGGATAAGAACGGCAGTCATAATCAGCCGGCAGGCCCACAGTTGGAACCTTCACACATCTACCATTTCAAAGGGCGAGTCGCCCGGTGCGCCGATTTCGTCGGCATGGGCACTGACAATAGAGGCAACCGAATTGCGTTCGGTACTCCCACAACCGACTATGGATTTACGCAGGGAGAATACTTCGCGGGGCGCGCTCCGCAGACAGGAGCATTCACTCATATATGACTCACCTTGTTTCAGGGGCAGGCTGCTCCTCAGAACCAGATTCACGACTTTCATCCTCCCATTGCGCCTTCGGGGTTGTATTGGGTGGTTTCAATCCCTAAAGGGGGGCTCATCATTAGCCCTGACGGGAAAACAGCAACACTTGAGATGAAAAACGTTGCGGTTGTTGATCAACCTAAGTGGCCCGCCCTTGATGCCGTGGGCACACCAGCCATTATGAGTTTTAGGATGATATGGAAGGCGACGGATGAAAAAATCAATTACGACGATCCACAGAAGCAATTCCGGGTAGAAGGCTATCGCGCTACAGCACAGCTTGAGGCACAAGTTAAGGTACCATCAATAGGCTTCTCGTGGAAATCGGATCCGCTATCAGAATCGCACGCCAATTTTGCGATCATCGGAAACGAAGTGAATGGAAAGTATTATGCTCCTTAACTACTGGCGGTCTGGGTGTGGTCGCTGTCGAGACGGGCGAGGACGCGCTGAAGTTGGGCATCCTGGCCACAAAGCAACAATACCCGTGAGCTTCTCCGGTCGATCATGAAGGAAGAACAGGACCACAATGACTGGATCGAGGCTTAATTCGACCAGATCAAGCAGATGGGGTTACAGGACTATCTGGCGGAGCAAATCTACTAAGCACAGATCCCTGTTCCTCCACGGCGACGATGATCAGATTGTGCCAATCGCCAACTCAGCCATGCTTGCGGTTAAGCTCGTCAAAAAGGGGACGCTAAAAGTGTACAAGGGCGTACCGCACGGTATGTGCACGACGCACAAGAACGAGGTAAACGAGGATCTGCTCGCGTTCATCAAGGGGTAGACAAGCGAGCCGTCGGGTCACTGGGAAATCGCGAAGGCAAGAAGGCGGTACGTCATTTTGGTAACAAGTTTCGTATGAGGCCCTCATTCTATGCGGGGCGGTACACACGGCCGTAACTTAACAAATCAAATACACTGAGAAAGGAGAAACCTATGCCAGCCACAGAAGGGAGAATACAAATGAAATGGTTCAGGAGTTTAGCAACTTTTGCATTAGCAGGTATGATCATTACGACTCAAGCATTAGCAGCTCAAACGCCGGACGCGGCGACAGATCCTCGAATCGACCCACAAGTTCGGTTGTTTCTTGCGGATCTCAACAAAGATAGCAGCCCGTTTTGGGAACTGCCCCAGCCGAAGCCGCAGGAGATTCTTACCGGGCTGCAAAATAAGACACCGGTAGACATGTCCGGCGTGACCACCATTGAACGGACTATCACCCAAGATGGACGTACCGTGAAATTGTACGTTATGACACCGAAGCAAGTGACAGGCAAACCAGGGGTGCTGTTCTTTATCCATGGAGGCGTCTGGATCGTCGGCAACTTTCAGAACCATCAACGGCTGCTGCGTGACTTAGTTGTTGGTTCGGGTCAGGTCGGGGTCTTCGTGGAGTATACGCCACTACCCATGGCGAAATATCCGACGCAGATGGAAGAAAGCTACGGGGCGCTGAGGTGGATAGCCGCGCATGCTGATGAGTTCGGCGCGGACGGTACTCGTATTGCGATCGCGGGCAACTCGGTTGGAGGAAACATGACTGCGGCGTTGACGCTCATGGCGAAGGATCGGAATGGCCCGAAGATCGCTTACCAGCTGCTCTTAATTCCCGCCACCGATGCGAGTGTCGACACCGACTCATATCATGAGTTTGCGACCGGCCGATTCCTACCGCGTGCGTTCATGAAGTATGGGTGGGACCTCTACGCACCCGATGAGAAGACGCGCAACAACCCTTATGTGTCGCCACTCCGAGCAACCGACAAGGAACTCCAGGGGTTGCCACCGGCGCTTGTCATCACTGCGGAGAATGATCCGCTCCGCGACGAAGGTGAAGCGTATGCTCGCAAACTCAAGGGGGCCGGTGTCTCGGTGATCGCAACTCGCTACAACGGGATGATCCATGACTTCGTGCTTCTCAACGCCATCCGTGAAGTGCCCGGGGTGAAAGCTGCCTTACGCCAAGCTAGCGACGGAATTCGTGATGCATTAAGGCCCTGACCCAGAAGCGCAATGGCACAATGGTCGTATGCCGTTCCGCTATACTCTGTACGGAACGCAAAAAGGATCAGACGCATACAATCACGTCGAGACTCCTGAATGCGGTATACGACGGGACGACGACCGTAAAGGAAAGCTTGATGCAACAATCACAAATAACTCAATGAGGAGGAATCACCATGTCTCACCATCTCGATTCTCCACTCGCACGGCAAGATACGCGTCTCGACATTACCGATGTATATCTCTTCCGAGGGACCGCGGGAACCGTGTTCGTGATGAACGCCAACTCGTCGGTCGCTGGCCGCAACTATCCTGAGCGCTTCCATCCCGAGGCGCTGTACGAGTTCAAAGTGGACACTGATAGGGACGCGTTGGAAGACGTGACCTTCCGGGTGTCGTTTGGTCCTGGTGAGGCCGATGGTCGTCAGGTTCTCGAGGTTCGTCGCCTCGACGGCCGGGCGTCGCGAGACCGTAGCGCCGAAGGAGTGGTCCTGGCGCAATGTCGCACAGGGGACAACATCGTTGGTGAGGGTGGCATACGGGTCTGGGCAGGGATCGCCGGCGAGCCATTCTACATCGAGCCCACCGTGCTCGGGGCGATTCGTAAGGCAGTGGCGAGCGGCACGGCCGTCGACCTGACCGGATGGAACAAGGACAAGGCGGTCAACGCGTTCGCCAACACCACGGTGAACTCGATTGTGATTGAGGTCCCGGACGGTGCGTTTGGCACCACGACGATCGGCTTCTGGGGCGTGACGGCGCTCCCCACTGACGCTGGCGGCTGGCGGCAGGTGAACCGGGCAGGCCAACCGATGATCCAGCCGATCTTCAACCCCGATGACAGCGAGCGGTCCAGTGCCTACAACACGACCCAGCCGGGAGAGGACCAAGGTCTGTATGGACCCATCATCAGCACGCTCGTCGCCGGCGTCGTCGCCGCAATGGGAACGAGCGCCGACCCCCGGACCTACGGCCAGTTGGTGTCCGAACTCTGCTTCCCGGACATCCTGCGCTACGAGGTTGGTACGCCTGCGGTCTTCGGTTTCGCAAAGCGCAATGGTAGGGCGCTGGCTGACAACGCACCCGAGGTGATGTTCTCCATCGTCGTCAACGCGGCGCTGTCCGACGGCCTGCACCGGGGCACGGCCACCGGCACACTTCGCCCTGACTTTCCCTATGTCGCGCTGCCGATATCCCCAGGAACGTGAAGCCACCGATGAGCAACATGACCTCATCATCGCCTTGGCGAGACGATCGCCAACATCGTCGAGACCATGACCCCGATTGGCCTCGAGACGCATCGAGTCGACACGGGGCATTTTGCGCTTGAGACGCACGCGGAAAAGCTGATCGCCCGCGTATCAAAGTATCCTGTCACCCCAGGGACCTCTAACACTTCCATACATAGCAACGACTTATAAACTTTTTTGGTAAAATCAATCACTTTGACTCATCGCGCTTGAAACTTCCATTATTGGTAATTAAATTTCAATTGTGGAAAAGCATCAGAGAGGAGATATTCATGAGAGGCTTTTCAAGACTAATTACAGTACTTACCATATTCCTTATAGGCGGAACGATGATGATGACCCAAACAGCAGTGGCAGCGCCGGACGCGGCGACAGATCCTCGAATCGACCCGCAAGTGAGGGCATTTCTCGCGGATCTCAACAAGGACAGCAGTCCGTTTTGGGAGCTACCCCAGCCGAAGCCGCAGGAGATCCTTACGGCATTGCAAAACAAAACGCCGGTCGACATGTCTGGCGTGAGCACCGTTGAGAAAACGGTCACTCAAGACGGACGTACGGTGAAGCTATACATTATGACACCGCAGCGCGTGACGGATAAGCCGGGAGTGTTGCTCTTCATCCACGGCGGTGTCTGGATTGTCGGCAACTTTCAGAACCACCAGCGACTGCTGCGTGATCTTGTCATCGGCTCCGGCCAGATCGGCGTTTTCGTCGAATATACGCCGCTGCCGAAGGCGAAGTATCCGACGCAGATGGAGGAGAGCTACGCAGCGCTGAAGTGGGTTGCGACTCATGCTCCTGATTTTGGTGCCGACGGCACTCGCATTGCGATTGCAGGGAACTCGGTAGGCGGAGACATGACCGCAGCATTGGCCCTCATGGCCAAAGATCGGAGTGGTCCAAAGATCGCATGCCAAGTGCTTTTCATCCCAGCCACCGATGCGAGTGTCGATACCGACTCTTATCATGAATTTCAGACAGGTCGGTTCCTCGCGCGTGCGTTCATGAAGTACGGTTGGGACCTTTATGCGCCCGACGAAAGGACGCGCAACAGCCCTTATGTGTCCCCCCTTCGCGCGAGCAAGGAGGAACTTACGGGGCTTCCACCAGCCCTCGTCATCACAGCTGAGAACGATCCACTTCGTGACGAAGGTGAAGCTTATGCACGCAAACTCAAGGAGGCTGGTGTTGCGGTGACCGCGACTCGCTACAACGGAATGATTCACGACTTCGTGCTCCTTAATGCGATTCACGAACTACCAGAAGTTCAAGCCGCCATCATGCAGGCTAGTGAAGCGATTCGCGATGCATTGAAATCCTAACCCCACCGAAGGGCGGTGACCGCCTGCGTGAGGTTGCCGCCCTTCGATTAACGCGGCGCTCCTTTCGAGCTCGGAAGTAGTAGCCCATTTTGGAGACACACAACTGGGAGCCAATTCAGTTGTGCAATAAGATTCATCGCAAGGAAAGTGAAGGCCGTAAGCCACTAGATGGGTCGCTGGAACTCGGCAGCTCAAGGTTGAACGATTGTGGCGTCAAGGAGAATAGCATGAAAGTTGATAAATTAAATCCCGAAGAAGAGCGGATAATCATCCACAAAGGTACCGAACGGCCTTTCACCGGCAAATACTATAATCATAAGGAAGCAGGGACCTATACATGCAAGCAGTGCGGGACACCGCTGTTTCGATCCTCGGACAAATTCGATTCCGGATGCGGCTGGCCATCATTTGACGACGAAATCGCCGGCGCCGTGAAACACACCCCTGATGCCGATGGTGTCAGGATGGAAATCACCTGTGCCAAATGCGGCGGGCACTTGGGGCATGTGTTCGAAGGAGAAGGATTCACTCCCAAAAACACGCGCCACTGTGTCAATTCCATCTCGCTTGAATTTATCACGGCTTCGCAGGAGACGGCTTTGGAGAAAGCCTATTTCGCGGGGGGATGTTTCTGGGGTGTGGAGCATCTGTTAAAACAGTCCGAAGGAGTTATTTCCACACGGGTCGGTTATATGGGCGGTCGGACCAAGAACCCCACGTACAAACAGGTTTGTTACGAGAATACCGGACATGCCGAGGTGGTGGAGGTGGTTTTCGATCCGAAAAAGATCTCGTACGAAACCCTGGCCCGTCTCTTTTTCGAAATACATGACCCAACCCAGATAAATCGCCAGGGGCCGGATATCGGCGACCAGTACCGCTCGGCGGTCTTTTATACCAACAATGAGCAGAAAGAAACCGTGGAGAAGCTGATCGCACTTCTCAAAGGTAAGGGGTACAATCCGGTGACCGAAGTCGTTCCGGCTGATACGTTTTGGGTAGCCGAGGATTATCATCAGGATTATTATAACAATACTGGTAAACAGCCGTATTGCCACATCTATCAGAAGCGATTTTGACACAGCCCCTCTTTCCTTACGATGGGTTTTATTGGCAAGCTACGTTCAGCTTCGAAATGCTGGCTCCACCCAATGGAGACCCTCAACTTCTGAAGTCGTCATCCTAGAATCTCACCCTACAATAGCAAGCTTCCAAGGCGTAATCATCCCTTAGCTGATTAATACCGTATCGTTCCTGTAAAAATACAGCATCCATCCCATTTACCTCTTAATTGCCGACTAGTATCCTCAGAATATGTGGGCACGCTGACCCGACGTCCGTCTAGGTGGCACGAGATGTTTGAGACGTAAACCGGCCCAGGACCCTACCAAGGTTAGAAATACACAGGAGGTTAATTATTATGAATAAACCCAACCCCCGATCATTCTTTACAAATCTTAGAATCGATATGCCCTGGCGAAAAAAATTATGGCTTTTACTCAGAAATAACTGGATTAAATTGAGTCATTTTCAATCCTGCTGTGGCCATCCTGGTGAGCCAGGGTGTTGACAGACAGAGGAAGAAAGGCCTCGGTGAGGTCGAAATAACTATGGAGAGGTATAAGAGATTTATGACGCATAACCAAGAAGATGCAGGTTGACTGGCAAAATACACTTTCGTTAACCCTCGACCATTCTGCTGTGATGGCACAATGGGCTCCGACTCAATCAGAATCTACACGGCGAATAAGAAAGGAGAACGAACATGAAAATCTTGATGGTGCTAACGTCGCACGACCAACTCGGCAATACCGGCCGCAAAACCGGTTTTTGGCTGGAAGAATTTGCTGCTCCCTACTTCGTGTTCAGGGACGCTGGTGTCGATCTCACGCTGGCCTCGCCGAAAGGCGGGCAGCCGCCGCTCGATCCGAAAAGCGATCTGCCTGAAAATCAAACGCCGGCGATGACTCGGTTCAAGAAGGACGCGACGGCGCAAAAGACTCTTGCCAACACGGTCAAACTTGCGGACGTGAAGGCGGAAGACTACGACACCGTTTTCTATCCGGGTGGGCACGGTCCGATGTGGGATCTCGCGGAGAGCCCCACGTCGATCGCTCTTCTGGAGGCCTTCTACAATTCCGGCAAGCCAATCGCATTGGTGTGCCATTCGCCCGGGGTGCTTCGCCACGTTACCTACCAGGGGGCTCCGCTGGTGAAAGGAAAACACGTCACCGGTTTCACGAACGGCGAGGAAGAGGTGATGCAGCTCACGAAGGTTGTGCCGTTCCTGGTCGAAGATGAGCTGCTGCGGCTCGGTGCCATCTTTGAGAAGAAGGCGAACTGGCAGCCTTTCTCCATCGTTGATGGCCGCCTCATCACTGGCCAGAATCCTGCGTCGTCGACCTCGGCAGCTCAGGCGCTTCTGAAACTCATGACTGTATCGGGATCGGAGTCGTCAACGAACAGCGTACAAATCGAACAGAAGAGCTATGAGATGCCTCCGCGGGACGGGTTCAGCGTCGCACATTTTCTCACCGTGGCCGACATCGAGCGATCGGCTCGTTACTACGAAAAGGTCTTCGGCGCTCGCATTCTGAGCCTTGGTGACGGCAACGCGCCGGGGTACCTTCAGCTTGCAAACATCTGGATGATTCTAAACGTTGGGGGCGGGCCGACCCCGGATAAGCCGACGGTAACGCTCAGCGTCCCCGACCCGAATCACATCAACAGCTTTATGAATTTCCGCGTTGCGGATATTCAAGCGTGCTATGAATTATGGAAAAGTCGCGGCGCCGAATTCATCACGGAGCCGATTCCCAAGTACGGCGAGATTCGTTGCTACATCCGCGATCCTGACGGTTACCTTATCGAGGTCGGACAGAGCACCGACCTCACGTACGGTTAGCGCTCGGCGCGGAGGGGCTGCCGATCTTTGCCTTGAACAGTCGCCCGCTCTGACATCGAAAGGAGTACCAGATGGATGGCACCAATGGACGGAAAGAGACCACGCTTGGTGTGAACGTTTTTACCGCCCCGGGAAAGGCTATGGTCGGCGAGCGGCCAAAGCCCTTCGGCGAAGCGTTCGGCTTTGACCCGATCACGTCGACTTTAATCTTCGGCGACTACGACGCGGTGCTGGTGGACGCAATGACGACGGTGGCTGAGGCCGAGGCTCTCGCGGATTGGATTGCTCTGCACAACCGCAACCTGGAGACCATTTATATAACCCACGCGCATTTCGACCACTTCTACGGTCTGAGCATTCTGCTTGACCGTTTCCCGGGCGCTCGGGCCATAGCCACGCCCAAAGCGGTGAACGCCATGCAGATGTCTTTCACTCCCACCGTGGAGCGGTTGGCCCGCCGTCTCTTTCCTGGACAAGTGGCCACCAAGTTGGTTCCACCTGAGGCCTATGTACGCGACACGTTCACTCTCGAGGGCCACGAATTGCGCATTATCGAGCAGGGCCGCACCGATAGTCCCGATTCCACGTCTCTACACGTTCCATCGATCGGCCTGATCGTCGCTGGCGACGTGGTGTACAACCAGTGCCACATGTATGTGGGCGACACCACCCCCGAGAGCCGAAAGAATTGGATCGCGGCGCTGGACCGGTTGGCGGCGCTCGACCCGGCAATTGTTGTTGCCGGTCACAAGAAGCCTGGCGCGCCCGACTCTCCCTCGGCGATCCAAGACACCAAGCGTTACCTGCAGGACTTCGATCGGCTGCAGAAAACCGCGACGTCTGATCAGGAGCTGTTCGATCAGATGACGGAGCTGTACCCGCATTGGGTAGCCAATCAGTCGTGGTTGATGTTCGGGTTCCCGCAGCCATAAGACGTACAAGGATGCGTCACAATGTTACCTCCGGGGGCGTTTTCCCCGGATACGAACTGCCCGATCACTCGGGGAAACTGCGCGAGCTCAGCGGGCAACGGGGTGATCGTCCACTTTACCGGCAATTGTGCCAGACGCATGTTGATGGGGTTTAAAAACCTTCTTTCTGAAACGGAGCATGGCATGACTGAACTTATGACGAAATTCTTGGCGCAAGCACAACAAAAACAAAAGATGAAAACGCGCACCGCCGGAAGACAGCGGACCTTTACCATGGTTGCGGCCGCGGCACTGCTTGCCATCCTCGGTGGCGCGGTCCTTTATGGGCAAGGCCAGGACAAGGACAAGTACTCGCTGAGATCGCCGGGCGGAATCGCGTTCTCCGATTTCAGAGGATACGAGGACTGGTCGCTAGTCTCTTCCGCCCGCACCGAAGAAGTGCTTAAGGTAATCGTCGCCAATCCGGTGATGATCAAGGCGTTCAAGGCCGACGTTCCGGGGAACGGCCAGCCTTTTCCGCAGGGGTGCATGATCGTGAAACTCCAGTGGAAGCCGAAAAGGAGCACGGAAGCGCCTTTCAAAGTGGATGTGCCCGATGTCTATAAGCAGGCTTTCGTGATGGAGAAGGACAGCAAGAGATTTCCGAAGACCGGCGGCTGGGGATACGCGGTGTTCAACTACGACGCCGCATCGGACAAGTTCACCGCCGATCCCAAGTCCCTTCAAGACTGCGGAAACTCGTGCCATGTGACCGTGAAGGCGAAGGACTACATCTTCCACCCGTACCAGAAGCGCTGAACCGGGTCGGACATTAAGTACCCTTCGTAAAGGATGTCCCTGTGTGGGGGATTATTTTCGGCGGGAACGGGATGGCAATACACTGCGAACTAAGGAGATGAAGGATGAAAGCAATTGTTGTCCACCAATATGGCGGTCCTGAAGTACTCAAGTTCGAAGAATACCCTGACCCGGTTCCGGGTCCGGGCGAGGTGCTGGTGCGGGTCGCTGCCGCGAGCGTGAATCCACTCGACTACAAGCGACGGGCTGGATTAACGAAAGATTTTTACCCCATCAAGTTCCCGGGGCTTATAGGAGTCGATATTGCGGGCACTGTGGTCAAGATTGGGCCGGGAGTGGAAGGCTTTTCTGTCGGCGACCAGGTGTTCGCTATGGCGGATAATACTTACGCCGAACTTTGTGCCGTGAAAGCCGCGATTCTGGCGAAAGTTCCCAAGGGGCTCGATTTGATCCAGGCGGCGGCGTTGCCGCTGGTGACGACGACTGGCAACCAGCTCCTCTTAGCTACGGGAATCAAAGCGGGCCAGACGGTTCTCGTCGTAGGTGCTGCTGGAAATGTCGGGCGTTCGGCGGTATTCACCGCGAAGGCACGCGGGGCTACTGTGATCGCGGGGGTTTTGAAGAGGCAAATCGACGATGCGAAGACAGTCGGCGCGGATCAGGTCGTTGCAACCGACGACGCCGCGATTGCGAATCTTCCGCCGCTCGATGCGGTGGCGGATGCGGTCGGCGGAAGAACCGCCGAGGAGCTGATCGCCAAGGTCAAGCCGGGAGGAGTCTTTGCATCGGTTGTCGGGGCACCGCAGAACGCCGCGGAGTACCCATCTGTAAAGGCGGTGTTTGTATTCTCGAAATTCGACAGGAAAACGCTCGAGTTCATGGCCGAAGCAGTGCGAGACGGCAAGCTGGTAATCCCAATTAGCCTGAAACTGCCACTCAGTGAGGCGGCCGAGGCTCAAGCAGCGGCAGAGAAGGGTGGTGTCGGGAAGATCTTGCTGGTGGCTTGACATTATTTTGCGAACAGAGGGAGGGAAATGGTGTCAAGGGAGGGAAATGGACGGTCCGAAAGCGGGATACGGGCCAAAGGTAAAAGGAAATAAGCCAAGGACGGGGAAAAGAAGTTTTCTCATTAAACTATTACGGATAGGAGAGGCTGCCGAAAAGGGCTGGCGCTCCAAGAGAAGCCGCTGTTTTTAAGGGAGGAGGAAATCCATGACAGTGCCTGACGATATCCGCTTTATGAAGATTCTTCTAAACAACGGATCGAAAATTCCCGCGTTAGGCTTTGGGACACTGATCCCCGACCCCACCGAAACGAAAAAGGCGGTTAAGGCTGCGCTGGAAGTGGGATTTCGGCAATTCGATTGTGCAGAGCGATACCGGAATGAGAAAGAGGTAGGCGAGGCGATGAAGGAGGTGCTCAGGGAGGGGAAGATTAAAAGGGAGGAGTTATTTGTCGGTACGAAGCTCTGGAACAACAATCACCGGCCCGAACGTGTCAAACCTGCATTCGAGGCGAGTCTAAAGAAGCTTCAACTCGATTATGTCGATCTCTATCTTATCCATACTCCTTTCGCCTTCAAACCCGGAGAGGAACAAGACCCGAGGGATGAGAACGGCAAAGTAATCTATGACGAAGGGGTAACTCTATTGGATACGTGGAGGGCTTTGGAAAACCTCGTGGATCAGGGGAGATGTAAGGCGATTGGATTATCAGACATCGGTTTGGAAAAGGTACAGGAGATTTTCGAGTCGGCGCGGATAAAGCCTGCTGTTGTTCACGTCGAATCTCATCCTTATCTCCCACAATGGGACCTTCTCGACTTTTGCAAGAAGAAGGGTATTGTGCTACATGCTTTTGCCCCACTGGGTCATGGCATTGAGCCCAAGCTTATGGAGGACCCAGTTATCACCACCATCTCGAAGCGACTCAAGAAAACTCCTGCCCAAGTCCTGCTCGCTTGGGCTCTCCAACGGGGCACAGCTCCAATTACCACATCGAAGAATCCTACCCGAATTAAAGAGAATTTTGATGTTTCCGCTCTACCCGAAGACGTTATGAAAGAGATTCGTGAAGGGATCAAAACGCAATATAGGTATAATCCAGTCACTGAGACAGGTATTCCGGGATTTATTCCAAAAGGAAAATAAGCTTCAATCAACAATAGCCCGATCAAACGGGCTATCCACACTCCTGGAGGAGGCAGCCCGACATGCAGTTGCAAGAAAATGAACGGCGGGCCTTGTGCGGCATATGCCCGGCAGGTTGTTGGGTGATCGTCACTTACAGTGCCGATGGAAAAATGACTTCGGTCAGGGCTGACGAAAATTTCCCCCTGGGCATACTCTGCAAGCTCGGCGATCATTCAACCGAGATCGTCTATTCCGAGAACCGGCTTCACTATCCATTGCGCCGGAAGGGCCTGAAGGGAACCTATGACTTTGAGAGGATAAGCTGGGAAGAAGCCTTCCAGGAGATTGTCGGCAGACTGAATACCATAAAGAGCCGGCACGGCCCGGAAGCGACGGCCATCTACACCGGCCGGGGAAGCTTTGAGCTGGCCCTGTGCGACGTTTTCCAGCCGAAGGATGTCGCCGTGTCGTCCGCCTCGAGCGTCCTTTTTCCCTTCGGATCCCCGAATACCATGGGCGTCGGTGCTCTATGCTATGTCTCCTTCGCCATGATCGCTCCCCATGTCACGATGGGCGGGATGCTCATCAACATGTTCTCGGAGATAGAAAACGCGGAGCTGATCGTGGTCTGGGGCGCCAATCCGGCGACGGACTGCCCGCCGCTGGACCTGAACAGAATCTTGGAGGCGGTCAAACGAGGGGCGAAGGTCGTCGTGATCGATCCGAGACGGACCAAGACAGCCAAGCTGGCCAATGCAGAATGGATCCCCATCCGGCCGGGAACGGATGGCGCCCTGGCCCTGGGCCTGAGCCAGGTTCTCATCGAGGAAGAATTGTATGACGAGCCTTTCGTGAAGCATTGGACCCGGGGATTTACGGAGTTCGCTCAATATGTGCAGCACTTCAGGCCGGAGGTTGTGGAATCGATCACCGGCGTTCCCCAGGAGACCGTGCGTTCCCTGGCTCGAAGGATCGCGAATGCGCGCGGGGTTTCTCCGGTCATGTATTCGGGTCTGGAGTATAGCGACAGCGGCGTCCAGGCCATCCGGGCCACCCTGGTGTTGTGGGCCCTGGCTGGGCAGCTCGATGTGCCAGGGGGCCGATGTTTCACGATGAAGCAGAATATCTTCCCGATCAACCGAGAAGGGCACATCCCCAACCCGAATCCGAAAAGGGCCCTGGGAGTCGAACGATTCCCCGTCTACAGCGCGTACAGGGGAGAGTCGCACGCCAACTGTCTGCCGGACTCTGTTCTGAGAGGGAAACCATATCGGATTCAGTCCCTGATCATCCTGGGTGCGTCGATGATCACAGCCTGGCCCCGGCCTGAACTCTGGCGAAAGACGCTCGGCGCTCTCGACTTCCTGGTCTGCATCGATGTGAATCTCACGGCTGACTGCGCCTATGCCGATATTGTCTTACCTGCGGCGACTTCGTACGAGATCAACTCTTACATGACCTACGGCCCGCTCTTCCGGCTCCGGGAGAAGGTGATCGAACCCATCGGTGAAGCACGAAATTCATTCTTCATCCTGACAGAATTGGCTGAGCGACTGGGGTACGGCCACCTCTACCCGCCCACGGAAGAGGAGCTTCTCAGGCACGTGCTGAAGGGATCGCCGTTCACCCTTGAAGAAGTTCGTGCGGCCGGAGGCCAGGTTCAGGTTGACACCGTCATGATGCAATATAAGAAATGGGAGAAGGGGCTGCTCCGAGAAGATGGGCGGCCGGGGTTCGAGACCCCGACCGGAAAGTTCGAGATTGCCTCGACGATCCTCGAAGAACACGGCTACGACCCTTTGCCCGTTTATACCGAGCCTGCGGAAAGCCCTCTGAGCCAGCCTGCCCTCGCCAGAAAGTTTCCGTTGGTCTTCAACTCGGGATCAAGGGTGACCACAGACTTCCGGAGCCAGTTCCACGGGATCTCCGGGCTGCTGAAGGAACGGCCGGAGCCGACCGTGACGATCAACACGCAGGATGCCGCGGCCAGGGAAATTCATCATGGAGATAGGGTGATTCTCCGGAGCCCCCGGGGTTCCGTCCGGTTGCGGGCACTTGTCAGCGATGACATCGTGCAGGGCGCGATCGATGCGAACATGGGAGGCGGAGGTCCAATGGGTCCCAGGGCGTGGCAGGAATGCAATATCAACGATCTCACCGATTTGAAATACGACCCGATCTCCGGGTTTCCGATCTACAAGTCCCTCCTCTGCGAAGTCGCCAGGGCCCCGGAATCCGGGAAAGCGGTTGAAATAGATTCCGGTGAATCAGGTCTCATTTCCTTTCCGGCAACGGGGTCCCGGTTAAAAGCCGAAGACCGCATCTATCTGGATCATAACGCCACCACCCATCCCGATCCTGAAGTGCGAGCTCTCATGGACGACTACGTGGACAGCCGATATGGGAACCCTTCGGCCATTCACCGGGAAGGCAGGGAGGCGAAGGCAGCCATAGAAGAAGCCCGCAAGAGAGTGGCCAGACTGCTTGGCTGTACGGCCCGGAGAATCGTCTTCACCGGAGGTGGAAGCGAGGCCAACAACCAGGTGATCAAGAGCCTGGCCCTAGCCAACTGGAATGGCAAGAAGAGGTTGATCACGTCGTCGATTGAGCACCCTTCCATCTTGAAGATCTGTGCCTGGCTCGAAAAATATGGGTTCAACGTGACCTGCCTGACGGTGAATTCATATGGAAGGGTCAGGCCCGAAGACCTCGAGGAGGCGATGACGAAGGATACCTTTCTCGTGAGTATCATGACCGCGAATAACGAGACGGGTTCACTTCAGCCCATTACAGACCTGGCCAGGATCGCTCACCACCAGGGGGTGCTTTTTCATACGGACGCCGTCCAGGCTGCTGGGAAGATCCCTCTCGATGTGGAAACGCTGGGCGTCGATTTCCTAACCCTCTCGGGCCACAAGTTTCACGGGCCCAAAGGTGTGGGCGCCCTGTATGTCCGGAAAGGGATTGAGCTGGAGCCCCTGCTTCACGGTGGCGAGCAGGAAGGGGGGCTGCGGGCCGGAACGGAGAATACGGTCGGCATTGCCGGGGTTGGGAAAGCGGCCGAGCTGGCCGAAGAGCGCCTTCCCGACATGGACCACCGCGTTCGCATCCTGAGGGACCGGCTCTGGGAGGGTATTCGACGTCTGCTTCCGGAGGCAAAGCTCAACGGACACCCGGAATGCAGGCTTCCCAATACTCTGAACGTCTCCTTGCCGGGGATCCGGGGAGAGGCGATGGTGCTTGCCCTCGACCAGAAAGGCGTTTCTCTCTCCTCGGGGTCTGCCTGCCGGGCGGGTTCTCCGAAGCCTTCCCATGCCCTCTTAAACATGGGCTTATCGGAGGAAGAGGCTCACTGCGCCCTGCGTATCTCCCTCGGCGTAGGCAATACGGAGACACAGATCGACCAAACGCTTGAGCGGATGGAGGAAGTGATCCGTGAGTCCATGACAAGCGTTCGTTTCGTGCCCTGCCGATAGGTTACGAACCCTTGTCGTATACGAGGATGAGAGGAGATCCCTATGAATGGAACTGTTGCGAAGCGGAGTGAAATCGGATTCGAGATGCCGGGTATGGGTCAGAGTTATACCTGGAAGGGAAACTTACAAATCTTGAATTACCTGAACGGAGATCACCGGGAGAAGATGCTCGACGATATCCTGGAGGGAATGACGAAGAGACAGAAGTCCATTCCAGCCAAGTACTTCTATGACGCTCGCGGTTCCCAGCTTTTCGATCAAATTTGCATGACTCCCGAGTACTATCCCACGAAGACCGAGTTGTCGATCCTGGATCAGTCAGCCGCCGAGATCATGCAATTCTTCTCCGAGGAAGGGGGAGACCTGATCGAGCTGGGGAGCGGCTCCAGTCAGAAGATCCGGAAACTCCTCGACGGGATGCCTCATCCCGGGCGTGGCCGGATCCGGTACGTTCCCGTCGATATCAGCAGGACCTGTCTCCTTAAATCAGCCGGGGAACTCCTGAACGACTATGAAAATCTCACCATCCTGGGGCTCCTGGCCGATTTTACTCAGCATCTGTGGGCTCTCCCCCACGGCAAAAAGTTTCTCACTTTTTTCGGCAGCACCATCGGCAATCTTACGGATCGGGAAGCGCTCAATTTGTTGAGAAGCCTCCGGGCGATCATGAACCGCGACGACCGCTTCCTCCTCGGGATGGATATGCTTAAACCCATTGAGATCATCGAGGCAGCCTACAACGATAGGCAGGGCATCACCTGCGATTTCAACCGGAATATCCTGGTCCACATCGACAGGGAGCTCGGAGCTGACTTCGACCCGGAAGATTTTGAACATCTGGCGTTCTTCAACACCGGAACGGAGTGCGTGGAGATGCACCTGAAGGCCAGGCGTAACGTCACCGCCCGCATCGAAGGCCTGGGGCTGTCCGTCGAAATCAAGAGAGGTGAAACCATTCACACAGAGATCAGCACAAAGTTCAGCCGGAAGAGGGCCCAACGACTCTTCCAGGGGGCCGGATTGTCTGTCTCCAGGTGGGTTACCGATCCCAAAGGCTGGTTCTCTATCGTTGAACTGGAAGCGAATGCCATGGAGGAGAGACTTGGAGGATCAAGAGGTTTTTGATGGAGTTGCTCCCGTGGTCGACGCCGGTTCCCTTCCTCATGGGATCATCGAACTTCACGATTGCTGGAAATCCTATGGAAGCATTCAGGCTTTGAGTTCGATCCATCTGCGAATCCCTGCCGAGAGAACGGTTGTTCTTATTGGACCCAGTGGGTGCGGAAAATCGACACTCCTGCGCCTGATCATCGGTTTGGTTCGACCCGACCGGGGCGAGATCGGTTTCGAGGGAAGCAAGATCCATCTTCAAGACATTCTAGAGCTTCGCCATCAGATGGGCTACGTGATCCAGAATGGCGGCCTCTTTCCCCATCTGACGGCACGTCAAAACGTCACCCTTATGGCCCGCCATCTCAAATGGAAGAAGCGTGACATCGAGGATCGCCTCCTGGCGTTGGCGGAACTGACCCAGTTCCCGCCCGACGGGCTGGAGCGCTATCCCATGCAGCTCTCCGGAGGGCAGAAACAGCGGGTGGCCCTGATGCGCGCCCTGATGCTCGATCCGAAAGTTTTACTGCTCGACGAACCGCTGGGAGCGCTCGATCCCATCATTCGGTTCGATCTCCAGACCGACCTGAAGGGAATCTTCCAAAAGCTCCATAAGACGGTCGTCCTGGTGACCCACGATCTGGATGAGGCGGAATACTTTGGAGACGTCATTGTTTTGATGCGGGACGGTCAAATTGTTCAGCAGGGCTCCATCCGGGAAATGATGAACGCCGCGGTCGACCCCTTTGTGTCCCGCTTCATCCACGCCCAGCAAAGGCATGAACAGGCCTCTGTATGAGATCGAATTTGAAAAGGAGCCTGCCCGTATTCATTCTCGTGACATTTTGCTTTTTCGATTTCGGGTCGGCCGCCGATCCCCGGATCCCTTTTCAGGTGGGCTCGAAAAAATTTACGGAGAGCGTGATCCTGGGCGAGATGGTAACCCTCCTAGCCGAGAGCCGGGGTGTCCCCGTGATCCACCACGCACAGCTGGGGGGCACCAGGATCCTTTGGGACGCCCTGCGGAGAGGAGACATTGACGTCTATCCTGAATACACCGGAACGATCATCCGGGAAATACTGGCGGGTGAAGGCCTTCGAAGGGAGGAAGAGGTCCGGCGGTCGATCTCCCGTTTCGATATCCTCATGAGCCGACCTCTCGGTTTCAACAACACCTATGCCCTCGGGGTGAAGGAGGACGTGGCTGAACGACTCGGTATTACCACGATTTCGGATCTGCGAAGACACCCGCAACTGAAATTTGGGTTCGCCAACGAATTCATGAATCGCCAGGATGGCTGGCCCGGCCTGCGCCAGACCTACCGGCTTCCTCAAGAAAACGTCCGCGGGTTGGAACACGAACTGGCCTATGTCGGGTTGCAGAGCGGGGCCATTCAGGTCATGGACCTGTACTCCACCGATGCGGAGATCGCTTACTATCATCTGAGAACCTTGAAGGATGACCTTCATTTTTTCCCCGCCTATGACGCTGTGCTCCTTTACCGCTCCGACCTGGTCAGGCGCTGGCCTCAGGGAGTCCTGGCCATACTCGGCCTTGAAGGAAAGATTTCTGAATCAAGCATGAGAGAGATGAATGAGCAGGCCAAGATAAATAAGATTCCAGCCGGCAGGGTGGCCGCTTCATTTATCCGAAAAGAAATCGGTGTCCAGGTTCAGGCGGGGGATGAATCATGGATCCAACAGGTCATCTTAAGGACCCGGGAACATCTTTCGCTGGTGGCGATCTCCCTCGGAGCGGCGATCGCCCTTTCCATCCCCCTTGGCATTTTGGCGGCCCGATACTCCAAACAAGGGCAAATCATACTGGGCGCGGTGGGAATAATCCAGACCGTGCCTTCCATGGCCTTGCTTGTTTTTATGATTCCCCTGCTGGGGATCGGGTCAGCTCCGGCCATCCTGGCCTTATTCCTTTATAGTTTGCTCCCTATCGTGCGAAGCACCCACTCCGGCCTGAAAAATATCCCCCTGGATATACGGGAATCTGCAGAAGCTCTCGGGTTACCCTACCACAATCGGCTCTGGATGATTGAGCTCCCCTTGGCTTCTCATGCGATCCTGAGCGGCATCAAGACTTCGGCAGTCATCAATGTGGGCACAGCCACGCTCGGCGCCCTCATCGGAGCAGGCGGCTACGGGCAGCCCATTCTCACAGGTATCCGCCTCGACGATATGGGATTGATTCTGGAAGGGGCCATCCCGGCTGCAGGCTTGGCTTTGGCTGTGCAGGGAGTCTTCGACCTGGCTGAGCGTTACTTCGTACCGAAGGGGTTGCGACTAGCCCCGGAAGAATAGATCTCGAAGAAAGGTTCCTTCGCCAAAGGAGGATCTGAAATGCCCGCCATTCTCGTGCTCTATGCGGCTTACGGGACAACTTCCTTAGGGAAGGCGGCGCAGTACTCTGGGCAAATTGATGGTTTAAAGCCCGCACTCGCCACCGGGGACCCGATAAAACCCAGAGATATGAATGTTGGGGGTGAAAATGCTGTTGAACGGCCGCTGACCTGGGCTTAGGCCGAAGGCACGAGCGCAAACAGGGCGAAAGGGGAAGGACGATGGAAGATCAGAATATCCGGGAGGCGATTGACCGGCACTGGACCGCGTCTGCAGCCGGAGATCTGGAAAAAGAACACGATATTTATCGCGACGACGCCATATGGGACTCCCCACAATCAGGCGAGCGCATCTGCGGACGTCGGAACATCCAGCGGCTCCGGGGCCATCACCCAGCCAAACCGTCCGGTTTTCAGGTTCGGCGCGTGCTGGGCAGGGGAGATCTCTGGATCACCGAGTACATCATCACTTACCAAGGGAAGCCGTCGTTCACGGTGAGTATCATGGAGTTCGAAGACGGCAAGGTGATGCATGGAACACAATATTTCGCAGATCCCTTTGAGGCGCCTGTCTGGCGCGCACGATGGGTCGAGCGGATGAAATAAAAAATATATAATTCAGCTCACCTTCTGCGGGCCCCTCTTTGTTGAAATACAATCAGTGCTGTCCAATTTAACCCAAGGGGGTTCCGCTCCATAGGGTTCGGGTGGAATGTCAAAGGGGGTGCTTTATCGTAGTAAGTCCCGGTGAGTCTCGATATTTCTTTCGCGATCAGGCCGTAACCGATGGGTAAGCCCGGCAAATTCCAATTCGGAGAATCTGAGCCTGTCAGAGAGAGATCAAGACATTCAATATTCCTTTATGGGCTTCATGTTGAGAACGCGCCTGAGCGTGACAAGTTCTCCAACGTGATAGGCGTTGTGGTCCGCCAGCGTGAGGATCTCCAGAAAGACGCTGTAATCCTTCGCATGGGGAATCGGGCTGAAAATTTCTGTTTGAGGATCTTTTACCAGTTTCTGTACGGCCTTCAGGTCGTTGAGAAACCCTTTGATCGTTTTTCTCCATTGCCCTGCGGTTGCCCTCTCGTCTTCCCCGGGCCAGTATCCAGCGGGAAATTCAGGTGAGATGTGGCCTGGGTTCCTGGCGAATTCGAGGATGTCCCACTGGGCGATGCGCATATGCTCGAGAAGGTGCCAGACGGTGTAGCTTGCGTTCGGCAGCCTCCGGTTGATTTCTTTAAGCGGAAACCCGGAGACGGCATCGCTGAAACTCATGTGGGCATTCCCGGCCTTCAGGAGGTCGAGTAACTGTTCACGAATCACCTTTTCTGAGTTCATGGCTGATCATCCCTCCCATAAGAGACTGGACCAACATATTCGTTTTTGGGCCCTCTTCGGGGCCCTCTTCGTGATTAGGGTATCAGGGATGTTCTTCGAGGTAAATAGGATGAACACCGTATTTCGTGTAAAAAAGGGGAGAATATTGAGGTCTAATACAATCCAGTTTTGAACCCGTCGACCCTCTCCGGCTGCAAGAACCGTGAGTTTAACCTCTTGAAAAATTTGTTCTTGTACAACATTTAAGCCGCTGACAAACGGAGCGAATTTGAGAGTTTGATTTTCAGATCGTAATTCGTTGAAGTGGGCGTATAGGGGCAAGCTATGTTCAGCTTCTGGATGCTGATGCCGTCCGATGGGGCCTTTCACTTCTTCGAACTCGTCATTCTTGAATCTCACTCTACAATACGAGCTTTTCAAATCGTAATCAACCCTTTAGCGGATAAATGCTGATAAATACTGCATCGTCCCTGTAAAAATACAACATTCACCCTATTAACTTTTTCAAATGCGAGCGGTACCGTGAAATTGTGGGACAATGAATTTCTAAGCGGTGAACAGAGCGATTCGAATTACCGACTTAAAATGGCAAATGCAGAAAAAACGGCAATCGTGACCGGCGGGTCCCAAGGCATCGGAGCGGGTCTTGTGAAGGCCTTTCTGGATCGCGGTTACAACGTGGTGGCGAATTCGCGAAACATCACCAAGTCGGGCCTGTTCGATGCGACAGATAAACTCGCGTTGGTCGACGGAAGCGTCGCCGAAGCCGAAACGGCCGCGAAGATCGCGGAAGTCGCCAAGAGCAAATTCGGATCCATCGACGCGCTCGTCAACAACGCCGGCATCTATTTCTCGAAGCCCTTCACGGATTATACGGTCGACGATCTGCGGGCTCTCGTTTCCGTCAACATCGAAGGTTTTCTCTTCATCACCCAGCTCGCGATCAAGCAGATGTTGGCTCAGAAGACCGGCGGAAGCATCGTCAATATCACGTCGACGATGGTGGATCACCCGATCGCCGGAATAAACGCGTCGGTTGCGATGATCACGAAAGGCGGCCTTGAAGCCGTCACACGGAGCCTGGCGATGGAATACGCGAAACAGGGCATACGCGTGAACGCCGTCGCGCCGGGCATTGTCGATACGCCTATGCACAAGGGGGACCCAAAGGAGTTTCTCAAGACGCTGCAACCGATGGGACAGATTTCCGATGTGAAAGACATCGTGGACGCGATCCTTTATCTGACGGAAGCCCGTCAGGTGACCGGGGAGGTGCTGCACGTGGACGGTGGTGCGCACGTAGGCAAATGGTAACCCGCGAAGGCTCTCGGCCAGCCAGCGCCGAGCAACGGTTGAAAGAACTTGGCATCAAGCTCCCGGCGCCGCCTGAGCCGTTCGGCACCTATGTGGAAGCGGTGCAGACGGGCAATCTGCTTTTTCTGAGCGGGATGCTTCCCACGGAAGGCCACGGGGCCAAATTCATTGGGCGCGTCGGCGTGGAGCTCGATGTGGAAGCGGGGCGCAAGGCGGCTCACCTCGCGGCACTCAACGTCCTTGCTGTTGCGCGGCAGCATTTAGGGTCGCTTGACAAAGTAACGCGGATCGTCCGGCTTGGCGTATCGGTGGCCACTTCTGGAGATGTCCGTGATCAGCCGAAAGTCGCTGACGCCGCTTCAGAGTTGCTGCAAGACGTCTTCGGAAAAGACAAGAGCCCTTGCCGTTTGGTGTACGGCGTCGCAAGCCTTCCGCTCGGCACCCCGGTCGAACTAGAAATTATCTTCGAGGTGGCGGAGTAAGAGAGCGATGCGCCTTTTCAACTCTCCCCGTTGGACCCAATGTTTGCAGGTTTCCTGCATGGCATTGGTGGTTTCCTTGATGCTCGCATCATTTCAATTGCCGGCCCAAGCCCAAGGAAAGAAACGTCCCATGGAACACCCGACTTTTTATCGCACGATACAAATAGATGGGCTTTCCATCTTTTACAGAGAGGCCGGCCCCAAAGACGCGCCGACGCTTCTCCTGCTGCACGGACTTCCCTCTTCATCGCGGATGTTCGAGCCTCTCTTCGCCCGGCTTTCCGATCGCTATCACCTTGTCGCGCCGGATTACCCGGGCTTCGGACACAGCGACTGGCCGGATCCGAAAAAATTCGCGTATACCTTCGATCACTACGCCGGGATCATGAATCACTTCACCGAAGCGCTCGGGCTCTCGCGCTACACGCTTTACATGCAGGATTACGGCGGCCCCGTGGGTTTTCGCATGGCCTTGTCCCATCCGGACCGGATCGAGGCTCTTATCGTCCAGAACGCTGTGGCGCACAACGAAGGGCTGGGGGCGATTTGGAAGCCGCGGCGAGCCTTTTGGGCTGATCGCGCTGCCAACGAAAGCACGCTTCGCACAAATCTCCTGTCGCTGGCGACGACGCGGACACGGCATATTGGGAACGATCCCGACGTGGAACGCTATGACCCGGATCTCTGGACTGATGAATTTGCCTTTCTCAACCAGCCCGGCCAGGCCGACATTCAAAGCGACCTGTTCTACGATTATCGAACTAATGTCGAAGCCTACCCGAAATGGCAAGCGTGGATGCGCGAGAGGCAGCCGCGCCTGCTGGTGATCTGGGGTAAGTATGACCCCTCGTTCGACCTCTCGGAGCCGGAAGCCTATCGCCGGGATGTGGCGAAGACCGAAGTCCACGTCCTCGATGCGGGCCATTTTGCACTGGATACCGCAGCGGATGAGATTGCGCAGCTCATTCGTGGCTTCATGAAGTAACGACTGTCTGCTTCGAAATTGTTATCCCGTCAGAAGTCGAACGAAAAAAGAGTTTGGTTCGATTAAGAAGGAACGACACGTGACAAAAATGAAAGTAGCGCAGGCGCCGAACCCGGAGGGGAGGGCGTGATGGCCAGAAGGAGCTTCCTGAAGGCCTGTCTTGAAAAAGGTCCGAAAGTCATTCCAGTACTCACTACAGGTGTCGCAGCAGTAGCAGCTTTTCGCGCATTGGCAGTGCGACGGATCGCGTTGATCGATCTTCCCTGGTTTAGCGACGATGTGGTCGAGAAAAGAAGCGCGTGCTCGGCGTTAGCCTGAAGGAAGACGCAGATGAATAGGTTCATCGAAGGGAAACACAACCATCGACGCTTTTTTCGTGCGACTGCATTAAGCCTGACAGCTAGCGTTGCCTTTGCCCTGTTCGTCACTGCCGGCGCCATCCGGGGTGCCAAGGACAGTCGGGATCCGTCGGTCGTCAACGCAAATGACGAGGCCGCTCCGATCTTCGTAACCGAAATTCCCCCCGGATACCGGGACTGGAGACTGATCTCCGTGGCCCGTGAAGAAGGCAGCCTCAAGGATATTCGCGCCATTCTGGGCAACGACATAGCGATCAAGGCCTATCGGGAAAGGAAGCTTCCGTTCCCGGACGGCACCATCATCGCCCGGCTCGCCTGGAGTTACGACGCGTCGGAGGAGAACAACAAAATCTTTGGCCAGCCCCAATCTTTCGTGGCCGGGTCCCCGAAAAACGGGGTTCAGTTTATGGTCAAGGACTCCAGAAAGTATGCCTCGACCGGCGGCTGGGGGTTCGCTCAATTCGACGACGGAAAACCTGCCGACGAGGCGGTGCTCAAAACCTGTTTTCCCTGCCACGAGGCTATCAAAACTCGCGACTTCATCTTTACTCGTTACGCACCTTGATACTGAGAAACACACCAGAAGGGAGTGAGAGATGACCGCACAAAAGTCAACCACAACGTCTGTCCTGTCAGCTGCTTTCGAGACACTCACGGTGCGCGAGGAAGGGGCCGTTCTATTCGTGGAACTTTCGTCCCCGCCCATGAATCTCCTGGGGCCCGAACTGGTCCGCGATCTGGTCTCCCTCATTCAACGGGCCGAGGCCGACGACGCCGTCCAGGTACTCGTGTTCAAGAGCGCCGACCCCGACTATTTTATTTCTCACGTTGACGTGACCCGGATCAAAGAGTACCGGGAAGAGGCGGCGAAGCTGACCGGCGAAGCGTCTATCGCCCTCCTGTTTCGCCGTCTGAGCGCAAGCCGCCTCGTTACCATCGCGCAGATCGAGGGTCGCGTCCGCGGTGCGGGCAGTGAGTTCATACTGGCGTGCGATATGCGCTTTGCCGCGCGAGAGTCGGCGATCTTCGGTCAGCCGGAGACGGGGCTCGGTGGGATCCCCGGCGCGGGCGGTATCCAACACCTCGCGCGGCTCATGGGCCGCGCCCGGGCGCTCGAGGTCATGTTGAGCGCGGAGGATTACGACGCGGAGCTGGCTGAACGATACGGCTGGATCAATCGCGCGTTGCCCGCCGATACGCTCGGCGATTTCGTCAAATCGCTCGCTCATCGGATCGCCGGGTTTCCGGCTGCCGGGCGTGCAATGGTCAAGGAGCGGGTCAATGCGATCGGGCTCCCGCCGGTCGGGGATTTCCGCCGGGATTCCGATCTCTTCCTC